>Ga0041059_1000277_pt1 | contig 35790 bp, 27 predicted proteins | sample AraColnosormetaG_FD_56232 | JGI IMG/M metagenome (GOLD analysis project Ga0041059, IMG submission 56232) | Arabidopsis roots microbial communities from North Carolina, USA - Col MF nosort | ecosystem: Host-associated > Plants > Roots > Unclassified | place: USA: North Carolina | collected...
GAAGAAGAATGAAAACAAACTACAAAAAAAAAAAAAGAAAGAATGAAAAAATTGATGGAACAAAAATAGTTAAAGAATATCATATATTTTCGATATCTTTCAAGATTGAATCAATATCAGGAGTCAAAACTGCATGCTTGTACACATCTCCAACCAGACAACAGTTCTTCTGCTCTGTGTTAACCACCATCACATCTTGTGCAAACTCGCTCTTCAACCCTGGGCTTACCTACAACATCCCATCACAAATCCGAGTTAGACTTTTACTACGATTAAAATGGTTTCACTTTTTCTGTATCCGAACCAAACCCGTAAAACCAAAAACATGGATTGAACACCCCTACTAGATATTAGCTAGTATTATGCCCGGTAAAAACCATATTGCAGGATCTATGGTCATAGAATACTTAGTAAACGGAAAAAGAATCACTCACATCATAAAGCACTTCCCCAAGTTTCATCTTGACAGCACCACTTTTGTAGACTAACAGTTTGCCCATGTAACCTTCTGGCAAGGCTTTTAAATCAACAGTCTTCTTCTCAACGGGGCCTTTGATATTTGGCCTTGTTTCAAGGTTTTCTGTTGGTGTTGATGCCAAAGGAACAGAAGGTAGCCTCATAAAAAACATTTTCTGTTCTCCACTATCCTCCTGCCAACAAGTGATCCACATTATGTAACTATAGAGTTTGCGTGTGAGTTTTGGTTTATCGAATTTTTATATGTAATGTCACTAACCATTAGACCGAGATTAGCGGCTGTGTTAAGTGAATCTTCATGATGTCCTCCAGCCTGCATAAACTCCTCCACGTCAAGAACCTCTGCAATAATGAGCAGCATCTTAAACATAGGCAAATGGTAATCAAGAATCTGCTTTCACAAAATTGTTTTATTTTTCTTCTCAAGCAAATATATGAATACCTGGATCTCCTGCATACGGTCTCCTCATTGGAAGTGTGATAGGGTAATAGCTGTAGTAATCCTGTGAGACAATCCAAGAATTAATTATGCATCAACATTATCGATATATGAGTTCGAGATATAACTTTAGGGACAGGGTACTGTTATACCGACCCATGGTTCTTTATACTCTATCTCCTGAGTAGAGGTTGATCCATAAGCACCATCTGCACAACAACCAGCATGTATCAACACCCCCGCAGAATTATCAAAAACTTGTGATGTGTTGTGAATACAATTGCCTATGTTTTTTTTTGTTAAAATATATAATTGCCTATGTTTTAAACAAAGAAAAGAAATTGTTACTTGATCTATTGAGGTACTTATTTGATCTGGTTGAATTCACCACTCCCCCCAACCAAGCAACTTGAGAAGCAGGAACTGTATGATACATAACAAAAACTAAATCAGTGATGTATCAAAGTGATGTTTTTTTTTACAACTAGATAACGTAGCAGCAAACAGAGTAAAGATACGAGTCTGAGTTTCAAGTTAAAGACACTACCTTTCTTGTCCGCTTTTGGCTTGCGCAATGATCTTTCCTAAGGCAAACAAAAATCAAAATTAAAGAGAACTGAGTAAGTAAGAAGACACAAGAGCAAAGACAATTTCACTCAACGATTAAAAAAAAAAAGCTTACATTAACTCTGCGTAGCAATTCCGATGCTTGTGCACTGTTACTATTATCCTCAACCACTTCACTGCATTCATAATTCAAAAGTTTCAGAAGAAAAACATCTGTTTATGTTAATCAGATCAGTCATTAGTGTTGCTTACGGTTTAACTTCAGGTTTTGGCACACGTTTGGGTGGAGCTTTTGGGGCAAACTTCATCTGCAGAAGAACGCAAAATCGAAAATTTAGCAGAGCCAAATATTTTATCTAACATGAGAAGTTAACGATGATAGCAAACACAAACCTTCCGTACTGGTGGTTTCTGCTCCATTGCAATTGAATTCAAACACTTCGACTAAATAAAAAGAACCCCAGAAGAATATTTAGTTACGATTATTCAAGTATTCGGTTAATATTTTGAAACGAAAAATTCACAGAATTAAGAATCAGAAGCTGACCTGTGACTCCAAGTTCAATGACGGCCAACAGCTTGAGAAGGAGGATGATCACCAATTAAGGAGAGAACCCATAAATTAGGGCCTGTGCCAAAACGGCGGCGTTTTAGTCTAACCATGGTAAAAAAGTAAACCGGTAAATTAAAGGAAACAGACATAGTAATTCCAAACGTTAAGCGCGCTTTTTAAGGCCCATTTTTCAGCCCATTAATACGGCCCAATTTGTAAACGTCGGCGAGAATTCATGCTTTCGTCTTATTTCCCCTCGACGGCGATTCTCACCGCCTGGAAATAAACAAATCGTCGTTGTTCTCGTCTAACGCTTGTGCAATGGCAGATAGTTCGTCGAGGAGGAACCTTAAACGATCCTTCTTAGAAGATGAAGATTCCGATAAACAACCTCCGTAAGTTTACAATCTTTTCCGAAAACCCTAATTTCCAATTTTGTTCTGCTAAGCATGACGATACGTGTTTCTTCTTTTCGTTTCCGGTTGATTGACTCAGTTTTAGGGTAGGAAAAATTGAATTAGTAGCTCTTGTTTCTTCCATCTGATTCTCTCTTCTCCTCAATTTTGTTAGACTTAGACATTGAACCTGAAATTGAATGCCAAACATATGATTGTCTTGAACTTGGAGTATTAATCAGCTTTGAAATTTGTCTCAGTTACAACTTGAGTTTGTGTGCATACGCTATAATGTGGATTCTAATGGAGGATTCTCTCTGGCAGCGAAAAGCGAGTACGGTTTCCAAAGGGGAAGAAGTCGAAACCTGAACAGCTCTTAGAGGAAGAAGCTTTAGCCCGCCGCAAAGCCCGTGATGCTGCTAAGGAGCGTGCAAAGATTCGCAATCAGAATACTACTAAGCTCTTTATCGAAGATGACAGTGATGATATTAATCAGGCTCAGGAGACTTATGAGGTAGGATTTCTACTATCCTCTTTTTGTTTGTTGACTGTTCCTGGAAGCTAATTGTGTATATTGCGAGATCTCAATGATGTTTGTTTGCAAAAAGAGTTATGCTGATGTGATTTATTTCATTGTAGGATGATGGCAATCGCACAGAAGATGGGATCCAGATTGAAGCTTTTAGTCTGGACAGAGAGAAAGAAGAAGGTTACTTTGATGCTGATGGGAACTTTGTAGAATATGTTAGAGAAAAGGAAGTCAAGGTACACATCTTTCATTGTAAAGCTTAGCTCCAAGATATCTTGTGTATTGTCTTTCATTATATGTGTTTTCTTTCAGGATGCATGGCTTGACAGTATTGAAAAAAATCCAATGTATATGGGACGATCTGCTGCAAATGATACTGAGATGGATGATGATAGTGGGAACGAAAAAGCAGGGGATGACCTTTCTCAAGATGAAATCGGAGTTAGAAAGAGGCGCATTGCTAATGTCCTTGAACCAGGAGAAACGGTGAGACTCATTCTGCGTTTTAACAAGTTTTTGTTTCAAACATGAAACATGGATTGTATTAGTTAAAAATGTCACCTTAATATAGCATTGTTGATTATACATACTTCGAACACGTAAAATAAATCGGTTTCATGTTACAGGTCTTGCGAGCTTTAAGGAGGTTGAAAGGGAATTCGAATAATCGCAAGGAGAAGATGACATCTGAGACCAAGCTTATCTTTGATCAGCTTACTGAGGATGCGGACAAGCTTATCGAGAACGGCGACTACAGTAAGTCTCTAATAACTTATGCTACTTCAACAACAAATATGATGTCCTCCATTTGTTAATATATGTGTTCCTCTTTTTATGTATTGAAGATGTTTATCATGAGGAGCAAGAAGTTTTCCAACGTGAAGCAGGTTAGAGATTCTAATACTTTTTCAATATCAGCTGTAGATGTAGCTACGTTTCCTCTGCTTTGTGATATCACCTTTTCACAACATTCGGGAACAATTGGCTTGACTTTTCACATTCTTCTTCTCTATGTTGGTCTTTTAGAAGGATATGAGAGACTAGCTCAAGCGAAAGAAAATGGGACTGCCAATATAGTATCTTGTGATATGTTTGGCGATGATGAGAATGCTCCTGAACCTTCCTCTGATCTACAACCGTCTAGCTCCATCTCGGGCACTCAGCTTAATTCTGATTATGTGTTTGATGAATCTTCAGGGTATGTTTGTATATACTCTCCTCTCGCGCTCTCTTGTTGCATAAGTCAGCTTTTTGTCCGAAGTATTGTGTTGCTAGCAATATTCATTATGAATCTCAATTTTATTTATCTAAAAGTATTCTATAAATGGTTTTGCAGGTACTACTACAGCAGCAGCCTTGGTTACTATTATGACCCGAACACTGGACTTTACTGCTACGCAACAACCGGAAAATGGTAAAATTTACTTGGGATGAGTTTAGAATTTTGAAAACCCATTACTAATCTCTTTATTCATGTGTTCATAATTTCGATTATCAGCTCAATTCTGGTTATGTGTTTGATTACAAAATATGCGTGCAGGTACAGGTACGATGAAGAGACTAAGGAATATAAAGAGGTGGTTTCTGAAGTTGCTACTGAAGAAGTTTAATTTTCGTTTGTCTGTACTTTTGACTAACACAGGGTCTTGAAATATTTCCCTTGTTGTTTTTAGTTTGAAAGTAAGCACATCATACATGAGTTTATATAAATATATTTGGATTTATTGGTTTTCTCATTGATTTATGAGAAATTATAGAGATGAAAGTAAATTTGGACAATCTTATAATTGTATGAACAAAATTAGCTGTGAAGAAAGAAAACGAAATTATGAAACAGAGCCTGAGAGGTTATCGTAATCCTCACACACTCTCACAGTATGAAGCAAGAAAGTCTCAAACCAAACGTTGACCAATAACACAATCTAACCGGTTCAGACTTCCGGTACAGAACATGTCACGTTTGTATCAGACCGGTTCAGCAGCGAACTGGTAAAGCAGAGATTGAGAACATCGGCATGAATCGGCAGTGAAGAAACAAGACTTCTCGTCGAAAAATCTTTATTTGCTCCTGAGAACTTTTGATCGGATGCGAAACTCTAGTTCTACGATTCTTCTCGTTTGATCGACCCTGCGAAACTTTCGGAGGTTACTTTAGCTTTGATTGCAATCTAAGAGTTCTGAAAATGGCGGAGGAAAGCAGTATGGAAGGTTCTGAAAAAGAAGAGATCGATAGCTCAGGTGGTGGTTTTGGAGATATGGCATCCATGGATTCTATCGAGTCTCGATGGGTTATTCAAGACGATGATGATTCCGAGATCGGCGTTGACGATGATAATGATGGATTCGACGGTACTGGACTCGAATCCGATGAGGACGAGATACCTGAGCATCGCCTGATCCGTACTGGTCCACGTGTTGATTCCTTCGACGTGGAAGCGCTTGAAGTTCCTGGTGCTCCGAGAAATGATTACGAGGTGATTGATAGTTTCGTGTATTAGTGCATTTCATATCAACATATATAGTGATGGACTAGCATGATGTGTGTCTTCTTAGGTTCTTAAACAGTACAGTCACTTTTTAGCTGTTTTTGCCAGAGCTCGGATATCAACTAGAAAGGGCCACTGAATAGGGAAGTACCATAAGAGATCAAGTCAAAATTAGTTTAGCAATATGTGGAAATTATGGATTAGGAACAGGAATCAGGAATGCTTTGTGACTAGCTAGTGTGCGATTCTTCCAAGTTGCAGTGATGGAGATGGGCTCATAAATCTATTTTGTTTGGGATGTTGTTTTGATCTGTTTTCCTTAATGATGGTTGTGTCCTGGGATGGAAACCTGCAAGGGATGCACGGTCTGAGAGCAGTGGATATTTGTTTTCTGATTCTAAAGCGTAACTACGGCTACTACTTTTTGCAAGTTCTGCAGATAAATAATGATGGATGATCTTAGATCTAAGATCTATGACTTGTATCTGTGAGCCAGTACTTTTCTCTGCATAGTTAACCAAACTTTTTTTTTTGTGTTTTTACTTTGCTAGGACTTGACCGTTGGGAGGAAAGTGTTGCTTGCATTTCAAACATTAGGGGTTGTCTTTGGAGATGTAGGAACCAGCCCGTTGTATACGTTCAGTGTAATGTTCAGTAAATCACCTGTCCAAGAAAAAGAAGATGTTATTGGAGCACTGTCACTAGTTTTATACACTTTACTTTTGGTCCCCCTTATTAAATATGTTCTTGTTGTTCTATGGGCAAATGATGATGGTGAAGGTACGCTTTAAGCTATTCTGATCTTCTAAATATAATCTTGCTTTGAATCTTTTCTGTACATACAGTGCCAACTGCTTTGATTACTTATGATATTCAGGGGGGACCTTTGCGTTATACTCATTAATCTCTCGTCATGCCAAGATTAGTCTTATCCCAAACCAACTTCGCTCAGACACCCGAATTTCAAGTTTTAGACTGAAGGTGCCTTGCCCTGAGCTTGAGAGATCATTGAAACTAAAAGAAAAACTCGAGAATTCATTAATTCTGAAGAAAATTCTCCTCGTGCTAGTTCTTGCTGGAACTTCCATGGTGATTGCCGATGGGGTTGTAACTCCTGCAATGTCAGGTTCTTATATAACCTCTTCTAAGTATGTTCATAGGCATGATTTTGTTTTATTGCACAGGGGGTTTCTACTACCATATGGACTTATCCGACTTACTTGATTATATTGCAGTAATGTCAGCTGTTGGTGGACTTAAGGTCGGAGTTGATGTAGTTGAGCAAGGTAATGCAGATGATAGTGTAATTAAATTTGAATTTTTTTGGTATTGGCTTTTTATCTTTTTCATTGTATCTTTTGCTATTGTTCAGCTTTCTCTTCTTTCTTCTTTGCAGATCAAGTGGTGATGATTTCAGTTGCATTTCTGGTGATCCTCTTTAGTCTACAAAAATATGGGACGAGTAAGATGGGACTAGTAGTAGGTCCTGCCTTACTTATATGGTTCTGTTCTCTTGCTGGTATTGGAATTTACAACCTGATCAAATACGATAGCAGTGTTTACAGAGCATTCAACCCTGTCCACATCTATTACTTCTTCAAGAGGAATTCTATAAATGCGTGGTATGCACTTGGAGGTTGCATTCTCTGTGCTACAGGTAATTTTTCACTTTTGCTGGATGGCTTAAATTTCATTAGAAATTAATTAGATTACTCTTGTAGCAATGGCTAACTGAACTAAGTAAGCCTTTTTATGCTCAATAATCCGCCTAATATTGTGACACTTTCTTTGTTGATTGTTCATGTTATATAATCTTTATCTTTCAGGCTCAGAGGCATTATTTGCAGACCTTTGCTACTTTTCTGTTAGATCAGTCCAGGTAAATGAAGAGTAGAAAGCCTTTGGCGGCTGATGTTTTATCTTTTTCTTTTTGTATGCTACTTTTTGCCACTAATTTTCTGCAACTTTAATTTATTTCGTAGTGGTTTTCTGCAGCTTACATTTGTGTGTCTTGTCCTGCCGTGCCTCATGTTGGGTTATATGGGACAAGCTGCATACCTGATGGAGAATCATGCGGATGCTAGTCAAGCTTTCTTTTCATCTGTTCCAGGTAAAGTTCAGCTGCTTCCTTCAATCAGTAATATACATGCCTCTTTGGCAAATGAAACCACTTTGATTTCCCTGCAAAGGCTGTTCTTGTGGTGTGGATTAGAAACTTGTATTTCAAATTAGTATTAAGTTATTGATTCATCATTCCGTTCTGTAGGCTCTGCATTCTGGCCAGTCCTTTTCATAGCCAACATTGCAGCTCTGATTGCCAGTCGCACAATGACGACTGCAACATTTTCATGTATTAAACAGTCAACAGCTCTGGGTTGTTTCCCTCGTCTCAAAATTATTCACACTTCTCGAAAATTTATGGGCCAGATTTATATACCTGTCCTAAACTGGTTCCTGCTTGCCGTTTGCCTGGTCGTCGTCTGCTCAATCTCAAGTATCGATGAGATTGGAAATGCATATGGTAATAGTTGTTTTCTATGCTTCCCTGTCTAGCTTCGGTGATCCGATATGCTTCCCCCGTTTTGATTTTCTTTTTCGATTTCCCAGGGATGGCTGAGCTAGGAGTGATGATGACAACTACAATTCTAGTGACGTTAATCATGCTTCTTATATGGCAGATAAACATCGTAATCGTGATTGCCTTTCTGGTAGTTTTTCTCGGAGTGGAATTAGTCTTTTTCTCATCAGTCATAGCGAGTGTTGGGGATGGAAGCTGGATAATATTGGTCTTTGCCGTAATCATGTTTGGTATAATGTATATTTGGAACTATGGAAGTAAGCTCAGGTATGAAACAGAAGTCGAACAAAAGCTGTCAATGGATTTAATGAGAGAACTTGGGTGCAACCTGGGAACGATAAGAGCTCCTGGTATCGGTTTGCTGTACAATGAGTTAGTGAAGGGAGTACCGGCAATATTTGGCCATTTTCTGACTACACTTCCTGCAATCCATTCCATGGTCATTTTCGTCTGCATAAAATATGTCCCGGTTCCAGTTGTACCACAGAATGAGAGGTTCCTCTTCAGACGTGTCTGCACCAAAAGCTATCACTTATTCCGTTGCATTGCCAGGTTGGTCTGTTTTTCCCTTTCAGTGATCAAATTTTCATGGTTCATATATGATTGATTAGACTTAACGTAGAGATTCTTACTCAAGTCTGTAGATCTGATATTTCCTTCTCTCTTTTTGTATTATATAAGAAGTACGTCTTAGAGCCACTGTTTAGCACACAAGAACATATTATCTCCTTCATTCTGTTCCATTTCGTTGCTGAACAAATCGAATATAAACACTCTTTGTGTTATATGTGGTGTAGGTATGGTTATAAAGACGCAAGAAAGGAGACCCACCAAGCATTTGAGCAGCTACTGATCGAGAGCCTCGAGAAATTCATCCGAAGGGAAGCACAAGAACGTTCCTTGGAGAGCGACGGGAACGATGATTCAGACTCAGAGGAAGATTTCCCAGGTTCTAGAGTCGTAATTGGCCCCAACGGAAGCATGTACTCGATGGGGGTTCCCCTTCTCTCTGAGTACAGAGACTTAAACAAACCGATCATGGAAATGAACACTTCATCTGATCACACAAACCACCATCCCTTTGACACATCATCTGACTCCTCTGTATCTGAAGCTGAGCAAAGCCTGGAGAGAGAGTTATCGTTCATACACAAAGCGAAAGAATCAGGGGTGGTGTATCTTCTCGGGCATGGCGATATAAGAGCAAGAAAAGATTCATGGTTCATCAAGAAGTTAGTCATAAACTACTTCTACACATTCCTGAGGAAAAACTGCAGGAGAGGGATCGCAAATTTGAGTGTGCCTCAGTCGCATCTGATGCAGGTCGGTATGACATACATGGTCTGAGTATCTTCTTTCTTCTTTTAAACGTAGTTTCTATTCGTGTCCATAGATCTAAATTTGTATGTTGCGTTGATGTTCTTGCATTGTTGTGAAGAATCCGAGTATTTGACTACTCCAATCTATAGAGCATCTAGTAGAGGAAAAAGCTGCCTATGTTGATTTCAGGAATTTTCATGGTTCCCCGAATCTTACATCTTTACTTCCATAGAATCTCGTTTTTGCGCTATGAATTAGGAATCTGTGATTATGATAACGGAGTCTGAAGCCTAGACTCGAAACCACAAGAAGAGAATGGCTAGTCCCCCACTGCCGTTTCTCATGAAAGTGCTAATGTTTATATATTACAATGATGATGATGATTGATATTCACTTAGCTTCATCAATGATGGATCTGATAGACTTATTAGATCTCCACCAAGATCTGAGAATCTCCACTGCCAGATCCGCCGCCGCGGGAAAGAGAGGGAAAAGACATTTGACATCAATCTTGAATTAGAAAAAAGTTTAAATAATTAAATTCAAGGAAATGGACTTGATTGCCCAAGAAAAAAGACTTGATGGGCCAGACAAATCTGACATGTATACGTGTCGGAGGTTTATTGGTGGTTACGTGGTCCAAATCAGTGTTTAAAAACAAAGCGATTTACTTCGGTTCTCTTCCTCGGTCTCGCTTCAATAAAAAAAGGAAAAAAAAAATCGGTATCGTTTTCACACCTGGATATAGCCCGAAACGAAGGAAACAAGATTATAAGCTTCTCAGTTCATGCATACTCAGATCGGTTAGGGTTCGTTGATTCTCTTTTTGATTACGAAAGCTTAAGATCTCTTTTGGTGGATTTTTGGGTTTATCCATCTATGGTGGATCGCAGATCTTTTGGCTCTATAACTCCTCCTCTCCAATTAGGTCTCTTTCTCTTCCTTCTCCACTGTTTATTTCCCTCCGTTGTTTGGTTCCTTTGCTAGCTTGAAATTACGTTTATTTTGCCATATTTTTGAGTTTTTCTTGCTGCGACATTTGGTAGGCGAATGAATCTATTCATTAGACAGGAACTTAGCTCACTTCTTTTTTTTCTTACTGGTGTTGTTCCACATGTTTGTCCGAATTTATTTTTTGTCTGCTTGATCTGAAATTGCGACGAAATAATGTATTTATGCTCTTGAAATTTCTGCTTTAAGGCTGAATTGCTCTGTTTCATTGGGAATGTTCATATTTTGTTAGTGGTAGCGTAATAGTGTTATCGGAAGATTTTGTACCCAGATTCAAAAAAGTGTTAAGTACTGATACATGTTTTACTTCTATGAGTTTGCAGATATGGAACAGTTGCTGTCAGAAGCCCAACACAGGTGGCTTAGGCCTACTGAGATTTGTGAAATTCTTCAGAACTATCACAAGTTTCATATAGCATCAGAGTCTCCCACCCGACCCGCCAGTATGTTTGTGTCTGAGTTCCTTCGTTTTTTTTGTTGCAATTTATATCTTATAAAGTTATTCGGTGGATGAATGGTCACTTTCTCTTCCATTTTTGAAAACTACTAGGATTAGGATGAATTTTATTTATGCATAGCAGTCAAAAATTTTGCATATATAAAGTTCCACATGTACTGACTTCAAATTATACTTGCACTGCTCTAATTCATCCTATTTTTTGTTTCGAAGAAGAAGTATACTTTTTGTTAGATCGCTTGTTAGTGACAACAATCTTCACTTTTCATATATTTTTTCCCTGTAAACTGACATTATCTCCCCACCCTTATAGGTGGTTCACTTTTTCTTTTTGATAGGAAGGTACTGAGATATTTTAGGAAAGACGGACATAACTGGAGGAAGAAGAAAGATGGTAAAACCATAAGAGAAGCTCATGAGAAGCTCAAGGTTATAATTTTCTTTAGTGTCTCCTAAATAGTTTAGTGTTTTCCAATCATGGAACCTGTTAATTGGTTCTACTTCCGGATTTGTAATAAACTAGTTGATAACGTAGTGTATCTAAATTTTTGAGAGTAACATTATATAGGTAGGAAGCATAGATGTGCTACATTGTTACTATGCACATGGGGAAGCCAACGAGAATTTCCAGAGACGTTGCTACTGGATGCTTGAACAGTGAGTCTGAGTTTGTGCATATTTCAGTGTTTTGTTGTTCTCTGTGTATACTGACCTTCTAGCTTGGACGGAAAAAAATAGTGTTTATGATCATAACTTTGAAGGTACTATTATAGAAAAGCCTCATCTCATTGGGTTTTAGTCGCTACTTTGTCTTTGTTTTCCTTTGGATATCTGAGGCCTTCGTGGGTTAGGTGTGGAACATGGAAATAGTGAACATTGGAATTTTCTTTAGTGTCTCCTAAATAGTTTAGTGTCTCCCTTGTACGAGTTGACTTTGCTTTTTGAGTCTGTTTTCACTTTTGTTCTTATATACTTTGTTTTATGCTGTATTGTTACAGACATTTGATGCATATCGTTTTTGTGCACTACTTGGAGGTTAAGGTATAGCTCGTCCTGTCTGTGATATTACTCCATCATTTAACATTAAAATTATCTTTTGTAGTGTAGTTTTCTACTGATAAGTGTTCTTAAGTTTATTTTATATTGTAAATTATACAGGGTAACCGGACCAGTATAGGAATGAAAGAAAACAATTCAAATTCTGTAAATGGCACAGCTTCAGTGAATATTGATTCAACAGCAAGCCCAACTAGCACATTGTCATCATTATGTGAAGATGCTGATACCGGTATTTCTTTCTCTATTATTTTGTATGTTTGGTACTTTGGTAACTTTTGTTTATAATATAGTTCTTTCCATGGAAGAATCATCGATTTTCATCCTACTTTGTGAGGTGTGATGATTTACATATCATCACATGCTCTTGGCTCTGTGTGTAATTTTCAACACCACCTTATATCAGTTTTGGTGCAGGGGATAGTCAACAAGCAAGTTCCGTCTTACGACCATCTCCTGAACCTCAAACTGGTACTTCTCAAATAAGGGAGAAGCAGGAAGTTAGCATATTAAATTCTTACTGTTAGAGCTCTGTTTTGGGTACTCACCTCTCTTTCTGGTTTCCTGTCTGCATTTTTGTTAAGAAGGCCTTTGTTTTCCTGTCTAGGAAATCGCTATGGTTGGACACCTGCTCCTGGCATGCGTAATGTTTCACAGGTTCATGGGAACAGAGTCAGAGAAAGTGATTCCCAGAGATTAGTTGATGTCAGAGCTTTGGATACCGTTGGGAATTCGCTGACAAGATTTCATGATCAGCCTTATTGTAATAATTTGTTGACTCAGATGCAGCCTTCTAATACTGACTCAATGCTGGTGGAAGAAAATTCAGAAAAAGGTGGGCGGTTAAAGGCAGAGCATATCAGAAATCCTCTTCAAACTCAATTTAATTGGCAGGTAGTGTACTGTGTACGCATGCTTTTTGTAATTATTTATGAAAGAGCAATGCATAGATATTATTAGTGAAAGTATAGAAAAAAATGTCCATGGATGTTAAGAATTATACAAAAGAGAGAGATGTGTTGTGAAGAAAAAGCTTAGAAATGTGTGACGATGTCATAGCATAGCAAACTTTGGAGCTAAATTAGATTTATGTATGTTTTACATGCCTTTATCAGCAATTTTCTCAGGGTTGATATTTCTGTCATTGACGCATTGTTAAGCTAGTTGGTTGAAGTTGAATTTATCTGTCGGTAATTACTCTGAAAAGGTGCATTCGATGCCTTAATCAGTTTTACCTTGACCTCAGATAAGAAGATGAAAAACATCTAATACCTACTTTTGTTATATGGCTCCTTCCCCTCTATAGATTGTAAAGTTCTTTATTTAAGCTCGCATTATTATTATCAGGAAGATTTGTTTTGAAGTGCTCTGATTTCGAAATACTTATCTATGTAGGATGACACTGATCTGGCGTTATTTGAGCAAAGTGCACAAGATAATTTTGAGACATTTTCCAGTCTCCTTGGCAGTGAAAATCTGCAACCTTTTGGAATTAGTTATCAAGCTCCTCCTTCAAATATGGACTCTGAATATATGCCTGTAATGAAAATATTGCGAAGAAGCGAAGATAGTTTGAAAAAAGTCGATAGTTTTTCTAAGTGGGCTATTAAAGAACTTGGGGAGATGGAGGATTTGCAGATGCAGTCTTCACGTGGAGATATTGCATGGACCACTGTTGAATGTGAAACTGCAGCAGCTGGGATCTCCTTGAGCCCTTCTCTCTCTGAGGATCAGCGTTTCACCATAGTTGATTTTTGGCCAAAAAGTGCAAAGACAGACGCAGAAGTTGAGGTAATTTCACTGTACATATTTGGAAAAATTGATTGGTGATGTACCATTCTATTAAGATGGTTAAGTTTGTTTATCCATTTTCCAGTTTCCAAATAATTTTTGTGGTTAAGACTTTGAAGCAATTGCAAAATATTTCGTGCTATATTTTTAGCTGGGTGCTGGGGTTTAAAGTCCCTTATTGATGTTCATGCAGCAGTTTCATTTTGATGATCCTGCTTTCTCATTATTTTTATTAGTAATGCTTTTTCCGTTTTGCTGATTTCGCTCTCTGTTTTGGTTGTTTTGTTGTGGTGACTAATTTCTTTTTTATGTATCACTCTATTTGCAGGTCATGGTTATTGGGACATTTCTACTTAGTCCGCAAGAAGTAACTAAATATAATTGGTCATGCATGTTTGGTGAAGTGGAAGTTCCTGCTGAGATTTTAGTAGATGGTGTTCTTTGCTGTCATGCTCCACCGCATACAGCTGGTCACGTCCCCTTTTATGTTACATGTTCCAACAGATTTGCTTGCAGTGAAGTACGAGAATTTGATTTCCTTTCTGGTTCTACCCAAAAAATCAATGCTACAGATGTTTATGGTACCTATACAAATGAAGCATCACTTCAGTTGCGGTTTGAGAAGATGCTTGCTCACAGGGATTTTGTTCACGAACACCATATATTCGAAGATGTTGGGGACAAACGAAGACAAATCAGTAAAATTATGTTGCTAAAGGAGGAGAAAGAGTATCTCCTTCCAGGGACATATCAGAGAGACTCAACCAAACAAGAACCAAAAGGACAGCTTTTTAGGGAACTGTTTGAAGAAGAACTATATATATGGCTCATACATAAAGTGACTGAAGAGGGTAAAGGTCCAAACATATTGGATGAAGATGGACAGGGTATTTTACACTTTGTTGCAGCGCTTGGGTATGACTGGGCCATTAAACCGGTGTTAGCAGCAGGAGTTAACATTAACTTCCGTGATGCCAATGGCTGGTCTGCCCTTCATTGGGCTGCGTTTAGTGGCAGGTATGGACCTCTATCTCACATATCTTCAATTTCCTTTAATCATAATATTATTATTTGAGATTTTGCATTTCGTTTAAGATGCTCACATTGATGATGCTTTAACTCTATTATTTGGTCAACATTGCCATATCAAACTAACTCCTTTTCCTGTTAACTATAGGGAGGAAACTGTCGCTGTGCTTGTCTCTCTAGGTGCTGATGCTGGGGCATTAACGGATCCATCTCCAGAGCTTCCATTGGGTAAAACAGCAGCTGATTTGGCTTACGCAAATGGACACAGGGGAATTTCGGGATTTCTTGCAGAGTCTTCCTTAACTAGTTATCTTGAAAAGCTAACAGTGGACTCAAAGGAAAATAGCCCTGCCAACTCTTGTGGAGAAAAAGCTGTTCAAACAGTCTCTGAGCGAACCGCTGCTCCTATGACCTATGGCGATGTACCAGAGAAACTTTCCTTGAAGGATTCACTTACTGCTGTCCGTAATGCTACGCAAGCGGCTGATCGTCTCCATCAAGTATTCAGGATGCAATCATTCCAACGGAAACAGCTGTGTGATATTGGCGATGATGAAAAGATTGATATCTCCGACCAGTTAGCTGTTTCTTTTGCAGCTTCTAAAACTAAGAATCCAGGACAGGGTGATGTCTCTCTTAGTTGTGCTGCTACCCATATCCAGAAGAAATATCGTGGTTGGAAGAAGAGAAAAGAGTTTCTTTTAATCCGACAAAGAATCGTTAAAATTCAGGTTTGCCTTTCATTGAGTTTTTTTTTCTCCCCCTTATTTCTTTGCATAAGTCTTTTGTCTGGTTTCTCATTGCTGGAATCATATTACATTTACCTTTAGGCTCATGTGAGAGGACATCAGGTCCGGAAACAATACCGAACAGTCATCTGGTCTGTGGGATTACTCGAGAAAATCATTTTGCGTTGGAGACGCAAAGGTAATGGTTTGAGAGGGTTTAAACGCAATGCAGTCGCCAAAACCGTGGAACCGGAACCGCCTGTATCAGCTATATGTCCTAGGATCCCACAGGAAGATGAGTATGATTATCTTAAAGAGGGAAGAAAACAAACAGAGGAAAGGCTACAGAAGGCTCTGACTCGTGTTAAGTCGATGGTTCAATACCCAGAAGCACGGGATCAATACCGTAGACTCCTAACGGTTGTTGAGGGCTTCCGTGAAAATGAGGTACCCAAGACCCATAACATAATCAGTTAATCATATTTTGTTGAGCATTCTTGTGATAAATTGTTGTTGCAGGCTTCATCAAGTGCATCTATAAACAATAAAGAAGAAGAAGCAGTCAACTGTGAAGAAGACGATTTTATTGACATTGAGTCTCTTTTGAACGATGACACATTGATGATGTCTATTTCTCCTTGATTTTACTTTCTGACTCGTATTCATTTTTCCTTCTTTTACTTTCTAACTTTATTTCTTCTCTGTAAATACCATAGTTGATATTTACCGCTTAATTTATTACTTGGATTGAAATAGAATTATTCACTATTTTCTTTCGTCTTAACAATATATAACTTTTTTATTTGTTCATTTGGCTTTTCTCTGCTAATATTATATAGCCAAGTGTTGGATTACTCTGATTCATATTTGTATCCGTATTGAATATTCTTCTCTTTATTAGCTGTTTTCTGCAATTTATACATCATATTTGTTTTGGTCAAACTCATACATCAGTCATATTGTTATAGTTTAAATTTGAATGGTAGTATGATATTGAGCTAACTTTTAAAGGTTATAAATCCGGGTCGACATGCCATTTTATCTACCAAATTTGGATTGGTAAACCATTAAAGCTATAAAAAAAACTTAACTTGGATTTTCCTATAATCTGAAGATAAAATTGGATTGACGGGCAAGGCTACAGAAAATGGAAACTTAACAATAAATTATAGCAGTATATATTTTAATTTTTTCATTATTATATTGAGGTTTTTAGTGGCTTGACTAGCTTAAAATCTATTTTTCCACGAGTGGAAAAGTTCATTAAGAGAAGAAATGGCCAACAAAAGAAATTATAAACCTAAATCAATTTGTACAAGCTTATTAAAAAAAATTGAAACGAGTAATTCTAATAAATAAAGGAATTAAAATTAAAATTTCCATTTTTCTTAATTTAATTTTTTTTTTTAATTTCTTTATCGATTTCGTAAAGACAATTATTAATCAATCAAAAAGAGAAGATTCGCCTTGGGCAGACGGACTTGAGTTCACGGCTGGCCAAGTCATCACTCGTAATTAAAAGGGTTTAGACACAGTGCGCACGATAGCATCTGTGTTTGCTTCTTCCAAATCTCTCTCCTATTTTTCTTTCCCCTTTTCTCTCTTAAACCCTCCTAAAACCCTTGTCTCTCTCTCTCTCTCTCTCTCTTTCTCGTGAGATCGCGTTATGTCGAATACGCTTTCTTTGATTCAAAGCAATGCCTCGAATCCCAAAGTTTGGGTAGTGATCGGCGTGACGGTGGCCGGGATCGTGATTCTGGCGGAGACCCGGAAGCGGCGGATTAGAGCCCTTAGAGAAGAAGACTTTGGTGCTTTCTTAGATCGTTTCGAGCTTCTTCCTTTCCCTCCGCCTCCTCCTCCTGCTGCTAAACAATCTCTCTCTGGTCTTACCTTCTCCATCTCCGACGCGTATGTATCTCTCTCTCTCTCTCTCTCTCTCTCTCTCTTAAAAATCATAACCTATTTTCAAATTTGTTTTTTCCTGCTTTATATAATGATCTCGCTTATAAAGTTCAAAACTTTTGTTTGGTTTAATTGAGATTTTGACTTGCTTAGACGAAGTCATGTTGCAATGAAATGAATAAAGTTATATCGGGGTTAATGGTTTGACAGGTTCGATGTTAAGGATTATATCACAGGATTTGGTTGTCCACAATGGAAGAAGACTCATGAGGCTGCTGAGAAAACTGCTGTGGTTGTCACGACGCTCTTGAAAAATGGAGCTACTTGTGTTGGCAAGACTATAATGGATGAGCTGGGTTTTGGGTATCTCTCCACTCCTACCATTCTGCATATGAAATGACCTTTCGGTAGTTGGTTTGAAGAAAGTTTGTGTTTTGAATGTGATTTTACAGGATTATTGGAGAAAACAAGCACTATGGAACTCCTATTAATCCATTGATGCCAGATAATGTTCCTGGAGGATGTTCCAGTGGCTCAGCAGTTTCTGTTGGGGCTGAACTCGTTGACTTTTCACTTGGTATTGTTAATCTCTTCGTTTTCTCTTGGTAATGTGTTTCTTGGATTACGTTTGGTTCTTTATGCTAATCAAAAGATGCTTGATTTGCAGGGATTGATACCACTGGTGGTGTTAGAGTCCCAGCAGCCTTTTGTGGTATTCTTGGTTTTCGACCATCTCAGGGGACTGTTTCTTCAGTTGGAGTTTTGCCCAATTCTCAGAGCCTAGAGACTGTTGGTACGTTACATTCCCCTCCCTTTTAGTGTTTTTAGTGTAGTTTCAATGGTACATGCTACTCTAGGTGTTTGCCTTCCTGATTATTGAACTCATTGATTCGTTCTGTAGGATGGTTTGCCTCTGATCCATCCGTTTTGTGTCAAGTTGGACATGCCTTACTAAATCTGAGTGCAGTAACACATAGAAGGCAAAGATCTTTAATCTTTGCTGATGATTTATTCGAGCTCTCTGACATTCCTAAGCAAAAGTCGGTGCAAGTTGTCAGAAAGGCAATCGAGAATCTATCTGGCTGTAAGTTTGCAGCTGTATTGTTTCCTTCTCTTTGCCCTTCTCCAGATTCATATCTTATGTCTCTTGACCACTGGCTCATGCAGACAAGACTCCAAAACATGTTAACGTTGGCCAATATGTCGCTTCAAATGTACCAAGTCTTGCGGAATTCTGTGAGCAATCTGGGAAATCCCAAAATTCAGCATCAACTTTAAGGGCTCTTTCATCTGTGATGTTGGCTATACAAAGGTATTTAAGAAGCTCACACTTCTTGAAATTTTCACTGCATCAATACTTTTTTCTCTCTCTCGTTCCTTTTAAACGGGTGCAATAAAAGATTGTTGTTATTCCCTCTTTGCTGGAGGTTACTATTTTCTTCTTAAGTTGTATTATATGCAAATATCGAAGAAGAAAGGATTTTCTTTTTACCAGGCATGAGTTCAAAACAAATCATGAAGAATGGTGGCAAACATGCAAATCGTTTCTAGGGCCAAGATTTTCCAATGATGTTGTTACAGCTCTGAAGAGCAAAAACGAGAGCATTAAATCCCTCTACAGAGTGAAAAATGAGATGCGGGCCACCATTCAAAGCCTTTTAAAGGTAAACTCGATTTTTGGAAATTTAAAATTTTCACAGCCATTAGTGTCTTGAGGACATTTTGCCACCAAAACACTGAAGTCTGAAGAGATTGAATTATTAACTTTCATTTTTGCGGCTTCTTTTTAGTTCTATGGTATTATGATTAACCATAGATCGGTATCTTATTACTAGGAAGATGGAATTCTGGTAATCCCCACAGTTGCTGATCCCCCTCCAAGGCTTAACACAAAGAGAAATAAATCTTTGAATGAGTTTCTTGATCGTACTTATGCACTCTCCTGCATTGCAAGCATGTCTGGATGTTGTCAGGTATATTTCCATCTCCTCTTTCTCATTCAATGGTTGGGGAACATTCTTGTTGCCTTTTCCTTACTCTTCAGTCTTTAGTCATGACACAAATATATACATATTCTTCAGGTTACAATTCCTTTAGGGGAACATGGTGATCGTCCAATATCCGTGTCGCTTCTTACTTACTATGGAGGTGATAAGTTCCTTCTCGATACAACTCTCGATGTATATGCATCCCTTCAAGACCAAGCCAAACTTGCATCCAACTTAGCTCCAGTGTCTGACACCAATGGTAACATGGAGGCTTCTGAAGTTATGAAAGAAAAGGTAAAACTATCTCTTTGAGTTTGACAAATAGTATATTTGGTTCTGATCCATGATATGCTACTGGAGTTGGAATGTTCTCAAAGTTAACAGTGGATAAAATGTAATTCCAGGGCAATGCTGCATACAAGGGGAAACAATGGAATAAGGCGGTAAACTTTTATACAGAAGCTATAAAATTGAATGGAGCAAATGCTACTTATTATTGCAATAGAGCTGCAGCTTTCTTGGAACTTTGCTGGTAATTGTTCTCTTCATATCTTTCATTCTGATCTGAATATAATTTATTATGATTTTCTGATCTGAGAGTTTGTTTATAGCTTCCAACAAGCCGAACAAGATTGTACCAAGGCCATGTTGATCGATAAGAAGGTGAAAACTTGATTAGCTGCCTTATTTCTCCATCCCTCGTAGTTTGTTTTGTTACATTGTGTTTTTAACATGGTTTTGTGTTTAAGTACACTTGAGCTGGAACAAAACTATTCACTTTTTATTTATTTGATTTGCGGCGTAATACCTTTGTACTATGACTATCTAGTTTCATTATCACTCAGATCACTCACTATAGACACAATGACGCATTATTTGGAAGCTTTGATTCTTATAATAGTTATTTGTTTCTACAGAATGTGAAGGCATATTTGAGACGAGGGACTGCTAGAGAATCACTTGTACGGTACAAGGAAGCTGCTGCAGGTATGATGATTAAACTACTCTGAGATTGTAATTTTATCACATTGGAGAAACTTGTTAAAAGATAAAATTCATCTAGCTATCCAGATGAGTTACTCTCTCTAGTAGGGTATTGGAGCGTAACATTATGGTTGATCATCTCTGCAGATTTCAGGCACGCATTGGTCCTTGAACCACAGAACAAGACGGCAAAGGTTGCTGAGAAGAGACTCCGAAAACACATATGAGTTAAAAAGGATTATTACTCGATTTCTCTTGTTCACCAATCTATCTTTTCACTTATCTAAAACCCTAAAAAGGAAAGGTTTTGCTCCGGTTTCAACAGACTAATAATTTAGTGGTTTTGTGACATGTGTACAGATTGGGATGAAAACTTCTACCTCTAATTACTTGATCTGAAAAGTTTTATGGGGTCCTTTTAGCTTCTTTGTTTTCTTAACGGTCTTTTACGTAAATTACAATTTCCCCCAAGTCCAATACTGTAATTCCTTAAATTACACGGAGGGACCCATAAATGACACGTTTACAATCAATTTCTCGACAAATAACTGAATTCGTTGTTTGTTTTTTTCCTCTTCGTCATCGTCACGCCTCCGTATCTTCTCCTCTGTTTCATTTTTGAATTATTCGAATCAAAAATGTTTGATCATATGAAACTGCTGCGATGCTTCAGCTTCACGGCGTCGCGAGATTGGTTATTCCGGCAATCATTCGCAAACGCCGGTCTACGTTCCGTAACGACAGATCTCTCCCACGGCAATTCAATCGCATCAACAGCTATGCATTGTTGGATTCCTAAATCCCCGAATCGATCTAAACCTAATCTCCTCCTCCTCCACGGATTCGGCGCCAACGCAATGTGGCAATACGGAGAACATCTCCGAGCTTTCACCGGCCGATTCAACGTCTACGTTCCCGATCTCCTCTTCTTCGGGTTATCATCCACATCGGAACCAAACCGAACCGAATCTTTCCAGGCTCGGTGTCTGATGAGGTTAATGGAAGCGCACGGAGTCCAGAGGATGAACATCGTCGGGATTAGTTACGGTGGATTCGTTGGGTATAGTTTAGCGGCGCAGTTTCCGGAGAACGTTGAGAAGCTTGTGCTGTGCTGCGCAGGGGTTTGTTTGGAGGAGAAAGATATGGAGGACGGATTGTTTAAGGTGCCGAATCTAGAAGAAGCTACCGGAATTTTGATTCCTCAGACGCCGGAAAAGCTTAAGGAACTCATAAGATTCTCTTTCGTTAAACCAATCAAAGGTGTTCCTTCGTTTTTTCTCTGGGATTTTATCGATGTAAGTTTTTTCCTTTATAATAATGTCTTTGTTTGTTTGTTTGTTGATAAATGTTGGAGTTTTGAGAAATGTTGTTCAAAATGTTGAAAAGGTAATGTGTACGGAGTTTGTAGAGGAGAAGAGAGATTTGATCAAATCAATACTCAAAGATAGGAGACTTTCTGATCTTCCTAGGATCAAACAGGTACAAACCTTTATTCGGATTTTAATTTGCTTATGTAAATTTCGCAGTTCCTATAACATTGTGTGTATGTGTGTGTTTATTGGTTGAATTAGAAATCGTTGATCATATGGGGAGAAGAAGATCAAATATTTCCACTGGAACTAGGTTACAGATTAAAAAGGTAAACAACAACATGTATATTAACTATAGAGATTACCCTCTGTATTTTTTTATGTGTTTATAATAATTGTATGGTGAAACAGACATATAGGAGAGAGTGCAGAGATAGTGGTGATCAAGAAAGCAGGACATGCTGTGAATTTGGAGAAGTCCAAGGAATTTGTCAAGCATTTGAAATCTTTTCTCATTGACTCTTTGTGAATTACTTTTTCCTATAATATCAACCATTTTTATTTTTACACTATTCTTCAATATATAGGTGATCTTTCTTTCTTGTCTAAAAGCTTAAAACATCAACTGTCTATTAGGAAATTATGTTAGCTGTTAGATCACAAATACGATTATTTTATCCACGCCAGATAGAACTTGACAACTGCAGAGCCTGAGTTATACAATCTACAACAAAAATATCCAATAAGGCAATAACAATTAAAAGGCCTATTTTAGCTGGCCTTTGTTTTGATTGGTGGGCTTTGATAAAGGAAGTTAGAATATTGAAAACAAAAAAAAAAAATTGAGTTTAAATAAAATTATATACAGTTCTTTGCATGGTCCAATTTTATGTGGCTCCCCTATCGACTATCGTCTAAATTTGTTGTACAATGTGAAGGTCGAATTATATATATTGAGAAGATTCCAATAATATGGACTTCCGATACATGACAAGAGAACTGGGACCAATCTGTGTATATAAGAGAGATTGGTTTAGTCAACATGAGAAGTTGGTCGGTCGGTCGGTCGGTCGGTCGGCGGCAATACAAGGCTAACATATACACCTCACAATATTTTATTGATTAGTTAAGCCAAACTTATCCTTAACTTATAATGATTGAATCGTTAGGAATTTTATTTTGTTAAAAGAAGAGATGTATTTTACTAATTAATGTTGTGACTTACCTAATCTACTTAGTGGCACTTCTATTCTATACGAGCTGTGGATTATTGCCTTTTCTTATCAATTTTTGGCTCATCCGTTGGTGATATTATTATGTAACTAAGAAAATATATAGGGTTTAGTTGAAAGTGGTATATATTGGCTGCTTCTGCGGACTAATAATTATTGAAGCGTTTGATAAAAGTGCCGGCACTCGTCGAATGTAGACAAATACTTGGTGACGTTTTTACATTAATGTTCAAAGGACAACAAAATTCAATTCAAGACACTGACCTTTAATTTTCGGCCTTACCTATATACTTCGTTGATTATATATGCAGTAAACAACCATATGTTAGTCATTCGACGACTCATTTATTTGCAAAAGCAACAAATGATAAAATCGTAAATAAATTATTTTATTAATTATATGATTTTTTTTATAAGAATTTCAATTCTGCACGTAATAATATAGCATGTTAGTTTACAATATGTATCCCGTTGCTTGTTTAATTTACAGTTTACCATGACGTGTTTTTTTGTCAAATTATATCCCCATATATCCATCTAACAAAATGACTTTTAATTTGTATAGGACTTACTAGCAATGTTGGACTTACATTGCTTTCGCTAGTCTTTTTCAGCATCTCTAGTCAATAGAAAAGTTTAATTATTGTAGCTGTTGAACCAATGTCGTTATCAATTTATAAGTGTGGTGGTGGTCGTCAATTGCCATAATGGTCATTTCACTTAAACTATAATGATTTTGATTTTTGGTGTTTGTATTTTTTTTAACGTTTACATGTATTGAATTAAATATTTAAATTATAATATATAGGATTTTAGTTAAATTTATTCAATAATTCTTATAAGCAAACGGAAAACAAAAACACAATTTATTTATGTTGAGATATTCTTATTCATGTTTGAAAATTATTTTACCAAAAGAATGAAACTCGTACATATAAATTTTAACGTGAAACATATTTTCAAAGCCTTTCAACATAATTTGATCAAGACACTCAATCATGCTTTTATTCTTGTTTCAATTCGTAATCGTATATATATGCTCCAACTTTTACATTCTTTGACCAAGAATTAAAAAAGTTTAGAGGAAAAAGGAGAAAGAAAATGGTAGAAGTGGGCATGCATGCAACGTTTTGCCCATAATACTGTTACGTCTACCCTCAAAGTCAAAAGTTAAGATATGGAGGGGAATGGGTTTTTAGCCTTTTATACGACTTCGCTAGCTAACTTTAATTGACTTCGCCGACATACATATACATCATATATTCATATATATGGTCCCATTTCATAACTTCATACAAGTAGTTATACATTCAATCATATATTAACTGTTAAGTATATATAACACACTAATTATATATACTTAAAACAATTTGAAAAATATATTTTGTACGTTTACCCGATTATATCGAACATTAGACATCATTTGGTTATTTTATTTATGCGACTAGGTCTTCATATATAATGCTTAGAAATTAGAATAACGTTATGTTTTGGTTTCTGTATTAGTTTTTAATTATTTTAAAAATTAAGTCCAATGTTCTCGATGAATTCTATTTTTGTACGCTTCCAATTAGATAGCAACTACAATTAATGGGTTAGTAGGTTAGGTCATATGTAGCTTCCGATTGATTTTTGTTTTCTCCATCCTTTGAGGTGGGTCATATATGTACACACGGTACCCATATAATTTGCTCGTGCATTATGCATAATTGATCGTTTCAAGTTTCACGTATAATTTGTCGCTTTCACGAGACACCATCGAAACATAAGTGTGTCACATTTCATGCCAGCGAAGCGTTGCATGGCGTTGATATTATCACATATTTTCGCCGCCTTCTGAATAATTTGTAGCCCTACGAATCACATTGGCAACTACATATACCTATCCAGACGCACGCTCACACCAAAAACACATTAATTGTTATGACGATGAAATTTTAGCTTTCTTATAAGCCGATCATATCAATTGTATTAGTGTATGGTTATAATATCACTCAATTGGTTGGGGATATAATCTTAATTACAATGACCAAAACATTTAGCATAGTAAATTGTGTTAGTGACTATATGTCATTAGTCCATGCTATATATTAAAAGGCCATGCTTCAAGAAAATATAATGATAATATTTTATTATATTAAATAAAACTAAAGAGAATCGATAATATGAAAGAAGACGGCCGGAATTAGTTTAACCAAAAACGTGATTATGATAGGAAAATATCAACCAAATTTATCAAACTGAAATGATAGTATGATTGTCATCTGACATTATTTGTATCAGAAGTAACATTTGTCATCTAATATTTTCATAAAATATATCTAATTATAAATGTCCCAATTATAAATTCAGATCTTGTATTAAAATTTTGTTTCTTTAATATATATATACTGACAAGATTCTGTAGTTACAATTATGTAAAATAAAAAAAAATAAAAAAATTATGTAAAATAAATTCAAAAACTTTTTTTTTGGTAACTGCAGTTGTTTGTTTCTCTTAATAATATATGTTTTTGTTTTCTTACGTTGGGTACGGATAATTTGTATTTTTGTAAAAATGTGGCTTCTGTGATAGATATTTTAGTAGATTTTTGTTTTTTCGACTGAAATTCACGTGTTAAATACAAAGGTAAAAGGTAAGCTTACAGTTCTGCCTAGTTCTGAGTTCTGGCAAGGTGACGTAAAATAGGCGTATATATATATTTCAAGTTTTAAAAAAAGTACTTACATGTGGTGGGTCTACGAGACTCATCTTCCTCGTATGTCGTGCCTTGACGTAGGTAAATCCAACGGCTCTACTTTTATTTACCTGAGATTTGAACTTTTAAAGTTCTACTACCAAGTCTACAACTATTTGATGAGACCACAACCAATATTGTGATGTGAACCTATGAATACGTAAAATTAAGTATAGTGAGTTGTAGACCATGAATTAAGTGGGTTTGAAAATTGAGACCGCATCATTCGATATCCATGAATATAGAACATTTCACAACGTTCTAGAATTTAGAAAAATAAAATATACTTTGAAGATATTAAAGAAAAAAAAAAGACGAATAAAAGATAAAGTGTTATAGAATTTAAAAAGGGAAAGGCAAAGAAACAGAAGAAGAGAGGACCACGCAGATGTAAGGCAATAATTGACATAGGAAAGGGCGTGGTTCGTACGCCTTACCCTAGCTATACTAACCACTGCTCAAAATACTTTGTAAGTTGTAGATCTCTATATACTTACATACTGATACTGTATACATAGTTCCATAGTATTATTGAATATTGATTACTGAAATACGTAAGGATTTGATCCCTACTACAGTAACCAAGTGCTTTATATCTCCATTATGGGTTCCCTCAAAACAATAGATTTTGAATAGCTCTGGGAAGCAGCATTTAAATAATATGGTTTATTACGATATTAGTGTGGTTAGTGTATGTCGGTTTAGATGTCTAGTTGCAGCTAATCGTATACTCGAATGATAAACTAAAATATCTAATGTTTAATTGCAATATATATAGCCAAGACATGTAGCTTAGCTTAGCTATAGCTAGTAGCTTTTTCTTAGTGCATGTCATTTTTATTTTAATAAATCCAAATTCTGATTTCATTCTCTCAATGATATGCAAATAAGGGAAATATTAAAAACTATATATACGTAAATTTTGTTTTAGGAGCCAATTTTTTTTATACACCAATAAAACCATCTGAGCCAATCGTATTATCAATGTATCTTGGTCTTACCTTCAGCAATTTTTGTATGGGCTGAGTCGGTCATCTTAAACGCCCATGTTTTTGTCAATGATGATTACATGTAACCGTAACTTGGTGTTTTAATTAAAAACGTTTAGAATGCGCATAGTCCTTAAACATTTCATAGCCACATTGTTTTTATTCAATTTTTTAAATTAATTTTATTTAGCAGGATAAGATAACCCTTGAATTTATTGAATTGCATCTTTCAATAACTTCAGACGTAAACTGTTCAACGTAAATAGTATAAACTTTTATCCGGACATGCACGGAAGTGTTTATCCCTGTCGCATAATATCTACATTTCGAAAATTTTAAAAACCAAAAAATAGTACTACTTGATAATACACGTTTATGGAAACTACCACGTCACCCTAAGAAGAACCTTACTACAGGCTGTCCAAAAACTTGCCTAACCAATTAAATATATCCACGTGGCATACGTTGACATGTACGCTCTTTGCATTTTACAGCTCTTGCCCGTTCAAAAAACCTCGGTATATAAATAAGCTCTCAATGGTTTCACAAAACTCATATTCAAAAACAGAACACAACCTCTCTTCTCACTCTATATACTCCCAAAATGGCTTATAACTACCGTTTTGCCATTCTTCTCGTTCTCCTCTCCGCCACCGTCGGCTTTACCGCAGCCGCGTTGAAGCCTCCGGTTCGAACCTTGAACGGAAACATTACTCTTAATCTCATTTGGTACGGAAAATTCACCCCAATCCAACGGTCCATAATCGTCGATTTCATCCGCTCTATCAGTTCTGTCACCGCCGCCAAAGGTCCATCCGTCGCGTCGTGGTGGAAGACGACGGAGAAGTACAAAACCGGCGTTTCAACTCTTGTTGTCGGTAAACAGCTCCTCCTTGAGAATTACCCTCTCGGAAAATCCCTAAAGAGCCCTTACCTTCGTGCTCTGTCAAGCAAACTTAACGCTGGTGGTGCTCGGTCAATAACCGTCGTCTTAACGGCGAAAGACGTCACCGTTGAGGGACTCTGTATGAACCGATGCGGGACTCACGGGTCAAAGTCAAGTTCCGTTAACAGTGGAGCTTACGTGTGGGTCGGAAACTCTGAAACGCAGTGTCCTGGTTACTGCGCGTGGCCGTTTCATCAGCCTATCTACGGACCTCAGTCTCCGCCGTTAGTCGCACCTAACGGCGACGTCGGAGTTGACGGAATGATTATAAACATCGCGACTCTTCTTGTTAACACCGTAACGAATCCGTCTCCAGAAGCTGTCTCGGCTTGTACCGGGATATTCGGTTCGGGTGCTTACCCGGGTTACGCGGGTCGGGTTCTCGTAGACAAGACGAGTGGAGCGAGTTACAACGCTTTGGGTCTCGCCGGTAGAAAATATCTATTGCCGGCGTTGTGGGATCCTCAGACTTCGACGTGTAAAACTATGGTTTGAATTTTAGATGGTCTGTGAACGAGACACGTGGCTAGAATTGATGGTGATTAAAAGCTTGTTGTAGTCAAAGAAAGTTTGTAGATATCTATCGCGTCTGGTTCGGAGTTTGGGGAAAGGGATGTGTTTGTTTTGTTATTTTGTTATGCCCTGTGTAAATTCGATCTTTGGAAATATGTGAAAGATAGATTCATATATCTATTTTAATAATAACGATTTGTAGTTTCCACCTATAATCTTATAACGTTAGTATATACTGTATATAGTATGATTAGTATCAAGACCTTGTTTTAACTTTTAACCAGAGGAATCAAACTTTATAGATAAACGAAAAATGGATTAAGATATTAATTATGTTGTGTTGATACCAATGATACGGTAAAAAGAACAAACAAAAAGAGAGAATGAATAATCTAAAGGAAGGTGGAGAATAAAGGCGATGTTGGGACTTGGGGGATAAGAGAAAAGAGAACATATAGAATCACTTTTTCACTTTTAATAAAAGCTATAGCTTATAGGTTTTGGCGTATTGCTTACTAAACAATAGTATAGTATTTATTGTGGGACTGGAAAAAATGATTTTATTTTTATCATCCAGTTTTTCCTACCAATCTCACCTTTTTAGTAACTTGAATTGAATTGTCCCATAAATTCTTAAATATGAGCAGTGGGTTGGTTGGTGTTGAGTGCTTCGAGCAGGCCTGTCGAATCAATGGACTCTACTGACGATAGTGAAAGCAGTAAGCTTTCAATGAAGTCGCTCCAATAACAACTTGTTAAAGGTTTTATTGGAGGTTACACAATTTACACCTACAATTATTTTTATTCGTTCAATAAGAGCCACATTCTTTAAGAGTTGGTAACACTGAACCCCATAAAAATCATCTTGGACTCCAATTTTCACATCCAAACATTTCCTAATCAAGTCATATATCCAATGTTTTATGTCAAATCTATTTCACTCCCCCTTCACTTCAAAACATCTTCCAATTCTTGTCCTCACATCAGATCCCTGAACTCAAATGATAAAGAGTGTTTTTTTTTTTCCTTTTTCCCCTAATATCTTTTACTTTTCAATGCTAGACACTAGCCCTGGGACTAAAATCCGCTAACCGCGAATATCCGGATCCGGATCCGTGATCCGCTCCGAAAAATCGGATATCCGGACTAAACGGATCTGAATACGGATAACAAATTTATGGATCAGACGGACCCGGATCCGGAGCCGGATAACAAAAAAAATTACATCCGGATATCCGGATCCGTCAAAATATCTACATATTACTAGTCCTGAGACTAAAATCCGCTAGTAATATGATATTACACCAATTAAGCTTATACATTGATATCATGGGCTTAATACATACTGATATTATTAATCTTATAGCCCATATAAGCCCAATACGACAAAGTGACATAATTTGAGTTTGTTTGTGATTTGGTGGGACACGTCATTAGGGTTTCACAACTTGTCTTCTCTCTGCCGCCGTTCTTCCATCACCATCTCTTTCACCGTCTCCAAACCATCTCCTTCACCGTCTCTATCTCATCTCCATTGCCATGAATCCATGAACGAGATCTTCTCCTCAGTCGTTAGCCCCGCAAGAACTTCTCGTCAATGGTCACCACTTACCTCCGACTCGAGATCGTGCGCTCGTCGCTTAATTGGGAACTGAATCAATGTCGTTAAAGGTGAAGAATAGAAGAAAGCCATGGCTTGGAAATGGTGGTTTGTAGATTGCGAAAGCTTATGACAAACATTGGTGGATTCGATCTGGGTTGTAAAAGAGAATCGGATTTGATCCCCATAGAAAAAAAACGGATCCGACGATTTTTTTTGCGGATACCCGGATTCCGAATATCCGTAGCAAACGGATGCGGAGCCGAATATTATATCTACGGATCCGGCGGTTACGGACCGGATCCGGATACTCCAAAAAAACCCGGATATCCGGATCCGTAACAGGCCTACTAGACACTATACTTTATTTTTTTTATCAAATATGAAATGTTTACTTTTGAATATACTATGCAAATTGCAAATCTAACTCTAGGCAAGTCTTTAATTCTCTATGTGAAGACACCAAAACGCTTGGTTTCAAGTTCCAACTGATAACTAGTAACTAGTAAGTAACCAAAAATATAACATTTGAATCTAAAGAGTTTAAAGGCCTCATTAGAGTCCTGAAAATTTATAACAGAAAAAGTATCAGCCGCATGATAGTTGATAGCAACTTCTCCATATAATCGTGTTTGTAACAAATAACGAAATCGAGAGACTGGATAGAAATAAACTAGATTGAGAGTTTACAAAAAAGAAAGCAAACGACACCAAATCTATAAAATAATAAGAATCAAGAGTTAGCCTTCAACTCCGTAAGCCCATTCAAGGCCTCACAATAACCAACCCAAACATTCCACGCCTTATACCAATCCCCAAATACTTAATGCCTTCAACTTCGAATTGCCACATCGTTGGTGGTTGTTTATCTTGGAGCTAATGGGCTGATTTTCATGGGCCCATTAGATATTTTTGCTATTTTTTCGACACAAAATTGTTGAAACTCGAGTTTCTCGAAGTAAGTGATCGGTTTTTAGATCTTTTTGGTCTCTTCAGTCGGAACTGAAAATTCATGGCGACTCGCTCGCTCTTCCATAGTCTTAGATGGTGAGTCTCCCTCCACCTCTCTATGTCTCCTACTGATTTCGTATTTGTTTCCTGAGATAATTGATTCACACTGCTTCTTATGAATTTAGTCGATTGACGAATAATGGTGTTCTCGGAAGCAATTTCATTCGAAACGCCGAATCGTCACGATTCTCCAAGTCGTACAATGCTGACGCAGCAATCGGAAACTCCCTTGTCGAGGAATCGGAGGAGAAAGACGATCTGAAGAGCAGGATTTTCAGATTGAGACTTCCGAAACGTAGCGCGACTACTGTTCTCGAGAAATGGATTGGAGAAGGGAATCAAATGACTATCAATGAACTCCGAGAGATCTCCAAAGAGCTTAGGAGAACTCGCCGTTACAAGCACGCTCTTGAGGTACTAACATCGATCATTTCCTTTTTCATTGGTTTTTCTTCGTAGCTCCTAGTTTCTAGATTGATTGCACAATTTATGATTTGTTATGTGTTGCTGCACAAAACTGCATTCTTCTGGGAGCTAATTCAAGTATTATTAACAGGTTACAGAGTGGATGGTACAGCATGAAGAATCAAAGATCTCAGATGCTGATTACGCCTCACGCATAGATCTGATTTCAAAAGTTTTCGGGATCGATGCAGCTGAACGCTACTTTGAAGGTCTGGATATAGATTCAAAGACAGCTGAAACCTATACTTCTCTCCTTCATGCTTATGCTGCCTCCAAACAAACCGAACGAGCCGAGGCCTTGTTCAAGAGAATCATTGAGAGTGATAGTCTCACTTTTGGTGCCATCACATACAACGAGATGATGACTTTATACATGTCAGTTGGGCAAGTTGAGAAAGTACCTGAGGTTATTGAAGTGTTAAAGCAGAAAAAGGTTTCTCCGGATATTTTTACTTATAATTTGTGGCTAAGTTCATGTGCTGCAACCTTTAATATAGATGAGCTTAGAAAGATTCTTGAAGAGATGAGGCATGATGCTAGTTCCAATGAGGGTTGGGTTCGGTATATCGATCTTACTAGCATCTACATAAACAGTAGTAGAGTAACTAATGCAGAGTCTACTTTGCCTGTCGAAGCTGAGAAATCTATTTCGCAAAGAGAATGGATCACATATGACTTCCTTATGATTCTGCACACTGGTCTAGGGAACAAGGTTATGATAGATCAGATTTGGAAGTCTTTGAGAAACACCAACCAGATATTGAGTAGTAGAAGCTACATTTGTGTTCTTTCATCTTATCTAATGCTTGGTCATTTGAGAGAAGCCGAGGAGATTATCCATCAGTGGAAAGAGTCTAAAACGACAGAGTTTGATGCTTCTGCTTGCTTGAGGATCTTGAATGCTTTTCGAGATGTTGGTTTAGAGGGAATAGCCAGCGGCTTTCACTTGATCTTGGTGCATAACAAATGCAGCTTGGAGAATGAAGGATCATCTTAAGATGGAGAAATAAGTTGGTGAAAATTTTATGCTCTTAGCAAGAAGAATCAGATCAAGCTCATTAATCATGGTGGATGAATAAAATAGAGGTTTCTTCTCTTCACTGTGATTCTTAAATATCTTTTTGTTCTTTACGTGGGAGGTCATGAGACACATAGATTTCCTCACCAGAAGATTTTGCTGCATAGTCGGAAGATGTGTTTCCTTAGGCAAGGTCCATAACATTTCATATGTAACGTCAAATTTCAAAAAGTCCAAATTTTACAACAAAAAATAGATTGTGGAGGTTTTTCTTGTATGGTTGTTGTTTAATAATAAGTCTACAAAATTTGTTTTTGGTATAGAAAAAATGATAGTTTGAAAGGTTAGAGCAAAATCCTAGCATGTAAGAAGCCAAAGAAGGTTCCATTATTAACACTCGAGTTTATTACATGAACATGATACACAAACATGTTTAGACCCATGAGAGAAACAACAGAAGCAAATAACATTACAATAGTACAAAACTACAAGGCCTTTGAAGAGCTTAAGAGCCAGAGAGATTAGAAAAAACAAAAAAGATGACAAGTTATGGGATTGATAGCAACAGAAGAGTAATAATGAGACAAGAGAGAGTGGGGACATAGATTTTCACCTAATGAAAGTGGGAAGATTTCAATTTCCACAAGTCACAACCACTCCAAAAATTTCAATATTTGCCTTTTTGATTTTTCTTCATCCACACCCACCACCACCAGACCTTCACAGAGATATTATTATTACTCACGAGTAAAGATAATTATTAACGATCAATGAGCACCAAGACTTTGCTTTTTTCCCTTCTTTCACTTTTCTTCCACTCCAAGCACAGAAGAAAGTGACTTTTTTTTGGTTCTTTTTTGAGAGAGCATGCCAAATCCAAAAGTAAACCACTATTGATCCAGCTAGATGAACAGTGGATACGGTCCCACTAGGGTCACCAGGCGTGTTCTAATTGTTTCAAACCCACGTTAATGAATTTGAGAGAATCTTCTTCATCAGTCCTTTACCTCATTGATTATCTTTTGTCCCATGTCTTCTCTTTAACCAACCAAACATGCCTTATCAATAGGACAAAAGGGGTTGTAGGTTTTTCACCAATGGTTATTCAAACCCTTTGATGAGTTTAAGCTTTGCTTCAGCAACTTGAGGTAATCAATGGCTTCGTCTAGTAGTAAAAGAGCTTCTTTTCCCTTTGCCCCTGGAACTACACTCTCCAGGATTCTCAGAGCGGTGTGAATCTTGTCTTTTCTTGACTGCTCGTCGCTCAAACCAGAACCCGTTTCTTGTTTGCTTGAAATGTTTGATTCAGGAAGGTTTTCATCTGATAAGCCTTTGACTTTAGTGGTGCCCACAAGGGATGGTGATGAGTCTCTGTACGAATGGTCCAGTAGTTTCTGTCTTTTAAGAAGTGGACCATCAACAGTGCTTTCAGTTTCATCCAGCTCTTCTGTTGTTATGTTGCACGCTTGTTGTTCAACTGTGAATGGAGAGTGACCAGTGCTCATTACTTCATCATCACTTTCCCAATCATCATTATCGTCATCATCAGAATACAGTAACGCGTTGATTTCCTCAGTGTCTTCGTGCATTTCCGAGTCTTCTTCGCCATTTTCATGATCTTCATGTTGCAATATCTTTTCTTGAATGGCATGATCTTTACTAAACCCTTTCTCTGGGTGTAGGGCACCGAGAATGTTCCCTCGCTCTGCATCCATAGAAGAAGGAAACCGCAGAGGAAATCCACATTGTAACAAACGAGTCTGCTCTCCCGACTGATCGAATACTATAAATCTTTTCCGAGAAGACTTGAGTGCCCCCTCTGGAGCAGCACCGTTGCTAGATCGCCCATTCAAACATGAAACTTGTTTTCCACAAGACTGCTGATCATATCTAGACAATAAGGCTTGGAACGGTGGCTGCAAATAGCGAAACTGATGCTCAGCTGCATAAACTTTACCGAGTTCCGGAAAAGGAATTCCAGGACGGAAATACTCAGTCGCCTTGTCCTGGACACAAGCTTGAGGATTTAAGCCTAATGGCAACCATTTCTGCTGTTTGGTATCAAGAGGCATGCTCTTGCAGTTTAAGCCAAGGGAACTTTACAGGAATACAATACTGCACGAAAAAGGAAAGGGACTAATCATTGGACATGGCTATGAATGAGACAACTACTAGTAGCCCAACTCAAGAAAGCAATAATCCATAAAGAGTCAAAGATTCAGTTAGCATACCGATTGTGGAAGCTGTTGCTCAAATGTGTGGAACGCAACACTTGTTGATTCTTTCTTGAAACAATCGTATAAGAAAGTAGAGACAAAAAGAAAAAAGGTGCCAGCTCCAAAAATACAAACACAAGCTCACAAACCAACTACGTCACTGGTTTGAGTATATGTCTAAAGTATTCAGCCTGCAAGTGGAACAGAGACAAAAGTGTTAGATAAGAAACACAGGACTATGAGATGAAATGTGACAAAAAAAAGAGTATAATATCATTTTTGCTGCAACAAACCTGACAATTATCCATCGGTTGGAAGCAAGCAATAACTCTCACTACAATTGTTGGTCTGCTAGAGTCTCCGTTGTTCTCGTACTTGAATGTTCGAAATCTTGTTTGACCAGCTGATTGACTTACCATAATAATAACTTTTCCAAACTCTCGAATGTAAAACTAGTGTTTCTCCACAGAACAGAGTAAGTCACCAAAAGACAGATGACTTGAAGAAGAAAAAGAGAAGCTTTAAGGGTTTAGATGATCCTATACTGGTCACAGTGGAAAACGTAGAAACGTTGGGATCCCATTATTAAAGAGTTTAGAAAAGGCTGAGGATTTAGAAGAAGATTGAAGATGGGGTTTTTCAAGGCAGAGAAAAAGTTTACAGAATAACTCGGCAATACAGATTCAAGCTCACAACTTTACGGTACACATCAACAGACCTTGTGAACCAACTCATGCTGTTTTTCTCATTCACTGCTTTGTTGTGATCCAGAGAAAGAGAGAAGAATTCTGTTACAAAACAGAGAATCATCTCATCAAATTCCAGTAATAACAAACCAAAGAAACCAAACATTCACAACAATTGAAAGGATAGAGAAACCATAAACAGCAGAAGAAGATAAGTACATGTTCTGCAGCATTGAACAAGTATAATTTATTTTAGCAAAATCAAGAACTAAAAGCTTGGATTTTGCAAGCCAAGCTACGAAAATAGAAGAATTTATCCGTTTTGGTAACGATTTAAACACATTTGCATCAAATTCGCTGATAATTCAACTTTTTCGAGGAATAAAAAAACAGAGAGAGCACAGCGACAAACAATGGTTAAGTGAATCCAAGAAGCGTACATGGAGGAAAACAGAGGAAGATCTATGCGTGGAGATCCAGAGAGAGTGGAGAGGTTTATGAGACGAATTCACGAAAGCTTGAACGGATAAGAAACGAGAAAGCGGAATATTATTTCGAAAATATATTTTTAGCAAATTCACTAAAAGTGGGCGTGAAGACTGAAGTGTGTGACATTGCTTTATACATCTTCTTATTTCTTGTGACGATTTTACCCTTTTCCACCACTTTATTTACCGTCAATAATGGAGACCAGGAAAAGAAAAAGAAAAAGAAAAAAACAGTTCACATCAACCAAGTTTATTTCAGATTTTTTTTTTTTTTTTTTTTTTTTTTTT
>Ga0041059_1000278_pt1 | contig 35761 bp, 33 predicted proteins | sample AraColnosormetaG_FD_56232 | JGI IMG/M metagenome (GOLD analysis project Ga0041059, IMG submission 56232) | Arabidopsis roots microbial communities from North Carolina, USA - Col MF nosort | ecosystem: Host-associated > Plants > Roots > Unclassified | place: USA: North Carolina | collected...
TTTTTTTTTTTTTTTTTTTTTTAAGAATATTGACAGCCAAACTAGTCTGGAGAATAATGTTTCAAAGTAGTAGTTACAAATGAATTTAGTTAAATACAAGAGGGAAATAACTATACGAAGAAAAGGATCCCACATTCACTTATTCAACCTATAAACTTAACCATCATCTATAATGCTTTCAAAAAATTAGACGATAAGAGATTTGTTATTAAAAGAAAAAAAGAGAAGAAACCTTTTTCGTTGCCGAACTCTAGCGGGGTAGATACTATGGGTCGACCAGTTGGCCAAACGAATCAGGCACAACCTTCGGTTCAACATACGGCTAGCCCGAGCAACAAGGTATCCCATAACGGTGGAATTGGTAAGCCGGCAAACATACCAACGGGCATACCGGTCAATTACCAACAAACACAAAATCAGTGGAGTTCTCAACTTTTCGATTGCATGAACGACAGTGAAAATGGTTAGATAACTTTCTAACACAACAAAAAAAACTAAACATTCTATATTCTACGATTGGTTTCTCCATTTTTTGTTGTTCTTGTTGTTGTTGTGCATTGGATTAGCCGTGATCACATTGATAGCTCCATGCGTCACGTTCGGACAGATTGCGGAGATCGTTGACGAAGGCGCGACGCGTAAGTCATTCATTCATACACAAACCTTTATTAAGAAAAACACTCATAGATTGTAATGTCTCATGTGTGTAAACATATTTCTATCACGCAGCTTGTGCGACAGCTGGGTTGTTGTACGGAGCACTATTTTTTACCGGGGCAAGTTTTGTGTATTCATACATGTTCAGGGCCAGGATACGAAAGAAGTTCGGGTTACCGGATGCTCCGGCTCCCGATTGGATCACTCACTTAGTCTGTATGCCGTTTGCTCTTTGTCAAGAGTATCGTGAGCTCAAGCACCATGGTTTTGACCCCATTCTTGGTAAATTTTATTGTTGTGATCTCCATGTTCTCATTCATTATTTTTCTTTATTTTTGCATTTCATTTGGATTTATTATTGTTTTTGATGACTTTTATAAAACCAATGCTGGTTTTAAATATTACTATTATTTTGTACAATAGGGTGGGCTGGGAATGTTCAACAAGCACAGCAGCAAGAGATGATGACCCCTCCAACAGGTCAACGAATGATGGGTTGACTCATAAACTTTTGTTTGTTCACAATATTTTTTCTGTCTTTTATTTCTTTGTTACTTTCTATATTTTTCTTGGCCAAAGAGAAAATGTAAGAGAGTAATTTCATGTTCGTGGATGAACAAAACATGTGTGAATTTCACGTAATTTCTTCCTATTTACTACACATAAATAAATTTCTTCAAGCTCGTAATCGAGATAATTATCAAATTATCAGTAATTCTCAATAAGATTTTCGATTTGAATTGGAGAAAATAAACTTCTTTTACAGATTGGGTGCTGGAGTTCTTATTGTTCACAGTTGCAAAGTAGATTATTAAAATGTTAAGTTTCTTCAATGAATATGATGGATTAGTCTATAGTAGACGAAAATAAATAGATTTCAAATCTCGAGTTTACGAGGGAAATGGTCCAATGCACAATTTCTTAATTCTTATATAAGGTTCAAAAACTGCCTCTGATTTTTATTTTATTTTTACCATTACTTACGAATTTAGTTGGGTTACTAGTTTTACAGTTAACAGTTTAAACTCTAATCTCTCGCGCGTATAAAGTGAAACGCCGATGCAAAAACAAAAACCTTACATCCCAAAACACCTACGAATCTTCTGGCCAAGTCCAACTCTTTCACCAGAGAATTCAACATCAGTCCCCGTTGTAACAATCTCCGGCTCCTTGAAATTCGCTTTCTGGCTTAACTCCTTGAACGCGTCGACCACGTTCTGCAACCGAGCAACGAACTCAATGAGGAGAGACGCGAACGTCGCGAGAGACAATGCACTCGCGCTTTCATAAGTCTTTGTTGTCTCCACCAACGGTGAAGCTCCGTTAGTCGTCTCCAGATGCGGCGGAAGTACAAGCCGTGCAGGCCATGACACCTGTTTTGAGAAAGTAGGTCTATGGTTCAACGCTTCACGGTGATTCTTCTCGCCCCAGCTTGGTGGTATCTCTAGAACTGCCTCGCTTAGGGATTTGAAGGCGTAGATTGGAGGCGCGTGGTTTTCTGGTGGATCTGAATCTTCGAGGGAGAGCAGTTCTTGAGGCTCTGATTCCTTGGTGGCTCGGTTTCCGATCTCCCAGCATTCGGAATTGACAAGAAGGTAAGATTTCTTGTCGATCTTGTGCTGTAATTCTTCAGCAGCTAGGTGTACTTCAAAGAGAAGGTCGACTGGTCCTAGCTTCTCCATCTTCTTCACCTTTTCACCGAGCTCTCTTAACAATTTAGCTCCTTCTACGCCCACTCTCTGAAGTTCTTGCCGAAAAACTTGTCTCCGTTCCTCTGGTGCCTGTGAAATGTTCCCAGATTAAGCTCTAATCATGAACAACTGATTCCTTTGGAAGTACCAGAAACATCAGAATCCTCAAAAACCATACAAGTCTCTCTACTATGTTACCTGGATTTCTGAGAGAATGCAGCCGTGCAATGCCATGACAGTGAATGCACAATGCTTGAGAGCGCCGCTGAGCTTGACATAGTTCTTCCATGGGTAGTTAAATGACTTGTATGGTCCATGTGGTGGCTCCCATATTGCGAAACTCATCTTTGCAATTACACCAGAGAAAACACAAACTAATTAAGAGATGAGAAGCAATGGAATAAAAACCGACTTATCGAAAATGATCCCCAATGACAAATACCAGAGACTCTTCTTGGCTGGTTGACTCAACAGCTGATCTATAACCCTTGTAAACAGGATCCTCTGAAGCTTGGTACGTGAGGATTTTGGATGGGATTCTCTCGTATTCAAGACAGCGGAGATATCCATTCACACAACCTATAAGACCAAAGACAATCCTCAGTAAAGCATCTCCTTCCCGAGACTCAGAAAAGCCAAAACCTTTGTTATACTAACCTTCAAGGGAAGTCGCAACATTCATAAAATTCTTCACGACAAGGTTATGAAGATCCTCTCCAGCCCATATAGGATAGATAAACATATTAACACCTAAACTAACACCAGCACCAAGAGCTATAAGCAGAAACCGAGAGATAGCCACTTCTATAAACTGCCCAGTTCTGAACCCAGAAATCAGAATGTAGCAATACGTAAGCAAGAAAACCCGGAACCCGTATTCATAAGCTTTCATCGACGGGTATAGTTTCATGAAAGTTGCAAGAAACCCTGAAACAAGAGACCACCACAGTAAAAACATACGTAAGCAGAGAGAAAACCAAAAATGATTCATGTAGATGAAGATGTTGTTAACATACCAATGCAGAAGATACTAAGAGTGCAGAAGATCTCTTCCCAGTCACCGAATAAAGTGGAAAGCTCAGCCATTCCAAGAGCAAGACCTCCAGCTGATAATGTCCCAAGCGCTCTATTAAACCCTTTGCTTAGAGTTGCTCCTATAACAACCAACAACAGTCATCACAATGTAAAGCTTCTATACATAATTACCACTTTAGCGATGTTAAGCGTATAATTAAGCTCAAATGATACAGTAATCGTCAATTACAGTCAAACCAAAGCAAATATTAAAATTATAAAAGAAGAAAACGACGAAAATTCATTCTACAGATGAAAGCAACGACGCATACTCTTTCTTCAACAAAGAAACAAACCAAACCCAGAAAATTCCAATCTAATAACTAAATTTCCAATGAACCCCAAAATCGTGGAAAACTAAAACCTCAGGGGATGAAATTTACCGATGGTGAATTCGAAGACGACGACGACAGTAAGAATAGCCCAAACAGAGTATCGACTAAGATCCGGATTAGGTTCCTGATAAAAAATCAAAAGCGCAACAATCGTCAGAGCAAGACCAATCTTAGCGGAGAAGACGATCTTTCTCGGATCAGATACTCCCATCTCCCAAGCTTTCCTCGCTACATCTTTAGCATCGTCGTAGACTCCAGATATTTTCTCAGATAGATTACCACACGAACAACAGCAACATAACCGTGTTCTTCGTCCACAGTTTTCGTTTTCGAGTAGATCGTTAGATTCGATGTCGGTGAATCTGAAATCGGAGAAACCATTATTGGAGAGAAGCCTCTCCCGTTTCTCGAGTATTCCATGCCTGAAGGAACCTTGCTTCGCCGCCATTACTAGACGGATTCTCAAAGAGAATTAAGCTTTGTTTGAAAAAAGAATGGTGAAGATATTTTTTATTTGACTGACGCGAAACGAAACTGTTATGAAGTGGTGGTGGACCTTAGTTAGGTGAATAAAGTGGTCTATTATGAAGCAAAATGACGACGTTTTAATTCCTTTTTTATTTTATATAATGACTTGTGTGGACAATATTAAGTAGAATTGAATGCTTACTTTACTTTAATTACGTTACGTCACATTAATAAGCTTCTTGTCTACATACCATTTGTCAATCTAATTACCATAATTAGTATTTTTGTTTCTTTAACCCATAGTTTAATAATATGCAAGTAATTAAGACTCTTCTTTGACAATTCATTAAATACAATCAACTTTAAATTAAAAAACGGAGATTTCGTGATTATTCATTCCATTCCACTTTTTCTTTTTCTTTTTCTTCACAGAAAAAAAAAAAATTCTTTTTGAGATTAGGATTTAAAGTCTATCATATGCCATTATTGGTAATGCAAAAAGCTAAGCAGAGGAAACAATTGTAATTTCCTTTAGTAGAACAAGTTTCAATTGACAAATACTTAACAAGTGCTGAAAAAGCCTGCAATGATGTGATCAATTAACAAGGATTATTCTAGAAACAGTGTGGACAAAATACAAGATGAGATTTGAGTGTTGTGTTTGATGATATATGATCATAAAGTCTAATCCACAGGAATTTCAACGTCCATCTCCGGTCTACTACTCCCAAAGATCTGTGAGATTGAAGAAACAAGAAAGGAGATGCAGTTTCAGATTCTAGGAATGTGACAAGTTAAATACTGCAATTTTGATGATAACAATTACAATAAGCACAAATTGTACCTTTATGAAATCCTCCAGAGTTAAGAATGAGTCACTCGTGTAGCCCGATTCCTTCAAAACCTGGCTCAGTACTTGCTATACCACAAAAGTAAAACACAAGACACATGGTGAATTCATTTGTTTACCGACTTTATACACTTCTCATGATCATAACCATAGAGGTTAAAGCAAAGATTTCATCCAATATGATAAGAGTGGAGCACATGGGAAGAACAAAAGGAAAAACTCTAGCATTTATCTCAAAGTTTGAACAATGTGTCAGATGAGTAATGGCACACCAAAACAGTTAGATGATCGAATATCAGAAACATTTTAGTTGAATAGAATTTTCACACAACAATCATTACACACCGATATGTTGGTTTTAGTAGTTTAATGATGTTTCATTATTTAGTTAGTTGTTAACATGTCCATAATCACTTTTCAAAAACTTAAAAGTCACCAACTTTCTATAAATCATACCTCTCTTTGCTCATCAGACATGAATGATCCCGATAAGTCACGCAACACTTCCATGATATCTTTAAAAGAGACCTTCCCGTTGCAGTCCGAATCATAGACTTTAAAGATCACTGAGAAACAAAGAAGTCTGATCATCATTCCATACAATAAAGTGAAAGTGAACATTTGCCACTAAAAAATCGATTTAAAGGAAACTCATTTACTTACATTGAACTTTCTGTCTTAGACTAGCCTTGGCACTAAACGCAGACAAGAAAGCAACAAAATCCTTAAAGTTCAAACCATCAACCATCTTAAGCAGCCTCTGTTATCAATATCCAGCAAACAATCAATACAAAGCTAATTCAATTCAACAAGATTGCATAGATTTAAGATTAAAGAAATTGTAAAAAACCTGAGAGAGTGGATTCATCGCAAACTCAGGCACAGAGAGAAACTCATCAGCAGATATAAATCCTTTTGCGTTTCGATCTAACTGGCAAAACCGTTGATACAGAGATAAAATCTCCTGCTGCTCAACTGAAACAAAACACACACAAAACAAAAGCATTAAAATTTGAAACAGATAGAAAAAAAGACAGAGACAAGTTGTCGGAAAATCTCACATAGATCATGACAATGACTCTGAACTTCTTCGATGTCGTACTGAGTCAGCATCGATGAAGTATTCCCCATTTCGCGCCTTCAAAAATCTGATGAATCATCACAACCCATTTAATTATCGATGAAATCCCTAACTCAGGAAATTTAATGATTAATACGGATAAACAGTTGATTCAGAGAAGATGATACTGATTTCAAAACCAAAACATGAATTTATCAACTTACTGATGTGAAAGCTTATCTCTTTCTTCTTCAACCCGATTTTGATTTACTTGGTCGCATGCGTTGATCTGATTCTTCCGTATCTCAGTCTAAAGTTTCGCCGGAGATCTGCCTTAAGAAAACTAAAAGGCCAAAGACCCAATTATTTAAAGGCCCATAATATAAAAACCAAGCCCAAATATACTTCACACAAGCTACGCGTGTCTGATATATCGCCATGGCTTAGTGCTTTGTTTGTTCATCATCTCTTTTGATTTTGATTGTGCTTCTGCAACCTTTGATACTCTCTCTGAAGCTCTGAGGAAGACATGATTTCGTCTCTCTCAGCTTCTTCTTCATTGGTTTCTTCTTTCGTCGCCGTTAAAGCGACTCCGGTCACCGGACCTCTGATTCCCCGTCGCGATCTTCTTTCTATTCGTATCAGAGCTAGCTCGAATCAGAATAGTTCTGGTTATTGTTTTCCAGAAAAGTTTAAATCTTTTGCCAAATCAGCGATTCTCATCGGTGCTGCTGTTTCAATGACCGGAAAGTTTTCAACTTTACCGGTTAAAGCCGAGTCTCCGGTTACGACTATCGAAAAGACCTACGAGGAAGTGAAAGAAGAGAAACTGTCTGAGATCACGCCATTATCTGAGCTTTTGGATTCCACTCCTGAGGCCGTCGAGACGCTGAGATCACTCCTGCAGCAGAAGCTAGAGAAGGGAGAAGATGAAGAAGCTCTTAAGCTATTAGAGAGACTAGTAGCTGCACAACCAGAAGAAACAGAGTGGAAGTTCTTAATGGCGAGGCTGTTAGGCGAAATGGGTCGTCCCGAAAACGCACGCCAGATGTTCGAGGAAATTCTCCAAAGAAACCCACTTTCGTTTGAGGCTTTATTCGAGAATGCATTGCTCATGGACAGGTCCGGGGAAGGAAATGCAGTGCTGCAGAGGCTAGAAGATGCTTTAGCTGTAGCTGAGGCTGAGTATTTGGTGAAGGAAGCGAGAGATGTGAGACTGATCATTGCGCAGATACATTTCTTGCAGAAGAATGTGGATGAAGCATTGAAGAGCTACGAGCAGCTGACGAAAGAGGATCCTAAGGATTTCAGACCGTATTTCTGTCGAGGTATGATCTATAGCTTGCTTGACAAGAACGTTGAAGCTAAGGAACAGTTTGCTAAGTACAGAGAGCTCTCTCCAAAGAAATTTGAAGTAGAAGGGTACTTGAGGACTCCATTGTCTAAAATGAAGCTTTTTGGTGGTAGTGAGGAGAACTAAGTTAGTACGATAGCTTTAAATCATATCAGAAGAATAAGACACTGGAAGATAATGTTGTTTCCCTGAGAAATTATGCTGTGATTTTGCTTTGTTGAATTGAACTTTGAAACTCAACCATTTTTGGATCTTGTTTTGTTTACCCTGTGATTCTTAGTTTCGTAGTAAGTAAAATTAACTGGTAAGAAGAGAGAGACAGGAGAATGAAAATGGGACTTATTTGATCATCAGAAACTGATACTGTGGAGTGTAACAATACTCAAAGCTCAATTACATGAATCCGTTGGTCCAAAGACCGACAAGTTTCTAAGAACAAGAGAAATCTACAGAGTTTGGAAGATATCAGGGAGCCATTAGCTTGTGAAATGATTCCATTCTATGTCCCATATCAAAACCTCAGACATCTGCATCAAAAAAAATAAGGAAGAGCCTTTGAATCACCAAGCTCGTAATGAAAGTGAAACAAGCAGGGGGTTGTGCACAAGAACCAATAGCGTACAGCAGTTTGAATTCCACGTTTGGCTCAGTTCATAACATAACAGTGGAGGTTTCACCTAAACTTAACACATGTATAACTTCCTCCACAAGTTGGGTACAAAATATGTTTCATACCTCAGCTTATTGTACCAATGTTGCTAGGATTAACTTTGTGGTGGAGAGAAAAATGATAACTATTAACAACCTCTACCTCAATATGAGTGAATGTTATAAGACTTCCGATTATAGTTTCTTTCCTTAACAATTTCTACAATTACTAGTCACTTAACACTTAATAGGCCTTAAAGACAATGATTCAAATGGCTGACTTTCCTTATATTAACTAGCAACAATGCAACATACTCTAGTAAACACAAGCATGGTGGCTCCTAAAGTCATATCGAAAATTAACCTCCTAGAAATGCCAAATGTGTCATACGTTTTCTTTCAGATTATAGCAAATTAAACAATCAACACAATGCTTCGAGAAACATAAACCCAGAGCCAGCTTCTTACCTCAATGAGGCACACAACATTATTCAGCTTCAACAGCCTCCGGTTTGGGACCTGCACAGACAAATTAATATCATACCCACAAATTCAACATGAGAGTTTCATTCATCAATCAAACAAATGCACTAGCTCAAAGCCTCAGACTAATCTCTATCAATATCAGTCCTATATGAATTCAATGATTTTGCTAATCAAGGCACTAATTAACCAAGACATTAACCAATGAGAACCAAATACAAAACCAAAGGAATCGAATAATACGCTTCAGCAAATCATCCACCATTAAACTCACCGTGGAGCGAAATAGGACGATGATCCTTTCCCCAACCGACGCCGCGAGTGGAATCGAGATACTGCTGAACAAGATGACGACATTTCTGATAGTGATTGACTCCTTCGACGCGGTAACACCATTTGACCTTCTCACGCAAGATCTTAGCCTTCTCGATTTGGATCCATTTCTCTCGAACGATGTGCTCTCTCATTTCAACCATCGCCACCGGATCCTTGTATGGATTTTCCGGATCAAAGCCATCCGGCGCCGACTCTTCGAACTCCGGTAATCCCTTCTTTCTCCCCATTGCTTCTTCTTCTTCTTCACTCGTCGTCTTCGTGATTATCTGAGTTAGGGGACCTTTCTCTTCATGTTAACAAATAATTGTGGGCCTATTCTCTGGATCTAATGTATGGGCCTAAATCTAGCATAACGTACTCGTACTCTGTGGCCTTTTTATGAGTGAGTGATTTTTGAGTTTTTTTTTAATTCTTACTCACAGTTTTATTGTTACATTCAGACAATTTTAGACATCTAATTTTATTGTTATGGACGAGTTCATTATATTAGCTATCTAGCTAGCTAACACTAACAAATTTTTGACAAAAGTAAGGATTTTTCATGATATTTATAAAAACTGTAGATGAGATATGTTCATTTTGGTTGAAAATATAATTACATTACATATATTATTTGAATTTTATATTTAATAGAATAAATAAAAAAATGTCTTAGCAAATCGTAAGTTTAAATATTTTCACTAATAAATGTTATTTGCTTGTTTTTCTTGTCTACGTACGTAAAAAGACTATTTATTTACGTAGATAATGACAAAACATTTGACCTAGCACACAAACTTTCAAGGATTACGGAAAATCTACATTAGAAAAGAAAAATCTAACGTGTAGACAAATTTGTAGATTATGTGGACTCCAATCTTACGATTTTATATCAATTATAAGGTGATATTTCCTGGTGTCACTTCAACTCGATTATCATATTTTAATTTTTTAATGTTTATTAAGTTAGTGTAAATAATATACCAGTTGCAGGTTATGACTGATTCAAGTAGCTATTATATAATTGCATATATAACACTGATTCAAATAAAACTGATAATTTCAACCATTTAACTGAAAAACTTGACAAATGAAACAAAAGAAAGTACATTGTTAATTAGAATCTTGAAACTCATAAGCTACACAGTAAAAAAAAAAAAGTAATTATTCAATCCATTATCCATATTGATTTTTGGTAGGAAATTCTCTATTAGTGCATTCATATAAAAAAAAATATTAACATGTGGTGTGATTCTAGAAAGCCTAGAAACAAGGACGAGAAAAGTATGGAGATGAATTGAATTAATTGTTAAAGTTTTCTAATGGTAGGATTGACAATCTAGTTACATGCATATATGACGACCCAACATATCCATGTATAAAAATTCTCCCAATAACTCTGCCTGCTACTGAACATATATAATACACACATTCCATTAGGTTGGTGGGATTTATTAACCACTCTTCCAGAGTAATTATTTTAACCTTGTATATATGAAGAATTAAAATGACTAAGACTCATTTAGGCTGTTTTATTCAACCAGAAAATCCAATGTGAACAAATTTGAGCTTCTAGAATTGGTTAAAACTTAAAAACACAATCTTAAGGAAAACATATACTAGACTAAACTTTTTCTCCGTCCTAAGCATCCCATCTTTTTGGTGTTCTCTACAACTATTAGAAATTGAGTTTATTTGGGGAAAAAGCTTTTGAAGGTAGACAATTTACCGAGAGGGCCAAATACAGTATGTGATTTTCGTTGATTATTTTCTGTGATAGAAAAATATATGATTTGTGTCATTTTATTTATCTACGTATCAAGAAATAACTGGGTCCACCAAATCAATATATTGGTTCACACCCGATAATCGAGGAAACATTTGCACGAAACATTTTAACGTAGAATATGAGTTATACAATTCGAGTTACGTATAAGAGTCGCAACGCAATCTGATCTCAGAAAACCCAATTCGAGCGTATAATTATAATATAAACATATTTTCGTTTTGAACATTGCATGTGTTTTTTTTTTGTATGGATGTATATGGTAGTGAGATAAGCCCAAAAGACAAGTGTCAATAGAGTAAGATGGATGCAAATATGCAATATGTGTCAATAGAGCAAGAGGGATATTATGCAATAATAAAACGATTCCTTTATAATCGCAGATAGATATATAACAGTTATGAATTTGGACGACTAGTCAAGATTATAGAATTTTGATATAATTTAAAAAAAAACAAGAAAAAAAGAAGAAGCTGAAATGACCATTGAGAAGCCATGCATGCATGTTCACATTACATTGGACATTAGGGTTTCATGGTGGGTAGAATTTGGTGAAGTTGGTTGGACAAATCTCACATAAATCCATATTATGTTTCTATAATTATATTTATGCAGATATTAAGACGGACGCTAGTTTTATAAACATAGTAATGTAATCTAAAAGGAACATTAATATATACGCCGACAAATATTTTATTACACACTACCGATAATATAAGGTCATATTTACATACACATATGTTTTATAAAAGAAAAAAATAGGGTACGTATGCGTAGAGAAATACCTTGAATCGTCAAAATGTTAGCTGTAATTATCAACAGTTGAAAAAGACTACCCGTGGCCGCTTCTACCTCAAGATCGGTATTTGGTACACAAATCATTATTTATTTTAATATATAGTTTAGTTATATAAGTGAATATATAAACCCCATCTATGTCACATTAATTATTGAAAAGCTTTTAAGCAGTTAATCTCCTTCGTCCTCTTCAAGAGAGAGAGAGAGCGAGGAGAAACCCTTCTTCTTCTTCTTTTGTTGTCTTGAATTTAGATTTGTAAGAGACAACAAAAAATGGAAGAAAATCTTCCTCCGGGGTTCAGATTTCATCCTACAGACGAGGAGCTCATAACGCATTATCTATGTCGGAAAGTCTCCGATATAGGATTCACCGGTAAAGCTGTCGTCGACGTTGATCTCAACAAGTGTGAACCTTGGGATTTGCCAGGTAATTATACTTTACTAATCGTTATAACATATATATGCTTCTTGTATACTGTTAGCCGGTGTTTATATCATCTCCAAATGACTTGTGTTAATTTGTCTAATTACAATAGTTTTGGGGATAGGATATATGTGTGTATGCTTCATATGCTATAGTTTTAGTCTATGAATTTTCATACAATAATTTTGGAAAACATATGATGTAATATTAAAATGTAAAATCAATCAATCATGTCTCCAGCAAATTGGATGAAAATGGATTAGTCATATCATATAACATCACTAAAAGACATAACATACTCTTAGACGCTCTTATATATTATATAGATGAATACGTACGTGCATCGTACACCACTTTATATAACTAATATAAATGAAACCATAGATTGTTTCAGTAGCCATACATTTCATTTTTCTAGGAGACTGAAAATTACGTTACATATAGGTGTATCTAGCCTACCAAACATGTGGAGAGTAGATATAATTTTCTAGCTAGTTATTTAATATTGTACTTGAATCATTATATTACATTTATCCAAAACATTGTTAGTATATTCGTAGAAATATACGTAGGCCATACCATAGTGATGTGATTACTGATAGTAACATATGCTAATCAAAATAATATGTACATATGCAGCCAAGGCTTCAATGGGAGAGAAAGAGTGGTATTTCTTCAGCCAAAGGGATCGGAAATATCCAACCGGTTTAAGAACAAACCGGGCAACAGAAGCTGGTTACTGGAAAACCACCGGGAAAGATAAAGAAATATACCGAAGTGGAGTGTTGGTTGGGATGAAGAAAACCCTAGTTTTCTACAAAGGAAGAGCTCCCAAAGGTGAGAAAAGCAATTGGGTTATGCATGAGTACAGGCTTGAGAGCAAACAACCTTTCAACCCCACGAATAAGGTACACACACATTCATTTGTCAGCTATTTTGAAGTTAATTTGATGCACATTTTTAAATAAAACATAAAGAAATTAAACCAATATTAGCTCTCAAATTTCTATAAACAAGACACATGAATTAACTCAAGAATATATTGTAATTTATTATATAAAAGTAATCATATAGTTGCTTTTAGTCTCTAGAAATGTTTCCTAGAGTGGCAATTGTATAAATCAAAAATTACATATGTACATTTATTACAATCTAATCTATTATATGAATTTTCAGGAGGAATGGGTAGTGTGTAGGGTTTTCGAAAAGAGCACGGCAGCAAAGAAAGCACAAGAACAACAACCTCAATCTTCTCAACCATCTTTTGGATCTCCATGCGATGCAAACTCATCAATGGCAAATGAGTTTGAAGATATTGATGAGCTTCCGAATCTGAATTCAAACTCATCAACCATCGATTACAATAATCATATCCATCAATATTCGCAACGCAATGTTTACTCAGAAGACAACACAACAAGTACGGCTGGTCTCAACATGAACATGAACATGGCTAGTACTAATCTTCAGTCTTGGACAACAAGTCTCCTTGGTCCGCCTTTATCTCCAATCAACTCTTTGTTGCTCAAGGCTTTCCAAATCAGGAACTCTTATAGTTTCCCAAAAGAGATGATCCCCAGTTTCAATCATTCTTCTCTTCAACAAGGAGTCTCCAATATGATCCAAAATGCTTCAAGTTCGTCTCAAGTGCAACCCCAACCGCAAGAGGAAGCGTTTAATATGGACTCCATATGGTGAAGCCGTGAATGGATTCAAATCACGTATATTAAATTTGAATTTCCCAACTTTGCTCTTATATACTCTCCATCAATTTTATCAATTGTATCATTACACACACATAGATCATTTATGGGATCAAGTAAATTAATTAGTGCATCTTATATGTGAAATGCAGGGAAAAGTCTCCCATGCATCTCGACGTCCTTTTATGTTTATATATTAATGTCTTATAGCTTTTGTAGTTTTTGTCCATCTTTTCTTGATTTCAAGTTTTAGTAATTTAATTTTAAGTTTATTTGTGAGACTGTAAATTTTCAGCTACTTTTCCACTAATAAATTAATGTAGCGAGACAGATATACTTAAGAAAATTATTACTTCGACGGGAAAAAAAAAAATATTACTTAGGAAAAACCGAAAAAGAATGATAAATCTAAAAATAGTAAAGAAAATATCCTCATCACATCACAAAGTTAAATTTTCACATGTACATATTTGTGCTAAACAGAAAGAAAATTAAATTAAGAGCAGAGCAAATGAGCCCAATTTAATAAATATCATCAGCTCTCATTAATCAATAAAGTTCTTGATTAGTCGATTTGAAACTTTGTAGTCACAGTTAGGGCTATAAATATGTCGCATGCCAACTTCACACTCGTGTTTTTCATGTCACTGCATCACAACTTCATATTTTGGATTTTAGCCAATCTTTTAAATGCGAATAATCGTAGGATCATGTAATCGCTAGACCGAACAAAGTAATATGCATTGGTAAACTAATGTTCACCAGAATTTACTAGTTGTTCAGAATTTCAGATCACAATTGCTGCCAGAACTTAAGCAAAGGTAGTAGAACTAATTTACAATTTGTTGAATGTTAATTGATATATATATATTTTTTAATAATGATACATTGGCAAAACTTACAATGTATATAAACTATAGATGCTTATTTTTTTCTCCCCTGAAATACAGATAGGTTCTGCTTTCTGAGCTCGTAGATTCTGTAATCTCTGCGACAGGAAACTTAAACCTTACCCACGTTGATGATGAATCATCACTTGCTTTTCTTTTACCACCACTGGATAGACAGAACCAGAACCAGAACCATTCCTCTGACATCATTGTCAGCTTCAACCTCCTGAGATAGGACAATCTCTGTGTTAAAAACTTTATCAGCTTAGCGCGATGACATATCAGCTTCTTCGATACTAGAAATTGCAGATTCGCCATCAGTTTCATCCCAATCACTCTCATTATCCTCCACATCATCTTTCTCTTCTTCTTCATCATCATCATCATCCTCATCGTTCTCCCATTCTGATTCACTGTATGACGGGTTTTTCGAAGTCTGCAAAAAACCACCAGGTAGTGAGTCACAGCAAAATACGCATGCTTTACAAAAGCAAATAGAGCTTAACAGTGTCAAAAAGATTAATTTTCTTGGACTATTAGCATCCCCAGTTGAGGAAAAGACAACTTACGAGTTGGCTTTGCATTTGCTCTATTGTTCTCTCCAGTTCAGAAATATGCTGACTAAGTGCCTGCAATTATTCTCAAAAGAAGTGTCATAAAAGAACCCTGTGATCATCATGTGAATATAAATGTGATTTGTGTAGAATACTTCAGGAATTTCGAACCTCGTGGCGTTGCATTGCAATGGAACGTTTCAATGCTTTTGCTTTTGTCAGAAGATTCCTTGGTCTCAAGCTAATGGGTCTCCTGTAATTCTTCCCACGGTAATAAATAAGCGCAAATCCTTTAGGAACCTTTTCTATTGCCACAAGAACTCCACCACTCTCGTATTCTAGTAACCGGGCTGTCTCCTCAACAAATGCTTGGTTCTTCTGTTTTGATATAAGCTTCACCAATTCTCTGTGTTTCCAATGCAGATGCATGTTCTCAATGACTCCATCAAATACACCACGGATACCTGTAGGGTGGTCAACATCAAAGAACAGTTTATTCATATGATAAGAAGACATCTGTTACGTTCTATCACAACCTATCAATCACTGTAGACAGCCATACAGGAAACAGCCACAATGCTTAAGAGACCAGGACGCACCTATGGGTAAGTATGCCTTCATTTTCAGTCCCACTTTCCGGAACATAGCTCTTTCTTCCTCGGAGATGACCTCTTGATCATAATCAGGTCCATTTGGAATCATAGAGGCTTCTATTTTGGACAACAGTTTCTCTGCTCTTTGAAACTTCGATTGGGCCTGTTACAACCCAAGGGAGAAGTTATAATACTCATAACGACGTACTAAGACAGTTGCCACCAGACATCTCACAGTAACCTTCAAGTTGCAAATTAACAAACTAAAAACAAAAAGGTCTACTTACAAGGTTTAGTTTGTGTTGTATTCGTTTAACAACTCTAGCATTTGCAACCCTTGAAGCTTCTTCAATCATCTTTTCACGATGGTCTGGAGTTATTTCCTTCCCCCATCGGGCTTGAGCCTCATAAAACTCGGCCAGAGTGCCAGCTTCTGCTGGTACTTTGTCACCAACAGGCTGAACAGCCTCAATCTCACGATTTCTTACCCTCTCTTCGACATCTTGAATCTCTTTCGTTAATTCTTGTCTTTCTGCTAAAGTAGCTGCCACACTTGAAGGAAGGAAGTCCTTCCCACGATATATTACAATGTAATACTTATTTCTGAGCAGCAAGACACCCCCTGTCAATGTCTATAGCAACAAGACAGATAAATAAAAGAACTTAGCCTTCCTATGTGAAAATATTTCTGTTATATAAGCGATGGCCACTCAGATCCTCAAGAGCTTGCCAGAGATAATAAAGGTCATACTATGGTTCAAATGCAAGGGCCCTATGTTTCTTATAGTTTCCTTACTTCATTTAGTTTGGATATTAACACCAACGCTCAATGCCTACCCAGTATAGAATAGAGATGACATTATGAGAGCAGGTAAACAAAACCCTTCTTGAAATTTCTAGATCTCGATATAACCACCAGCTGTAAGGTCTCCCTAACTTCTAGAAATCCCAACATGAATCATTAGATTTAAATATGTACATTTTCCTAAACATCATCCATAATATAGAACTCAGGAAATGACAGAAACTTTTCTGCTATGCACCATCAATTTGTGGGCTGTCTTAGAAATTACTTTTCCCTAACAGTGAACTTTAGAGAAAAAAAGATAAGAGAGACCTTCACTTCATCCGCCATTAGTTTGTTATTTGTATTCTGGATACCTCGCTTCACAGCGATCTTTGCAATTAGACTTTTCTCCCAGATCTGGAGTATTGCAGCTGCCAATCCTTGGTGATTTCTGTTCCTACCTGTAAAGTGCAGATTCAAGCCTAAACATCGGCACACAAAATATAAGAGCCATCGGGAAAAAATCATCTAGGATCAGAAAGCAGCTTACCAAGAGCAAAATGGCATGGGAGAGTTTTACCAATCTTCCTGAGATTTGTCATTTCGGCATTGGTCAAATTTGATCTCATCCCAGTAGGAAGAAGCCTGAAAGGTGTTTTATAACCAGGAATTGTAGGAGGTAGTAAGTCAGCGTCCACAGGTAGTACCCCAGTACCCCACCACTCTTGAAAACGTGGACCTAAGCTGTCTAATAGACTGTTAAATTCAACTTCTTCTTCTGTCATATTCTCTTTGCGAATAGGGTTCTTGATGATCGGATCTTTGATTACCAAAGGTGCACTTTGGTTATCTTTGGCATTTGTTGCTTCATCGCCAGCAGAAGATACATCTGGGACAAAAAGAGTCTCTTTAGGACCGGCCATTTGATTAGAGATCACAGGAGGTCCTTTATAGTCAAGTCCACGATAAACCACCATTACACTTCCGGCCCTCCATATCACCATTCCACCAGTTCGACGCTGCCCATTAGAGTAATTCAATCAGTTTTTTTTTAAACCTAAAGTTAAGACATGCATCTCCTGCACAGTCTTGTTACTCAAAGAATTCTAACAGCATGCTCAGCTCCATCCACTCTAGTTAATCAACACCTCAAATTCACCTTATTCACAACTATATAATCGTTCCCAAGAAAGATCTAACGTTTTTCACAAATTTCCTACTGTTATTATAAAAGCTTTATAACCATTCTATTTCAGAGCTTAGGTACTTCAGAGTCTCTTACTATCCTATAAAGATCATGTCACTTCCGCAAAGCTTATCCCCAATAGATAATGAAAACCGCTCTCTCTTGGAATAATCTCGCACCTCAAATTTCGCTAACCTACTGTTCTAATCAATGAAGTATTCAAGAGAACTAACGAACCTCAACAATCTCATGGGCCGTCTTCATGTCACGAGCAAGCACTTCGTGGAACTTTAGCCTCACAAGCTCTTCTTTCCTCCAAGTATCATAAATCTTCTCCATCACTGCCTGCGTTAGCCCAGCTTTTGGTATATTGATCCTAACCCTCAGATACATTCCATCCCTCCTTAACCGCCGTAACTCAGAATCCTCAACGGTGAGCTCCGCCAGTGATGGAGCTCTAGCTCTCCTCTTCTGCATCACCGCCACTCCTCCTTCTCCTACTACTCTCTCCGCCGCCTGCTCTTCCTCATTTTTCTCCCATGGCAATAATACCTCATCCTCTTCCTCACTCTCTTCTCCCTCAGCAAGCATCATATCAGGTCTCACCCACTCTCTCTTCAACAAATCCCCCAATCTCTCTTCTCCAGTCACCGGCTTCACATCTCCGCCGTTAATTCCACCTCCCTCGTCATCTTCCACATCGTCCTCATCATCCGAACCTAATCCTAAATTCCGTAGCCGAAGAACAATCCTCTCAATCGCGTTTTGTCCTTTATCCTTCTCCAAATACCGAAGTTTCGCTTCCGCTTCCTCCTCCGCAGACCGAATTCTATCTCCGCCGTTGTTTTCACCACCTTTCTTCCCGGCATGATCACCGCCAGCTCCGGAGGATGACGGAGGCCACTTATCTATCCAAGGAGGAGTAGGTTTATGATTACGTTGATCTAATCGACGATTGTTATTGCTCCTGTTGTTGCTACGCTCGCTTGTACGCAGCGAAGAGAATGGCCGAACAATTTGTTGACGCGAGGGTTTCACACCCAACGAATAGAAGAGCAATGCGTGAAGCGAAGGAGAGGAACAATAGCGAGAGCTAGAGGTCAGAGGAAGAGAGCTTCTCAGTGGCATTTCCGTAAAATTAAGTGGAGCCAAAGCCATTGACGACACTAAGAAATTTTTTTGGAAAAAAAAGCTTCAGCGAAGTGTCTTCTTCGCCATCGTTTTGGATACTGAGAAATAAGTTTCAGGCGGATAAGCTGGATTTACTCGACCATACGGATAAGATTTTTGTATCGGTTTTAGGAAAATGGGCCTTTAATGGGTTTTAAAAGCCCATTACTACATGTTAAGTTTAAAAAAATTACACAGGTGAAAAGTTATATAAGCGACGGAGTCGGGTCTGAGTAAAACCGGTTTCGTTGTCGTTGGGTCACCGGCCGTACTAGAGAGATTCACCGTGAATTCGAATATTAAGTGAGAGAAGCTCCGATTGATTTCACTTTCTGCCGCCAATTTTTGTTTTTTCTTCGGTGAGACGAAGAAGATACCATGGGTCGACCTCCCAGTAATGGCGGTCCGGCGTTTCGATTTATCCTGCCTGAGGTTTATCTCGATTCTTTGTAATGTGTTGCTTTCACGGATTTTGAGCTCCCAGAGCTGAAAAATCTGATTTTTGTGTCGGTTTTGTTCCTTAGGATTTAGGTCTTCTTTTTGGGTTCATGATAGGGTTTAGATCCTGAAGTCCAATTGAATTTTTGTAATTAGCTAGTAGAAACTTGAAGACAATTCGATGTATGTTCTGAAATCCATTGGCTTTACTTTATTAAGTAATGTTTAAGAGTTTAGATTTGATAATACATAAGTTTTTCTATCTATCTGTTGTTCTATGGTTTTGTGACTTCTTTTGAAGAGGTTTTATCTTGTTTGTTATAGCTAATCTTCAATTGTTATGAAGGTAACGGAGATGGAAGCAATTTTGCTACAGCATAATACAGCAATGCCAGGTCGACATATTCTTGAAGCTCTTGCTGATAAGTTTAGGTATTTTACTTGTTGTTGCTCAATTCCTTGGCCTGAAAGTGATTTTGTGTCTTTATCATCTAAAATGTGGTTACTTTTTGTTATCTGTTGTCTCAGTGAATCACCTGAGCGGAAGGGGAAAGTTGTTGTGCAGTTCAAGCAAGTACTGGCTTTTTCCTTCTTGATTCTTAAGTTTTATCAGACAGAGTCTGTTGGGTTTGCTTTTAAAAGTTAATGGGAATGTTGTTTTAATGCATCACAGATCTGGAACTGGTTTCAAAATAGGCGATATGCTTTACGAGCAAGGGGAAACAAAGCTCCTGGGAAGCTAAATGTATCTTCCATGCCGCGTATGGATTTACCAAATCAGATGAGAAGTGTGATTCAACCATTATCAGTTCCTAAAACCACTCATATGACTGGAAATTTACCCGGCATGACGCCTGCCCCTTCTGGTAGTTTAGGTGCTTTATTTATTCTACTCTCAGTAAAATAGGTTGAGAAGGTTATTTATTGGAATAGGTTTCATTGGTTTTTTCAGTTTTAGTTTTTTCTCCATAAGTCTAGATCAGTATGGCTGATATTGCACAGATGCCATTTTCGTAACTGTTTACTGCTTTTCCTCATAGTTCCCGGTGTCATGAGGAGTGGTTCAGACAACTCTTACTTGGAATTTGAAGCCAAATCTGCCAGGGATGGTGCATGGTGATTCCCTTGCATTCAATCTTCAGTATTTTTTTTGCTGACTTATGATACTTTGTAACAATATCATTACATTCCACTGGTTTTCTCTGATATGTAACTCTCTTGCTTACTTACAGGTATGATGTGCAAGCTTTCCTAGCTCATAGAAACTTGGAGATTGGTGATCCGGTAATTCCTAACCAACCTCTTGTTGACTTATTTGTTCCCCTTTTTTGTTTTGCTAACAACAATCTTTCTGTTGGGTATTTCAGGAAGTGCAGGTTCGATTTGCGGGTTTCGAAGTTGAAGAAGATGAATGGATAAATGTCAAAAAGCATGTAAGACAACGGTCTCTCCCATGTGAAGCATCAGAATGTGTTGCAGTTCTTGCTGGAGATCTCGTCCTTTGTTTCCAGGTTTAGAACTTCGCTCTCTAAGCATTTAGTGATAGGTGTCATGTTAGTTTATCCCTGACTAGAACTATGTTATAACATCTTCAGGAAGGAAAAGATCAAGCTCTTTACTTTGACGCCATTGTTCTTGACGCACAGAGAAGAAGACATGATGTCAGAGGTTGTCGTTGTAGGTTCTTGGTGCGTTACAGCCACGACCAGTCCGAGGTTGGACGATCATCTCTCTCTCTCTCTCTCTATCCCTTGCGGTTTTATTTACCCGTCAGCTCCATTTCATGGTTTAGACCATAAAGCAAAACCCTCCTCACTCACCTATTTTGGATTTCTTTTCCGTTATCCCAGCAGGAAATCGTTCCCTTGAGGAAGATTTGTCGGCGGCCCGAGACAGATTACAGGCTACAACAACTTCACAACGCCGTAAACGATTTGGCTAACTCAAATCAGCATCAGATACCCGCTCTAGATGCGGCTGCAAAAACCCCTCTGTCACTACCCGGAGCTACAGTTCCCATTGTTGCACCCGAGTCAAAAGATCCGAGCCTGAGTGCCACTCCAGCCACTTTGGTTCAGCCTAGCTCCAATGCAGCTACTGTTCCCGCTGGTTCAGCCTAGGCCATGTAATTTCTATCCCCGTTTGTAACAGCCATTTTTCACAGTTACTAGTAGAGGTTAACTTGGGATCATATGCATTGTACTCTCACACAATGAATTAGTCATCTAAAGCTGTATCATGCCATGTTACTTGATCCTTCATGTATGATGGAATATTTATGGTTTAGTCCGGTTTATTCATCATCTGTTGATGGTCACCGGTTTTTTACTCTTTTGAACAAACATGCTCGAATCATGTGGATTTATTCTTTTCAAGGCTTAAGTTTACAAGTTAGGAATCTTACCTCGAGTCATTTAGCTTTACAACATTTGTGGGGATGAGAAATTAACCAATTATTAATCTGAAAAATATCTCACTGTGCTGAGGAGACTAGATAACACTTGAGGTCAAAAGAACTATTTTGCTTCTGTAAATGACTGATCAGCCTAGACACAGAACAACAGTTTTACAAACAATTACAACAGTTTTTATTGTTACAGAATAACAAAGGGAATAATAAGAAACTTACAGATTTGATATGTTACATATCATATGTATCTAACTTTGTAACAAGGGCTCAACTCTCTCTGAACATTTTATCCAATGCCCCTACATATCTATCTATATACATCATAGATGATTGTTTGATCGGGAAAAACAAGTGACTACATTGGTGCGGGTAATCTCCGGTTATAGGAGGATCCTGTCCCCGAACCCGAGCCTGATCGAGATGGGGAATGAGACGGGGCTTGAACTGGGGACGAGTTAAGAATCTCGAGACGGGGCTTGAGCTGGGGATGAGTTAAGAATCTCCTTACCAAGGTCTTTGATCTTGTTGATAAGCAGCGATTGCTCTGTCTGAAGCTGGAGCAAATACTGTTCTTGTTCGTCCTCCAAACTTTCCAGCTCTTCTAAAGCTTCAGCAAGACCTTCAAGATCTCCATCGTCAATCAAATTCTGAAACTTTATCATCACCTGCTTCATCTGGTTGGACAGTAACAGAGCTTTGTTAAACGGTGTGCCAGGACCTGCGCTGGCGCGTCTCTGAATCTCCGTGACTTTCCTCGTGACTCTGACATGGACCTCCCCGTGTTTCACTCCTTGGAGAATTATCCACTTATCGGCAGTCTCATTTGGCTTTAACCCTTGGTACTCCACAACGCAGTTACCGATGCTTGAAGTCGGAAGCAGAGTGTTATAGTCTTTCACATGTAGCTCCAAGGAGCTCCCATCATCTGGAAACTCCATTGTCTGGTTCCATTTTGGTTGCAACGTCTTATAAATCACCTGAAAACAACAATCACACGAGAAAAAAGCCATCTGTAAGTTTTGTTTTCTTTATGAAGTCTTTTTGGTCCAAAACAGTTTCTATAATACCTTTGTCCTCTGTTTCTTCTCTCCATATTGAACCCTAACATAAGGATCACTGGTTCCTCTAATATCCGCGGCCACAAGATCCCGCGCTTCAACGAGAACCAATTCAATCAAGCCTTTACTAGAATCCGCCTGCGATCAAGCCAGAAAAAAACATCAATGAGGAAAAACAAAGAAACAGAGTGATGTTTGTTTTCCTCAAAACACTTACTTCGCTGTACTCGGGATCCAAAGCTTCGATCAAAAGCTCTATTTCTCCAGAATTAACATCTTCAAGCGGAACCCATATATGCATTTCGCTGTTATTGATTCCTTGAAGACTCAATGTAGCTGTACCGATGTTGTCCGTGCCAAGCATCTCTTCTCTATAGCATTTCACCTTTAAATATTCTTCTCCGGCTAACTCTTCGAACTCAAATTTCTGGTTCCACACACACTCTGCTGCGTTCACTATCTTCGTCTTTTGTATAATCTACAAACCATTCAAGCACATGCCAACCTCTTAAGATTTTAAGATCGTGCAATAGCCATTTTGAAGCAAAATCATGAAGAGAGTACTTACTTTTCCGTACTGTAACTTGACAGAGGCATCACATTTTCCGGACTTATCTTTAGAAACAAGGTTCTTTCCAGCCAAAACCGTCACGATAATTTTCCGGCCGGTTTTCGAGAGGAGGGCAGACGAGCTGTCGAGGGAGTGTAATGAACTCGAATTAACGCTATTCAAGCTATGTGAGCCATCAGAGAAGTGCCATTCTTTTAGAAGTAGCCGGACAGTCAACTAAAAGACCAAAAACACACACATAAAAGTGGTCAAAAACTCAAAATCATAAAAGAGTAAGAAATTTGGAGAGTAATACATTACAAGAAACTGTATTATCTACCTCTCCGGAGCTAACTCCTTCAAACGGAACAACCATCTCGATTTCTTGACCACAGAACTCAGCGTGTTTTGCAATCACACCGTTATCAGATCCAACGGCCCAAAACATCGTTGAATCATCACCTACATATTTCATCTGTACAGAGAAAAAGATGAAGAACATGTAACAGCCAGTTACAGCAACTAGTTAACTGCTTTATTATTCATTAATTTACCTTAACTTCACAGCTAGCGAGACTGTCATATCTGACACTCCCAGGATTATTTTCATAGAGGTTAAACTTGAGTGTCCCTGTATTGTCGTGTAAGATCATGTTAAATGTCGACTGATAAGCTGGATTCGGTCCTGACTTCATCTCGGTTCGTCGAGAAAGTTGCTCGAGTTCGACCTCCACAAATGTTTGAACAGGTTTGCTGCTGCTATTTCCGCTGCTACCTTCTCCGATCTCAGAACTTTTCGAGGGGCTTCCCCGAAGAATTCTGCGGTTAAGATTGTTACCAGATACAACGGTTACGTAGATAATTCCCCCGATGGCTGTTTTGTGAAGATCTGTTGCGGGTAACGAGAAACATCCCCGGCGTGGCTCTACCATCTTCTTGTTCAAAGTTTCCGTTAGAATCTTTACCTGAAACGGGAGAGAATTACGGTTTTGCCCTTCGTAACTGTAAGTATTTTTGGCGGTAAAGTTTGGGAGAAATGAAATGGAAACGAACCAGCCAAGAGGAGACACCAGGAAGCTCTGTAGCGGGGAGAGATTGGCCACCGCCACCACCGAAAGCAACTCCGATTCTAACTTCAGGATTCGATACAAAGGAATAAAGCAATGCTCTTCCTTCAAGAATCGGTCTGATCAGAATCTGCAAGATGATTCAGTAAATAAACGAAATCCTATGTAGAGAACTCATTTATCTTTTAGGAAAACAAAATTTTTGCTTACATCTCCCTTGATGCAGAGACTGTTGACAACGATTCGTGCTGTTCGATTAAACGGCATGGATAACTTGGCTTGCAACAAAATACTTAGATCCGTTGTGTCCCAGTTGAAATCCAATCGCATGATTTTCTAAAGAAAAGGAAAACAAAATGTCAAACATCAAAATCCAACCTTCTGAAAATATTTGAAGTTTAAAAGTCATAGTAACTAAACCTGTTCCCCTGATTTTGACCAACAAGTTCCATGTAGTCCTAGCAAAGGAGGGCATGAGCCAAGAGAAAACTCCAACAATTGTATATTTTCCTATCGAAAACCAATACAATACAAATTAGCATCACTATGTCCAATGTCTTTAAAAAGAGGTCTCATGTAAAAGGGAGAGATTGCTTAGTGCTTACGATTAATCTTGATCTTCGTTGCCTCAATCGTTTCTGCGAGTTAGATAAAACGATCAAAAGTTAATGGTTCATTGCCTTTTAAGACCCAAGGATCACGAAATGTGTTAGGTAGAAAGAGCATGACTAAGAATGAATCTGACTCACCTCCACCATAGAAGAAAACCTAAGAGAGAGTTTCTTGTTCATATAGTTTAGCCAAATTTCAGACAGTAACTTGTTCAGCCATTGACAATGTTCCAATGGAGTTATCGTCTGGAGAAAAGAAACAACGCGGTATTCTTATAACGTCGAGCGATACAACAAAAGTTAAACGAAACCAAAACAAAAGGTAACATAAATTCTCACCGACGCATTGAAAACGGTTTGCCTCCACTTCTTGGTTAGATCTTCTGCAAGTAGTGCCCTTTGGTAACTTCCATACTACAAATAAAAACAAATGAACATAGTCAAAAAAACACAGCAAGACTTCAACTTATATATCTCTCAACTTTATGTTCAGATTTGTGCATAGGAACACATTTATCAAGGCTCTTGAAAACTTATCAAGTTAACATAACAAAACACCCCAACATATGACTCTTAAATATCAATTACCTAAGATTGTAACTCTTTCATGAAAAGCAATTTACCATAACTATCCCCATGAGTGGAAAGATCAAACTGTTTCTGTATATAAATGTTAGGTCCACACACAAAAAGGATAAAGCTTCCAAACTTTATCGGAGGATTCTAAAGTATCAGATTAAACGGATCCAGACAAAATTAACAAGTAGTTTAGCAAGAACCAATCAATTATCAAAGGCACAATAGGACTTTGAATATCAGAAATCAATGGAATAAAAAACTAAAGAAGTTATTTTGACAAAAGAACTAACCTGAAGAGAAGCCCAGACGGCGACAACGAGAGGAACCCAATTGGAGAAAGCAAAGACCCATCTTTCAATTGCCCAGAAAGCTAAGACCAAAGGAACCAGCAACAACAGCGAATGCCTCTCAGCAACTAGATGATTGATAAATTCTCTTGCAGCTTCCGTGTTTATCAGACCTTTCCTCTTTATTCTCCGACCCATCTCTTCGATTCGCCTTCAAGCTTCTTCACAAATCCATAAGTCAGTCAATGAAATTTCTCCAGCAGATTTCTTTTCCGGGAAAATCTGAAAGCTTTCTGGGTCAAAGTGACGAAGTAAGAAACTTTCCTTGCAGTATTTATTTCTCTGTTTTTTTATTTATTCCACAATTTGATTTCTTCAACAAACTAGAGAGATCCACGGTGAGTGGACGAAGAAGAACAAAATTTCTGGAAAAACTGAGAAAAATCTGTGAGAGAAGTTTCGAATAAAAAAAGTTGTTTTTCAGACAAGAATTACGATCTCCTAGTTACTTGTCGGAAACTCTCTCACAGCTTCTCTCGCATAGAGAGGTAACGGATCTTTAGACAAATTGAACATTGTGATAGCAAAGCTAAATCAGAAATTATACCTTAGCTATTTAAAAAGGAATAATCTAATGATATTTTAGTTTGCCAAAGATTTTATAGTTATCAAAAGTGAAATAAAAAAGGAATAATATTATGATACTATAGAATTCACAAGAATATATTTACTGTATCGTTTTATCTTTTGGTTAACACCTAGAATTGGTGTTTAATCACTTTAATTAACAAAAACACTCCACTACTAGTAGTATATATTATGTCTAAAGAGATGGTGACCGTTTATAATTAACAGGGAAAACAAGGACCGTCCGATGTGCTTGCCGCCTCTTATTGACAAGTAGTAGTAGTTTACTTCACTGGTCAGACAGACTCAAGACATCTTTTAGCGTTGACTATTCAGATTATTAACAGACGCGTGATGATTGGAGATCTGATCGGCACATTTGTTTTTATCCTGGTTACAGTCTTCTTCGTCAATGATTTCTCTTTTTCTTCTTGTAATTTTTTTTTTAATTTAGGTTCTTCTTCTGATTATTCCATATATGATAACGAATTTTCTAAATATGTTTCCTTACCTTACTTATATAGTATAGTAGTGAGCTTATTATTCAAAGATGAGAGTATGAGACCTAATTGAATGAATATCCTCTAGCTTTTTCAGATTGAAATTAAATGTTGCTCAATTTTACTTGCGTAGTTAGATCAAATAATTAATTATTCGTATCCGAACCCTTTAAATGGTGCATATGTCAATTTCCCAAAATTTTCAAATATTTGTATCCAAATTTCTGAAATTAATTAAATGGTTGAGATATGCTGATCAAAAAAAAAAAAGAGGTTGAGAAAATTAAATTCTAAAATCCAGATACTTCATATCCAAGACGTAATTTAAAAAAACGAAAACTTGGTTTGAAGGATTAGGTTTCATTGGAATTGTTGGTTTTTGTTTTTGTTATATAATATATGTATTCATATTCGTTTTTCTATTGACGTCATCTAGTATGATAGTATTCGTTATCGGACTCAAAATGATCAAAATCCATAAATAACTTCAGACATTTATTGAATGTTTCTTACCAAACAAAAAAAAATCAGTTATTGAATGAATACGAATTGGATAACAGGTAAAGAAGAGTCATTTTGCACCGCCCTATAATTATGGACGTCTTGTTCGTTTTATTTAATGAGGAGGTCCTTCCGTCAAAACCAGTGAGCTTCACATCAAATCCCTTTCTAATTTTCCAAACCATCACGCTGAATGCATTTATTAAATGTCGATTCTAGTTTTTTTTAATCTGTCCAATACCAAACACCAAATAGTACGAATCATCATGATTTATGGCCTTGTTTTAAAAAGACCTTAAGAAAGAAAGAAAAAATGTCAATTTGGAGGTGTTATTGATCGAGGAGACATACATTACATATAACTTGGCCTTACTGATTTAAATATAAGTGGTACAAACAATCCTTTGTGACCACACAAAAGCAAGTGTTTTCCTCATAAAAAATATCTATATAATTTTCAAAACTACATGTAAAGAAACACTTACATTCCAAATTCAGGGGATTACAATTTGTTTGATCTTAGCTATTTGTGAAGGTGAAGCCTTAGATGTGGCTGATCCAAAAGCTTGGAAATGTGATCAAATTATTCAATGGTAAAGTGGGACTATACACGAGGAGCATTCCCAACAACGGAGTTCCCTTTGTTCTTACAGCAACAAATACAATCTCATTTGTGAAACATAAATCTTGCTTGCAGTTTACCTTTTCTACAAGTTTCCTTTTCCAGTTAGGGTTTTCTCCGATGGGATATATATATATATATATATAGGCCGCCTGGCCTGTAAAATTTAAACAAGAAAACATCATGTACTCTTGAATTGTCATAAATACATTCAGCACAATCTTACATTACATTCAGTGCCACGTTAGGCCGCCCGTTTAAACACGGTTTTCTTTTTAAGTTTTATGATCAAAACATGTCTGGTACAGTATATGTCTAGAGAACAAGTGTTATGTCTAAAACTTCAAGCATAAAGAAGCGACTAAACAAGCTCTACAATTTACTTATAACCACAGCTATGCTAAACACATATTATGTTCACTCTTTGATTGTTGTTTAGCTTAAAGCTGTGCAAATAAATGTATATAAAAAAGAGATCCATACAGTAGCAGCAGGGAATGATACTAGAATGATTCTTTAGTTCCTGTCTTCTTCAAAGACAAGTTCCCTTTCAGAATCACCAGCCATAACGTCTCTTTCTCGATGCAGAGTCTACCAAATAGACATCTACAGGAATTCTGTCTTATATTCTACCTGTGTGAAACACACAAAAGATTGAAAAATAATGCCTAGCTAGTAAGAGGTAGACTGGTATAGTACTCATCAAGCCAAAAACCACAGGTAGAATATAGTAGATCAAGTGATTGAACTCAATATACCACCTTTTTTTTTCTTTTTCTCATCAATCTGATTAGCTTCCGCATTTGATAATTTGAGTTCAAGACGCTCAGTTTGTTTCTCTGCTATGCATTTTCCTTCCCAATTGTCACCAGTTTCCTCAAGAGCAAACTGCATAAAGAGGGTTTTCATTTATCTCAGATGTGATCAAACAACAACTTACTCCTATTGTAGATGTTGGCTTGAGGCAATTCTCATGTCTGTTATCTCACCATTTGAGATTTCTCTATGTATTCCACCAGAACAACAGTGTCTTTGAAAGAATTTTCTGTTGTGCTCATTATCTGTCATACAACTTTACTTTGTCACCAAGAGGGCATTAAATTAGTTGAAACAAGTGAAATAGATCTCTCTACCTGCAAAGCCACTTCCAAACTCAGAGCCTTTTGTTTGCAGGCAACGACATACATGCTTTTGCCAGTTCAGTCTTCGAGTTTATTGAAAACAGGTGTACCAAAGCCCCTGCATATAAGTTTATTATTAATCAATAAGCAAGCAAAAGTCCGAACAATGAAGGTAATAACACACCACCAACAAAGTTCCCCTTTGTTCTTACATCAACAAATGCGGCTATCACCTTTTCAGCAAACTCGAGATCAGGACACCTGACGATATTAATTTCTATCTGGCACACAAGCAAGGTTGTTGCAAATGCAAATTTATCAAAAAACGACAAACGCTAAGAGAATGCACCAAAATGTGAAGGATATGTAAAGAGTTTCGAGTACATTGAAACAATTCAGGTGCAATCAGAAAACTTGCACACTTCAGTTCCTAAATATGCTCTAAAAATTTCTTGGCCAAAGCTCTAGGAGCCACTCTTTCAATGGTCTCTCTAGATGAAGACCTCCTGCCACTCATGAAGAAACAGAGAGACTTATTTTAAGATACTCTCGATTCAAGTACTAATCCTAACCATAATAAGCAATACACATATATAACGCTTTGAACAAAAGAATAGTCATTACCTGAAGTGATCTGACTATGTACTAATGTACATGTCTTAAGTTGCATCAATTATGTGAAGGCCTAAATGCAACAGACGATTTCATTGTAATCCTACAAATAAAGCACATCCATCGATTCACCAATGAAGTGAGAACCATATGCCACAAAACTATTAATCAAAAATCTGATAACTCCAAGTACTGCAAAAGAATGATTAATTATATGACCATTTCTTCTATAACTCCTAATCCGATATACATAAAGCTAATCAAGGATGATGCAAGTGAAATAACAAACGAAATCAGAGAAACTCATTGAAAGAAGTGAATCCGGTCGGGTTGATCCATAAAGGGGAATGAAAGAAGAAGAAGAAACCATTGTAAATTTCAAAATGTATTGATGGTGGTACGGTTTAATTGGTTCAGACTTCTAGATTACTGCGATTCAAATGTTTCAATCGGCAAAATCCATGTAATTCTTCGCGATTACAGTTACAGATATAACAGAACTAAACAGCAAAAAATGGAAATTAGTATGTGATAATCCATAATTATCTCAAGGAAATGATTTACCTCTAGAAGTTTAAACCTGGATTTTAGCAATCCTAGTGGCGATAATCTCTTAACTGCTTATCAGCCTCATAAACTAATTCACATGATATACTTACGTGGCACTAATAAGTGCTTACTTGGAACACTCACCAGATTACACGTGGCTCACTGTAACAGACTGAAGCTTATAAAAGGCAACACTCCTCTCCTCCCTATCTTCAAAATGGATCTCAATTTTGTCATTCTGTTTTACTTTCAATGAAAACTTACTTTTGGTTATACTTATGTATGATTCATTTATTCATTTAATTCAAAAACGTCACAATCCCTTTTTTTTATTACACATGAAATGAGCTCAACGTACAAGGACAACCATCCGTACCACCACCACCCTCACCATCACCATCACCATCCAAAGAGAGAACCCAATGAAAACAACTCCGGAATCTTATACACTCCCTCACCTTCACCGTCACCGCCAACTTTAAAAGTCAACAAAGACTCTCACGTTATTAAAAAACCACCGTCTCCGTCTTCTTTCTCCTCCGCGGCTAAGCCTCGTCACCCGGTGATCATTTACACACACACTCCAAGAATCATACACACTAATCCTAAAGATTTCATGGCTCTTGTTCAAAAACTCACCGGAATGACCCACTCCGACGAAGATCTCGGCGGTGGTAACGCAATGACCGATCCCGGGGTGGTAAAATCAATCAACCGAACCGTCTCTGAACCAACCGTCGACAGAAAAAACAACCGCAATCGCTGCGGCGGCGGTAATAATTACCTTAGAAACTACTCCGGTGCCGGAAACGGAAAGGGGATATTTTTTAATAACACGATGATAAGTGAAGATAGTGAATCGTCGTCGGTGATAACAACTGAGGAGAACATCGGAGAACATGGACAGGTTAATTCTTCTCTTCCGTATTCAGCGGTGGCTATTCCTCCACAGCCACCGCCTCATCCTCCTCCACCTCCGCCGCCACCGTCTATGTACGACGCTGCGGGGATAAACTACGGTGCTTATTTACCGACATTTCCGATTTTCCCGCCGGCGAATCCAGCTGATAATTTCTTATGCGGTAATCAACCGTTTGCGAATTTTGATGATCCGCTTTTCTTCGCGCCTAATATGAGAAGCTCTTTCTCTTCTTCTTCATCTTCTGGCTTCGATGGCTTGACGGAGTTTCGCGATTTTTAAGTTATCCGGCGTAAATTATTTCCGGTTTTGGAAAAATAATTTGTTTTTTCTTCATTGGAGGAGGTCTTCAAAGGGACTAATAATTTTTGAAATTAGTTAATAGTTATTTTTCCTTTAGTTAATTACTTTATATACTCGAAACAATTTTTCTGTGATCATCTTTTTTATTTCAAAAATTCATTATTTTTGTAAAATTTTATTGAATTCAAGAGTTGGCTCCCGAAATTAAGCTTAATACATACACAAACTGCATACATACATACATACATAAATGTATAGATTATAAGTATATATGTACGTCTGTGGCAACTATAGACGCTCTCCAATTAGTTCTTCTTCTTCTTATTGTTCTTGTCATGTAGAAGGACCACTGGAGCCGCTGGTATACTAAACCACCACTCTCTCAACCGCCTTATTAACCGTTCCGTGCTAGCTCTCCTTGGTGGCGAGTATCTTGTGAAAAGCTCAACAAATACAACCGAAAGCAAGTAGCGTCCCGGAACAAAGGCCATCATCGTCGCTGCGACCACAATCGCAATCGCAAACTTCTGGCTCGCCTGAAATAGCGGTTTCAAAACTGTGGTTAGACACAGCTTTAGGAGAAGCAGTTTGTGTTAAATATAAGAGGGAAGGCTGACCTGAGGGAAAAGCGAGAATAATAAAGCTCGGAACTTGAGAAGAACGATGTTTGCGTCTTGAATGTTCTGTTCGAGCTCCGAGATCCCGTTCTGGACTGCCAAAAGCTGTTCCATTGTGTTCATTGGAGGAGGAGCAGTTACTTTCAGCTCGATCATGAGCTTTTCTCTGCTGAAACATCTTGTGAGAACCATGAAGATGGCAGAGAAGAGAGACGCAAGAGCAAAGACATAAACAAGCCATCCCCTCCAAATTATGAAAGTGGTCAAGAGACAGAAAACACTAGACTTTGTAGGATCATCCCAATACACCACAGATAGAATTAAGTTCCAGGTTTCCATTATTGGAAGCATCAGTTCCTGCCAAAGAAAAGAGAAGCAATTCAATGTTTCAGACAACGCAGTTACAAATCTTCCTGTCAAACTTTCCTTTTCTTTACCTTCATCACGGCTAAGTTGGTGTCAATGCCACCCATTTTCACCCCATTAATCGTCTCTTGCGCTAGAACTACTTTCTCGTATTTCTTGCGCGACTCCTTCACTGCTCTCTCTAATGGATTCACATCTCCAACCACTACTTCACCTACCACAAGACTACTCGTCTCCCTCCTGCTCCTAGGACTTGACCCTCCAAACACAGAACCCAGCTGCGAAACCATATCAGAAGCTGAGGAATGTAATGTCCCTGGTAAATAAATTACACATTAACTTCCTCGGAAATTTCATCTTTTATATTCATATAATAACGCACACGCTTTAAATTTTCACACTCTTGGTCAAGATAAAGAAAATACCATTAGGTATAAGTTATTTTGAATAAGGAGTGTTACCTGTATCTTTGGATTTATTTGATCGATGGAGCTCTCTTGAGGTAGACATCTCTGCAAGCGTCTCAAGAATCAGATCTCCACCGGGAAGCTGATCGCAGAGATTGAACGGGAGAAGATTTTCGTACCGCATTGCGTTTGTCAAATTGAGTTCTTGAAGAGCTTGGACACGCATAACGCCAAGGACAGCCTTTGAAAGTGCTTCGTCTCTTGCCAAACCGGTGATCTTGTACTTGTTTATGTATCTATGAACATATAATACCTCTTGTATAATAGTGAGCCAGTAATCACGGCGTGTGTGGCCTTTAAGCTCTGGGAATTCCATTACCACTGGTTCTGATCTACAACAGATAGCCATTAAAAGCTGTTAACTGACCATGCACAAAACAAAAAGAGCATGTACAAGAGATTACAAATTTACAATCGATTAAATGCAAAAAGACACGGCCTTACAGAGATATAGACTGGTAAGAAACGGCCTTGTCGAAAAGCCGAGTGCCCCAAGGACCAGTTAACTCAGGTTTAATTATTTGCTTTAGATCTTCAGATAGGTGATATCGCTTTGGTGTGTCATAAGACACGACCTTTAAGGCCTCAAAATATAGGGAATGGTCTGTCAGGATTAAGCGACCTGAATAGTATTGTGGCAACAGTGAGTACACATTCCAAAACCGTGACTATTGAGAAAATACAAACAATACCTGGCCACGTTGATATTCCGACATGTTCAAGAACTGGTTGGGTAGTAACTGTCCCGTCTATTTCCAGAATCTTTTCTCTTTTTGATCGAACACCAGAAAGCAAAGATGATTCGGACTGAGTCCTCATCTTCTTTATTGCTCTATAAATAAAATAGACATTTTAAAATGTCTGCAAAGTGATTCAAGACAAAGTAGTTCAGCAAGGAATAAGGATAGAAAGTTTTACCTCTCCAGGCCATGTAAATACTTGTCATAAACAGAGAACTGAAGCCGACCACCCGTTGATGAAGTAAGCATTTGAAACAGATTATCACATATAATCACATCAGCTATTATTGGAACTGCTGGTGCGATCCGTGAGAAGGCTTCTAAACTCACTGTTGCATCTTCTTCTACCTATTTCAAAGCAAAAAAAGATGATCAAGAAAAGGTTCTTATAAGGTTTGCAGGCGAAATGAGAAAAAGGAGCCTTACACTGAGTAAAGCCTGGCTAGCAACAGCTGGGACTTCCCAGACAACCATCATGTCAAATGTTAAGCGCCGAAACTTTTTATCGGCTAGATGACCTGTTACTCCAACAGACAGTGAAAGTGCTCTGAAACAACAGTACTCTAGAAAGTTCCTTGGAAATAGAGAAGGCTGCTTGAGAGATTCAAATGCCTCTTGTTTGAAACTATCTCGTAGCTCGTTTGCAGAAACACCGAGTATTCTGCATCAATAGCATAGCCAAATAAATATAAAGACAGAACAATAAACTCATTTAGTCTAAGTATGTCTAAACACACCCTCATTGTAGTTTTCTTTAATTAAAAATCAAACTTTCTGTAAACCCCTTTCTAGTTAGAGCTACTTGCTTTGGAAACCTCTTACTATAGCGCATCACAATACACACTTTTTCATACAAGACAACCCCTTATATGCCCTGTAAAACTCATACTGCAAAATGCTTACTTACTTTGAACACCTGCGGACAACCACATTGGCAATAGGAGAAAGCTCAGGTATCCAATTAGTCCCAGCTGATGGAGATCTTCCCATTTCCTCGATTTCTTCATCGAAAGAACTTTGTTTCCCGAGCAACCATTTAAAAGAAGTATCTCTAACCAAACCTTCAAGCATATTCCGGGTTTTGCTCGACATACCCCCTTACCTTGTTACCGACCTGGTTTGCCTGAAACAATCAGCAGAATCATTCAAGAAACTAGATTGACCCACATTATATGAGATTAAAAGAACTGACTTCAATGCAAAACTGAATTTGCAATTCAGCTAAAGGTAGTTGGCGGGTAGGTTTGACACAGATCACAAAACGATTCCTAATTTTTTAAAATGCATACATTTATACATGGACTAGGGGTTTGCCTATGCGATCTCTACTGCTTCATTGATCAACCACAAAAGTCTAATCCGAAAACTTTGAACAAAACACAGAGACTACTAATCAATCACCTCCACCTCAAATCTAGAGCATCGTAGAAGCTGACAAAGTCGAAAACATTCCAAAACAATAACTCCAAATCACCTCAAATGTTTACTTCCACGAAGAGCATTTGATCAGATGATCTCAACGAATCCACCTCAGTTCAGACTTTTTAAAAACGTCGATTTTTGCCCTCAATCCAAATGCTTCATTCTCGAATTAGCGATCAAGTTAGGGCTTCTAACCCTTGATTCCTCGCGAAGTTTTCTACTGGGTCCTTTCGATTATCAGATTCTGCCTTGATTTTGGGTTTGTCGAAAAAGATGACACGCAAGAGAAGCGAAGCACGACGACGGAGGAGGAGAGAGCGACGGATATCGGTAAAAATCTCTGATTCGTTCTCGGCTTCGCTGGTTTCGTTAAGACACGGTAAAACGTGTTTTTAACACGTCAGCAGACTTTGACGGTTCAGATTAGATCAAATGACCATCTCATTTAATCTTATCTCTACACGTGTCTTGTAGGAATAATAATGAATCCAGATAAGTACCTGTGCTTATCAGGTGTGATTTTCTTCCAACAACATTACGATAAAACACATCAAGTTGATTTTTTTTTT
>Ga0041059_1000279_pt1 | contig 35757 bp, 29 predicted proteins | sample AraColnosormetaG_FD_56232 | JGI IMG/M metagenome (GOLD analysis project Ga0041059, IMG submission 56232) | Arabidopsis roots microbial communities from North Carolina, USA - Col MF nosort | ecosystem: Host-associated > Plants > Roots > Unclassified | place: USA: North Carolina | collected...
AAANAAAAAAAAAAAAAAAAACTAAACAATTAGAATAATTTCAAACGAAATAAAAAGTCAATACAATTAGTCTTGTAAGAGCGATGATCAAATAGATTGAAAGACTATAATAATGCTCTAAGTTTATTTTAAAATTTTCAACCAATTTTATCTACCATTTAAAAGGTTGACAAAAAAAAAATGTTGACTAAAACAAGTCTTGATACAATTATTTGAATAGGCTGAATGATGATACCAATCAAACTTACATTTAATAAAATCTGAACATTTTAAAAAATAAAAATAAATGAAAGAGAATTCCATGAATGATGATGAGATAGAGCCATAGAGAGACTGAGAGAGAGAGATGTGGAGAAAAATCTAACTTTGGTCGACGAAAGGCGGCTAAGTTGGTTATTGACATTTAGCTATTTTTTTTATGAATCCGTTCATACATCGATCGATGATAGTGACTCACTCTACGTAATCGTTTAATTAGTCAAATCTGCTACAACTAACAAATAAAAATCTCCCCTTTCCTTACATATTCTCTCCGCAACCCTCTTTGATTCTATTCAACGCTTTGCCTAAAGTCAATCTTCATCAATTTCTCTCCATTCCTTCACTCAATTCCGGCCAAAGTTTTGATTTTTCCGGTTCGAATCACTCTTTCTGGGGATTTCACAGTGTACTGTGTGTGGTCTTCCGAAGAAGAAGAAGAATTCAAAAATACGATCTTGTTGGTTTTCGTGAATTGGGTATTTCCCGCTGAGCCGTTGAAGTTGTGTGTTTGTTCTGAGTGGATTGAAATTAGGGTTTAGATTTTAGGGAAGTGAATGGATTGGGTTGTGAATAATAAAGGTTAAGTTTTTCTGTAGATTGGTTATGTGTGTAGATTCATGTTCTAGAGAGCATACGAATGGGTTGTGTGAATTCTAGGCATAGGCCTTTTAGAAGAAAGTCAACAACACTGAAAGAGTCATCAGAGGAGAAACGTTCCTCTCGGATTGATTCGTCGAGGAGGATTGATGATTGGATTCAACCGGAAGATGGGTTTGATAGATTGAGTAACAGTGGAGATGCTAAAGTTAGGTTGATTGAATCCGAAATGTTTAGTACAAGTAGGTGTCATGATCATCAGATTGGGAAGATATTAGAGAATCCTGCGACAGTTGCTCATATGGATAGAGTTGTGCATGATCAGGAATTGAGAAGGGCCTCTAGTGCTGTTGTAGACTCGGACTTGGATATTGATCCAAAGGTTGTTAAGGCCAAGCTAGATAGATGGAATAGCAAAGATTCCAAAGTTCGGTTGATTGAATCTGAAAAGTTGAGTTCTAGCATGTTTTCTGAGCATCATCAGATAGAGAAGGGAGTAGAGAAACCTGAGGTTGAAGCTTCGGTTCGAGTGGTTCATCGGGAACTGAAGAGGGGTTCAAGCATTGTTAGTCCAAAGGATGCAGAGCGGAAGCAAGTGGCAGCAGGATGGCCGTCTTGGCTGGTCTCTGTTGCTGGTGAGTCACTAGTGGATTGGGCTCCACGACGAGCAAATACTTTTGAAAAGCTGGAGAAAGTAAGTTTCTTTTGTTACCACTCTTTGGTCCAGATCCTGTTTCTGTTTAATAGAACCTTCTTTCTTATGGATGCAGATTGGCCAAGGAACATATAGCAGCGTATACAGAGCTCGCGATCTTCTTCATAACAAGATTGTTGCGCTAAAAAAAGTCCGGTTTGATCTTAACGATATGGAAAGTGTTAAGTTTATGGCAAGAGAGATCATAGTAATGCGACGGCTTGATCATCCTAATGTCCTGAAATTGGAAGGATTGATCACTGCCCCTGTCTCATCGTCCCTTTACTTAGTTTTTGAGTACATGGATCATGATCTCTTAGGACTTTCTTCACTACCTGGTGTCAAGTTTACAGAGCCTCAGGTACTGCACATAAATGTTGAGCTACCCTAATGTCAAAAGCATAGATTTTTCTTTCCGCTTCAAAATCCGTTTCTTTTATGTTTCTGTTGTTTAGGTTAAATGTTACATGCGACAACTTCTAAGTGGGCTTGAACATTGTCACAGCCGTGGCGTTCTTCACCGTGATATAAAAGGCTCAAACCTACTAATTGACAGTAAGGGAGTCTTGAAGATAGCAGATTTTGGGTTAGCAACTTTTTTCGACCCTGCAAAAAGTGTTTCATTGACTAGCCATGTTGTCACTCTTTGGTACCGGCCACCAGAACTTTTGCTTGGAGCCTCTCATTACGGTGTTGGGGTTGATTTATGGAGCACAGGTTGCATCTTAGGTGAATTATATGCCGGTAAACCGATCCTCCCTGGAAAAACCGAGGTATGCAAATTCTCGTAGATTTCATTTCCTCCAAATTCAGGTTGCATCTTGTTTGCTTCAACTCAAATGTAGCCCTTAATCTTTCTAGGTAGAACAATTGCATAAAATCTTCAAGCTTTGCGGTTCACCAACAGAAAATTACTGGAGAAAACAGAAGTTACCATCTTCAGCTGGATTCAAAACCGCGATTCCTTATAGGCGGAAAGTATCAGAGATGTTTAAGGACTTTCCTGCAAGTGTTCTTTCACTTTTAGAGACTTTACTCTCCATAGATCCTGATCACCGGAGCTCTGCAGATCGTGCCCTTGAGAGTGAGGTAACTGGTTCATGATGTTTTACTATGTTCTTGGTTTACTGAGATCATGGAAGCATTAGTGACAAAACTCTGTTCTTTTGTCAGTACTTCAAAACCAAGCCGTTTGCTTGCGATCCATCGAACTTACCAAAATATCCTCCTAGTAAAGAGATTGATGCGAAAATGCGTGATGAAGCGAAAAGGCAACAACCTATGAGGGCGGAGAAACAAGAAAGACAAGACTCTATGACGAGAATATCACACGAGAGAAAATTTGTACCACCGGTCAAAGCAAATAACTCTCTGTCAATGACAATGGAGGTAAGTAACTGTAAAAGGTCCTAGCTTTTATGGTCACAATGACCGTGGAGGTAACTAACTGTAAAGCAAATCACTCTTTTGGCAAATGCAGAAACAATATAAAGATTTGAGGAGTAGGAACGATAGTTTCAAGTCGTTTAAGGAGGAGAGGACTCCTCATGGACCAGTTCCTGATTATCAAAATATGCAGCACAACAGAAACAATCAAACTGGTGTGAGAATTTCACACTCAGGTCCATTGATGAGCAACCGGAACATGGCTAAGTCAACAATGCATGTGAAGGAGAATGCACTTCCTAGATACCCTCCAGCTAGAGTAAACCCGAAGATGTTATCAGGCTCAGTCTCCTCCAAAACATTATTAGAACGGCAAGATCAACCAGTCACGAACCAAAGAAGAAGAGATCGGCGAGCATACAATAGAGCTGATACTATGGATAGTAGACATATGACAGCACCAATTGACCCATCTTGGGTTAGTTAATGATCTCTGTTTTTTTATTTTCTCGTATCAGAGCAGCTGTTTTCTTTTACTAACATTCATTGTTGTGTTTCAGTATAATCCTAGTGATAGCAAGATTTACATGTCAGGACCATTGTTGGCTCAGCCAAGCAGAGTGGACCAGATGCTTGAAGAACATGACAGACAGCTTCAGGAATTCAATAGACAGGCACTCAAGACACCACAAGGCTGAAATCATTGGAAGAGCCAAATTATTGAGCGTTCTAAAAAGCCGAATCAGTTGAGTCAGATTTGTCACTATAATCTATTGGTTTCATAAATTGAGTTGATGTGATCGGCTTAAAGGCATAAACCACTACTGTTCGTATAGAGTTCGCTGTGTGTACATATATACAAAATCCCTTTGAATTCATTATTCCTTCTAAAATTGATTGTTGTTCCGTTGTAATTATAAGGTTTAATTGTAATATTTGGTTGCCTCAGAATCACAATCTCTCTTTGCAGCTTAAGAACATCCGTAGATTCAAATTGAATTATCCACTTAATAAACCGAGAATTAAGGTAACCTATCTTCAAAACCATAAAATTCAATTACAAACAGAACGGAAAAACTTGTTTTTGAAACGAAAAAAGAAATTTAACTGAAGATCAGAATATGATGTCATTCTCATACACAGAATCTGTGTCAGAAGGTGTCCTAAGATTTATCTGATTTCTCATCATTTCTCCAGCATTACTATTTTTCCAATACCAAAAGATACAAATCCAATTTAAACAAAAACGTCGAGAGAATTCTCCAAAACCGTCAAACAAAAATATAAAAAATCCAACTTTTGTAAGAATCAGAAAGAACGTAGCGAGTTGAAATTTTTGTCGATCATATGAATCAAAAGACCATCACCGATATACAACTTTCATCATATTCTACACAAAACCTCTTGAAAATCAAATAATTCACCAAAACATTAAAGAAAAACCAAAAACCAAGATTGGGTTGAATCGACAAATGGTGACTTTTCTCGGCGTTATCAAGAAGGAGATTGCTATATATAAGAGATGCACGAGAAACCCTAAACCTAAAAGCATGTTTGGAAACAAATAATATTTGGGCTTCTCTTGGATGCTATTCGAACTCGGCCCATTATTACTGCCACAAGTACAGTTTGGGCTTCGTTTCTATCCGTATTTGGCCCATTAAAACTGCACATGTATAATGTATTTCCCTTTCTAGCCTCTTATTTTCTTCAAATTAGAATAACAGCAAGTAAGTTTTCAAATTGCTAAATATTACGACTTTATTTCAGTTTCTCGAAAAAAGCAAGTCTTTTTCCTTTGCTCTCGCAACGCGATCGATTAGCGATGTCGTTGTTACACACTTTCAAAGAGACATTGAAGCCCTGTGGTAGTTTTCCGTCATCATCATCGTTGCGAGTTTCATCCACACAAGAATTGGAACCGTCGAGAAAACCTCCCAAATCGTCGCTCTCGCAGCAGCTTCTGCGTCTCGATGATTCTTACTTTTTACCCTCAAAGCACGAATCTAAAATCTCAAAAACCCAAGTCGAAGATTTTGATCATAACGAAGATGATCACAAAAGAAACATCAAGTTCGACGAAGAAGAAGTAGATGAAGACGATGAGAGATCAATTGAATTCGGGAGACCCGGGTTAAGCCGGGCTGAATTTGACTATTCCGGTCCTTATGAACCACTTATGCTGTCATCAATTGGAGAGATTCCGATCATACATGTTATTTTCTTACCAAAGTCTTTAACTTTTGCTCATGTTTAATGGAACTCAAGTGTTGATGGTTCTTCTCAAATTCTGGAAATTATTTGAATTTGCCTTATGATTTTGTTGTAGGTACCGGCTTCTATCAACTGTAGATTGCTTGAACATCAGCGAGAGGGAGTGAAGTTTATGTATAATCTCTATAAAAACAACCATGGTGGCATTCTTGGCGATGACATGTGAGTTCTTCTTACATGAGAATGTTCTTGTGCATTTGAATCTGTAGCTGTAATAGTTTATGTTTGGGTGATAATGGAACTCTGATAATAAGTATTGACTCAGGGGGTTAGGCAAGACCATTCAGACAATTGCATTTCTTGCTGCAGTGTATGGAAAAGACGGTGACGCTGGTGAGTCATGTCTTTTAGAGTCTGATAAGGGTCCTGTACTAATAATCTGTCCATCTTCGATTATTCACAACTGGGAGAGTGAGTTTTCTCGATGGGCAAGCTTCTTCAAGGTTTCGGTGTACCACGGATCAAACAGAGATATGATTCTGGAGAAACTCAAGGCACGCGGTGTTGAGGTACTTGTAACCAGCTTTGATACGTTTCGAATCCAAGGCCCCGTTTTGTCCGGGATTAATTGGGAGATAGTGATTGCTGATGAGGCACACCGGTTAAAGAATGAAAAATCGAAACTTTATGAAGCATGCCTTGAGATCAAGACTAAGAAGAGGATTGGTCTCACGGGTACAGTGATGCAGAACAAGATCAGTGAGCTATTCAATCTTTTTGAGTGGGTAGCACCGGGATCACTAGGCACTCGTGAACATTTCCGAGACTTCTATGATGAACCACTTAAGCTAGGGCAGAGAGCTACTGCTCCGGAAAGATTTGTCCAGATTGCAGATAAGAGGAAACAGCATTTGGGCAGTCTTCTCCGTAAGTATATGTTGAGGAGGACAAAGGAGGAAACCATTGGGCATCTCATGATGGGGAAAGAAGATAATGTAGTCTTTTGTCAAATGAGTCAATTGCAGAGACGGGTTTATCAAAGAATGATTCAACTCCCAGAAATTCAGTGCCTTGTGAATAAGGACAATCCATGCGCTTGTGGAAGCCCGCTTAAGCAATCAGAGTGCTGCAGAAGGATTGTTCCTGATGGAACCATCTGGAGTTACCTTCATCGAGACAACCACGATGGTTGTGATTCTTGTCCTTTCTGCTTGGTGCTTCCATGCCTTATGAAACTTCAGCAGATAAGCAATCATCTGGAGCTTATTAAACCAAACCCAAAAGATGAGCCAGAGAAACAGAAGAAGGACGCAGAGTTTGTATCTACAGTGTTTGGGACAGATATTGATCTATTAGGCGGAATATCTGCAAGCAAGAGCTTCATGGACCTTAGTGATGTTAAACATTGTGGGAAAATGAGAGCTTTGGAGAAGTTGATGGCTTCTTGGATTTCAAAGGGTGATAAGATACTTCTATTCAGTTACTCTGTCAGGTTAGTTTTTGGATTTAGTTTGATGAATGTAGGAGAATATTTGTCGTTGCAAGCTTTTGATCCATTAAATTACAGGATGCTGGACATACTGGAAAAGTTTCTAATTAGAAAAGGTTATAGCTTTGCTAGACTTGATGGTTCTACTCCAACTAATCTGCGACAGTCTCTTGTGGATGATTTCAATGCGAGTCCTAGCAAACAGGTTTTTATTAACCGAACCCTTTTCGATAGAGATCATGTTTCTTCTTACCTACTTCTGATCTGATGATTAAATGAGCTTTTATGTGTCAGGTTTTTCTGATATCAACTAAAGCTGGTGGGTTGGGACTAAACCTTGTGAGCGCGAACCGTGTGGTTATATTTGACCCAAATTGGAACCCGTCTCATGACTTGCAAGCGCAAGATAGATCATTTCGGTATGGACAGAAACGTCATGTGGTGGTTTTTCGTTTGTTGAGTGCTGGTTCCCTTGAGGAACTAGTTTATACAAGACAAGTATACAAACAACAGCTCTCAAACATTGCGGTTGCAGGGAAAATGGAGACAAGGTACTTTGAAGGCGTCCAGGTATGTAGAAATATACAGTCTTTAATTTATTAGCCTTATTAAAGAGATTGTTCGCTATTCTAATGTTTTGGTGTCTTGTGATCAGGACTGTAAAGAGTTTCAAGGCGAGCTATTCGGGATTTCAAATCTGTTCCGTGATCTCTCTGATAAGCTCTTCACTAGCGATATTGTTGAGTTGCATAGGGATAGTAACATCGATGAGAATAAGAAGAGATCACTGCTTGAGACAGGTGTTTCAGAAGATGAAAAAGAAGAAGAGGTCATGTGCTCTTACAAACCCGAAATGGAGAAACCTATCCTTAAGGACTTGGGTAAGAATAAGACTGATCTGTGCTCATCTATCCTTGACTACATTTTCTTAAGTCTTTACAATATTTGGTCGGGCTTGTGTGACTCTTTATATAGGCATTGTGTATGCACATCGAAATGAAGACATCATCAACATTGGAGAGACAACAACATCAACATCTCAGAGGTTAAATGGAGACGGTAACAGTGCGGATCGAAAGAAAAAGAAGAGAAAAGGTTGTAGTGAAGAGGAGGATATGTCTTCTTCAAATAGGGAACAAAAACGAGAGAAGTACAAGATGTTAGCCGAGTTTAAAGGCATGGAGATATTGGAGTTTAGTAGATGGGTATTGTCAGCGTCTCCATTTGACAGAGAGAAGCTACTTCAAGACTTTTTAGAAAGAGTCAAGTAACAATGTCAGATTTTTTTATGTAGATTTTGTTAATTAACTGTATATAGAGTAAGCTTACAAGGTTGCGCACATTTGCATGTGTTCTTACTTCTTACATATCATAAAGGCAACTCAACAAAAAATTGTACACAGAGCTGACTGGCTACCTTCTCTTCGCCCTGAATCTCGACACTGGTTTAGACGGTTGAGACGTAGAAGACTGTTGACATATAACAAGATAACAAACAAAAAAAATGTAATAAGAATCATGTTTCCTGCATTTATGAGTGTTGTGTAGTTCGAGTGATTAAAAAGTACCTGCGTTTGGCTGTGTGCGCTGGTCTCTAGAATATGGGCATGCTCTACGATTGATCCAGTAAAAGCCTGCACGAGTTGGATCAGAAATTTAGTGAGCTTAAAGGAAAATCAGATCTATCTGAGCAACTATACAACTTGCTAACGCTTGGCCGAAAGAGATGTGTATGTAACCTTGGTAGAATCAAACTCGGGCTCTGGCTTCTGTGGCTGCACCCAAAAAAAGTTGGCATGATTATTTGTGAGATGCTTGTGAATGATAAGTTTTGTTGCAGAAAACATGTCCATAATGCAAGGTAGTTAGCTTGATTTCGAATATAGATCTAAATACCTCAATCTTTTGTGGTCCTAAAACATTGGTTTTTGCATTCGTTCGAAAGTCTTTCCATGTTTCAGCGTTTTGCTGAGGGGTTCCGCCACGTGATTGACCTTCTGGTAATAAAAGAACATAGATGTTGGTTAGAGAATTGTTTTCAGGAAGATGATTCAATGTTGAATATATTAATTTGACACTTTTCTGATGTCTGAAATGCTTTAGATCATAACGCTAACCTTTGGAAAGATATTGTGCCATTGGTCGGATACGCTGCAATAACAGGCAATATCTGAGAAGGAGCTGTAAAACGCTAATGAAATCAGAGAACATCAAAGTGAAGGGGTTTTCTTACATTCAGCGGATCATCTAGATCTTTGTGTGGATGTGTCTCTGGTAACACTTGAATAATTTTGGCTTCGACCCTTGGCTGGATTATAAGTAAATAAACTTTAGGAAAACCCATTAACCATAAACATGAACCCAGATGTTAAATTTCCTTGGAAAATACCTCTGAGACCCTCGGTGAAGAGCTATGACCGGAAGCTTTGTTAGGAACAGATATGGTAGTTTCTTGTTTCCCGTATTCAACCCTACCACGGTCTGTCTCACCTCTACTTCCTTTCACCAAATCATGCTGGATCTGTTCCACACTTTCTACTGAAGAATCAGGATCTTCACCTCTACTATCCCCATCTTCACCCTCCAGTTCTTCCTCTATTTCAAGTTCATTCAACCTGGCCATGATTCTTGCAAAGTCATCGTCTTCAAGTTCACCTTCTTCAGTCTCTCCTTCAGAAAGATTACAAGGCTCTTTTTCACTTGAATGTATCACAACAGGTGCAGAAGAATCTTCTTCTACATACTCTTCTCTTATCTCAACAAGTCCATCCTATAAAAAATGATAACACCGGTTAAGATACATATGCAGAATCAAGAAAAAGGAACACACGATCCACTCTTTCAGCAAAACCTACCGCTACTTCAGAAGCAGTTGTAGTGAAGAATGAAGCCTCCGTTTGAAGATCTTCAATCTCAGCTTTAAGAGAATGAATTTGAGACTGTAAAGTCTTGTCTCTTCTCTTCAGGAAATCAACAGTTTGTTTCGATGATCTATCAGTATAGTAATTCTCTCCCAACAACACCTATATGAAATCACAAAACATAATCCTTTAAATTTGAAATTTACACTAACCTCAATAGCTTACTCTTAAACCTCATAGCAAAACGATACTAGAATCAAATTACATGTATCCTGCCATTGAAATCGAGAAGAGAGAACATATAATCATCATGAAACTTACCAAACACTCGTTGGTGTGAATCAATCGACCTGGGAAAAAAGCCATTTTACCGAATGGAACCTGTTTACACAAAAGCACCAACTACATTAAACGGGAGCAAAATTGAATCATAAGGAGAGGAAGTCAAAGGATTAAAAATTCACCATAACGTTGTGATGAAGCTGATCGGGAAGCTTCTTGACGAGATTGATGAGATTATCGTTTTCGTCGACGTACTGTTGAAGACGATTCATCTCTACTCGCTTCTCTCCGATTTTCTCCTCCATGTAACTTGCTGCTTTTCGAACATCCTCCTCTGAAAATCCTAACGGCGTCACCGTTCCTTTCGCCGGCGGCTCCATTCCGGTAAGGGTTTAAGCACAACGACGACGACCGATTGCAGAAAGAAAAAAAGAACCAAAAAAAAAATGGAAATTGAGAGGGAAGCAATAAAGGCTTCTAAGTTCTAAGTTATAGTGAACTTAATGGGCCGATTTAATATGGCCCAATGTATTTTATTATGTTTTCGAAAATAAAAATTGCCTTGTCTGTAACAAATTTATTAACGTTTGTAAATTGTGTTATCGTTGATATTTTTAGTAACAAATGTTAAAAGTTTAAATTATTGTAATATTTTTTACCAATCTTGATTTATTTAAAGAATTATGATGCCTGATAGTTGATATATTATTTACACTTCACACATGTGTCACATGTAATGCAAAGTGTGGAGATAATGGAATTGGGTTGGCAAGTAGGCTAACACACGAGAAGAAGGCCGACAATGTTGTGTTACTTCAATTCAATATCATTTGTATTCAATTCCAATATTTCGTAGTTTTGAGCTAGCTATTGACAATACATATTAAATGATATATTATTTATATATCCAATATATGTTTAACAATAAGTCAATAACACATCATTTACTACAAACACTATGAGAAACAAAAAAAAAATTTGAACTAAGATCTATCATCAAAGTTACTTTAACTAATACAATCTACCATAATGAAAAAAGTTATCACTAAATTTCAATAACTTATCACCCAAATAGTGTTTTTAATAGGTTTCTAACTTACAAAAAAAAGAAAAAATATAGTAACAATAAAATAAGAAGAAATTATATTAGTTTAGAAATACATATGAAATATTTTGTGGTCAAATTCTCCTAAATAAGTTTTGATATTTTGCCTTTTACGAAAAAAAAAATCTAAACTAAGTATGTGATATCCAAGCAGAAGTAGAGACGGGTCAATTATACGCGTGGTACACTTTTGGAAGTGAATTACATCCTCTAATTTTGATTTTGTTTGGTAATCGGATAATATACGTCTCTTCAAAAACGTATATTGTATCTTTTATCTCGTAAAATTAGAAAAATTATGGTGAAAGTCCAAACTTTTTAGACGCGTCAGTATGAACCAAAAAAACAAAAATATGATTAAGGATTTGTGAGAAAATAAGAGGTTTAGCTTAAGAATTCACAACATGTATAATAAGATTTTAGTATAAGGGATCTTAGTATAATTTTTACTTTTTTTTCCCAAGGATCTTAATATAATTAACAAAAAAAAAATATTATAAAATAATATAAGTATGCTAAAAGGTAAAGAAGTTTCTCTCTTTCTTCTTCGTCCTCCTTTGTTCTCCTTTCTCTCTTTCCATCGGCACCGAACCGAAACAACAAAGAACGAGGAAATACAAATAAGCCCACAAGAGAGAGACGTAGATGGAGAGATAAAGGTCAAAGCTTTATTCTTTTTCCTCTCTCTTCCTAGAAGCAGAGATCACTGTTATCAAACAATCAACAATGCCTTCCTTGAAGAGCTTCTCCGCCGCCGAGGAAGAAGATGACCAACTGGGTCGGAACTCAGAAGCTGAAAGATTCAATCCTGAAGCTGTGGAGAAAGAAGAAGATCCAGACAAAATGGATGAGAAGGACGAAAGTGGAGATGAGGAAGACGACGTGAAACGTGACCAAGTAGAAGCAGAGGATGAGGAAGCGTTAGGAGAAGAAGAAGGTGAAAGTTTCGTTTTTTGCTCTTGTTTATAGTCGTGGATATATTTATATACGTATGTGATGTGAGATACATGAATCAATCAATGCGTTAGTATGTACAACATGAAAGTCTTTAATTGGTATTAACAGTTTCAGATTCTAAGGAAAGAAGTCAATCTTCTTCAGCAGGAGAGTTATCAGAATCAGAGTAACAATTCTTTTCCCTTTCGACATTTTCTGATGATTGGTTTCACTGTTGTGTTTGATAGGTTTTAAGCGGAACATGTGGTCTCTGATGTCCTCAGTGTTTTGTTTTCATTGATCCGATGCATTGTTTGGTTCTTGCTTGCATGTTATTGATACTGTTGTGTTTAAATGCCGAGGATTGATCTGTGTTGATTAGTCTCTTTTTAGCTTAACATAAGTTTTTGACTGAGACAGACTTCTTATAGTAGGCAACACAGTAGTTGGTGATCTTTGTTATTTGATAAAGTCTTGACTTCCCTTGCAGATATATGGTTGTTGATCTAGCGGATATCTGTAAGGACGTGCAATGCTCGATATGTTTAGGTACTCTTCTCCACATTTATATTACAAAGTCAATCAGCTTCAGTTGCCTCTCAGTCACCATTATTGTGAATGTTTAACTACCTAATAAGAAAAATCAGGCTTCAGCTACTTTCATCAACCAACATAAAGCTGGTAGTCATTGTAGACTGTTCAGGCTTGCCAACTTTTCTCATTACCCTGTTTTTACATAGTCATTCACTCTATCTTTACTAAATTCGACTGATGCCAGCACTGGTTTTCATTTCCTAGGGATTATAAGGAAAACAAGGACTGTGATGGAATGTCTCCACCGGTTTTGCCGAGAGTGCATTGATAAGTCAATGAGATTGGGGTATGCATTCCATTTGCATGTTCAGCATTCTTTAGGGAGTCTAATGTAAAGCTTGTTCTGTATTATATTAACTGGCAAATGCATTTTCAGGAACAATGAGTGTCCTACTTGCAGAAAACATTGTGCAAGCCGACGTTCTTTAAGAGACGACCCAAACTTTGATGCCTTAATAGCAGCTTTATTCAAAAATATTGATAAATTTGAGGAGGAGGTGAAGCATCAACTTTTCTTTTTCCTCTTCGACAGTTTTAGAGAAGGGTTACTTAACAGAGATTACTGATGATAAATGCCTTTCATTTTTGTTCAGGAATTGAATTTTCGTCAAGATGATGAAGCTCGTAATAAGCAGGTCAGAAACCCGACGCATATAAGACTAACTCACTTAAGTAGATCAGAATGCTTCTACGGTGACTAAGTGATCTGTGCATCATTGTTCTTGTTTTGTAGATTCAAGCATCTATAGCTCAAGTATCGCAACGACAATCTAAGGCCCTTGTAAAAAGAAAGTCTGTTGGTAAAGGCACAGCGATCTTATCGAGATCACGACGTAGTGGTGGCGGCTCCAGAAGAAGAAGGAACTGCAGAAACATTGAACAGGATACATCAGAAGCCAATGATGATGATGATCAAAACAAAAGAGGCAAAGATTCTTCTTCAGATGAGCCTTGTGAGAGGCAACGAAAAAAGCGTTCAGCAACTCAGCCTTCTTCTTCAAATGCAAACAACAACGATAACTGCGCAGGTAATGGCACAGAGCAGACGCATCAGAGGGACAGCAGAGTAATATCACCTGTGCTTGTGTGGAACTCGGAACTAATTGCATGGGGAAGAGGCGGTACAAGGAGTAACACAAGGCAAGGAAATAATAACCAAGGAGCTATTAGTAAGAGAAATGCTCGCTTGAAAAGACTTGTGGAATATCTCGGGAGCTTAGAGGGTAATAGTGTCGAGGTAACAAAAGAAAATGATCTTTGTTGACCATTATTTATGATTTACAATTTTGGTTTTAAGAAACATAAATCTATTCTGCAGTTGGATATTCATCTTAAGCTTGTCTCGCTGGATACAGAAGGTTTACTAAACTTACATGAGCCATATCTTTGTTTCCGGCCCACTTTGCTAGTTAAACAACTCCGCGAAGTGAGTTCTCTCCCTCTGGTATTATAATTTTGGAGTCTCCACTTGTGGAGATGAGAGTTAGAAACCAAATTTGTTGCAGTGACATGGAACTTGATTCTTGTATTATCTGAATGTTGAACAGTATGTGGCACGCCATTTAAAATTGAAGGCTGAAGAGGTTGAATTGTTGGTGTCTAAAGATGGGGATACGGTCATTGGGAATAAGACCTCAACAGAGAAGATGCAAAGCCTGCAAGATGATGAGACCGTGGCAAAGCTAAAAGTTGATTGCATTTCGAGCAATGGATATATGGTACTGTCACTAATATTAGTGTCTATAATTCGTTTATTCTAAATCTAGAAACATGTCTCTTGCAGTGATGCCTTCTGAAACTTCCTTTGTTGGATTTCTTTTCAGATTGTAGTGTACCGGAGAAAGCAAATCGCGTAGAAGAGGTTGAAGCAAGTAATTCAAACAGTGTGAATGAATTAGACTGATATGCTCGAGCTTGCTTTCTTAGTCGTGGTTTTAAGACACAAACATAAAACATGTTTTATTGAAAAGTATTTTTTTTCAGTTTAATAAACTTGAATCAGGATACATAAGACAATGTACTATATTAGTAAGAACAGTTTTTTTTTTCAGTTTATTAAAACTTGAACCAGGATACATAAGACAATGTACTATATTAGTAAGAACAGGTTACAGGAAAATTTAGTACTGAATCATTTTTACAAAGGAAAATGTAGGTTCAAGCATTCATGAACATTTCAGGCTGCTTCAGAAAACATTACTGCAAACAACTATCTCATCTGACCAGCAGAGGCGCTAGTAGCTGCAGAGATGGTTGGTCGAGCCATCATGGTTCTTCTCTCGGTTCTTTTAATCACTCTAAGATTGGGTGATTTTGCTTTTGTGGTCCCCTTGTTGGACTTCTGAGGTAAGAAGGGTTTGTTGAAGTTAGGCACAGGTCTGGCATGAGGAACCATTGTCTTTCTCATTTGCTTCAGAGCTCTCTCTTCCTCCACCTGACGAAGTTGGCAGATATTATTGAACAAAGTTCATGAGAGTATATTTTCAAGCTAGGCATTACTAATGTTACATACCATTTTTGCAGCTTCACTCTCTTCACGGTATCTTTTGTACTGGTTCTCCTTCTCTTTGATCTGGTTCCAAAATAGAATGGATTCATCAATTTCAGAGGTTATTGAAGCATTCTTTTGTTTGCTGAAATGACTGAAAAGAATGCTTACTTTGTGATCAAAATCTGCTCGTTCAACAGCTCGATGCTCTACATGAAGATTGAACTCCTGAATTTCTGTGAGGGGCATTCGTACTTTCTCTGGAACAGGGATTGGGTCCCTGTGATCAAAGCCATTGTGAGCATTTTGAAAACGTTGATAAAGATTCGGGAGATAAACAAATAGTAAAAGGGAAGGTCACTTACTCTTTTATAACTGGTTGTGCTTTGAAGAGCCTCTTCTGGGCTTCTTCTGTCTCCATTCTCCTCCTCTCTTCCCTTTCTCTTCGCATTTCCTCTTCGTGCCTTACTAGACTCTCTAACTGGAACGGTTCTGGTTGTGTGCATTGCTTAGGTTCTGGTTTTGGTGGTACCTGAGAGTTGGAACACGTAAGATTTATCAACACCATCTCTCTCTTCTGCAACACAAAAACAAAACCAAGGAAGGAAAATAAGAAGTTTAGGATGTACATACCACTGGATAGTCCGTCGTGTAAGGATATGGATTTGCCTTTGGAACTCTTGCCTTTACATCTCCTAATTTCTTATACATGAGTTCCATATAAAATTTCTTCTCTTTCTCAGCGCCTCTTTCCTGGATTCCACAAAAAAGTAGTTTTCAAAGAACGGTCAGCAAAGATTGGTGGCAAGTCATTTGGACCTTAGAGAGGTTGTTCGTTGTACACATACTTCTGTCTTAAGATTGAAGGGGTTTGGAGCAGTGTTCCTTGGTAGAGGTTTTTCATGGCAAGATTCGGAGTTCAGTGAGAGCTGAAAAGAAAAATTGTGTCAAAGACCGAGACATCCAGAGGAAAATACTAAAGAATACAGTGGTTCTGTTAATTGAAGTATACCTTGTCGAATATATCTAAGACAGATTCTGGTCGTGATATCCTCTCATCTGTCGCAAAGTGAAACTCTTGAGGTATCGTTATGTGCTTCTTGGTGTTGCAAAAGATACCCATTTCTCCTTTACTTTCAAATATCTGGGTGATTTGATGTGATTTCAAGTTAGATTAAGAGAGAGAAATGAAGTAAACAGTATTAAACTACACCAGTTCAGTAGTTGTAGTACCTTTTTGTTCAAAGGTTTTGCTTTGAACTTTGGTGCCTTCTCCAGTTCCTCTTGCTCAAGTTCTGCAGTAGTTTTTGCTATAGTAGGACGAGCTCTTAGCATTGTTTGGAGCACAGGGCTCTTTGGTTCAGTAAGGTGATGCTTCTGATCATTATGCTGCGTGGAAAACAGAGGAATATCAGATGGCATGAAATCAATTTATGTATACATACAACTTTTCTGGGAGTGAAAAGAAGCTCCAGACCTGCTTAGACACTTCTGTTGAAGCTATTGAAGATGTCTCTGCATGCTGGTTAGCCCTTGCCATTGTTTGAAGATGAAATTCCTGCGACAGTAAGAAATGAGATCCTTGTAGAATAATAAAACAGTATCATTCAGCTATGAGTCAGTTCTAATGTGATGATACTCTCTGATGTGGGTGGGGAGAGGTTATTTACCTGAAATTCTGGCAGATGTGGTGTACTTCTTTGAGGTGCAGGCAAAGCTGGAGCTGCCAAAATCTGCATCAAATAATATAATGCATTGGATTCTTTTAGTTTTCTATTTCTGAAGTACAAATATACCTCGGTGAAACTAGATGGATTACCTTCTTGTTCACAGGTCGAGCTTTAAACTTGGGAATCTTTGCCAACATCTCTTCCTCAAGTTCTGCACTGCTCTTAACTCTCAAAGGACGAGCTCGTTGGGACGTCACAAATTCGGGTTCCTTTGGTCTTGTCAGTGTCAGCTTAGGTCGATTCTGGACGAATAGGTCTCGCGTGCTTGTTTGGAACTTCTTCATCAATTCAGCAGTTGAAACAAAAGGTGCAATTTGCTCACGAACATAAACCTGAAAAGTGAAAACAAGGTTTGAGAGGGTCTGACAGAAAAAGTATACAAGCAACCATGAAGCACAACACACCTTTCTGTTTTCCTTCGGAGTGTGCTTAGTGACTGAAGGGCATAAGTTGAAACCAGTGTTAACAAGACCATTTCTTGTCTTGTGGAGCAGAGTTGCTGGTTTTGGATTGAGAATCTAGATAAATCAATGATAAGAAGGAAAAAGTTTCAGTCATGCAGTGAGGTATGGAGTGAATGACATGCTGATTTTAAAACAATTTGGCTCACCTGTCTTGATTTTCCATCATCTAGCTTTTGCCTTTTGATGGCTTGATTTTCTTGAATCAGATTGGTAGTGCTAGCTATGTTGTTAAGATTCGTTTCCCTGCAGTGAGACAATCAACACATTAAAACAACTATCACAAGAGAAACGTGAACCAGATTGGTTATTAAGAATGTGAGGTACCCTTTCACACTTTTCTGATGACTGCCTTTGGCTTGAGACTGGTTTTTAGGCCTTAGTGTAGATGGATTCTTCAGCAGACTAGCTATCTTTCTAGCAGTTTGCTGCTTCTTAAGATCCACCGACTTTGCCCCTAGAGAAAACTGCATTGGTGGTTTGGGTGTGCAAGCAGGAGCAATGTTCTCCTTGTCTTCTATTGGCTCAGTCGTCGGATCGCTGTTAAATGAAAAAGAAGAAAGATCATTAGAATTGCCTCTTACTCACTTAACAGCGATACAATCTCCCAAAGAACGATGGAGAACCTGGCATCTACGGTCTTGTTGTTGACCTCTGCGTCCTTGGAACTGATGCGAGACGGCTTAACAGTGCTTGCTTTAGAAGGAGCAACTTCTGCTTTCTTGGCCTGAGAAGGCTGCGATTGTAAAGAAACAATTGGAACTACTGGTTCTAACGGCTCTTTATCCTGCAATAATCAGAATGATTAAAAAATGATCTTTCCTTGATCTTGTAATGGATGATAAATCAGTGTTGATTGTAAGAAAAAAACCTTGAGCGTCTCTTCTTCAGCTTCATTGAAGTTGCACATGGCCTCTACCTTGAACGATCTCCTTGCTTTGATTCTAGGAACCGAAGCTGCACATACAAAAGACGAAAATTTTCTGAATTGAGAGAGATTGCAAATTCCTAATTTCGATTCTCAGAAAAGGAGTCAGTAAACCCTAATTTCACGAAACGAAATCCACAAAACTGAGATCAAATCATAATCCAAATTCAGAGATCTGAACCACCCAATTCGTTCGAAACCTAGAATCTAAAAAATCTAACGCCTAAGAAAGAAATTAGGTTTTTCAGATTTCGTGATTTCGCTTTCTGAGATCAGAATCAATAAACCCTAATAAACTGTGTTCTTCGTAGACGATGAAAAGAATAAGAGATGAAAGAAACTAACGAGAAGGAGCGCAGCTTAAGGCCGATTGAAACCAGAGTTCTGCTCGGCGAGACTCATCTTCAGTCTCTCCATTAACGAAATCAAACCATCGAGGCGCTAAGAACTCATACGTCTCATCAACCATCGTCGTAACAAGAGTACTAACTGATTCCTCCGCCGTTGCTTCCATACTAAAATCACAGAGAGAGCGTGAGAGAGAGAAGTGGAGCGGGGAATTAGGGTTTTTTATTATTATTTTGTTTTCTTGGTTCTCAGAGGGAATGTATCTGTCTGTAACCAGAAATAAAAAAAGAAGAAGGACAAGGAAGGATCACTAACGGTCATATATATTTTGAATAATGGCTTCTTCACATACTTACTCTTAACGGCCTTATTTTTTTCCTTTCCCCCGTCTCTTGTCTCTAACGGCTATATTTTCTTGAAACTGTGTCGTTTCGAAGTCTTTCCTTTTAGCTAAACTGTGTCGTTTTGGATGCTTATCGCCCCCATTTCTAACGACGTCGTTTCATCCCCAATTAGAATTTGATGGGCTGCATGTTACTATTTTCCCTTTAGAGAGAAAATATAAGTTTCATATCCAAATGGATTAGTACAGTCCATTAGCTAAATGGGTTGAATTGGTCCATTACCCATATATTTGATGGATCAATCTACTTCTGATCAGATTCCATCTGGCAAGCTATACTATACAAAACCCTAAATACAGATTCTGGTGATTCCAGAAGTCACATTTAACAATTAGGCTCAAAATTAAACGCTGTTGCTTGAAAGGAGGCATCTTCTACAAAACTAATCCCTACAGATTTCTTCTTCCTCTCTTTTAGAACTTTATCACAACCACGTGATTAACCTTATCAGAAACTGAGAAAAGTATGTAAGATCTCTTTCTGAATCGAGAAGAAGAAAGAAAACAAATTACAAGTTGTGTTATGTGTATATTACATCTAGATAGTTATTTTTGAGAACTATGAAGATATTAATGTATTTGTAACTATTATAGAAATTTGTGGTACATGTTTTTGCATTTTTCAGTAAACATATATATATTTATTGTTTACTATTTGTATATATAAGTAATCATATCACTAAATACAAAATGAGAAGCTTTGGATTGTGTGGAACCATAATTTAAGTAAGGACATAACCAAAAATTAGATACAAAATGAGATACCAGTCCCAAAACATTGAACTTGCCAAAACCGAAACATAATGTCATGTAACAAAACCAGTGTTCTATTTGCCGTCGAAACAATATTAGTTAATTTCTCGTTTATACTTTAAATGTAAATTACCGCTTTCATCTGTATATCTGTTTTTGTCGTGGTTCTTCTATCCGATTCCAAATGAAAACACACAATTTCGGAACTTAATTTTATTCTTCAAAATTTTGGCATAAAAGTTAGAAATTGGTATTTTAAATAATTAATTTATGGAGTTGAAGACTTGTGAAGGTAGAAACCAAAAATGTATTTGCTTCCATCAGAGCCACGCAACAATGGAAAAAGTGACACTTGTACATACACATGCACCCGATTTTTAGATACATTAATAGATAGACTGAAAATTATAAAAGTAATTAAATATCATTTGTTTCCGCTGATAAATGGCGTACAAAATAAAAAAACGTATTTTTTTTATACGTGTTTTGTATTTAATCTCGTGCATATCCTTTCTGTGTTGTAAAGTCTTCTTAGATTCGTTGTATACAAGATCTTCTATAAGTTCGTGTATAATTTATTCAGACAAATTATGCGATTGTATTATTGTATCAAGAAATTAATTAAACTAGGTCTTTTATAAATAGGTTGTACGAGTTCTTTTTATTATAGTCATTAATATTTCTTAATTTTAAGTTAAAATTAATTAAAGTGTTCTACAGTTTAGTTGTGGTTAAATTATTTATATGGAAGATCTTTACATAATTAAAGTGTTCTACAGTTTAAGTTTGAAGAACGTCTTTCTTTACATATAAACTTTTCGAAGTTGTGAAACTATGTTCTTAGGAAAACAAGCTAAGAATATTATATTTGAATTTCGTTATATTTGTTATTTCGTCGCTTTTATGATCTTGAAACGTGATTGAACCTATAGTCCGAGGGGATGAACCAAATTTAATGTTTCTAAATCTACCAGTTAATTGTTTTCTTACCAATTTACTCATTTAATTTAGATGATATATTGATCGATTTTCTGTCATACTGATACTTATTCGGTTATGTACTACGTTATTTTACATAGCAGTTACGTATCCAAGAGAGTAAAAATTAATGATTTTAAGTTTTTGTTAAAATATTTTCTTCTAAGAGATAAAATTAAGTAAAAGAAGAAAAATATGAACACTTAACTTAAAATCCAAAAATACAAATTAATATATGAAAAAATAAGTAAAACTGCTTTAAATAATAATCCTAAGTAAGGAAAAATAATACTTCAAATGCTGATCGCTTTAACAAACAAGAATACTTATCAAACAGTAACATAATCATATATATGGGGTGGTTACTTATTTTTGGTATCAAAGTCACAAAGTACTTGCCTACTTGGTAACAAACTAGAAGACAAATTCATACATTATAATTAATTTGTTATAAAGTTAGTTGTTTTATCCTTATACTTTCAAGTATAATTCTAACAAAAAAACAAATTAGAAAGTAAATGGATGTTGATAAGGGAGAGAGAAAGAGAGGATGATGCTGATGAAAACATAGGCACATGTGTTAGGTCTGAAGCAAGGAGAGAAAGGCAGCTCCTGCTTCTTTTGCATGAAACCTCTCTAAAACTCTTCTCTTATCTCGCCACGAACCCTCTCCCCATACCCTTCACACGACTCCTTCCACTTTTTAATCTCTTGTCTTCTTATTACATCTCATCAAAATTCTATTTAATGATAATAATCCAAAGCTAACAATATTTAAATATACGTTTTAACTTATTCTCATGTCTATATCTATACTCAATCCACATATATATAAACCACAATATCCCATCTTTCATCTTACACAAATCCCTCAAAACCAAAACACATCACAAACAAAAAAAACAAGTTAGATATTATATCATCATGGATGTCGTTTGTACGGAACATCAAATGAGGAAGCCAACGGTGGAGATTCCTCCGAGAAAGCTTCTTTTATCTTCCAAGAGTTTTCCTTCTGATTCTTCTTCCCCTCGCTCGCCGCGTAAACATAACTGGAACAAAAGCAACAAGATTACATCTGAACATGAAGAAGACAACGAAGACAACAACAGAGAGAATAAAGAGTACTGTTATGATTCTGACTCTGATGATCCTTACGCAAGTGATCATTTCCGGATGTTCGAATTCAAGATCCGTCGTTGCACTCGTAGCCGAAGCCACGATTGGACTGATTGTCCTTTTGCTCATCCCGGTGAGAAAGCTCGCCGTCGTGACCCTCGTCGCTTTCAATACTCCGGTGAGGTTTGTCCCGAGTTTCGTCGTGGTGGTGATTGTAGCCGTGGAGATGATTGTGAGTTTGCTCATGGAGTCTTCGAGTGTTGGCTCCATCCTATTCGTTACCGTACTGAAGCTTGTAAAGACGGTAAACACTGTAAAAGGAAAGTCTGTTTCTTTGCTCATTCGCCACGTCAGCTTAGGGTTCTTCCTCCGGAGAACGTTTCCGGTGTCTCAGCGTCGCCTTCTCCTGCGGCGAAGAATCCATGTTGCTTGTTTTGTAGCAGCTCTCCCACGAGCACTCTTTTGGGTAATTTGTCTCATCTTTCTCGATCTCCGTCTCTGTCTCCACCTATGTCTCCGGCTAATAAAGCCGCTGCTTTTTCACGGTTGAGGAACCGCGCCGCTTCTGCCGTTTCCGCCGCTGCAGCCGCTGGTTCAATGAACTATAAAGACGTTTTGAGCGAGCTTGTGAATTCTTTGGATTCCATGAGCTTAGCGGAAGCGCTGCAGGCGAGTTCCTCGTCGCCCGTTACAACTCCGGTTTCCGCTGCGGCTGCCGCGTTTGCGTCGTCCTGCGGTCTGAGCAATCAGCGTCTCCATCTCCAGCAACAACAACCAAGTAGCCCTTTGCAATTTGCTCTTTCGCCTTCCACTCCAAGTTACCTAACTAACTCACCTCAGGCGAACTTCTTCAGTGATGATTTCACTCCTCGCCGGAGACAGATGAACGATTTCACGGCGATGACGGCCGTTAGGGAGAATACTAACATTGAGGATGGTTCTTGTGGTGACCCTGATCTAGGATGGGTCAATGATCTCTTGACTTGAGGGATTGACGGTGGAGATTCGCCGGGAGGAGATCTGACTTGAGAATGTAAATTTCGGTGGAAGAATTTTAATCACATTCATGAATCATGGGAGAATAATCGGTTCGTAACGGTTTGGTCAATGCATGGAGAGATTGTTTGTTCAAATTTATTTTGAAGATTTTTTTTTTTAGCTAATTCAGAAGTGTCTTGTGTATTGTCGTTTATTTTTTAGAATTTTCTTTTTCTGATGGGATTTTTACCAAATAATATGTTGAACTTGTAATATCTTGTGGACTCGGATTGTGCAATGTTTCACCAATTCTATAGATATTTTTCCCTTTTCATGTATACTTTGTTAAATCTTTAATAGATCAATTTGAACATTACAACCTCACAATTGAATATTGATATGTATATTGATCTTCTTTTTTGTTTTCGTCTTCGTCTGTTTTCATCATTGTGATATGTATATTGATTAACTGATGGTTTTTGTTTTATAGTTAATTTGTATTAAGCTTTTAAACGTATAAAATATCACTGGACGATTGATCACATTGCGTTTTCGGTTTACGCTATTAAGTTTTATAAATGATATTAAGATATGCGTTTCTTGAAAATAAATGTTTCATCTCATCGTATACCCTGAAACGTGTTATGTTTATGATTTAATTTTATGAATGTACCTATGCACAATTCTCGAATTATTCATCCCCCTCACCCTGAAATGTGTTATGTTTTGGTTATGCTGGTGCCTGGTAGACGAGAATACAGTTGTGTTAGTACCGTCTCCCTAAAGTTATATGTCACATCCTTTTTTGTATATAAAAAGGTGCGACAAGTTCTCCAATTGTTCTTCTTTGGACACCACACGAAAGCTAGTAGCTTTCATATGAGGCATGTGTATGTCATCGACAGATGTACATATCGAGACGTGTTGACTACATAATATTATAATATATGAGCACATACATGCATGTATGGGATCTATGAACATATATACTCCTTTTGGTGGACTCTATACTCATTGCTATAAACAAAGTGATGAAACATACATATTTCTGTTTATCAAGAGAATCTTGATTTTGGATCAGTTTGTTACTGGGGTATTAAATACAATCATTGTCACAGATGTTTTTCTTTCTCTCATTTGATATTTACCTTTGCTCTTATAAGTTATAACTAATTCAAGGAGCTAGTGTATATCACCGTAAAAGAGAGCGCGTGAGTAAAAAAGGTAAGTAGTGAGATAAGTTGTATTCCACGTGTCACTGTGGACGGCGAAAAACACACGTGCGACCCACCTGACACCAATACTTCTTTATCCCCCACGTCAACACGAAATCCATTGGCTAGGTTATGATACGATAATAGTTCAATTACCTTTTTTTAATACATAAAAAAATGTTTGTTTTGTCCTCCAAAAGCACGAATCAACCAATAGAAGTACAGACAATCAGAAGAGCGACAAGATAACAAACTTATTCAAGGACAACAACATCAGATCAATCTTTAGGGACTTGCGTTGAGGTCAAGATCCGGTTCCATTCGCAGCTTACAATCCACGGCGGAGGAAGTCTCAGGCTCTTCCACGGCGGTTTGAGGACCAATAGTCAACCCCATATCAATGGACTCAAACTGGTCAGGACAAACTCGATCAAGCTCCTCTTTCAACGCAATAACTTCAGGCAGATCTAAGAAAAATCCAGCAACCGCTTCAGCCACCCCCGGAGATAACATGTCGTGACAATCCGATGGAAGTGTTCCATCACGCGCCGTTTCGGAAAGGGTGTTGTTCACCGGAGAAGCCAAAGCATTCCCATCGTCTCCAACGAGAGGGAGGTTGGCATTTCCATCACTCACCGTCTCGGAAAGGTTGTTGTTCACCGGCGTCGCCGAAGAAATCCCATAGTATCCGATTAGAGGGAAGTTAGTAGTAGCTTTCGATCCTCGAAACCTTATGGCAGCGGAGTCGTAGGCTCTGGCGGCTTCCTCCCCCGTGTTGAAGGACCCGAGCCAGACCCGTTTTTTCTTTACCGGATCACGGATCTCCGCAGCATATCTCCCCCATGGTCTCCTCCTTACACCCCTGTAACGCACTTCCTTACTCTTTTCTCCGCCGTCATTCACGGCCAGGGCCTTAGTTACATTCTTTCTCTTCTTTACGCCCTTGTCACTCACTTCCTTACTCTTTTCTCCGCCGTCTTTCACGGCCACGGCCGTAGTGACATTCTCTTTTTCTGTGGTCATATTTTGGTTGGGGGAGAATAATTTAGATAAAGGACAAAACTATTGTTTTATAGAAGTGACGTAATCCCACAAAAGGACAAAGTGACAAAAATGTGGAAAGAAATGTCCACGTGGATTGACTGACGCGCCGCCTTAAAGAGAAAACAGTTTTATGACGCCTTTTTATGTTTTAACCTAAACGTCCCCGTTCTTGCGTCTCGCAGTTTTGCGCCATTTGTTGCTTGGGCTTTAACAGGTTATTATCTTTGGGCTTTTTCATATTTTATCTGAGAATCTGATAAACAAGTACTTAGAAATTATCCATGTCGAATATATACTTCGAGAAAGCTTGATGAATCTAAAATTGTATTCTTTGATACAAAAGTTATAATACATAAAAATTGAGTAGATGATACATTGCTACATTATAACAAAATTTGATGATTTATTATTACTCCACAATCTGCTTAGACTAATATTGGATGTCAAAAAAAGAAAATTCGACTAATATTAAGCATAATATGAAAATATAATGAGTTTAAGTTTCAAATTTTGAACGCGCCAATAAAATGTATACCGTTTTAAAAATCGCAAAAAATGAATTAGTGGTAATTTATAATCCAGTAATTTAGATAATAATCCAGAGTAAGATTTGTTTCTAATTTTCTCATTTAAATACCATTGTGAAGAATCTAAACCCTAATCTACCAGCGCGACTCTTCATCACGTCAAAGTTGTCAATTATTTTGAAAAACCCTAAGGAGATTCAAATTACGACACTATGTCGACGACGGCGAATACTAACGCGACGACTGCGCCGAAGCGTAAACCAGTGTTTGTGAAGGTGGATCAGCTCAAACCAGGAACCAGCGGCCATACTCTGATCGTCAAAGTCCTTGAATCGAATCCCGTTAAACCGGCGATTCGTAAAAGTTCGTTGACGCAGCAGCCAATTTCATCTCCTCGTATCGCTGAGTGCCTAATTGGTGACGATACTGGATGCATTCTTTTCACCGCTCGCAACGACCAAGGTAAGGATCTTAATTATTTACATATATAAGTTCTCTTGGTTAGGGTTTCGTAATCGTTTCTCTATCGTTTTCACTCGAAATTGCGTTCAATCTTTCCATAATTTCTCTGTTTCTAGGTTTATATATGCCTTGATTGGAATCTCTATGTTTGTGAAGATCTAAAACATTTATACTTCAGAGATTTTGATAAAGTTTAACTTTTTTTATAGATAATTTTGCTTATAGTTTAGTTTATTGATGAACAGAGTATATCTATTTATATATGTCTAAGCTTTGATTAGTGTTCAATATGTTCCACTTCATTAATCTCTAAGCTTTGATTAGTGTGTTTGTGTTTGACATTTATACAACTTCCTATTCAATATGTGAGAATATGTATGGTACTAATTAATGATGTTCTTTTGGGGTTGCAAATGCAGTTGATCTAATGAAGACTGGAGCAACAGTTATACTGAGGAATGCGAAGATCGACTTGTTCAAGGACACTATGAGAATGGCTGTTGACAGATGGGGACGCATTGAAATAACCGGTCCTGTTTCGTTCGAGGTTAACCGGGCCAACAATCTCTCTCTGGTCGAGTATGAAGTAATTACTGCTTAATGACTACAACCGGTGTCTGTCTCTACTTCTCTTCGTTATTATTTAATTTAAATTTTCAGAGAACTCTCTAGGTCACTGAGATTATATTCAGTTATGATTACTTTTGAGATTATGATGGTGTAGTTTTGGTCTTGCATAGTTCTCTTAAATTGGTATTATTGGTCTTTTGATTCTATTTTTAACACATACTCGTCGCTGGTATTAATCATGGTCATAAATTGAGATTAAGATAAACGTTAAAAAATTTTAGCATAAACATAATATAACTCACAGCTTTGATTTGTATAACTTAAAAGTGTTTTTACTTTCACTTTTCATAAAAGACAAGTAAATGGAGATTGCACAATATAATTAATTGCTCCAAAAAAGTGTTTTGTTTTCTCAAATACAATTTCCTTCTAAGGCTCATACTCTTCTTGACTACCCTCCAAGCTCTTGTAGTATTCCTCCATAGTTTCAAACTCGTTGGTATGATCATTTCCTCGAGCATTCTCATACCCGCGACTAGGGGTGTTTTCTGAATTCCTACCTCTTGTGTCGTAGAAATACTTACCGTTCTCCATAACCCTTGTGTCACTCATCCCCTGCTTCTCTTCTTCATTACCGTAACCTCTCCCATTGTCATTATAATTGTTAGTAGTGTAAGTGTATCCATTATTGTTGTTGTTGTTGTTGTACTTATCCTTTGGCTCATTGAGATCTTCCGAATCTTCAGATTCTTCTTCTTCCTCGAATGCCTCGGGTAACTTGGTATTCTTTTCTTCGTCAAATGTAGCCATCAATTTCTCAAACTCTTCGTCTGTTGTAGTGGATGAACTTGGCCATGACTCTTTGGTTTGAGGAATCATACCGGAACCAGGCCCGAAAGACCCATTTCCGAGTCTTCCATTAGCTTGGGCTAGTCCGGGAGCTGGAGCTGGAGATAGAGCGACATCTTTGTTGTTAGGACGATCTATGTGAGTGAACTTGCTAAAGAAGAGCTTACCCTCTCTAGCTTCAACATTGTGGACGATGAAGCAAAAAACAGCAATGAAACAAAAAATGGGTTTCAGAGCAAAAGAAGCCATCAATGAAGAGAGAATAATGTGAGAGAGTGAAAGATTTTAGGATTTGAGATGTGATTTTGGTGTGTGAGTGAGTTTATGTATAAATAGAATTAAGAAGTAGTTTTTTTTTTGGTATGATAAGTAAAGAAGTAGTTAAATGGCGAGCAAACATGCGAAGATTGAGGAGGGGACATTCGTCATTCGCGGCGAGTGATTTAAAATAAAATTTGAAAAGGTTATAAAGAATTCATAAAGTGGGTCATACGAGGATATTTTGCATTTGTTAGTTTTATTTATATATGTTTTGGTCAAAAAAGAAAAGCACCCAAGAAAATAAATTACGAGTTATTATTTATTTACACATGCTTTTGACTTTATTCCACTGTTTGGTAGTTGAGTTAGTTGAAAAATGAAGATTAGAAATTTAGAATTAGATAATGTTTTGTGGTAGCAAAGCTGTTATAATGTTAAAAGGAAATATATTTTTAATAATAACTATACATAGATCTCTAAAATGCCATTTTAATGATTATCACAAGTTTTTAATAGCCATGATTATCATATACAGTATTATATTATACTAGTAGATTTATGATATACTAGTAAATAATTTGATACAAAATTTATTTGAGTTTACACGTGTTTTAAGGTTTGAAGTGCAAGATTTTTTTATTTAGTATTTTGGTAAGAACAAAAGAAACTGATATAGACACAACATTAAAGAGAGAAAGCAATGACGATTAAGTAGGTCCAATTTGGAAATAAGAGAAAGAATAGGATAATTGGATAGTAGGACTTTTGGGCCAATGGGACGAGTCATGATGGTTCTCTCGACGATTGCTTAGTGTGGAGCTGAAGCTATCTCAGCTTTTGTCCCGTGATCGTCGGGAATTATTTATTACCATCTCTTTTTTAAGCTTGTCGTTGTCGGAGAAACATACTCGATGCAATACCTCATTCTATAGCATATGTGGTTTTTACATTTTTCACACGAATCAAGTTTAAGTCTACATTTCTATAAAGTCACTAATTTTAACCAAGGACAAATCAGATATACAGTTTTAATACAAAAAGTATTTAAACATTTTTTAAATTTTGAATCAACATTTAATGTGAAAGGGATAACTATTATTTAGAACAACCACACATTGTTTTCTTATGATCCAAAAGTTTCACAAGCCCATGTACCAGTCCAGCCCATTTTCCAAATGACTAAGCAGTTAAAAACGTCATGACGCCGTCAAGTAACAGCTGTTGACTTTTAACAGTTCTTGACTTTTTTTCTAACAGACTCCCCTCCGACCTCCGTATCAATGCCAAACGCGGGTTCGACATTAAAAACCTTAATAACCTCATCAGTGAAAAAACTAAGCTTTTATCTTCTGCAATACCATTTTCATTTCGAAGCAGCAAAATTCACAGAAAGTTCCAAGAACGAGAAACTTGACCTTGTTTTATGTGTTATTACAACTTCACTTTCGCAAAACGGTGCGTTCATAGAGCTGAACCAAATCTCTCTTTCTTGGATTCTTTAACCCGACCAACTCAGCCCCAAACCCATGTTCTAGTATCTCAGTTCTCAGCTTCTTCATTGTGTATTTCGAATGCCCCGTGCCCGTGGAAGAAGACGTTGCTCCAGCTTCTGAGCTTGTGCATCTTCTCGGAGTCATTGTCCTAACTTTCCTGCTCTCTTGTGAAACTGAATCTTCTTCCGTCTCTTGAGCAAAATCTGAACCCGAACAGGTTACTGCTGCTTCTACCTTCAAACGCTTTACTCGCTGCATCGGTGTTGCTTCATCCCAAACCATAAAAGAGTCTTCTTTCTCCATCAAATTCTCTCGAATGTTTTTTGACTTCTCAGCGTTGATGATTCTCTGCCATTTAGTAACCTCTTCTTCATTTTGTTTCGCTCTTGTCTCCAGCGTTTCAGAAAGTTCCATCTTTTGCCTCTCCAGAGCCTCGATTTGTCCCTTAGCTCTGTCAATTTCGATGGTCTTTTCCTGCAACGACAGCTGGAGTTTCTTTTCGTTGCTTCGTGCGCTTTCCACTTCCATTTTCATCGAACTCACTAGTTCTTTGACCGTTGCAGCCTCACTTTCCGCATATTTAAGCTTCAAGCAGTCTCTTTCAAGTCCTTCAATTCGGCTCTTAGCTCGGTCGATTTCAATGCATTTATCCTCCAACAGCGTCTGGAGTTTGTTCTCATTCTTCCGGGATGCTTCCGCTTCCATTTTCATCGAATCCACAAGTTTCTTAGATGCTGAAGCTTCACCTTCCCCACTATTGAGCGTGCAAACTTTTTCAAGCTCCTCGATACGGCTCTTAGCTCGGTCAATTTCAATGCATCTCTCTACTAATGATGTCTGAAGTTTGTTCTCGTTGTCCCGGGCTGCTTCAGCTTCCAATTTCAAAGAATCCACAAGTTTCTTAGCTTCTAAAGCCTCACTTTCCACATTTGTCAGCCTCAAAACGAGTTTTTCAAGTTCCTCCAAATGTATATGACACTTCTTGTCCAATTCATCTTTCTCTCGCTTTAACGTCTCTGTCTCAGTTTCAAGTAACTCAGATGCGGATTTCACAGATTCATATTTCTCATTCAGGAGCGACATTTGAAGCCTCACGTCTTTTGCTTCTGAAGAACATTCGTCCACCTTCAACGCACTTTTCTGCAATAAAGCATCAATTAAAAACGTGTTACAGTACGCAGACTCAGAGTAATGGAATTGCCAAGGTCTTTTCACCAAGATTAATACAGCAAATAAACAAGAATCTTAAGAGATTATGAATGACTCAAATGTTTCAGAGAATCTCACCTTTAATTCCGCACGCGTAGAGGCCAATTGCTGCTCCAAAGTCGCAAGCTTTGCAGCTTTCTCTGTGATTATCTTCTCCTAACAGTAACCAAGAAGAGTCACAACTTAAATCAGTTTACTGTGAAGTCAGCCAAATGGTTAAGCTACTGCGTTCGAATATAAGCCCTAACCTTTTCATCCAAAACACGGGAGAACTCAGCTCTCAAGCCATCTTCTGTGGTTGAAGCTTGCTTTAACTTCTCCTCCATTGCCGCTATCTTCTCTGTAACAGCTTTTTGCTCACTAACAGTATTCTCGTACTTAATTTTCCAATCAATTAACTTATTACTGCACCTAGTGATCGACGCATCTACCCCTACCCGAATGTTGCTCACACCATTCTCATCCAAAGTCCCCTCATACTTACGTTTCCACTCAGAAGCCTCAAGTCTTGTGGACCCCAGCACCTCCATAAGGTTCGAGTGTTCATCGTGAATTGATTTACACTTACTTTCCAGGTCATTAATCCGGTTTTTGAATTGATCTGAAAGCTTACATATATCATCAATGGCACTCTCGTAACGCTTCTGATATTCCTTGTTCATTTTCTCTCTACCTTCAAGCTGTTTCTTGAGCAAATTCATCGTGCTTTCCAAGGACTGCTGCTGCAGCTTGAGTTTGGAGTTCTCAGACATAAGTTCATCCATTTGATTCCCTCTGCGATGGACGAGAATGTCCTGTACACTGAAAATTAGAAACTGAGGCAGGTTAATCTTCCATGAAGGCCAAAAATATAAACATAAAATTTAATCTTTATTTTGTGGAAGTATAAAGGCATAATGAGAACCTCTCTCTCAAAAAGGAAGATAGTTTCTGCCACTTCATAGGACCGTTGATGGATGCTTCATACTCCGCAACTGCGGTATCAAGAGCCTGTTTCATACAGATTACAACAATGTTTATAATGTAATGGCTAAGAGTTGCTCTGCATGAGGCTTTACTATGTCTACTATACTGTGATGGAAAAGTCAGTTTAAGACAGAAAAAAAAAAGCACCTTGATCATATCGCCTATATTAGCATCTTGTGAACAAGGCAAGGCCCATAATTTCTTGCCCATATCTTCTATGGCATTACAACATCTCGAATACGCCTCCACATTTGCCACTCGCTTGTGATCCTGAAAAAAAAAAAAACACTATTTAGCAAAATAGCCTCAAAAACGAGCTGGCATATTGGCAAAAAAGTATACAAAGATAAATAAAGGGGAGGGCGGGAGATAGAAAGATAACCTCCAACGCCTTTGCAAAGAAACTCCAAAGGTCTCTTTTGTATTTCTGTTTTACTTCGACGTTTCCAATGGAAGATTCACAAAACGCGGTCAGAGCTTCGACAACTGCCTTATTGTGTGCTTCTAACAGCATCGACTGCAGATGATCATGTGAATAATTCATTTTATTAATGTATCTAAGTGATTTTTGAATGCTACACGAATTTAAACTTACTTCATCAGGAGTCTCTGAACGCTCCAAAGACGACATGTATACCTCAGTTGCTGTATCACGGGCCCTGCGACCTTCTAATTCCTCTACAGTCTGAAAATACAGAAGAATGATGCATAAGAATATGCTGAAAATAATATGAGAACGAAATATACAGAATTGACTTATTAATTACCTGCCACAAAGAAGATATTTTAGGCACGATGTTGTTATTAACATTTTCAGAAAACGCCTTTGTGAAACCAGCAAGAGGTGGCCCTGTGACGATGGTATCACCTCTTTGCTTAGGCCTTACTCTCTCAGAGACAAACTTCATGAGGGCATCTACACCGTAGAGAAGCAGAGGTCGTAGCTTTTTGAGCTATTCACAAAAAAAGAAACCACGAGTTTTATCAGACAATGGAAAAGAAAAAAGACATTGAGGTTTGATTAGGGAAACAATAGTAAAATGAGTTCTCGTATCCAAAAAAACACTCTTAAGAAAGACAAGAAGGCTTAACCCACTTTGCTATTCTGAGTTACATCTTCTCCACCTTCCACTGTTTCTGAGTTAATATCCTGATAATAAAGACGTTAAAAATCGTTCACAAACATCAGTGACTAGCTGATTCTAAATCCTTAAGAATGTAATATGATAAGGGGATGATCACCATCATAAGTTGAACAAACATGGGAGAGAACTGCCCAAGCTCGAAAAATGTATTGTCCTTAGCTTCTCCAACGTGGTCTTGCTTCCTAATCTCAAGTAGACGAGAGAGATCAAGTGCAATGTCATTTAAACCAAGTGTCTGAAACATGAGGCAGCAATTTTCATTATACAATGTATGTTTAGAAAACTTTCTTCAGAAAGAAAAATCAATCACAGGTAATTTACCGGACCATAGATAAAAACGCTTGATAGGAGGATAGCCAGGGAGAAAATCTGGCTATTGTGTGTAGCCTAACATATCAAAATCAGTTAACACTTCATGAGACTGCTTATCCCTATAGTAAACCTTAAAAGCTTTTAAAAGACCCGAACTTTTGAATAGATAAAACAATACTAACCGGTATACTCTTTGCGTCTTCCAATTCGACATCGAGTAACACTAAACTATATTCAGTGCCATCTTCTGAAATCCTCTTCACTGGCTCAATCCACATCCATATATCTCCGTTGCATGGCCTGTGAAGAGTTTGAACTTCAAATCCAATGCTCCTGCTAAGAAGCTACAGATCAACATTCAACATCAGACACTCTCAGCTTCAAATTTCAATCACTATAAGACAATGCATCAGAGAGAAGCACATGCAAAAATTCCAGAAAACAGAATTTTTGCAGAAATAAGCCAAACGATTTCCACAATTAAGAACCAAACTCCCTTAGAACATCAGCATTATCATCACACCCAAAAGCATTGTCTTTTACCCATGAAGAGAACGAATCATAGATACCACAAACGAAAGTAATACTAAAACCCTAAACCCTCAATCAAAGTCCTAAAGCCAGAAAAAAACCTGATTCCAGATGAAGCTCTTGCCTTGGAGAGCTTTACCAAAGAGAGAGACAACAGCGACAGGACCCTTAAGCTTCTGAAGAGCGCCGATGGCTTCCGGGTCCGTTTTCAGCTTCCCATTTTCATCAACGTAAACCAATTGGACGGCCCGACCCGACTCGTCCGTTGGATTTCTCATGAAAACCCTCCAAAGGCGTCTCCTTTTCTTCCTAGTGATGAGTCACTGAATAGCTTCGGTTTAATTTCACAATGGGTTTTCTCCGATCTTTCAACAACCTAATGTACAGAATAAAGTACTAAACTTGAACAAAGTACAGTAAGATTCTGAGGAAAGATTTAAACTTTGGAGAGATAGACAGAGAAAGATCTCCCAAAGACCGACTGAAGATTTGGTCCGTACTAATCAAAGGCCCATAAGTTTAAGCCCATTAAGATTTTCCAGAACCACTAGCAATATTATTACCTAATTTTATTTTATTTTGGTGAGAATTATTATTAGCTATTCTTTAAAGAAAATCTTTTCTCTTTTATTTTTCTATCTCTCTTCATTTTTCATTTCTTAATGTTTTCCTCCACTATGAATTGCCCTGCAAGTTAAGTTTAGAATTATTGAGCTCAAAAGCCTTCATGTTTTTCTTGTGTGCCCACCACTTCTCGATCCACACTTTTTCTATGGCATATATACAAAATACATACAATTGATTAAGTACTTATTTATTTTTAAAAAAGCATATCAAACACCTTTCTACACATAGTGAATATGAATGAATCTTAACTTTTCTTCAACGAAAAAAAAAAAAAAATTCTTCAACGAAAATGCTCATATAATAATACCAATATGTGAATCACACTACATTATACTTGTGTCTAGTGTAGTCTATAAATTGAAAAAATAAAATAAGAAGAGTACTACAAGTATAGACTAGTTGACCTAAATTTAGCAAAAATCTGATGGAAGAGTAAATTTTGAGACGTAGGTGATCATTTTGAATTTGAGAAGATACGATAAATCTAATAACCACAATCGATCGTAAAATTAATTTATGATTTTGGTCTGGTGAAATAAATCATTTTTAAAATTAATTAAAGAAATCAGCTTTGATAATTAAGTTCACTCATAAATAAGGTAGAAAAATCCATTAAAGAGTGTTTCAAATCCATCCATTGATAGAGGAAGAATGGCATATTGTTTGTACACCAACCCCAAGAAAATCCCGAGTTTGCCCTCCTCCTCCCGCATTCCCAATATCAACTCTTCTACGCTTCCAAGGGTAATTCTGTAATTCACCCATCCCCGAAACGACCGTAACGCCGTTTCTAGGGTTCCCGATCTCGTGAAGACCGTTATTATTATTACTCATTAACTCGACACTGTTCGATCCAAACGAAGCAAAGAACCTGTCGCTGCCACCATCTTCTACAATCTGATTACTCTTCGATGCAAAACTCTGAAGATACGCTGATTGGTCGGTAGTAATCGTCGTCGTTGGTGACGTAGAAGAAGTCGCTCCCATCTGAGCAGCTTTTTGGAGTAACGCAGTCGCCGACATATTTGCAACAGCCACAGAAGCAGCGTTTGCGTCTTGGGTAATTTGGTCAACGCTGCTAAAAAGAGAAGGCACGGAAAGAGAAGTTGCCCCGTTAGCGTTTTCCTTACTCTGGACGATATTAATATTATTGTCATGAGTAATGAGTGAATCGCTCGTCGTTATTAACTCGCCGTGATTATTCGCGTTTCCGAAAACCCAATTGTAATCCTCTTGCGGTGAATGCGGCTGCGGCGCCATACGGTCCTCGATGGTCACTTGCTGATGATGATTAATATTTCCTCCCGACCATAAAGAGAGCGTAGACGCTGGTTTCATGACGTCTTGATGATCGAAGTTGTTGGTTGTGATTGGGAATTGGTGGTGGTGATGATGTTGCGGTTGCGGTGGTCCGAACGGAAACGACGGTGGTTGTGGTAGTGATGGTGATGGGATAAGTGTCCCCATGAGATAATGATAGTTTAGATTACTACCAGCGGTTGCGGCAAAGCTTTTGAGATGCGAGGCTGCGTTTAGCCTAGCGGTTTCTTCTGCTAAAGCGTCACAGAACGCTCTATGTGTAATGAAGCTGTCTCTCCTGTTGACCAAATTATACACACCAATAAGATCAATATCGTCTATACACACTCGCTAATTTATGCTTGTGTTTAATATGTATGTATATAGTAATATAGATAGCAATTAAGGAAAAAAAGATAAATAAAGTTGTATATCTTACTTTAACCAAAATATGTCAATCCAAGAAACTGTCTTATTCAAGAAATCAAGCAGCACGTATGCTCAGAGAATGACCAATATGGCAATATCTATACAAAAGTAACTCCAAATTATTTTGTTTTAGACCCTACATGAGCTACTACTTCCAACAAAAAACATGTATCTTATTTACTTACAAATTGTTTCACAAAAAAAAAAAAAAAAA
>Ga0041059_1000280_pt1 | contig 35733 bp, 33 predicted proteins | sample AraColnosormetaG_FD_56232 | JGI IMG/M metagenome (GOLD analysis project Ga0041059, IMG submission 56232) | Arabidopsis roots microbial communities from North Carolina, USA - Col MF nosort | ecosystem: Host-associated > Plants > Roots > Unclassified | place: USA: North Carolina | collected...
TTTTATAATTATGTTTAGTGGATATCTATGATTTATATTTATTAACATAATATTGTTGTTTTAATTTTTTTTTTGGAAAAAAACTTTGATTAGATTTTTTTAAAAATTTGATTACTCAATAATTAATTATTTTAAGCTATATATTAAATAGACCTTTAAAGGTCCATGTGACAAGTTTATAATTATAGGAATTTTCCGGAGACAAAACAAGATTTTCATTGCTTATGTCATTTGTTCTTGTTTAACTCCAAGAATCACGTGGTTAGTGCTAAGCTTAACGTTTAAGGAGCAGTTATTTTATTGGCAACCAAATACTGATTATCGACTAATTAAAAGAATCGTAACGTCAAATATCTAATTGGTGTAGTTTATATGTTATAAAATATGTTATGGATAAACAACCCACAAGAAAGTTATAAGAATTGTAATGAATTTCAAATTTTCATTAGACCGTAAAAACAGATCTGGCGCGAAAAAAATTAAAAGGAAGATTAAATAAAAGAACAACGACTCTGCTGGGGATCGAACCCAGAATCTCTGGTTTCGTAGACCAGCGCCTTATCCATTGGGCCACAGAGTCCTTGTGATGATAGTAGAACACTTAAACAATATAACTTTAATAGAAAGGTACTATTCCCACAATAGCCAACGCCAGTTTTCTTCTATAAAGATCCGTTTAATTTGCATGAACCAACCTAAACCTTCTTCTCTGTATCGTTTCAATTCCAATTACAGTGTACTTTGAAGTTTGAATTACTATAGAAAACCAAAGTGAATCAAAATATAGACTGATGATAATCACACTTTTTGACAGAACAAAGAAAATAGCTTTTGAGATAGAAAAAGAAAGAAAGAATCGGATTCATGAAAAATAACGTTCATAATCTGAAGTATCAAGCTTTCATGGATTGTCTAATAACACTAAACACAGAAATTCACCAGGAACTTATTAGGTACACATCCAAAGAACCCCAGAAAACAAGAAAAAAAGAAAGCCTTTTTAGAACCTATAGAAGAGGATATCTATTGTCTTTGAGACAATAAGAGTATTGCACGATTCAACATTAGCTGAAACCTTGTTTGTTTATCCTCAAACAATGGCTGGAGTCTTCTCTGCTAGTTTCTGTAGCTTCTCGGGACGAGAATCTTCGGTTTTATCTTCCCCATAAGCTGAAACATGAACTCCAAGAGCCGCACGACCTGATGGGTCAAGATTCTGTGACCAAGCTGCGTCCCATTCCACAGCTTTTGCTGTGCTACATGCCACACTTGGACCTCCTGGTACAGTTGCTCTAGCAGCACTCTGCTCATTTATCAGTTATATATCCGTTAAACAAATCTGAGCAAAGATCAAGACAATTAAAGAAGACCAAGTAGTTATGCAGATGAAAATCATTACCTTAGGGAAGAACTTTTCAAAGATGGTTCTGTAGTAGTAAGCTTCTTTTGTCAAAGGTGTGTTATCAGGGAAGACAAAGCTTGCGTTCATCAGCATTGTCTCAGAGACCTTACCAAAAGAGAAAGGAGAGTACCGCAATAAAATCAAACTGTTACGTTAAAATATTCTTTCTTATCGATTAAAAGAGACATCTTCTTACATGTTTGTTTGCATGATCTTTTAGACCATCAATCCAGCTGTATCCAACTCCATCACTGAACTGTTCTTTCTGCCTATATAGAATGTGCTACATTTACCAAAAAGATGACAAGTTGTTAGCAAAGCTAGATAGTTTTGTCAAATTGCAGGGAGCAAAGTTTTTGCTAGAAAACCTTTGGTAGGTAAGGATTTTTCTCATCATCAAAGGCATTGCGTAACACCCATTTCTCGATCCTTCCCAAATCAGGCCTAATCTGCATCATTGTTTAGAGTACAAATTATCACCAAATTTGAAACTTGAGATTATAAACTTGTGATAAAAAGAAAGTCATGAAAGAATCAATTCAAACTAGAATGTCCTGAAAGCAGTGTTATATATCATAGAAAGGACTCACAATCACTTTGGTTGATGTGTGCGTAATAAATAGATGAAAATGAAAGTGATGAGAAAGATGACACCTACCATCTTCCACTCTGGATCGATGCTCATTGCGACATTTATAAATTCTTTATCGAGGAAAGGTACACGAGCCTCAACACCCCATGCAGAAGTTGATTTGTTAGCCCTCAAGCAGTCATATTGATGAAGAGCTTTGATCTGTAAACACATCCGCCCACAAACAAGATTACAGAAGGCAGTATATCAAAAAAAAAGTTCTTGTCTAAACTCTAAGGCACTACCTTTCGACATGTTTCCTCATGAAATTCCTTCTTGTTGGGAGCTTTATGGAAGTACAAATATCCTCCAAAAATTTCATCAGAGCCTTCCCCAGAAAGAACCATCTTTACACCAAGCGATTTGATTTTTCGCGACATAAGAAACATTGGAGTGCTGGCTCTAATAGTAGTCACATCATAGGTCTCAACATGGTAGATGACTTCTTCTATGGCATCTATTCCGTCCTGATATTATCATTAGCGGAAGATATAAACAACCAACAAATCTTCATACTCAATACTCTTGTAGATGTAAAAGAGAAAATTTACCTGAACTGTAAAGTGTAACTCGTGGTGGCGAGTTCCTAAATAGTCAGCGACTTCTCTGCCAGCTTTAAGATCCGGGGATCCCTGAAAAGAAAACAGATGAAAATTATAAATCTTGATGAGCATAGAAAGCTTTTGGTGAAAACATTTTGAGAAATTGGGTCAAGACCTTCAAACCGATACAAAATGTGTGCAACTTTGAACCCCACTGACAAGCAGCTTCTGATTTTTCCAGATGGCGTAATGCTACTGAAGCAACAAGGGATGAATCTAATCCACCAGATAGGAGGACACCAAAAGGCACATCAGTCATTAGTCGTTTTATAACAGCCTGCAGTTCAAAGAAATGCCCACATTCATATTTCCAAAATAAGATCAGCATTTGTCAGAGAATATCTTAAGGAAGATAAGACTCCAGAATTTACCTTCTCAAAAGTATTGCGCACCACTAGGGGATCATATGGGGTTGAAGGAACAACCTCAGAGAACCACGGGGGGTTGTACCACCTCCTAAGCCCACCTACAAGAAAGTTTTGTCCCATCAAACTACACAGTAAAAGTCCCAACACAAACTTACTAAAAGATAACTAAATACCAGTTTGACAACATTGATATCTGTGAGCGTTTCCACGACAATATAAGTCAGCCAAGAAATGTCATTATTTGATTTTAAAAATAGATGTGATCTGATATGAAGTGCGAACCTTGTTTACTTGAATAGATGTGGCCTGGGGGGAAGCACATAAACTGCTCACAATCATCACTAAGTGCTTTCATCTCGGAAGCAAACCAAACAGAACCTGTGGAAGATAATTTGTCAAAAAGATAAATCAGTAATCAACGACAAAGAAAGAATGATCTTAACCCATTGAGGTGAATATCTTAGAAAAATGTGAACACACCATCGAGACCCCACCCGATGTAGAGTGGAGTGATACCAATGGCATCCCTTGCAGCAATAAAGCTTTTGTCTCGGGTATCAAGAAGCACAAATGCAAACATGCCATCCAACATGTCGACAAATTCCTCTCCATGTTCTTCGTACTACAATATTATGAAAATATAAATCAAACTGATAGAAGTCTGAACACAGTAACTGTTCAACTACCATAAGGTAATAAAGATTGAGGTGACCTTATTGGACTTAAACTTACACACAAGAAAAAGAAACAGAAAACACAACATCTAAAGAAGCCATGAAGTCAAATCTTCTTTCACTTAGTGAGTACTTACAAGATGGGCAATCACTTCACAATCACTCCCAGTACGGAATTGGTGAGACTTCAAATTTTCACGCAAAGCCTTGTGGTTGTAAATCTCTCCATTGACCTGAAAGCAAGGAAAGAGTCCAAACAAAAATACTCCTTATTCCTAAATCACATGAATCCTCATAAAGTTTGAGGTTTGACTCATGATTTCTTTTCATCATGTCAATGATCATTGAAAAAGGAATCGATATTCACTAATCCCAGTTGCTCCAAGCAATTGAGATTAGGACACAAGTAGAAAAATTACCGTGACAGCAATGGTCTTATCTTCGTTATAGAGTGGTTGATCTCCAGAAGTGGGGTCAACGATAGCCAAACGCTCATGAGCCAAATAACAATCCTCATAACAATGTAGACCACTCCAGTCAGGACCTCTATGCCTCAATCTACATAACATTTCAACAGATAGCATCATCAGTTTACCCATTCAATCAATATTTGACCAAAACATCTCCACAAGATAGAAATCGAGTAAAGGCTCTTCATTTAACAAAATCAAATCGTTTTAACCATAAAGTTGGAAACTTTTCTCTTCCAAAACAATACCCAATAACCTTTAGAACATTGCGCAGCCAAAAACAAAACCAAGGAGATCGAAAACAAAGAATTGGATGAGAGACATTAAATGTGTTTGATTTGAGTATACCTGCGAGAGAGTTCGATGATACGGGAACGTTTAGCTTGAGAGTTATCGACGCAGCCTAACACAGCGAGAATCCCACACATGGTGGTGGTGGCGGCAATAAGAGAACACAACGGCTTCAGAGAAATGGATGCTGTGAAAACTAAAAAGATGAACTTTATAAGATGGGTTTCCAATATTCAATCAGGACCGTTGATTCTGACAATTAATTCATTTTTATTCCTTAAGAGAAAAAGATTCTGATTTTAACTTTACCCTAATTTGCCTTTGACTTATTAATTTCGGAAAAAGATTCTGTTCCCCAGTGTCACGAGATTCGCCGGATTCTCGAGGAAAAAAGGAATTCTTAAAACGACGCGTTTTGATATATCCAATTCTCAATGAAACGATGTCGTTCGATAATACTCCATCACTAATGATGTTCCATCATAAGCAGGTTTTTAATAGAGTTAATCATATGATTAACCACTAATCAGAAAGTCACAACTCTTTTCATCAAATGTGTCAACAGTCTTCAAAACAATGTGAATACATAACTGGGCATTAAGCTGACATTTTTTTGGCAGAGACTATGATTGATTGGTTTAATTCCGTAAAACACAAGTTAGGGCTTATGACATTGACATTAAGCTGACATTTTTTGGCAGAGACTATGATTGATTGGTTTAATTCCGTAAAACACAAGTTAGGGCTTATGACATTGACATTCTCCTCCTGAAACTAGTTCTTTGTCCCGTGGAACTTCTTCTTCGTGTCCTCTCTCTTGTTTCCTCATCTTCTCGTTTTGTCTGGAACGATTTCTTCACCTTTTGCCAACGCAATCCCCAGTTATGTGAGCTCTTCTGTTTGCTACTTAGCCTTTCATACTCTTGTTGAAGCTCATTGTAATCGCTCTGAAGCTCTGACATCTTCTTCTTCACATTTTCTAACTCTTCCTTAAGTGTCTTGATGATTTCATTATCTCTAGACATTCGTTTATCCTCACGACCTCCAGAATTTTCTTCCTCCTTCTCTGGTAGCTTGTCTTGCATCATCATCCTCATCTTTACTTGTTCCGAGAAAAGCACTTGAGTATTGATCTTGTTTATGATAAAATGTTTTAGCTTTGGTCAGTCACTTGTATTACTCTTTGACTTCAAGAAAAGCTTATAGGATAAAAACTGTTCTGTTTTATCGCATACCTGGACGATAGTTCTTAGAGGCAACCGATCATTTTGTGCAGCGTGTAGGCATGCATCAAGTGATAGTTTCTCACAGTTCATTGTTTTGCATAATCTTCTTCTATCGTGATCTGACAATGAAGGATGAGTCTGCAACAGGGAATTTTTATCATTAGTTGTAGTTTTGTGATGAAATAACAAGAAAAGAGTTTATTACCTTGAGAAACATATCAATTGCTCTATAGAGACCATCATGACATTTCCAAGCATTTTCCGGCAACATTTCTGCTAGAACCTGAAACTTTGTGATGGGAAGATATGGATCTTTTGCAATCTCGGCTAAATAATTGTCCAAGAGCTTGGATATGCTTGGCTTTCCTAGAACTTGTTGTTGCTCATGCATCAAGAAAAACTCAAAAATCCTGTGAACCACATCCACATTGTATATAGTGTATACCTCAGGTGAGCTGTAGAACATAAATCAAAGTTATCAAATAAAGACTTCTTTAGTCGAAGTATCTAAAGTTAAAGAGTAAATTTTTCTCACCTGACTCTTTCTTGCTGTTCTTCATTTTTGAAGTTAGGAATTAGGAGGTCACATACATTAGCATCTTCCAAAGCCATGCCGACCCGTTTCTCAAGATCAGATATTAAAGCTGGTGATGCAGAGTAAACAATTGATGTTTTCAGCATCCTTAAGAGAAAGTGACATGAGACTGCTCCCGATTGTGGAGGAAGTACACTGACTAAACTTTCAATAGTTTCTTTATGTTCTTGACATCCTAAACTGTTGCTTTCCTCCATTCTTCCTCTGTTCACACTGAACTGCAACTCATTCTTGCCTAAACCGTAACCTTTTATACCTTCCAAATCATCATTGATTACCGGCAAAAAGTTATCTGCATACTTCATGATGATTTTACCTGTAATCTGTGGCTTGGCACGTCTTGCTTTCATAGTTGTTATAACCCTCATGAAGTGATCAATGTCAAGGGTGGCTATGTCATTGTATAAGCATCTTTCATTTCTATCTACAACATCTTCTGGTATGTTGTTATCATTGCAGGCTTTCCAAGCAAGCAAGTCACAGCATCTCCTTACGATTTGGAGGTTTTCGGCCCACGGAGATAAGTTTGTGCAGGATCTCAGAACAGTGAGTGTATCTCTCCATGAGGCAAGTACTACAAAAGTGATGAAAGCTTCTGTCTTGGAGATTAAATTCCCGGCTTCAAACTCTTCAGTCATGTACAAGTATTCTGATGCACACCTCAGTGGAGCTACATTGAGAGGATTCAAGTCCAGTGGGAGATTGTAGCAAAATTTCAGAATGGTCTCGAATGTATCTGCTCCACCTGGGAAGTTTTCCAGCTTGAGATGATATCCATTCTCAGAAGTTGAAGGTTTTAGCTCAATAGAGCTTATGTAACCACATTTGGAGATCAAAGGAAACTGTTCAAGGCAAAAACATGCGTAAAAGTCCAAGTTAGTCTATCCATACTGAGCTTTTGCACATCTTAGTTGTCTAGAATTGCAAACACTAGACTCACAAGCTAACACAATTTTCTCTATTGCTATAAACAGACTACCTTGTGTGCTTTGAAGGTAATATCGTTGACTTGAATAGACAGATCAGTAGGGATTTGAGATTTGACATACCTGCAATAGATTTAAAAAAAAAAACTCATTAGCTTAAGCTAAACTTGTCTGCAGTACCATGTATATATCATAAAAAGTTTGAATACCAGGAACGGTCTTTCTTCTCGAAGCTGTTAGCTAATGTAACAACTCTACTTGGAAATATAATGCTTTTGTTACATACTGGACCAGCATCTCCAAAACTCTTTAGCCTTTCTGCAGCTGATACTGAATTCATTCCCTTATGATCTGCAAAACAAAGAAAACGGGGTTATCTAAAACTACTAGAAGTGTAAACTATGTGTCAGATAGATCGATGAAGGTGTTGTTGCTTATATATATTTAGATTGGATAAGAGTGGGGACAAAATATGATAGTAAACGTGAAAAGATAGTGTGTGGCTCTTATATGGTATACATAGAGAGAAGCAGTTGGTGTTTTCTAGGTAGAGAATGTTTTAGTCATTAAATATGATATGTCTGTGTCATTGCCACCATATCTACTCTGGTCTCAGTAGTCTGCTTACTCTCGAGTCTCCACCATATATGTGAATCGTTGGATTCTTCAATCGTTTAAAGATATCACTATCGTAATTTGTGAAGAAACTTTAGACGTTCGTTTTCTTCTTTTTAGAGTAAAGGTCAATTTGCTAAATTAAGCAACTAATTTAGTAAATCAATGTAAACTAATTTTTAACAGTTTTTGTATTTTTGGTTGATGTTAATTTTCGTGGTTGGCGGTTACAATGGTGAAGCCATAAAAACGCGTCCAATCTCAAACCTCACCTGAGAAACCGCAAAAGTCAGATCTATTACCTTACATTTTACGGTGGAAGAACATTTGATCTCAAATCGGGAAAAATGGCGAGTGTGTCACCATTAGCAAAGTACAAGCTCGTGTTCCTTGGAGATCAATCCGTTGGCAAGACCAGCATCATCACTCGTTTCATGTACGACAAATTCGATACCACTTATCAGGTTGGATCATTTTCTTCTATCCCATCTCGATCAAAATTAATTTTGATCCATTGTCTGTGAGATCCACGATCCTGTTGCTGTAATGAATGGATCAGATTCAGAATTGCTAGAAACTCATAGCATTGTGTTCATTGGATCAAATTCTGATATTAGTTATGGTGTTTTTGTTGCAGGCAACCATTGGAATTGATTTTTTGTCAAAAACAATGTACCTTGAGGATAGGACTGTTCGTCTCCAACTATGGTAATTCAATTCAATATGCTCCTATCTTTTGATCTAAAACTTTTCACCTTTATCAAATATATATCTAGATGAGCATAATCTTTATTGTTTGGTATAATGTTTGAATGGAACATCAAAATGTCCATGGAAATTCTCAGCATTGTGTATCAACCATGTTCATTCTTTTAGTTATATGTCATTTTGAATCATATTACTGTGCAGGGATACTGCAGGACAGGAGAGATTTCGAAGTCTAATACCAAGTTATATCAGAGATTCTTCTGTTGCTGTAATTGTCTATGATGTTGCAAGTAAGGCTTCTTCTGTGAGAACTTTTCAGCTTTACCATCAAAGTTTCCTCTTTTGTGTACAATCTACACAGGATCCTTCTTTTTGCAAGGATGCTGTGTAAAGTCTCATCTTTTTTGTTTTGTTATTTTAATGTATAGATAGGCAGTCATTCTTGAACACATCCAAGTGGATTGAGGATGTTCGTACAGAGAGAGGTAGCGATGTCATCATTGTTCTGGTTGGTAACAAAACAGATCTCGTCGACAAAAGGTAAGAAACACTTGACGAGAATGAGACATGGAAGCTTTTTCTATTTAGCTATCCAACTTGATATTTCCATTTGACAGGCAAGTGTCGATTGAGGAAGGTGATAACAAAGCTCGTGATTATGGAGTAATATTCATTGAGACCAGTGCAAAAGCAGGATTTAACATCAAGGTGAGAGATGCAACTATGCTCTCATTACTCGTTTAAGATCTTGAGATTTCTTGGAATAACGCTTGGCTTTCTTGTTCTGGTGTTTTGGAAACTTGCAGCCACTTTTTCGCAAGATTGCAGCAGCGTTACCAGGAATGGAAACACTTTCTTCAACGAAACAAGAGGATATGGTTGATGTGAATCTAAAGACTTCGAGCAATTCGGCTCAAGGGGAGCAACAACGAGGTGGTTGTGCTTGTTAATCAGTTTTAAATATATACACAGCAGCAGAATAGGAAGATTTTTAAACGAAAGATTCATAATTTTATGGAACAAATAAATCCTGGTATGAGGAAAGGTGATTACACTTGGAGACTCTAGTTTTTCTTTGGAGAGGTTTTGTTTTCAATATAGAGTTGTGTAATAAAGACGTCTGAAAGCTTATGAAGAAGAATGGCATGTTTTGCTCTGTTCTCATTGCTCATTTCTTTTACATCACACACTGTCAGTCTCCATCTTGACATTACTAGAAAATGTTTGGATAACGAAATAAGACTTGGAAAGAATTGGGAAAAGAAAGAGATTCAGTTTCTCATATTAATCTATTATTAGTTTATTACTAGTATCACATTAAATGTAAGAGTAAGATATCAGATCAACAAATCATTAGAGCTCTTTACTGTTGCCATCCGTATTGCTGGTTTCTCTGATTCTGCCCTCTTCCCGAGCTACCAGAGCCACCATACTGACCACCTTGTGTGTAGTTAGGAGGTCCAACCCCGTACGGGCCACCACTAGGCCCTCTAGGACCAGCCACATAAGGAGCTCCACGTCCTTGTGGAGGATATGATCCACTGCTGTAACCTCCTCGGCTTTGATTATAACCCCCGCTCTGGTTTCCGCTAGGAGGGTAGCGGTTTGGACCAGGTGGACCACGCGGCTTCCCATAGAAGTTGTGGCTGGGTCCAGCAGGTACTTGTGGTGGTGCGTTGTTAGTGGGATGGTTTGGACCTGCAGGCCAATGTGGAGCAGCATGAGACTGTCCACCATGTTGTAATGGGGGTAAGCGAGAGTGCTGCAGCGGTGGATGCTGCAGTTTCTGTCTTTTTGCTGCTTCCTCGTTTTGGCGCTGCTGTTGCCGCTTTTTCTTTGTCTGGAACTCATGTGATGATTCATATGTGGGCAGACTGTTGAAATGAAACCTTAATTTAGTCAGAAAAAATTCCCCACGATCGCCTGTCTAATAAGCTAGATGATGATGCACCAGATGAGTTTCATGAACTTTGTCAGAGAAAATCAGAATATACAAATACCTCTTTGGGTCACATGGCAACGGATCAGTCCAAAAGTACTCGGCATCAAGAGCATCCTTTGCCGATATTCTCTACACAGGGGAAAGAAAAAAAGGAGACATTAAATATCTAAATGGTGTTAACAATGTCCTGACTTGAAGAGGTATGTTTCATCCAAAAAACAGTAAAAGACAGTTTTTAAGAAAGATAATTCGCTGGGAATAAGAATAAAGGTCTCTGATACCTGTGCTGGATCAAGCACCAACATTTTCTCCAGTAATTCAAGAGCATGCCGATCAAAGCTGTACAGAAGAGAAAGTAAAGCCAAATGAAATCTTCTGATCAAAGTAAAGCGGAGATATATAATGGTTTACTTTACTTACTGTCTGAAGAACTCTCTTACACGCCTCTTCAAGGGCCGTGCAGGCTTGAAATTGTTGAACCAAGGCATCTTGGAAACCCCAGGCCAAAGTTTTTCATCAGGTGATCCACAAAGCTCAAATATCTTGTTCAATTGTTCTTGCTGAAACAATGTAGGAGATGGCACATATTTTTTTGAGATTATCAATAACATGTATACATAACTGCGTCTATACCATTTTGTATACATGATATAATGCAAAGAACCTAACCAGCCTCCCACGGTCCCAAAATAAAAGTGCCGATAAATCTAATTCTAGTTAATCCCTTAGGTTTTCTACTCCAATGATATCACAATGCAACCAGGAGACCATGTAGATTCTTATATTATTAGTGGCACGAAAGCACACTGTCTTAACATCTGAAATTTTCAAAAGAACTGCGCTTTCAGCAAAGATGAAACGCTGACCTCATTTTTCCCAGGTAAGATTGGTTTTGCATGCAAAAGTTCGGCAAATATGCAACCAACCGACCACATGTCAATTGCTGGGCCATATTTTGTAGCCCCAAGTAGTAATTCAGGGGGCCTGCCGCAATATATGTAAATCAGCAAAGTAGTAATAACAATGAATTAGCAAAGACCATAATATTAAGACTATCTATGTATATCATGTAAACTTTGAATGACGATTTTTAGGCTTACCTATACCACAATGTGATGACACGATTTGTAAGATTTCCAGTATGATCATGAGAATACGACCGTGCAAGCCCAAAATCAGCCAGCTTTAAATTTCCCTCATTGTCGATAAGGAGATTTGAGCCTGGATCAAAATCTAGGTTAATATGCAAGTAAAGGTGATAACCAAACATCAACATTGTATTAAGGAAAATCACCTTTTATATCACGGTGAAGCACTTGATTCACATGACAATAGTGAAGCCCGGTAAGCAATTGCTTCATGTAACACTTTTAAATGGATTGAGTGTTAGAATAAAGTTGAACAATAAGTATGAAAAAGGCTAATAGAAGTAACGAGCTATTTAGCCGTGCAATACCTTAATTTGAGGAACAGTAAATCTCAGTCCAGGACGATCTGCTAGTCCAGTCAAATCATGATCCATGTACTCAAAAACCATGTAGATGCCACCCTTGTATTTGTTATTATCTATAGGTGAAAAAGCCACAACCTTTAGTTAAGAAGAAATCCTCAATAAGCAGAAACTAAGACAGTAGTTGAAATCACTTTTTTTCACAAACCTGGCTTTCCTTGGTCATCCCTGTCCCGACCTTTTAAGAGACAGAACCATTCAAAACACAAAATGTTTAGACCTCTTTATATAGAAATAGCTAACTTAATTCAGTGCAACATATGTGTTCCTTAAACAAACCTGGTGAAGTCACAATCTCTTTCAGCTGAATGACATTTTCATGATGAAGCTTCTTCAGAATCTTTATCTCTCTAATAGCTGTTATAGGAAACTGCATCATACCAGTTGTAAACAATGGGTTACAATTCCTATCGTAAACAAAAACTTGCATCTGTTCTAAACATAGTGAGCATCATAAAAAAAACGTATAGTCCATATAAAGTGAAGAATTCACATACCCCTTCTCTTTCATTGTCCATACGTATCTTTTTGAGAGCCACAATTTCACCAGTTTTGATTTCTTTAGCCATGTAAACTTGACTGCAACAGCAAAACAACAACAATCAAATCTCCTAAAAGCAACACAACATAGGCATTGTAAAAGCCTAATCATACAATCAAAAATCGCTTCAAAGGCCAATAATTTATCAATCCCAAGTAAAAATTAAGCCTTTTGAATAACCAAAGAGTGAAATTGAATTAAAGAGAAAGTGAATAACCCGTAAGTGCCTTCACCAATTTGTTCGAGCTTCTCAAAGCAATCAACGCTGCGAGATCCCCAGATTGGAGGAGGTTCCTCGAGATTTAGCTGCCCGAATGATGCCATCGCCATCTTCGTTCCCGGGAGTCCCACTGTCGAACAATATCTTTTACTCCGATGATCAAATTACGTCTTTCTCGATCGCTTTCCTTTTCTCTCAGACAACTCTCTCTCCGTAGGTTTCCCAGCTTATTTATGTAATTAGCGTTTCGGTTTAAATCTATGAATTGTCCGGTTTGAACCGGTCTAACCCTGAACAAGCGGTTGGTGTAAATTAGCGATCATCCGTTAAATTTAAATAAAATAATGAAAGAAATATCAAATATCATTTTTATTGACCGGTTTTCAAAAATACCACAACAAAAATAATCTTTTCAAAAGTATTTATTAAAATACAAACTCCATTTTTTAAAAATTGGAATTATGGGATTATGTTTCTTATGTATCTTTCTCATCATAAAAGACTTGACAACAAAATTGTTTAACATGCCAATGCCAAGCACACTCACAAGTCACAAAAAAAAAAAACAAATTGCAATTACAAAAATCATACATTAATTGTTCTATAAAGTAAACATTCATACATTTTGATTAATATTTATTTTTCAAGCTTAGATATATTATAAAGAAAGAGAAAAACTAGTGGACACTCGAACGCCCTAGATTTACTGCTCGAGATAAAATTTGATTTTCGTAAATAAAATTGGAGGCGAATTTGAGAAATCCCAAAAATAGCGGGAAAATTAAGAAAATCACTTAGGTTTTCCAGTGGGTTCACCGTCTGTGACAAGAGGTGCGATAGGAACAGATTACTCCTGAAGTGTTAGCGTGCTTATCACGCCATTTAACCGTGTACACGACCATTCTGGTTCAAAGGAAGAACGAGAACATTCGAATCTCGACCAAACCCTAGATCTCGGTTTCTTTACCTACAGGAAGACACGATTCACTATCTCCCTACTCATTGTCAAACCCTAACATCGGCTATTGGTCCTAACTCCTAACTCACCCGATTCAATTTAGGTTTCATGCTAACATCGGTGAAGGACGGTTATTTCGGAAGTTTGATTTTGGTGTGGGTAGGTCTAATTTTGGGTTTTGTGATTTCTAGGAAAATGTTTCTCTATGGTCATTCACTTGAATCAAACCCTATACATAAATCTTCCCTTCTTTTGTTTCGTATGGATGATATTTCTTTTATCTCTTATGAATCATGCTAGGTTTTTTTTCTTGTAACCGATATTAGAGTTCGACTTGGGCGATGGGAAAGATAGATAAGTATCTTAAGTATGTGCTATATATGTTTCTTGAACTTGATCCGTTGATGTTTTGGTTTTGTTTAAGTTTGTTGGTCCACAATGATATGAAAGATATATAGGCTTTTTCTTCTTAGTTTTATGAACTTACTATATATATAGGGAATCTGACTGATGGAAGTTTCAAAATGAACTAATGATAAAATAATGTTAAGACTATATATAAACAATGTTCTCATCCAATCCACTGTCTGTAGAAGAAATTGACTTGCATATTTGGTTCATATTCCACAATGGGGTTGAGATATGATCCTACTTACTGATTTTTCTGTCTGATGGTGTAGTTTTCAAGCTAACCAAAACATTCCTCTTCCAAGCTACTTTCTTCTGTGGGATGATGACTACGTAGTGGAGTTGTTCTACCATCTCCTACTATTCTGGTGATTTCAGTGATATTTTATTCTTGTGTTTCTTAATTCAAGGGAGTGGTCAGCCATTTGTGACTTCTATGTCCAACACGTATAACTATCCCACTTTCTGGTCCATAAATGATGCAAAGCAACACATATTTAAGTCTACATTGGCAATGAGAAGCCTCTGTTACCATGTTTCAGTTTCAAGCTGTAGGAGTTTGCTATCGAAGGTCAGCAACCAGAGTTCAATTCAGGTATCTCATCTCCTCTTGGGGTAGCTAGCAAAACTGCAGGATTCTAAGTTGTAATAATTCTGATGTCTTGTTGTTGTTGTTGTTGTTGAGTGCTGCTTGTTAATGTGTTGATTCACATGTTTGCTTCATGTACAAGAGAGTTTTCCAGATTTTTTATCATCCTAATTGTTAGAAAACTAAACAGTTGAAATAGCAAATTAGCAATGATCTAGTCCATGAGAGGATTTACCTAATATAATCTATCTGAGGGTATAAGTCAAAGGTATTCTGAAAGATCTATCTGCCCACAATATTATATTGTGGAAATCGTCAAATTTATAGACTTTTATGCAAAGTTTTATTGATTTTTTTTTTTGGTAAGAATTATCTTAAGTTGTGGTTGGCATCTGCAATCGTTGTGTTGTTCACATCCATCAGTCTACAGTTTACTAACAGATTCTAATCATGCATCTCAAACTGTATCATCATTTGTTTAGTGTTATTATTATTTTTGGATGAAATTCTTAATTTGTGTTTTTCCGTGTCTCTGAAAAAGATAGGGACAATTGTGAAGCTCAAAAGAATAGGTTAGTGTTTACTTAATGTTAAGTGCTACTAATCTAGAATAAATACAAAAGGTTTAGGACAAAGAGCAGATCTAAAGGTGACTTATAAGGTTTGCTCCTGGATAGCTTTATTTTCTTTATTGGAACTCAATTTAAAGACCTGACTTAATTACCAACCCCAACCATGTGTTTTAGAGTTCGCACAGCTTTTTATGATGCTTTTGTCAAGATTATTCTATTGTGTATCCTGTTCTTTACGTATATGTTCATGCAGAGATCTTCGTACTTTTTTGAGTCAGGCCATGTGGCTTACTTTTTCATGCAAAAAGCTTCCCCGGTTTTGTCTTTAAACTCTTACACTTTCGTGAAAAGATAATTCACTTTAGCCTGTTTGCTTTAGCTACTACCTTCTTAAAAGCAACAATGTTATTTTTACAGGGTCTTTCAGATTTTCTCTTTGTCTTCTGCTTGATGCTTGCTGGTGAGTGAAACGATGAACTCAAAGAACATAAACGGCGAGTGGTGTGGCCACCTCTCTTAGGTTCTGAGGTTTGTTGGTGCTTTTAGTTCCCATATCTTTGTCTAATCTTTAACTAGTTTTACTTCATTCTATACAATTTTTATTTAAGCAAATGTGGTTTCTCCATGCACATATAAACTTACAATGATAAGAGTATTTCAAAATTGTATGGTTTTATCACTGGTTTTGAGCTATATTGATTGGTGATGTTAAAGGGACTGTCTTGGGAATGTCATATTTTCAAGCACATAAATCATGAAAAAGTTGACAGAAATCTACCTTTCCACCTTTATCACATGACTGGTAAAAGTTAACAAACTTTATTCAGCTGTGCCTTTTTTGTCCCCCATTTGTCAAAGTGAAAGCTGGACTTTTTATACTTGTTTAAGATTTATTTACTGAAATAATCTCGTTTCTTTGGTTTATAGTAAACAATCTTGTTTGTTTGGTTTATACTTTGCACTAACTTCGTCTAGTTTTCCTCGTAAAACTCAAATTTCAAAAGGTAGTTTATATGTTCAAGAAGATATATGTTCAAGTTGTCTAGATGTTAGTGCAGATTTGTGAAACTAATAAAGATTTACATACATTATTTTCAACCATAATAATTGCCTATCTGTCTTAGTATGTACTGAAGGTGGACCTTTGATGAAAATCCCTATAAAAAGCTTTTAGTGAGAAGGCACCACTAACTTGGTGAACTCAATCAAAACCGACTTGATCATAAAGCCACTACTAATCCTTTTTTCAGTTCTAAACACTCTTTTTTTTCTGTACCACTTTGCAATAGATGCATGACAGATGATGCTTATATACCATGATGAGGAGTGGTAGGTTTATTTCCCATATATATAATTTTCTTTCTTCTAATTTGATGATTAAGATATATGTTTATATAATATACCCAAATAAACATAATCGCTGGCTTGTTCTATGATGCCTAGTTAACTTTTTTTTTAAACTACTTTCTTATTTGATGATAGCTACTAGTTCTTCCCCTCTGAGCTCATGGGTTTTTCTGTATGATGATTTCAGTTTGGGCTTTTTTAGATTTGGTCTAACAAAATTTAGGTTAAACAATCCTAAATGTACAACATGCTATCCTATAGTAACCTTCTCTTCTAATACATGCAGTGGGCTCAAAATTAATTGTTTGAATCTATTTCTTGGCAGGAAGTATCATTCAAAAAAATATTATATGAATACCTTAAAAGGGTCTTGGAGATGCAAATTCTTGAACAAGAATAGAAAGAGATGTGATCCTATTGGCTTTCCTGGTAAAACAATCTTCTGAACTTCATAGTGTATCTTCTGAAGTGGTTCTATTCTTGAAAATTTAGAGAAATTTGTCAACAATGACATCGTGAAATCATAATTTCTTTCATTTCGTGATTTCGTCTATGTTCTGAACTTGGTAGATACTTGTGATGGTTTAAATCCTGAATTATTGCTTCCTCTAGATTTAGTTGACACACTGGTTACATGCACGGATGCACCTAACTAAGTACGAGCTAGATTACCTCTTGTCATTGAGCAACTTTTTTTGTAGGAAAGACCCATTAGGTATAGGTACACATTCCTCTATAGTTTTCCTTCTTTTTGCATATAGTGAAACTTTATTCGTATTATAATTCCTCTTCATCTGTTTTTCCTTTTATATATGGATACATTTTACTTAATGATAGATACTATTAATGCATCCAATATGTGTAGAGCTCGTGGATGACATATATATTTTTCCGTTGTTAGCATCCATGTCTTTCACTGTCTTGAGCTGTAAAACGATGTCCACGACAAAAGAAGTTCAGCCACCTAAAATGACATTTAGTGGTTGATTGTTAACAAAAATACCGCTTAAGACCACACAGTTTAGGGCATATAATATTTGACTGACTTTATATAAACTAATGGTAGACATTCTTGTTCTTTCTTTTTTTCTTATTTGTCATGTTCTCGAGGTTTCTTGTGACGATGCTTTTTTTCTAGCAGATGTTCCAGCAATGTTGGGCGTAACGGTTGAGAAAAGTATGTGCTAATTTACTATTCTAAATGAAGAGTAAGCAAGAAGATGTTGAACCGGTGATTTCTTGTTAATTTCTCTTTTCAGATTTGAATAATATACATGAGTTTCAAAAGATTAATGCCTTTTAGATCATTATCATATAAAACTAATCCTTGACTATGCGTAACCATCATTAATTTGATTACTACAGATAAAATAGAAACCAATTTCTGTATTCCAATAAGATTGCTACCATATGAACAGTTGAAAAAGAGGATGGTCATGAAGATTATAGGTTTATATACGTGTGCATGCGTGTGTGATGTTACACGTGTGTCTCATATTTGTTCTTCTTGGTTTTACAGTCACCACTCTCGTCACTCATTGGAATTTCATTCAGGAACCTAACCTATGCTGATGATATTCGAATCACGAGCATCTTGGTTAATTTCGTCTGACTTCTGTAAGTATCAAGAGTTTAATCATTACTGCAGATAAATCCTCATACACAAACTTATAATTTGTGTTTTATCGATTTTGTGGAACTTAAAAGTTGGTTGCAAAATGCTTGGTATCATAAATTGATTAAAGGTATATTTGCAGATGATCTCGAGTTTTGCTTTTCACATTTACATTCAATATATAGGTATAATACAAGGGTTAAATATTTTCATTCGTTACATAGAAAGTCCGAGCTTTTAGACGCGTTGGTTTGAAACTTAGGAGAAGAAGCAATTCAGTTGTTTAGCTGACAATGAAAACCAAGTTGTTGTTGTTTTTTAATTAGAGGAAAAGAACGGTTTAAGTGACATCACATATTTCATAATTAATACTTTTGTAAAAAACCTATAGTGCTTTCCTTAATTCTTTAATATTTTCTTCACCTGCTTCCTCCACTCTGAGAGGAACCCTAATTCAACAAGCAATTATAATCTTTCTTTCCCTAATTTTAATTGAGTTTTTGTAAGAATTATTTCGTCTTTTTTTTTTTAATTTGTAGGCTTCTGTTACCTAGGTCTGATGATACTTCTAGAGTCGTAGGCTCAAATATGATGCAACGAAAACCATAGTGTACATCCAGATGCTACCATGGAGTTTCAATGTATAATGAAATAAAATTAAGATAATGGCTTTTATTAATCCTCTTCTGATAGATGGCTTTATAATCTTCTATATATATAAGGAACGTTATAATTTTTGGGTTCTCTAGGCAATGTTAGTTTGTCAAGCTTCATGTATATCTGTATGTTTATATTTGCAGTGAAGGTAGAAAATGAGTTGAGTGAAAATATGTTAATGCAAATCCATACAAAACCTGCTCAGAGAGTCAGAGTATCACATTTCACTTTCACCTACAGGCTACAGTTACTGAATACACTAAAATATCTTCTAGAAACTGACAGATTTGATGCCCTCATTTGGTAAAACATCTTCTTGTTTGATTTTTCTCTATTTCTTAATTAGATTTTGTTTCTTGATATTATGTCGTTCAGTTTGAATTTTGTGCACGGAACCTGTGATCTTCATTATATAGAAGACACAGAAGAAAAAGACAAGAGCTCAAGATATGCCATTGGGTGCAATACTTAGGCTGAGGGAGAAAGTCTTATAGGTTTTAAAGATGGTGGAGATTTAGATCATTTTCTGCACCCACCTCTCCCCTAACCAGCTCCTCCCTAGTGGTCAAAATCTGTCATATCAAGCCTGTCACCATCATCAATAGTAAGTACTTCTTCTGATTATACCCAAACTTGCCCCTGACTTACATTGACATTCTTTCTGATCTGTCCATTGCTATTGCTCGCTGAAATTTCATTGAATGCGCTTAGGAAATAATTAAGGATGATTTTAAACATAAGCTTACAAGTTTTCTTATGTATTGCCACAAAATGATACAAAACATAATCTTACAAGTTTTCTTCTAACGATATAGTGTATGCTTTTCCTGTCGGTTTCTTCATTTGGTATCTTTTCTTCCTAGAAAAATGCATTTTAGGGATTGGCAATCTCTGTAAGTAATACCTTAAAATTTGCTATATATGGACTTAATCATGATGTGTCAAACAAGAAATTTACACGGTCATAACAAACCCACTCTGCATCTTTTTCTTTTACACTATTGGACCACTTTACATCTTTTACTTGCTTTAATAATCTCTCAGGACTTTTTTGAAAGATTCTCATTTTCAGCGGCAAGCTCTTAGGGTTCATTGCCTTCCGTTTTGTTTAGTTGGTTGATCATAGCTTTAATCGGTATGTAGAAAAATACAATAAAAATATAGCTAATATGAAATATTAAATGCATAAACTAATAGGCCATGGAAATGGATGATGCGAGGAAAACCTAATTTTGCGTGCCAGAGGAGATGTCTCTTCTTTGGCCACCCTCTTGTTGCCATGTGTTGTTGGCGCTGACTTCTATATTTCACAAATTCTTTCTCATTTTATTTGTCATTCCAATGATTAAAAAATACAACCTAAAAGTTTAGCCCTCCTGTCAAATATCCTTTATTGCCCTTCTCCTCCATCATCACCTACTCGGAGAAGATCTTTTATGGATTTCATAAGAAAGATGATCTAACCTTCTTGCTTTTAGTTGATCTGTGTTTTTTTATGAGCTGAACCATTCAATAACCTAGACTAGAGTTTTGGATTGTGAAGAGACCAAGCAATAACTATGTGTTGTTGTTATTCTTCTTGACAAATGCAGGGGTTTGGTACTAGGGCATAGTGATGGCAACTAATGAACTGCTTCCCAATTAAAGACAAAAAACAAATCGATTGTTATGTGTTTGTCCGTTGGAGACGGCTGTTCCCGAGATGATACTGATGTTGCTTTAAGACAAGAGGAAGAATTTACATTGAATGATTTTTATCACACTGGTAAAGGAATGCGTATGTGAGAGTATAAAAGAAAATGATTAGAAAAATGGAATTGAAAGGTGAAAGTGACATGGTTGTTTTGGTAGGCGAATAGGAAAGAAGCACGTGGTGAATGGACATGAAGAGAAAAGGATGCTAGGTTTAATATAAATTGGAATAAGAAGCAGTTAGTGGTTGTGAAGGAAGGAAGGAGGCAAGCAACCAAATCTCAGAGACAATTATAACAGTATAGAGAAGGAAGAAAGAAAAGAAAAAGAAACCGTTGTTGATTTAGATACAGAGAAGAGAAGATCATCTAACATGGGAAGATCTCCTATCTCTGATGACTCTGGTCTCAAGAAAGGTCCTTGGACTCCTGATGAAGATGAGAAACTTGTCAACTATGTTCAAAAACATGGTCATAGTAGCTGGAGAGCCCTTCCCAAACTCGCTGGTAATGCTTTTGTGTTCTTTCTTTCTTGAAAGCTTGTCTTAAGTCTAAGCTTCTCATGTGATTCTCTCTGTGCAGGTCTTAACAGGTGTGGGAAGAGTTGCAGGCTAAGATGGACGAACTACTTGAGACCAGACATCAAGAGAGGGAGATTCTCTCCGGACGAGGAACAGACTATCTTGAATCTTCATTCAGTTCTTGGAAACAAGTAATTAATCTTGTGATGATTGTTTTGATGTTTTAGTCAACGGTTTTGTTTGTGTACCAGATTATCTTATACTGATTGCTTATGAATGATGATGTTATAAGGTGGTCAACGATTGCGAATCAGTTACCAGGGAGAACAGATAACGAGATCAAGAATTTCTGGAACACTCATTTGAAGAAGAAGCTGATTCAGATGGGTTTTGATCCAATGACTCACCGTCCAAGAACCGATATCTTCTCCGGCTTATCTCAGCTCATGTCTTTGTCTTCTAACCTGAGAGGCTTTGTTGATCTGCAACAACAGTTTCCTATTGATCAAGAACACACTATACTCAAACTCCAAACCGAGATGGCCAAACTCCAATTGTTCCAATACCTTCTTCAACCGTCTTCCATGAGTAACAATGTTAACCCTAATGACTTTGACACTCTCAGTCTCCTTAACTCTATTGCCTCTTTCAAAGAGACCAGTAATAATACCACCAGCAACAATCTCGACCTCGGTTTCCTCGGCTCTTATCTTCAGGACTTCCACAGCTTACCTTCCCTGAAAACCCTAAATTCCAACATGGAACCATCATCTGTTTTCCCCCAGAATCTTGATGACAATCACTTCAAATTCTCCACTCAAAGAGAAAACCTACCCGTGTCTCCAATCTGGCTCTCGGATCCATCCAGCACAACTCCTGCTCATGTGAATGATGATCTGATTTTTAACCAATACGGTATTGAAGATGTCAATAGCAATATCACATCTTCAAGCGGTCAAGAATCAGGAGCTTCAGCTTCAGCTGCATGGCCTGATCATCTATTGGATGATTCTATATTTTCCGACATTCCTTAGCCTTCTTTTGTCTTTACTTTCAGGTATGTACTTTGGAGGAACTCAAATCAAATTTACTCTTGGAATTGTGCTTGTTGGAGATTTTTATTTGCCTATCTATATATATATAAATACTGTAGAGACATCATATATTTGTAACTCATGTTGTAGAATGTACAGTACAGAGATTTCATACTCATATGCATATGTTGTTGTCAATGTTCTTTAGCATATGTCTCTGTGCACAGAGTTTATATATATATAAGATTTTTGTGAAATGGATATCATTTGTAGTTGTAGTTGTAGTTGTATGGTATTTAATAATTAGGGTTTTTGCTGATTATTTGAATCTTTTGTTTTACACTTCCTTCCATGGTGATAAGTGATAACATTCGGATCATGTATGAATATAGATGTCATAACAAATAATAGACAAACTGTTATTATGTGAATGAAAACACACAAAAAAAATCAAAGAGCAGTTTGTGTATCTTTAAGCAGAAAATCAAACAAATTAAAGCTAGAGACTAGAGTTTAAATATGTTAACATATGAAAGACCACGTATTTTGCTCTAAAACAACACATATTAGAGCTTGAATGTTGAGTTGTTTCATTATATCATTGGTTAAGTCTAAATGTTGATTTGATTGCCAAGAAGATCGATCAAATAATGGAAGAAGTGAAGAAGCATGTGATCGGCTGGCTAACGATAATATAAAAAGGCCAAGTAGAGATTTAATAATAATTAAAAGACAAGGCCCTTTAAGTATGTGATGTCAGATAAAGTGATCTCTCATTAGGTTTTATAGAAAAATCACTCATTGAATCTATTTTATTATTATTAATTTTGTTATAATGTTGAATTGACACATAATCGAGGCTTGTAAAGATCTTGTGCAATTAGGGAATTTACTTCATCCGTATCCAAATGATAATGATGTATAGATTTTTTTTGTCAATGGATAATGTATATTATTATCCATTCTTCAATCTTAAATATTTTTGGATATTTTCGATCATGAACATAAAAATCTTTAAAATACATTGCTATTGTATCTAACACAATTTAGAGATGATTAAAAATATGTTAATTTTTTGTTCTTCTTGTTTTCTATTCAAATATGAAAACAACGATTTTTCAATAATAAATATTAATTTTCATGTCAGAGAATACAGAAATCTTTATTTTGTGATATAATTAAAAAAAAAAATCATAAATTGAGTTGGCAAAACTAGGACAACTTGGGACAGAAAACATGTATTTAAAAGCCCATATTAGGCCCATATAAACGACAACTTTGTAATAGGCCTGACAGTATAAGACGACAAAAAGGTTTCTTGCGGTCAACGAAAAAAGTCAACAAAACATCATAGTTCTTTTCATTCACAGAATTTATTAAAGTCAAAAGATACATCATGAAACAAAAACAAGATTTATACAACTGATTTTACTTCTTCACCGAAGAACAAAACAAAAAAGTGAAGTTGGCAACTTTACAGTAAACTCAAGGTTTGATGTTTTTGGTCATCTTCCACCAGATAATTCAATGGCATCTTGGTTATGCATAGAATCTTCACCCCAATCAAATCTCCTCTGCAACCGTTCAAACTCATGACGTCTCGTGACTTCCACGTTTTGCCACTCTTCCCATCTCTCCGCAAGCCCTTCTCCTTCTAACATCCTCACAACTTCAGACATCACTGGTCGGTCTTCTGGTGAACCTTGTGTACAAAGCAAAGCCACTTGTATCATCATCTCTACTTCTTCTTTTATATACTCTCCATCCAAATTCTTATCTACGATTGCTCCTAATCTCTTCTCTCTTTCCAGTTTCTTCACCTGTCCAAAACAAAAAAAAGATCCAAAAGATTACGGTCAATAAAGCTTGAGAGAAGCTACTTCGAGGTAGGATTATTTGATTATACATACGTGGTCAAGTAACAAGACATCATCTTCTTCCTCCAAACGTGAAAAGTCTATTGCGCGTTGTCCTGTAACAAGCTCAAGAAGCATAATTCCATACCCGAAAACATCGGTTCTCTCTGATGATTTCCCTGTTGATAAATATTCTGGTGCAATGTGACCCATTGTTCCTCGAACTTGAGTAGTCACATTAGTCCTTCTAACATCTACTAGCTTGGCTAAACCAAAATCACCAACCACTGCTTCAAAATCTTCATCTAGTAACACATTAGCTGCTTTCACATCACGATGTATGATCTTCGGATTGCAATGTTCATGAAGATACTCAAAACCACGCGCTGCTCCTAAGGCAATCCGTTTCCTCGTCTCCCAATCTAGAACCGGGTCGCCTGCTTTGATCTCTCTCAGACGATGTGCAAGACTTAGATTCTGCATGAAGGGATAAACCAAAAGGCGTTCTGTTTGTGTGGTGCAGAACCCGATAAGACGGAGTAGATTCCTATGAACAGCTACACTTATCATCTCTACTTCCCTTTGGAAAGCAGCATCTCCACCAGGACTTTCGAAATCCGTCAATCTCTTCACAGCAACTTTGGTGTTATCCGGAAGCACTCCTTTGTAAACTTTCCCAAAGCCTCCTTGACCAAGTACATTCTTTTCGCTGAAGTTATCTGTCGCTAACTGGAGCTCTCTCCATGCAAACCTTTTCAACTGTCCAAATGCAATTCTCCTGTCCACTTCACCTGAAAAATAGTAAAGTTCCACAAATCTGCATATCAATACATCATAACATACCGAAATACGAAATACGAAAGAAAGGTTTCCCTGTAGGGTATATTACAGACCTGCAACATCCACAAACACATCACGTCTATATCCTTTATGCCTATCCTTGCAGAACAGAAACAACAAGATTCCAAAGAGAACAACTGTAACTCCAGCAACAACTCCAGCAATAATGCCAGTTTTAGGCTTGCTTGAATCACCTATCACCGCAGATTAGATGTTTTCAGTCTTTCATACTTTTGAAATGGTTGAAAATAAAGAAAATGCGGTCAGAGCAATCGCAAAGTGAAGTAGTTTACCTGAATGGGCAACCGCGGATACACAAGGGTGAGGTTGACGACCGCCACAATTCAAGTTGTTTGACGTGAAACTATAGTCGATTAGAAACAGATCAAATTACTGCTAAAGAAATGAGCATGCTAGATTAAACTTGAAGTAGTCAAACATACTTATATTTTGGGATCTCAAACAGACTTTGAGGAATCTGACCACTGAGACTATTGGAATCAAGCAGCCTGTAAACATAGTTTCAAACAATGGAATTAAGACAAGGATGCTTCCAGAAAGATGGTAAGCATAAACACAAAGAACAGTAACTCACAGGTTTAACAGGTTTGGAAGACCAGTGAGTGACTCCGGAATAGTCCCATTAAGTTTGTTCCTACTCAAGGTCCTGTTTAGCCAACACACAAGTGAATAAAGACATGAGTAATCCTTTTCTACGTCTTAAAAATGTTTTAAAACATGTGCAAGATTTAACAGCATTGTGAGGCGGAACTACTTACAAGAACTGAAGTTTCTTGAGATTACCGATAGTGGATGGTATACGACCAGTTAGCTGATTGTCCTCCAAATCCAAACTAGTCAAGCTAGTCAGATTTCCAAAGTCTTCTGGTATTTCACCCGTAATTCCATTTCCCTTTAAAGTACTATATATAAAAAGAAGGTAGCGAAATGCTCACAACCTAATATCTATGTTCTAGGATTTCAGACAAAAAGAGAGACTCAATCTAAAGCACTTACAGAGTCTTGAGATTTTCTAGGATTCCTACTCTTGAAGACAAGGTTCCCGAGAAGTTCATATCTGACAATGTACTGCAATCACAAATGACATGAATATAAATCTTCTCACATGGAAACAACATTGACTAATTCAGAGTTGTCATTAAACTTACAGAGAAGTGACAAAGTTTTTGTCATCACAAATAACTTGGGACCAAGTGCAAGGATTAACTTGGTTCTGATTCCAGTCACTTAGCTGATTCGGTAATGCACGTAAGGAGATCCTCAACGCAAACAGTGCATCCCCTGAAAATGGAAAAGCAAAGAATCATAGAGTTAAATCTTCAACCTGAACAAGCTCAGAAATTACCAGAAACGAAACAAGAAATGAGAGCAACAAAATAGCAGTTGAAAAGTAAGAAAAGGCATCACCTTGAGCATCTGGAGACACAAATGAGCATAAACAGGCAAAAAACAAGAGAGTAAAAGCCATAGCCATCTTCTGCAAGCTGAACATTCTCATCTCATCTCATTAATTGAGCTGGTTCCATCTACAAAGACACATTTAATAACATTACAACAAAATCTTTTTCTTACTTACTTTTAGTGGATCTGACACATTACAGAGAAAGATTAATGGAGAGAATCTCTTCAACTATGAATCAAAGACTTTCTAAATTCAACCAAACTTAGCTAAAAATAGGTCTGGTAAAGAGAAATTAGGGATAAGAATAAATTCCACTATTGAAAGGTTGAGACTTTGCATAGAAAAAGAGTCAAACGGATGCAAGAACACGAACATGCTCAATTTCCCAGAAAGATTAGTGACCAATTTTGTCAGACTTGATAACAATTCCAAATCTCAAAAACAGAGCAAATAAAAGAAGGAAAGAACCTCGTACCCAAGGAGAAAATCCCAAAAGAAGGAAACAATTATCGCTGATCGAAAGATTCAGTGCGGAGAGTAGAACCAAAGACAACAAAACAGAAAAAAGAGAAAGTGAAAAGCTTCGATTTTCTTGTCTAGTGGTAGACTTTGCGTTTTTTGGCAATTTCGCAATTATCACTCTCGCTCGCTAATGGCCTTTGTCTGAAAGAAAAGTCCAATGTTGGTCCACGAACTGCTTTTTCTCCGTGCAACTTGTAATTTCCCTAAATAACTAATGAACTTTGATAATGATGTTTGGAACGATGTGCTATTTAATTACGTGGATGTAAAAGAAGACTAACTAAATTGTCTTTTTCTTTTTTCCCTCCTAAATCTACTTATCAACTCTCGTTGTTTTTTACCTGACAACCATTGTGTAAATTGAGGAATGATTTTCGACATCATTGACAATGAGGCTATAATACAGCTGACTGAAATGGCCAACTATACACCACTCACTAAGACGAAATGGCCAGCCTAAAAAAAGGAAGCGAATCTCCCTGTACAAAGGAAAAGTTAAAAATTGGTACCAAAAGGCAAAAGGAAAAGGTTAAAATGAGTCAATAAAAGAGAGTCACAGTCACAGTGTTTCACGGCCCATGGGCCGGCTAGACTCAAAGAAGGAAGGGAAGCTGTGAAGATTCTCAGATCAATATGAAGATTAGGTCGGTTAACACTTAACAGGCACGTGTTTATCGTGTTCAATTAGTTCCGTTAATTAAGCCTTTTTTACGTCCATCTAATCGCGGATGTCAAAATCTTACATGTGTTGGTCCGTTATTAGATTGAAACTGTGATGTACTCATATATTTTTTTAAATGTCCAAAAAAATTAATGTAATTTAGCTAAGTGTGATTACAGAATTCTGCTTTATTTATTTAAAATATATCTAAATACAAGTATACAAAAGTATACAACAGCCGACCGAGGAGACTAGTAAATCTGAACATGTGTCATAACATAAGAAGTTATTAACAGCGTAACGTATATGAACCTTATCCCACTATCACTATATAATAATAACGTCATACTCATATCCCAACTTTATCACGCTATTCTCAAACAAGCAAAGAACCTTAACCAAAAAGAAAACGTCTACGGAGACATATGGAGAGGAAACATCACTTCGTGTTAGTTCACAACGCTTATCATGGAGCCTGGATCTGGTACAAGCTCAAGCCCCTCCTTGAATCAGCCGGCCACCGCGTTACTGCTGTCGAACTCGCCGCCTCCGGGATCGACCCACGACCAATCCAGGCCGTTGAAACCGTCGACGAATACTCCAAACCGTTGATCGAAACCCTCAAATCTCTTCCAGAGAACGAAGAGGTAATTCTGGTTGGATTCAGCTTCGGAGGCATCAACATCGCTCTCGCCGCCGACATATTTCCGGCGAAGATTAAGGTTCTTGTGTTCCTCAACGCCTTCTTGCCCGACACAACCCACGTGCCTTCTCACGTTCTGGACAAGGTTAACAATAAAATAACAAAAATAATTTTGATACTAGTAGTTTTTTATAATTTGACCAACTTATCTTAATACCATGAAAATAATTCTTGGTTTGGTTGATGATAATAATAAAGTATATGGAGATGCCTGGAGGTTTGGGAGATTGTGAGTTTTCATCTCATGAAACAAGAAATGGGACGATGAGTTTATTGAAGATGGGACCAAAATTCATGAAGGCACGTCTTTACCAAAATTGTCCCATAGAGGTATTGTTCCCACAAATCTCTAAAATTTGTTACGCCAAAACAACAAAATCTATATTCAAACTATGTGCTAAAGTTTTCGAATATGAATCATCGTATGAGATGATTATTAATTAGTTTTGGTGTGTGGTTACATGATGGTTACACTGTGAAGGATTACGAGCTGGCAAAAATGTTGCATAGGCAAGGGTCATTTTTCACAGAGGATCTATCAAAGAAAGAAAAGTTTAGCGAGGAAGGATATGGTTCGGTGCAACGAGTTTACGTAATGAGTAGTGAAGACAAAGCCATCCCCTGCGATTTCATTCGTTGGATGATTGATAATTTCAACGTCTCGAAAGTCTACGAGATCGATGGCGGAGATCACATGGTGATGCTCTCCAAACCCCAAAAACTCTTTGACTCTCTCTCTGCTATTGCCACCGATTATATGTAATAATCTTAAGTCCGTTTTACTTTTTTCTCATCGTTACTAATAAAACAAACCCCTTTTTCCGGGCAACTTTCATCAAAAAAACAAAACTTATGACATAAAATTTCATCCTTTCGATATGTTTCATTCTTTTGTAAAGCAAATTTAGTAACCAGAATCAAACATAGAAAATCACTTCAAAATTTAAGTATATATATTTTCGTTTGCTTGTGTTTGTGTCATTTATCAACAGTAAAGAGAAAAAAATTCCTTATAGCAAAAAAAAAAGTAAAAGAGAGAAAAATGCAAATAGTATTGGTTAGACTCATAGTTATGTTATGTAAATTGATTACTAAATTATTTTGAAGCTATAAGACAAAGAAGAAGAAAAAATAAAGTAATGATAATAATTGTACGAAGTTAAGCTTTACTCAGATAAATGGGTCTACAGAAGATTCACGAGAAGGAGACTCAAACAGTGACGTGTAGGAGGACAGTGGAAGCAGGTGAGACAAAATTGATTAATCAATTTTTGACAGTGTATTGTTCCATTCAAATCAAATCTAAATCCATTCTTTCTTCCAAAATTAAATTAAAAATTGTGAAGAAGTAACTGGTTACTTATAATTACAGTTTAAGCTTAAATGGTTCTGTTCTGTCAGTCAGAAAATAGTAATAAAAAGCTGAAAAAGCTGATGAAAATAAATTGTGAACATGCAAACGTTAAGGAATCAATATCAAGACTAGTGAATTAAAGCAAAAAAAAGTGTTGAAAGAAATGAATGACGCAAGTAAGTAGTTACAGGGGACTATTTCTCTCAAACAAAAATCATAGAACTTTTTGATTATTTACAAATTGAGCCGTACATATACAAAGAATCCAAAGAACAAATCTTCTCCCACAAAAATTAATGTTTCAGAAACTTATAAATAAAAAATAACAGAGTAGGAGATCAAACCATGAATTAAGGATTATAAAAGTGGCCATTGCAATGACATTTCCATCCCATAGGTTTGTAATTAGAGTACTGATCAAGAACGGTGGTTAGAGAAGAAGGAGGTCGTACGAATCCACCGGAAAACGGGTTAACTCGTGTGAAGCGGGAGCGAGTCGGGAGAGTTGGTACTTGAATAGCCATGCAAGGATGGCAGTTGTTGCATCTGTTGTGGCAGCTTGGTGGTGTTGAACCTAATCTTGCTTTATCTTCAATCAAAGCGACCTGAAATAATGCAAAGAACTAAAGATCAATCAAATGACAAAAACATGAATTGATTTGAGGGGAATTGAGTTGAGAAAGATGAGTTTTGATTACTTGAGGAGAAATAGGAGGTTGGATAGGTTGAAGAAAGGATGAGACTTGTGGAGTGATGAGAAGAATGAGAATGAGAGGAAGAAGAAGAAGGGTTGATTTGTATATAGCAAACATTTTTGAGTTGGATTCAAGAATTACTACTATAAAGGAGGAGCTTCATGTGGGTCTAGTGAAATTTCAATATTTTGTTTGAAAAAGAAAAACAGAGAGAGAGAGAGAGATGATGAAGTTGGAGAAGGTTTGGATCAGAAGTGAAATGAGTGAGTTAAGGAGAGAGAGATAAGGGAAGAGAAGGGGCAAAATGGTAATTTAAAGGAAAGGAGGAGTGAAAGGAACAAGACAGAGTGGGGGAGACAGAATAGGAGGATACATATCAGAGAAGAGGAGTAGCCTTCTTTCTAAGTGTCACTTCAATCTTTCTTCTCTTTCTCTCTTTTCCTAACTTTTATTCTTTTTTCCATTATTTTCTTTGGATATCTCTCTTTGCATTGTTCATTAGTTTTTGCATGTTTTGTATTTTGCATATCATTGGAAGTATATATATAATAAACCGGATTAAAAATTGAGTCAATGTTGGTTATTAGCTAGAACAAAGAAGAGCCTAGTGTTGACCAAAGTTTGCATAGCAACATGTCGTCCATATATTCAACCAGTATTTGCCTTGCAACATGCGCTTAATACCAAGATCTTTGGACTTATATGCTTCTTTTGGCATACTTAATTAAATGCTTTATGGTTCCAAACTCATTACTAATACTAGCTTTCTCAACAATCTAAACGTTGAATGGAATGTTCAACGGTTAAAAAAAAAAAGGAAGAGTTGAATTACATTTCACTGGTAAGTATCTATTTACTGACACATCAAATTGGGGTTTCCTTTTATCATCAGAAAATAGTAAACGAATAGGGAAATTTGGGGTTTCCTTTTTTCATCAGAATAGGGAAATTACTGAGCAAGTAATAGTGTGTGTAGTAAAAACCACAAGTTTGACTGAGATTTGTCTTTTGAACAAAATGAGAAAAGAGGTAAAAAATTTACCAAGAGCAATAAATGAAGAGGAAGAAGAAGGATGACACATTTTTTTTATAATTTTGACTGCATTCAATTAAGGTAACTTCAACAATCTTATGTTATTAAATGTGAACATCTGTCCCCTTAATATTATAATAATAGTCCATGTCTCTTTCTGCTGCTGTTTTCCAACAATTTTTCGCAGTATCGTTTTCTACTCCATAAACTGTACATTTACTATTCGTATATCAAGTACCTTATGTGACATTTTTATCATTTTTAGAAAAAATTAGTTCTTCTTAAAGTAATGATTCTTTTCTTTTTCTTTTTGGTTTGAATCAAAAGTACAGTACAAGTAACCACTCGAATGATTACTCTTTTTTTACATATTAGCTGAGTTTTCAATCGACATGATAATTAAATTGGAGTAGGATTTTGGAATGGTCCATGGACCAGTGATGATCATTAACTACTGTTCACACCAAATTTTAAAGGAGAATTTCGGTTACAATTTATTGCCATCGACTTTGGTATCACCTCTTAAAATTATAAAGTGTAAAACTTTCTTGCATCGAATAAATACTATTTATTTGAAATAAATGCGTAAATTTAAACAAGTGAGAAATTAAAAGAAGCCACAAAATGTTTTTTTTCCTCAGGGAGAACAGAGAATATACCTAAACCCGTGAAAACATCCTTTATTATTTTGAAAAATCAAATTGGAAGGAGTTTGGAAAATAACAATACACGAAATAAAAGCCGTGAAACTAACGTTCCGTGGAATCGCGTGATACGATCAGTGACTATCTTTTTCCACGTTACCTGATTTGTCGCATTTCAAAATTTGTCTTACAACATTATTCGAAAACTAAAGAAATAAACATGAAGTCACAAACAAAAAAAATAAAATCATCAGAAAGAGAAGACTTTCACAGTAAGACAACTGAAATTATTATTCCATGATCCAATTATAAGAGTCAATGGCTTTTGTCTCCTTTGATACATCATAGGTCACAAAGTCTTCAAACTATTTTTTCCTTTTATACGGTCGAAGAATGTTTGGTCACAAGCTTACATCTATTCATGTCTCGGTCAAGGATACAATAAAAAAATCCCGGTTTAATCCGGTATATAACCATGACTTAAATCTCGGTTTACCGTTGAGCAGATCGGTATGCTTCTTCGTCGGAGATAACCGCCGGTATGTTCCATGTTCCCAGCGAATGACCAGAAATTTTCCCACCTGATCAACTTTTTTCATTAAGTCAACCAAAAAAAATACAGAGAATTTGATTGATGATGTTATCTTGGTACCTTCTTTAGTAGCTTCTTCACATCTTCTTTGGTAATTTGAAGACAAATGTGGATCCAGGGATTTCATAATCTCTTCATACTTCTCTTCAGCTTCCGATATCCGCTTCGCCTGTAAAAAAACCAATGAGCTCTAAGACATTTTCAGAGAAACGTTGATTTGACTGTCGTATTAATGTTTCTTTACCAGTTCAGTGGGTGCATTCGATGAGCCGAATATTCCCACAAACATACGTAATACATTGAAATTGTTCTCAAGAACATCATCCTACAAGAAAACCATATCGAGTTGAAAGATCGTGATGACGTTAGGGAGTTCTTTGAGGGTGTATCTAACCTCGTAATCGAACCTGCACAAGTAAAGTTGAAACCATTCAGATTCTGAAACTTTTTGTGTTTGTTTGTGTTAGATGGAGAGGTTTTAAAAGAAGATTACAGATCATCCGCTACTTCAACCAGAAACTCTGAGATTGACAAGAAGTCCATATGCAACTCATTCACCTTTTCCAAATAAAGAAGAGAAGACATATATCAATACAATTACAATCTATATGTATCACATACTAGAAGTGGATTGAATATGACTTCACATTGTGAATAAAACAAGGCACGTGAGTGTACTACCTCTTCTCCTCTCAACTTGTATAGTAGAAGATTCAACACCCTGTAATCAAAGGACTTCAAATGAATTGCTCTCATCACATCTTCGAGACAGATCTATAAAGATACAGAGGAAACCATATGAGCAAATGTAAAGCAAATTCAAACAGATAACAATAAACTGAACCAGTTACCTTGTTTTTGTTTGAAAGTGCATGACAAAGCTTTCTTTCTAACGCCCAATACTCTTCACCCGAATTAAACTCTTGTTGTACTCTAACCCATGCAACAAATTAATAATGATCAGTGTATATGTTTGTCCCTTTCCCTAATAAAACAGTAAGGAAAACAAAAGTTATAGCAAGGAAATACCTGTTTGTCAAAAGGGCCTCACGTTCAAGCAGATCTCCAAGCGGCTTCAACGGATTAGTTTCAAACAGAACTCGTGATTCAGCATTCCATCCATGACTTGAATACTGCATCTCAAACCATTAGCTTGTACACTGAATTGGTGATTCCTATACTCCTAAATATTTTTACACATGCCATCTTACAATGACTTGGGATCCACAAGCTGATTCACTGACTATCTTCTCATTAAGAGCATCCATCTACAGAAACAAAAGACCTACATTTCTTAGATTCAGGTAACATTGTCATTGTTGCAGGGCACGGTTACTCAAAACAAAGAAAATCTTACAGACACGAGGGAGAAAACAACAGAAAGACACATATTATTACCTGATATATGTAACTCTCTGTGAATGAAAGCACAGGTAAATATCTGAATATTGATTGCGGTTCGTTAATATCCAACCGATGAAACATGAAATAAGACCTGGACTGCAACAAGATATGGACAGTTATCTACACAATCCGATCATGTTATCTATTATGATTAGCTAACTCAACCATTGAAGACAGAGAGTATCAATGCATTTGTAAGAGGAAAAACTTACGAAATCCTCAAGTGTAGAGTTTGCTCTCTTCATTGCATCTAGCCCGACCATTGCCACAACTTCTTGGTGCTTCTGTGACATGTAAGGATCAACATTGTCCATGACACTCCTCTTCACACAACTATTTTGGCACTCTGCTGCATAAAAATTGTAACGATCAAGAATACTCAGAAGTCAGAATTAATCGAAGTTGTGACATCATTATCTAATATTAAAGCCACGAAGCTAAAACGAAAGATAGTGTATGGAGAGAGTAGAACCTGAAATTGTGTTAAGTGGTGTAGTAGCTTCATCGTCTAGCTCAAGTGATCTCGATATCTCTTCCAGGAAGGGTCCTGAGATCTAAATGTAACGAAACACATTGAAAGAAGAGCGATATAATCTTAGTTTTATAGAAAATTAGTTAAAGAATCTAGCTTTACTTACTTTCGGTAAGAACTCAGAGAGTAGACCCAGTTTCGAATCTAAATCGAGTTCGCCGCATGGTTGTACCTTGAAAGAAGAATGAATTTTAGATTTTTTTTTTTACGGAGCGTCAAAACTGAAAAATTCGAAAAACCTAAACTTTATGGTTACCAGGAAAAGGACTAGATTGGAGAGGAAGCGAGAAGAAGAAGCTGAATCGGAAGATGAAGAAGAAAGTAAACCGTGACAAGTAATGGATGATACAACAGTCTGAAACTTCTCCAGTCTCTTTAGCTCTTCCATCAAAAATAATGAAACTCTTTTAACAGATTTTGTCACAAAAACGATTCCGACTTATTTAAATGAAAGTTATTAGTTTCACAAAAACGATTCGTTGTTTTGTAAAATTCAACTTTCAACTAAAAAATCTAAAAACAAATGGAATTTGGTCATTACTACAACATTCCATCAAAAGGTTTGCACAGACAACTATCATATTGCATAATTGGTTTTTGGATAATACCACATTTCTTTAGTTTTTTAGTTTTGTTTTTTTTCGTCGCACCACATTTCCTTAGTTTGTGGTAGAAAATATAGACTATTTTAGTATTAAAATGTTTTTATGTAGTTCGATAATTGGACCAGACTTTTGACATTGAAATGTTTCTCATTTGACATGTTACTATAGAATCATAGTTTTAGTAAATTGAGAATTTAAACATGTTTGTTTTGAACCAAGAAGTAGTTGGTCACGTTAGTATAAAGAGAAGAACTAACTACTGTACAATTCTTTCTTCGACGGGGATTAATATTCATTCTAATTTCCGATCCAAGGGATTATGGATCAAAGTCTAGAATCTTCGATTTATCAAGAAGGAAAAAAAACATGTTTTCTTTAATATAACTTTTAGGGAGAAAACAAAACTCTACGATTGTGAACTTAAGGAGAAAACAAATTGGAACAGTTTGTGTTTTGTTTTGTGTTTTGTTGGATTCGTTACTCTCCACCGTCGCCGCCATGTACAATTCTCAAACTCTGACTTCTTGGAGGCAATTCTTCCAATTTGTTCCAACATCACAAAACAAAACACAAACTGTTCCAATTTGTTTTCTCACAAAATGAGAAGTTGACCTCGCCTTAATCGAAGATATATGCTGAGATATAAACGTTTACTTCAAGCAAGTGCAACCAGTCATGAGACCCAACTCTATAAAACCAGTCAGCTTCGGGATCGTTTTCCTTGAAAATCCTGATGAACTAGGCAGTGATATACCT
>Ga0041059_1000281_pt1 | contig 35706 bp, 22 predicted proteins | sample AraColnosormetaG_FD_56232 | JGI IMG/M metagenome (GOLD analysis project Ga0041059, IMG submission 56232) | Arabidopsis roots microbial communities from North Carolina, USA - Col MF nosort | ecosystem: Host-associated > Plants > Roots > Unclassified | place: USA: North Carolina | collected...
CTATTAACTCTGTTCCTTGTTTTTTTTTTTTTTAACTTCTTATTTTTTAAAACGTAAACGCCCATGCAATTACATGACAAATAAGTCCACAAAGCATCTTCTTTTCTTTCTAGAAACCTAAAGCAATTATATTTCTCATCTATCGCAAAACCTGTCTATGTAACTATAACAGTTTTCAATATCTCTTTCCACCATAAATAATCTCGCATCCAACTCCTAATTTCACCACTCCATATTTCACTTTCGTACCATGCACACAAAAGAAACCCTAATTAATCAGTCATAACTTCCACCACCAACTCAAAATATTCATTCTTAAAAAGAAGAATGATGAGAACCAAATCCATAGTCATCAATTCCAATTCCAAGAACGATACTTCCACCATTTCCGCAACGACAGCTCTGAGACGTTCGGCCTCAAACACTACCCCCTCAGCTGCAGTGGTACGCACAAATGATCTTAACAAAAAACCGCGACCTCGGTCAGTAGAGTTCCCGGCATCTCCTCAACTAGTACAAGGTGAAGAGATGGTCCATTTCGGACATCCCCAACACGTGTTGGTTAAAGTTGAGTTGCCGGATATTTACACGTGCGCAGGGTGCAAAGAAGAGGGAGCAGGGGTTAGGTACGTGTGTCAAGAATGTGATTATCAGCTCCATGAGTTTTGTGCTTTGGCTCCTCCTCAACTCAAATCACACCCTTTTCATTACCAGCATCAACTTCTCTTCTTTGCCAAACCTGGTACGTTTTTAATTATTACTGTCTTTGATATCCTTATTTGTTAGACCTGAGGAGTATTTTTGGTATTAATTACGGAAATGGCTCAACTTGATCGGTTTTATTTCTTCCGACAATTTTAAGCTAAATGTCCTTTGTTTGTTTTTCAGCCAAGAACTAGACTCACGAAAGTATATAAAAAAAAGCCCTGATTATATATTGATTGCTTTACATAGAATAATTTTGCTTTGCTTTAAATATTTGGTTTAGTGGGTATCAATATTAACAAGATTAAATGTTGGTTACGTACGTAGAACAACAGAGAATAAGCTTCCTATAACGCCATAAACATAATACTTTTAACTCCAGTACGAAACCGCTGATCCTGGAATAAAATGGAGACGTACACCAAAACTAAGATACTTAAATGATTCGAGGACAAAAATATTATTGATAATTTTATTTTTATTTTTATGATGAATAACAGCGAAAGGAGGGATAGTAAAATCGAAATGTGACGTGTGTGGAAGATCACCAAAAGGTTACACTTTCAGATGCAAAGCTTGCAGTTTCCAAATGCATCCTGGCTGCGCCATGTTATCTCCTTCCCTCTCCTCTTCCTCCCTCCATCACCACCCTCTCCGCCTCCTCCCCTCTTCCTCAGCAGGTAGCACCACCGGCGGAGACTCCGGAGGATTCCTCTGCGGAGAGTGCAAGAGAGGTAAGCGAACGGGGAGGGTTTACCGTTGCACCGTCTGTGATTACCACTTGCATGCCGTTTGTGCCAAAGACGCCGCCGTGAATGGCCTCCGAGCAAACGGACATAAAGGGAGGGATAAGTCTCCGGCAGTTTTGGGAACGGCGGCAAGGTTGGCGTCGCAGGTTGTGATTGATTTTCTCGGTGGTATTATCGATGGTCTTGGCGAAGGTGTTGGTGAAGCTATTATAGACGGTGTGACTAGAGGTGGTGGTGGTGGCGGAGGCGGAAATGGCGGTGGCACTAGAGTAATCCCACGTGTCAGAGGAGGGTAATAATGAAATTTGAGGATTGTTTGATTAACTAATTATGTTTTGTATGTGGAGATTGCTATGACTTGATGATGCTTTTGATAAGTACATAGATGTGCTTGTATTTATTGAGTTTGAGTTTGTGTGGGGGATATATTATGTTGATTATATTTGGGGATATTTACAATTCTAAGAAAATGTGTATATGTTTAATTAGATTGGATTGATAAGTAATATTATTTTCTGTTGTTTGTGTTTTGGTTTTCATTATCTAATTAATTAAGAAGTAGAGAATGCCTTGAGTTTCACGTATATGTGCTTAACTGAATACAATACATTGTAATTTGTAAGTAGATCAAACGCATATATAGCTAGTACATGTTTTGAAAAAAATATGAAAATATATATAACTGTGACTTTTATTATTACATATGGAGAAATAAAAAGGAAAACCAAAAAGCTAATACCTAATAGCATCTTGGAAAAGAGAGGAACATCAAACTTAACTCCCATTCAAATTTTATATACAACTATATAAGGAGAAATGAGACCCACCACTCACATTTTATTTCAAATTTATTCAATTTGTTTCATAACATTTTAAAACTTTCATTATGTTTGAGTCCTATACATAAGCGTCAAATATGTTAGGATTTCACACCAAATTTTTTAAAGCACTTGACACTAGTAAATGTCTTGGATTTAAGTTGAAAACACATAAAACTTAACAAAACCTACATACAATTTTTAAAAAATAATAATCAAGAGTTGCTTAACTTATAGCCACAAGAATAGACTTTTGAAATGTAAACGTTACAAACGATTTCACTTTCATTCTCTCTTTCAAGAGTTTTCTTTTGAAAAGTGGCATTAATAAAATCTCACACTATAACAAAATTTCAAGAATCTTTACGTCTGTTGATTATTAAGCAACTGAATCACACTAATTTCAAGAATCTTTTACATGTGACAAAAGAAAAAAAATTGAATATAAAGATTTCGTGACTTGTGTGAGTTGTTATGTTTCATAAGCTCGACAATCCACGTGGGAATCGTTAACATGTTATTATATAGCCTTTTGGACTCTATGTGCCAAGATTCCTCCATTTTCATCTTATCATTGCTTCCTCCTCTATTGGTCTTCACATATATAGCAATATAAGTTTAAAATGGTTATGCATTTTGACTTTCGAGAATAAGAAAAGAATTACATAATTTCTTAAAGTTACAACAAGAGAACTACTTGTACAAAGTACAAATTTACAAAGATAAAAGAACCAAAAAAACAAAACATAAAAACAACTGCTTCTTATATGAAGCAGCATGTTATTATCTTAGTTAAAATAATAATCATAAAAAGTAGGAAACGTACAAGGAAATACAGAACAAATTAGCAAAACCAAAATATATATATAATTGAAAGAAAGAAAGAAAAAACATCCCGACGGTGAAACTTCCTCGAGTAATACTGTAGTCACTTTTGGTCGTGTGTCACAGTCATGTCTCTGAGCTTTTCCTTCTATTTGTACCAAAGTCTCTTCTCTTTTTCTTATTTTTTTTTGTCTTCGAGAAACCAAAAGAATAAATTATAATACTTTTATATAGTATAGTTCTCTAGATTGAGCCATAATCCAAACCTCCCCAACTGAAGTGAGACCCTTGTCTGACGATTGGGAAAGCATGCATGAAAACGCAGACGCAAACGCAGACCGTTGCAACCGCAAGCATTGAGTGAATGATAGGAGTTGGGAACAAACGTTGTGAACCTGAAACTCTCCTTTGATACTTCAAAGCCACCGTTGCACACGAGGCACAAGATGATGATGACTTGTTCATCTCTAAACTTAATCTCTTGCTCAGACCGGTTTGGTCAACTACCTCGTGCTCGATGTTTAGTGAGACTTGCTTGTTTCTTTTGTCTGCAAGTTTACGAGCCACCAATGAGTTATAGTTATGGTTGTTCCTTATTGCAGCGTAGCTGTATGGAGTTTGCCCGGTTGCATCGCGAAGAGTGTTCCAGCTCGATAATCCAATCTGAAAACATAAATGACGGTTTTGTCAGTTTTGAAGAAGCAAAAAAATTGGATTTGAGAGAAAGAGAGAGAGAGAGACATACCTCTTGTGGATCATTGGTGAGTAGATCAATCATATCATCTGAACCAGATGTACATGCAGCTAGATGTAAAGGTGTGATACCGCCAGGTCCAGTTATATTAGGTAAGAAAACGAACTTTCTGGAGGAACTGAGTGTCAAGGGGTTAACCAGGTAATGAATGAGTAGTTCGACCATTTTTGTGCTTTTCCTCTTAACAGCACGATTCAACAACTGAATCTCAGCAAGCATATCCAGGGCTTCTCTGTTCAGCTCATCATTCACCAAATTTCTCTCTACTAACATGTCGAGGAGCGTTCTGATGAGAGCACAGTAATCTCTTTCAACTGAGCAAACTAGCAAAAACTTGAAGCGGGCAAGGGAAAAGTCAGATTGTTCCCGAAGCTCAGAGGTCTGATTCTTCTGGAAAAGCCAACCAAGCTCGTTCAAGAAGCACAAAACTTCTTCTCTTGATGTGGGACCACGATTTGAGCTCTGCGCTTGCTCTTCTGTCATATCTTGACTTTTGGGGTGAAACTCTTCTCCGAGACGATTCAACTCTTTGCAGATGGATGCATTGGCAATTATCAATGGAAAACTGTCACCCCTGAATCCATTCTCCACCTGTACACAAACTAGGCGTTAGACATCTCTAGACCCACAACGAGAAACTATAAAGATAAGTTATATATGAAGTCATACCTCAATGAAACAGCGTCCAAGAAAACCAGGGTGTACATTTTGGACTTTGAAACTATTTACATTCAACTCGTCAAATATGGTTTGTCTACACACTGCCCTGGTTACCTCCATTGCCATGTAGCTACCCATATGTGTGCAACGAATACTGGTAGTACAATGATAAAAAGGTTAGAAAGGAAAATGTGAATATGAGAAACCGTATGAAACTTGATTTTTTAAAGTTATACCTGATTCCATCATTCGTCAAGCTTCTACCTCTTACAACCAAACTTGTTTCTTCACCAGCTACCACAGCTACAGGTGACACTGAGATGAGCTCTGGTGAATTCCAAGTTCTCCAAGATTTGCTACATCGAACTTTACCTGTAACCAATGATATGTTATGACCATTGGTGATACAAAAACTGCAACATTAAAGGTTACATAGGATAGAAGTAACAACTCGTGAGTACTCACCATTTTTGTGTGATGCGAGTTGTCTTCCCGTGTTAACTATAAATCTTGCGTTTCTCCAAAAATCAGAAGGAGAATTTTGTAGCAAAACACCAAGCCGTTGCAGCAATTTTTGCTCAAGCTGAAAAAAGCCACCAACTGCTCATTAAGCTGCACATAGCATAGTATATTTCAATAACCGAACATTTCAAAATATTCACTCACTTGTTCCCAGGCTGCAGGTGACATTGCTACATAAACAGATAGAACAACACAGCCAGGCCTGATATAACTCTCCATTTCTGATGGAATGTTCGAAAGCCAGTTATAGATCTGTAATAAAAGGTAAACAATCACGACTATGAGCACTCAAACAGAAGCAGTCAGTAACATTATATTTCAGGGCATGGCCAGAAATGATCACCTCAGATCGTAGAGTCCCAGGGAGCTGACTTGGATCTTTATCAAGTAGTTTAAAGACTATCTTTCCAGTGCGGTCCTGTTTGAATACCATCAAAATTAAAACTATAAGTGGCTTGTTTTATCTACGTACAAAGAGATGCTAAAAGAGGAGTAGAAAAGCTGCAAACCTGAGCATCAGAGTTTAAGCTAGGAGGAGAGTAGTCAGAGCCAGAAGAAGCATAACCAGACTGTTGCCCGAAACCTTTAAAGTTAGGATCTGCAGCTCCTCTATTCGATGCACCAAAGAGCTCAAGGGGCAAGCAACCAGTCCTGGGACTTGAGTTTTTATGATTCTTGGACCTCATGGTTTCAGGGGATGCCTGCAAGGGGAATAACTCCTGCATGACCGGAGAAGAAGATGGTGATCTATCCTCCACAGGATTACTGCTGGCAGAAGAATAATACTTTCTAGAAGATGCTACTGTCGGTCGACTCTCATCCTCGGGTGATGAGGTGAATAGTTGTAGAGACAAGCTAGACCTAGTGTCTTGACCACGTGAGTCAGAATCCTGAGAAGGAGATTGGTTACTGCTACTGCTCCTCTCTCCCCCAACAGAAGAAAACCCAAAAGTTCTCTTTTCCAAGTTGGTTGTAACACCATTTTCATAAGACGATAACTTAGTCTTCTCGCTGTCTTTGTTACCAAACCCACCTTGAGATAATATCGCTAGTGCATCAGGTGAAGATGAACCTAATGTCGTCGAAAGAACAGCAAGCAAGTCCATGGTAGAAGGAGAAGCCCCATTCATATCATTTTGTGGGTTCACCGTCGGGTGATCCATATTTTTCCTGGCTAAACTTCCAATATTGTTCAACTTAGAGACAAGATCCATAGGCAAAGGCAATGCATTTATCTTGTTAAGTATCTGAAGAAGCTGCTCTCTATCAGGCACAGCTGGAGATCCCACTGGGGGCTTTACCGCATTCTTACCTGCAGATCACACACAACAAAATCTGTTAATAAAACAAGAACATCAAAGCAGAGTTCCCAGACTAAAATACTTCTACAAGTCGCAAAACTAGTGTACCTTGTGCACAAGCTAAGGCGGTTAACAAAGCCATAAGATCCATATTGGCGTTAGCCGTATTGTTAGTAGTATCATGGTTCCCCGGAACCACAACCCCAGATGCAACCTCCTCCGGCTGCGTAGTTTTCCTCCTCCGTCGATTATGGCCAGCCAATCTACGCCTACAACTTCTCTTCCCCTCATCAAACTCAGAAAGCAGATGAAACCTGCAAAATTCATTTAGTTAATACCAGATTCAAAAAGAAAACAGAGAACCATTTCCAGAAAAAAGAAATGAGAGTCCTTTCTTATACCTGCTACACTGTTGGCAAAACCTCTGCATCTGTTTACCAACAAGAGCTTTAGTAGCTTTACTATGAACTTCACAAACTTTATGCCTTCTATGATAATCCTTAGCATGAGACAAATCTTCAGTACAATTATCAACCTGACACATGGGATAATTCCCTCCCGGAGATCCAGACCGAACCTTCTTGTTCGGTCTAACGTTCTGCGTCGTCGTCGTCGTCTCTTCCACAGCAGTCAAACCACTTCCCAGATTCAAATCAAGTCCTCTTTCTTCACCACTCCTATTCCTCAAAGTCAAATCAAACTCTTGAACCTCAACATCCACCGGTTTAGCTTCAAATCTCCGGCTATCCCAATCCCACATCTTCGAATTCCACTCATCTCTACGCTGAGGCTGAGATTGAACCAACCGATTCGACATCGGATAATAAAGATCTCGCTTTCTCCCCAGCGATTGATGTATAAACATCGGAGCAGCCACTTGAGCTCCTACCTCATCCATATCTCTCGATCTGAGTCTGACCCTTTTTCAAAGTCCTCCTTTTGTAGATTGAAGAAGAAGATGATTCAGTTGGAGATCTCTAGGGGAGGAACGAACCAACGTAGCTACTCATCATATCTAACTCTTAGCTAATCAGTAAACACAAAATCTGAGCTTTCAAGCATAAACGCTTCTTCGATTCAACGAAAGCTTAAGACAAATCAAGCAAAACATGACTCGAAATCGAATGTTCAGATTCGAAATGATTTCAAAAAACGAATCTTTCAACTTGTAGATTTTCCCGATCCAATCAAGGAAACTAAGAGAAAAGGATTTGATTTTCTCTCCTCACCAGCTTAGAGCTTCCTTCTTCAAATCTTCCAAAGTCTCAAACTTTGTCCTTCTTCTTCTTCTGGTAATCAAAGCTTTTTCTTTTTTTTTTGGTCCTTGGTCTCTGATGTCTTCAAGTCCTTACCTTCTACGATAGCTTTTTTTTTTCCTTATTTGTTTTCTACGGTGATGGCATATTGTGTAAATTTGAAGAGTAGTGAGGGTATTTTTCTGATATTTATTCGAGCCGCCCATATGAGAGAGATATGTAGTCGAAGGATCCAAGATACTTCATTTTGCTTTTTATCTAGTTAAAAGTAATTTCAACACTGTTTCTCTTTAAATTCTCGTACCCTGAATTAACGGATCCATTTTAGTTTTCACACCATTTATGTATTTTGTTAACGAGTTTCTTTCTAGTCAACATATTTTTTAAAGAGTTTTCTTTCTAGTCAATTCTTGTTAAAAGAGTTTTAAAAAATTCATGTGGCAGGAGATATTTAGATCATTGATGTATTTTATGTTTGATTTATATAGTTGAGTTTTGGGATATGTGTACCTAAGATTCAAAACATTGACACATATGTTGTGTATTTTCTTATAGTTAATGTAAAAGTCTATAATTACCATGAAGTTTATATCATGAAATAGAACATTTTCTTAGGAGAAAATATTTTTTGTCATTTCTAAAATATAATTGGAGGATTTCATACTAAAATTTTAGATTAAACTTTTCATATGTGAAAATCTTAGTAGTTTTGGTATTTAAAACCAGTATGATATCAAACAAAATTGAAAGAAAAACTCGAACTATTGTCTTTTGATTTGAAGGTAAGTCTTGCATTACTGCACTAATTTACCATACCATAATAAGTTGATTAATGATAACCGATAAGTTTAATAAAAGTAAAGAACACAAAGTGTTTATAAGAAAAAATGTAATAGATTCTCATAAAGATAATATTATAACTTACATTCTTTTGTATAGAGATTAAGATAAACATAAATATAAATAATATATTTAAAGATAATGTTAAACTTCCTAAATTTCAATATTAACATTTATCAATATTCTTCTAAATTCTTCTATAATTATATATTCTTCCCATATCTTGACCACGTTATTTCGAACCTCAACCTCGATCGATCTTTAATTCTTTATATCACTCTGTTACGTTTTTATCGAATAGAATGATTTCTACGGGCTAAAAATATAGAATTTAACAGTCCAAATCATTATTATAAACCATCTTTTAATGTAGGTCCCACGAACCAACTATCTTATAACTCATATCCCGTGTAATATATCTATATTTATTTAATCGTTGTACTATTTAGTTATGAACATGTAACATGCCTAAGTGGTTAGTGATAACGAAACGATCGTCGACTTTTCTTTTAGGACATGGTACTAACAATTTTTGCCTAACAAATTGTCTAATCGATTATAGAACTGAGATGTACAGAAGCTTATGTAAGAAGTATATCAGTTACTTATAGGTTTTAAATGATAAACATACTCAGTTTTTTTGTATACGTTTCGAAGATTAGTTTAGATTTCGGTTTGAAATTTAGATTGTAAAAACTAACTTAGAAATATCTTTCGTGTTTACATATATCATTTAAATTCCAAGAGCTTAGTTTACGTACGAAGCTTAGATCTCGACACCGCGTTACGGAGAAGTCGTCGCGATCACGTAAGGTTAAGGGAAAAAAACAATCCCACCCAAAACCTGTCGATAAGTGAAACGACATCATTACCCATACGGAATCTGAATAACTACGAAAGTAACACTCCTCAAGACATTAGTACACCAGATTGGACAAGACAAGAGATAGAGAGGCCACACCTCACACGTACGGGTTTTATGTATCGTCCCTACGCGCATGCAAGTGGCTCATTGTCCTTCTTCTTCTCTTCTTGTTCCATAAAACGACGTTGTTATTAATTCGCTCTTTATGAGTATTTTTAACATTATTATAATCTATCGTTGTTAATCGTGTCTCATTTTTTTATTAATGTGTCAACCTTTTATTCGTTCTACTTCTACATCTATTCTTACATTCCTTACTAATGGTGATGTTAATCCTTTTTTTTCCCTTTTGTGTCTTTATATGCCTAATAATATATTGAATAAAAAAGAAGAAAAGGGGTACCAAGAAAATTTTATATAGATAAGTTTTAGTATAAGAATGATAGATGAATAAAATACAGAGAGTGAATTGTAGTAGAATATGTTAGATGAAATGGTAGCTAAAATTATGTTTTAAGAACTAATTAGAATATCTAGAAAAACATTTGAAAAAATCTAATATTTTCACTCTCTTCATTCTTCATCAAAATTAATCATCAAAAACCATTCATATTGTAATATAGTGGAATTAAGAGTTGACAAAAATAAAAGAGAGTGTAATTGCTTCTTTTTTTTTCTTTCTCTAAAGATGTCATCATTTTGTAAGCTGATCGTTAACTTTTGATGGTTATATATATGCGTATACATTTATGTACATAATTATATTAATTTAAAGTGGAAAAAGGTTAAAGGGAAATAGCTGTGAGTTGGTACGGAAAGTCGAGTTCAATGGATTGGACCATAAACTCACTAATCACTTCTCTTCTATCTCTAATTTTTATAATTTGTTTCTAATTTATTTCTTTCGTATGACAAACTATAATTCGACTACTACCCTAATTGTTTTCAGTGTATATAACTTTTAGTTTGGGACTTATACAAGTAATAGCTAGAAACGATTATGGGAATCAATCTAGGAAAGTAGCCACACACACCAAAATATAGACACTTAATATTATTAAACCCTATTTTAAAATTATGATGGACCTAGTTCATTAACTTTTGTCGATGAATGCAACACTAACGGAACATGACAGGTTTCAGTCATGCCCAAAGAAGCTAATTCATTATAATAAAAGTTTGCATTTGCTTACGACTTAATGTTAGCATTGGATAAATTATACACATCTGATAATACAATGTTTGTGTTTTTGTTTGCTAGCTGCCTGGTTAGCCGCGTATACTAGATGAAGTTATTAATTTGGTTTCAACATTATGCTTCTACAGAATTTTAAACACATGATTAATAATTTCAAATGTGGCATTATTTGATGTAAATAATAGAACTGAGACGATTGTATTTAGTGTGTCGCCCCGACAAAACTCTCTTCCCACATTTTCTGGAACAAAGTGTTATTTTTCTTTTTATATTCTATACTAATAAGAAAATAATGCAAAACCGAATCGGGCAACAAAATGTAATGTAACCATGAACCGTTGGAAGAAAAAGGAAAATGAAAAAGGAAAGAGAGTCAAATGTCACATGGTGGTCCAAAGTCCAATCACAGATCAAACGTGCAATGTATTGAGCCTAATCCCTCAACATCCTCATGCAACATGCTTCTTACCACGAACAACGGCGGGTTTTTGTTTTTATTTCTCATATGAATTGAAATATAAATCAGTGTTGTATTATGTATATATGTGTCCCATCTCCATATATTCTATGCTAAAGGTTCACAAGATGATTGGATTTTTTTTGTGTGAGAGGAAATAATTTGCCAATTCTGAGTACCTTTACACGTATATAAACAATATATATGCCCTCGAATCTTTTTCATGTTTGATAGAGTTGGAATATATATGTAAATTGATCCATAACTATTCAAGTACTACTAATATTAATGGTAGATGAAGGATATCGCGCGTTACAAAAGAAACGCTTAACACGTAACTACGTTTAAATTTTGTGAATAAAACTTGAAAATAAATCAAACAAAACATTTACGTTTTAATAAACATCCAATAATGCATCTGTACGTTAAAAGAAGAAATTTCATGAGTAACTCTTTCGTACTACAGATCTAACATTTTTTTGTTTGAATTTGAGTGTAAGGTTCATTGGACGTGGTCATGACTCATGACTATATTATAAGTACAATAATTTTCCATTATCATAACCACTTACTTCAATGGACTGTTCTGTGATGTGAAACCTAGGATCTGACAACTTAAATTTAAGACAAAAAAACAAACATATAAATCATTTTAATAGAAAACCTTAGAAGGTTTTGAAAAAAGATTTAAGATATATAAAATGTAATGTTAAACCATTCATTTTAAAGATTTGAGCCTTTGAGGAAATAAATTTTCAAGCACATCTGAAATTTGAAAACAATGGTGAGTACTGAGTGGCTTATATATGCTTAGCAATTAGAAAGTTTTAATTTGTTTTGTTTTTGTTTTGGCCTCTCAAAGGAGCTTTACTTCTTTATATATAACAAGAACCCTCGTTCCCATATAACGATTATCTTTACGGGAATTTTTTTTGTTTCAAATTATGGTTTTACATTTTTTTAATTTTATTTTGAGTTGACATTTTTCGATTTCATGTTAATGAGAAGGACATGAAAACTAAATAAAAAGAGTACTGCAGCAGAGCGGCAGCATATGTCACGTGTCTTGTGAATGTAAAAAGATTCGGCTGCGTTTGAACGCAACTATTTTTCTAATCTAAGTTTTTCATGTTACAAAACTAACTATATTCAACTAACTATTTTATCCTTAGTAAAATAGTTTGTGGGTCATGTGAAGGGATTAAATTTAGTCGCTGAGTCAACATTTCGGATCATTGTTGAGTCCCCATTTGGCCGTTCATGTTACTTCACCAATTACCGTTAGTTATTCTATCAAAATTTTAAACTCTGAACTCTAACTGTCAAAACAAAGAGTTCATGTCAGATTAAAAAAGGATAATACGAGTCATAGGAGGTTAAAAAGAAGTTAGGGTATTGTGTCATCTTTAAGCTAAGATGCTAGCATTCGGTCGTATCAATTGGTTATGGCGTTCTAGTCAAACTACTGCGGTTGTCAAGGCAAAACGTAGCGCTACTGCGACTAGCAGTTCTCGTGCGCCTCATAGACTGTTCCAAAATTTGATCCCGAAGATGATTTTGATGAAGGGGCAAATATAAGACTGAATCCAGTGCTGAAACTGGTGGAACAGTCTCATGTTTCTCTGCTCTGTCCTTAAAAAGACTAGGGAAGTCTAGATGGACGATCTCTTGGCACTGATGAGGAACCACCCCTGGATGACTTATGTGACAAGAACGAACAATCGTAGAACTTCTAGTGACATAACAAAGAAAACAAGAGACTCTTCCACCAGTTTATATATCAATCGAAAAGATGAGAAGAAGTTATTGCTTTAATAAATATATTATGGTATATTAGAAAATAAAAAAAACTGGAACCGTGTTTCTTAGACATATATACCCAGAGCAAGCAAAACCAATCTATATGTCTGTCGTTCGTGTGAAATCAATGAATCAAAGCTTCCCCACTTAAAAGAAAAAAGAATAAAAGCACCAACCACAATCCAAACTAATTTAGATGAGCCAAAAAAAAACATACTATAAAAAGCACAAGGCAAAGTGTGTAAGAGTGTGCCACTTCTTCTTTCTTTTTTTATTCTTATGTAAACCAAAGATTTGCAGGAGAGGAGAGATTGGCATTACCGAGAAGGAACAATGCGATGATGATCACAACTATGAGTCCAATCCACATCCATTGCCGCAGTTTTCTCTTGCTTCCTCGGTTTCTTAAAGGCAGAGGAACCGATTTTGACTTGTTTTGTTTCAGAAACTGTGATGAAGGTTTGTGAGATTTCTTCATTTGTTGACTCTCCTCTACGGTTTGTTTCTTTGGAGTTTCGATCTCCCTTGGGGTTTCGACTACAGTTTCTGCTGTCGGAATTGGGTTTTCTGTTGCTGTCTCTTCTGATGTAAAAATCCCCTTTCTTCTCTCCTTCTTCCTTAGCTTCTTCTCTCGTTCCTACAAAATAGACAGAGTTGTTCAACAGATCCATGGCATAGTATTTAAAATAATTTTTGTCCCAACAGAAACATACTAGCTAGAGAGACTGATCGAAATCCAATTTGGATAACAGAATGACAAAAATATGCTTTTACCTTCTCCCTTTCTTCGGCTTCCTTCTGAGCCTTGAGAACAGCTCTTGCTTTTGCCTTCTCCTCTCTCTTCTTCTTCCTCTCCATTGCCTCTTTCGCTTTTGCTATTTCCTCTAACCGATGTTGCTCCTTCATCTTTGCAGCTTCCTTTTGTTTTCTCTTCTCTTCTTCTTTCTTAATTAACTCCTCTTCCTCTTTTGTTAACTTAGGCGGCTCTTCTTCTTCCGGTGTTGCTGACTTCTCTATCTCCTCTTTTCCAGAAACCAATTCTGTGACAATTGATGGAGGCTGGTCTGGCTTGACGGCCTTTTTAGATTTAGTGGTCTGACTCTTTTGCTCGGTGGGTTTAGCAACCTCCTTACCGTTGTTTTCAACTTTTGAACCTTCAAATTTAACGACTTTCTCTTTCTGTGCTGGAACTGCCTCATGTTTCTCTGCTCTGTCACTAGAAGTTCTAAGTTTGTCCGTTCTTGGAGCATAAGTGATCCGAGGTGGCTCCTCATCAGGGCCAAGAGATCGTCCATCTAGGGTTCCTAGTCTTCTAAAGGTACTCCTTGTGTTGCTTTTTACATAGTATTTACGGAACTCGTCGTCATTGTTCCACATATTCATGAAATTCTCCACCTGCTTAAAGACTGAAATGAGTACAAAGCCGACATACAGGGATTGAAAACGTAGTAGAAATTTGGCTTCTGCTTATACCTGGTCAGAACAAAGGCTTTGCAGTGCTGCTCTGTCTTTCTTCAAAGCCATTTCACTTGCTGCCCTTGAATTATCTCTGTACTTGAAGAAATATTTGTTCTGCAATACGAAAAAATAGTAAAAGTGAAGGATTTAATAAAAACCTCAGATGCAAACATTTGTAAGTTATGTCCACTTTCAGATGCTCTTTGGGTACCTTTTCTCGTTGTTGTTTCTTCAAATCCTGTAGGTGCACAAATGCTTCCTGGCGAACAGCATCAGCAGCTCTGAACTGTTCTTGCAGTTTACTCTGTGCTTCCCATTCCCCATCACACTTTTTTTTCGCAGCTTTTGTGATTTCTTCGGCTTTTGATAGATCGTTTCTGAGTGCGTCTAGTTCCTTCCTCAACACCTGTTATCACCAGAAAAGTCAGTTTTGAAATGTGTAAATGATATCCACACATAAAGGATGAGATAACTAAATCACCCGAATGGACATTATGCAAATAGATGACATAAATGCACTTGAACGGATAAATAGGTTGAATCAAAGTAGAGAGAGAACGGGTAGTAACTAAATGCAGATAGGACGTAAAAGATGACTGCTAGGACGTTTAAACTGTAGTGTACCTTCAAACGTTCTTCTGTTTTCTCTTTCTCATCCAATGCTTGCTTTACTTCATCCTTGGTACCCATACTCGAAGATATCTGCTCGCGAAGTTGCTTCAACTGCTTTATTTCACGCATGAAACCTTTTTCTTCATTCAGAGATAAAGTTGTGTGCTGCATCGTATGTTCCATATTACGCACCTGATTGGAGGCAGAGAAATAAGATAGATTAGCATAATCAAATTAGACAAGCTAAAAACTTGAACAAAACTTAGCTGGAAATGTGATCATTGGGAGTCTCACCCTTGAATCAATATCATCAACAGACGCAGCACTTTTAACCCGGCTAATCATAGACTGAAGGGCCTCAATTTCCTGCCGTTTTGAATGCATTGCTTTTCTTGCAGATCTCTCTTCTGCCATGACCGCCTTGTAACTGATATCATAGTCCTTACATATTGCCTAGAAATAACAATTTCAAAAAATGTCAGAGGCAAATTTAGAACAAAGATGTTTTAGCATATGAAAATCTCAAAAGCGTTTCTTACGCGTATCTTCTGGATATCCGCTCTAAGAGCATCCCGATTTTGTGTTTTCTGATCAACCTGCTCTTCAGCATGCTTCAGTTGCTCGGCTAACTTTTCATCATCATATCTAGGAACTCTAGGCAGAAAGTAAAAAGGTCTTTTCTCTATCTCTGCCGCTACAGTAAGCCCTTCAGAAGCATCAAGTACAGAAACTTCACCGGTCGAGGCTACTTTATCATCTGTTCTATCAACAACATTTCCTGAACACAACAATTTATATATACTGTCAACTCCATCCTTCTGATTCTCAACAAGAGAAGTACATAGCCTAATTTCATTTTTAATTAACTTATTACCTTCTTTGTTTTCAGCAGGTTGGCTGTCCACACAGTCTTTAGCTCCTGTATGTATGGTATCAGTAGATGTAACCACTTTAGATTCAAGATCCTGTGCACAGGTCTTGATTTCAGATGCAACTGAGGCAGTAGCGACTTCTTCATCTGTATTTATCGAAGATCTTTCTTTGACGTCCGATTCTTCCATCTCAGAAACTTCTTTAGGTGGTATATCCTCGCGCACAGCAACAGGAGTAGTCTTTGTCACGTTCACTTCTGAACCACAATTGACTTCTCTGTCTATTTCACCATCTTCAATAATGGATGGAGCTACATGTGCTTCAGCGCATTGTTTAATTGATTGAGCAGCTTCAGATTCCATGGCAACAGCGTCTATTTCGCCAGCCACTCCTGCTGAGCTTTCTGCAAAGTCAGAGACAGCAGTTTTGGTATCCAACAAGCTCAATGGTTCGTCGATGTTTGTAGAGAGAGTCTCAGCACTCTCATGTGATGCATTCCCAGAAAGATCCCCTGTAGGTAATTCTTTCGCTTCTTCAGCAGAATTTAGACAAACATCACCACCAACATTTAAGTTCCCCTCGCTATTGTCTCCTTGAACTTTCTCATTTGGAGCATGTTTTACATTCACATCGGTAACTTCTTCCAACTCAGCACTACAATCATCTTGAATTGTCTGGTTAGTGTCAACTCCATGATCCTCTGATAAACCTTGACTTTTGGTGTCATCGCTTACAATTACACTCGTGTCATTCGCAGAAGACACAACCTCATGTAGCGCATGGGATGGGAGTTTTTCAACTAGCCCAGATATCTCATCACTTTCTGATCCCTGCTGGTTAGTACAAGATAAGCCATCAGAAATAGCAGCTTCTGAACCATTATCTTTGGCAACAATAACAGCATCACTTATTTCTTCTGAAGCAGGGGCATCAAGAACTTCCTTAACTTCGGATGATATGTGTTGTTTTCCACCTTGATCACAAGTAGGATCGCTGGCATCTTGAGATTCTGGATGAGTGTTTATACTCCCATCAGACACAGAGCCATCATCAACAGCTCCAATTTCCGATTGCATCTTGCTGTCTTCAGATTCTGATTTGCTATTACCATTTTCAACAACACTATCTTTGCCAGAAGGCTGGGAATCCAAGCTGATGGCATTGAGAGCTTGAGTCTCAGCAGGGACGTCACTGCTTACCTCTGATACAACAACATCCACGGTTCCAGAGTCTGGCAACACTTCACCATCGGAAGCATTGACTTTTTCCGCCACTGAAGTGAATGGAACATCACTACTTCTCTCCAACTCTGATTCTACTGGAGGGTGACCGTTTTCAACAGAAACAGGTTCCAAAACTGTTACAGGTTCTGATCCGACGTGATCATTCACAGATTCAGATCCATTGATGGTTTCAGCTGGATCTGTTACCGTAGGTTGTCCCAAATCCATGCCTCCATCACTAGGCTCAGTTGGAGAAACCTTAGCGCTCACCAACTCAGACTCCCTTACTTCATCTGAGTCAACAGGGTGCTTTTCTACATTCTCGTTAAGTTTTAGATCTTGAGAAACATCCAAATCCCGATCAGATTTTTCTTGGGCTTCAATCTTGTCCCCTTGATGTCCCTCGACATCTGTTTCACTATCAGATTCGATTTCAACTTCAGGCTCCTCTACGTTATTCTTTGTCAGATCCTTGGATCCAACTTCAGAATCATGAAGTTGCTCCACTTCCTCTTTAGATTCCACTTTACCCTCAAGCCCACTTTCTAGATGCCCATTACCAGGATGCTGCTGGTCGACACTTTTTTCAAGAGAATCCTCAACTTCCGACTTTGGGATCTCAACGACTTCCTCTGGTCCATCATCTGTACTTTCTAGCTCAGACTTTTCCAGGGTTTGACTATCTTGAGAAACTCCCAAAACATCATCATCGGCAATACTTGGAGCATCTACCTTCACATTCTCTCCTTCCTTAAGATCTTTCTCCACATTGGCATCATCAACAGGCTTAACATAATCAGACTCTACAAAATCATCTCCAACGGTATCATTCTCCGTAATGAAATCGTAAGAACCATCGGTATCGTTCCCGTTGCCATTATTACTACCACCATGGCTGATCCCATTCACCACGTCCTCTTTGGTGGCCGAAACAACTACCTCCGGTTTAATCTCAGTCGCATTCTCAAAATCAACCTTCACCGACACCTCTCCTTGGTCTCTCTCTACCTCCACCGGCATTTTCACCGCTTCACGAACGATAAGCTAATCAAAGGCGTAAGAATAAATCAGATCAAACGAAATTGCAGCCAGCTCTAACGAAAATTCACGACCATAAAAAACTAAACCGACATGGACGGAGATCAGAGAAATTTCAGGGAAAATAAAAAAGCGATTTGCAACTAACCTTGAGATCAGGCTTTGTCGCCGGAGATTTCGAATGCTGAGATAGTCGGATCGGTAAGAAAGACAATGCCGGCGATTAACAGAGGAGGAATTTGAGGAAATTTTGGTCCGAGCAAAGAGAGAGTAGGAGACGAGAGAGAGAGAGAGATGAAGAAGAAGAAGAAGAAAACAGCTGGCTTAGAGAAGGAAGGAATTAAGGACGAGATCGAGAAGCCTCTTTGTTGAACAGAGGGCTTCGTTAATCTGATTTATTGTATTTATCGATTAACCAATATCTTTGTATTTTTCATATTTTGATTAGCATAGATTAGCATTAAAACTCATTTTAATTAGTAAGAAATATATATATAGTAGCGTATATTGTTGGAACATGTAAATCTTGGATACAGAGATTTATCCAAATGTTTTTATCAGTGTTAAAATTGTTAACTTCAAGTTCTGTTTATGATTGTCATCATTATTCATTATTACTAATTGCTACTATTTAATGACGTCATTAAACATTAATATCATATCCAAATATACTTTTATCCATGAAGAAAAGGATTTCATCTTTTTATATTTATGAAAGGAGGATTAATAGAACTTTTGTTGAAAATGACAAATCAATTATCTATAAGTTTCAGAAATTTTCTTATTTTGCAAGACTTTCTAATTTTTAAAGTGAAAAGGATAATTTAACTCCGAAGGGAAAATTAAAGGAGCTTCTTAATGATTAAAGTGGTGTTTGAGATAAGAATTAATAATTTTTCAAAATATGTTTAAAAATACTAATATATTGAAAAATTATCATCCATGATTATAGGTAAAAAGATCACATTTTGTAATGGACTTAATAAGATAAATACACGTGGCATCCTTTAATAGGATGAAATGCAGTTTTTGACATCACCATAGCAAGTTGTAGTATTTTAGTTAGATTTTAGCCAACAATATTAATTAACACTAATTCAAAGATTTACCATAATTCGTTATATTATCCGGATCAGGTTGGATCGGGTCGGATAAAGTAGCGCGTGAGAAGGGATGGGCCTTGCTATTACGAAAACGGATATGCGATTTCTGTTCCACATTAGAAAACGACGTTCTCATTCTTAACTCTCTCGTTTCATGAATTATATTGATTGCATATTAACGATGATTATGTAATATCTAACCTCCTAATTTTGGTCTCTTTCATTAAAGCTTTTTATTGGGTGATACAATGAAAATATTTAGTATAATTCAAATACATCAATAAGATTCAATTGTGCTACTACTATAACCGAAAAATAATTTCCCTATAGAAATTTAAATTGCATATTGTAAAGAAGATAGTTATTCTTCATTATTTATTTTTTACTGCCTAACTTGATTAAAATTTACTTTAAATAACTTAACCACAACTAAGCGATTAACGTTCATAAAAAGATACTCATCCTATATTTTCATATTGAAGATGAGAATTTTTCTTTTCCAACCTACTAACTGAAAATGACGTGCTTACTAAAACTCTAATGATATGTCGGTTTCGGTGGTAAGATTCAATAAATACAATACAAGACACACATTATCTAATGGCTCTTTTGTTTTCTTGCCTACATATTATGACATTTATTTAGTTTTCCGCTGTTTGTTTATTTAGATCTACTCCACAATAGTTGACGAAGATATATTATACGCGTAAATAGAATTGAAAAATACGTTAATATACGGAGACGACTTTAATTTGTAGTTGCCATTAGTTTGGTAAGCACTAGATCGACAATAAAGTGAGTAGCTGGTAAAACTAATTAACAATATACCAACTTGAGTTAATTCGTCAAAGAGACAGCTACACAAATAAATCAATCAATAGGCATGAACTAACTGACAATATATGCCGCAACACGAGCTATATATATCCGTCTATGATACATATTTTTCTTTATATCAAGCTTTTCAAATGTATAGGTATAAGAACTCAATTTTATGATTATCGCCTCTACACGTTGTTTTTGTGCTTTTTTTTTTCTACTTTTGTATATATTTGGGTCATGCGTGAAGCGGTGAGAGTACTTTCGGTTGGTGGAATGTCACGATGAGCTTCATCTTTTGACCTTATCAATTCTAGTAGCGGTTCCTGACATGGAAATTCACGTATACATGATACGAAAACTGTTACATTTCGTCACTTTCGTCAATATTTCTACGCATATTATTCATATATGTTATCTATTTTCTTCGTATGTTTCACAAAAAACGTATTTTGGACTTTCTAGGGTTTGTTAAAATCTCTAATAGTTTATTCATAGTATATATGGAAGGAATATTGAGACAATATTACTCGAAATTTTAATTATGCATGGATATATTCAGACCAAAATGTCAATTAGCCTCCGAAATGTATAAAACAAGATAAAGGATTTATAGTGGTCAACCCATTATTGTTATAATAAAGGATTTTGTAGTTAACTATGATACATTGTAACACATTTGAATTTTGTGGCAGACTAGCGATGATTTTCTGAATGACCTTTTTCAAATCAATTGTTACTTGTAAAAATTTGTCATTAACAACCGTAAGTGATAATCGGTAGTTAAATATTCCTTCCATATATACTAATCAAATGCAGCGGTTAAATAATTGATAGGAAAAAAAACAGCATAGGCATTGTTACTTTGTGTTTACACTTTTGAATAAAAAGTATTATTAAGTAAAACAAATAAATAATAAAAAATATTATTAAATCTTGGAATAAAGTACACCAATTTTGTCATAAATAATTAACTCCGGCAAAACTTTAAAGATAATGGAGCCACACTATGTCACATGATCGATGCTCCCTCTAATCCGCAATAGGTGCTTACATGGATGTTTAAACCGAATTTAGGCGGACGAGAGTTCTTAGTTGTTTATATATACGTAATTTGTTTTGTTGTATATGTGCAGTAACAAAAATAACATCGCTTTAAAACAAAAAAAATTGAAGTGGTTTAGCATAATTTTAGATATTAATTAATCTTGGTAAACTCTTAAAAAAACAGTTTTGTTTTAGAATATTAAACAAAAATACATAATTGAATATGATGCTCTTGTTACGTGGATTTCCACACATGGCCTTTTTGGGACATTTTGATTTTCCACGTCTCAATATTTCACACGCCTACTTATGTGATGACTGATGCGTGATTAGTCAATTTTCTGTATTAAATTACTGTTTTGTTTGTTTGTCACCATTCTCTGTATTTCCTTAAAGAGTAAAAGAAAGTAAAAATTTAGTCACCGGTTGAGTTTTTTTCTTTCCAAACAAGAGTTTTAATGATGGAGTGAGTTTTTCTTGTACTTTGTCATGTTGTTATGGTAGTTGATTCTTGTTATATCGATATATAACATGAGAACTCTTTTTAATACAAAACTATAAATTATACGTGTTGCATGTTTGAAAACTATATTATCACTAAGATCAATAGATCTCTTTAGAGATTTGACAAAAATAAACAAAGACATATATATAAATTTTTTGGATATTTTTATGGACTGCCCAGTTTTCACATGATAACACATGAACCTTCGTCTCATATACATGTGCCATCTTTTACTAATCTAAGATTGCATTCAAAGTAATCAGCCTCCATGTCATTGTCACCATTTAAAGTTTTTCCCATTCCTTGTTCATTATTACACACACATTATATTTGTCAGCGATTATTAATGTTGAGGTATTAATATTTTGACAATTTTAATTCTTATAATAAACAAAAACACTTGCATTCATTCTCAAATTAACAAACGCAAAAGAAAGCATGAGACCATTGTCTTATTACGTTGGGCTTAGGAAGTATGTACAGGCCCAGCCCAATCCATGTACAGAGTCGGTTTCGTTATTGGATCCATAGTTTCAAAACGGCATCGTTAAAGTTTTCCACCTTAAGGCGGTATCGCTAGCTTATAGAAAGAATTCGCAGTCGAATAAACGAAGGAGTGTCTCCTTTAGTCATTTAGGTCGATTATTAGGAGATAGAGGACGTGAGAAGGGAGAGATCTGAGTCTCCTACTAGGGTTTCTTCTACTGGATTGATTCGTTGCAGAGAGTGAAGCTAAGAAGAGATTTTCGTAGCTGTTTCTGTAAGTTTTTTTTAATCTCCGTTTCCTCGATTTGGGTGTGGTTTTATTAGGGTTTATCATCTCTGGGAGCTTCTTCGTTTCACTTTTGGTTCGTTTCTTCGATTTGAGGTTAACATTGTGTATTTTTTTTTGTTCCTGTTTGATTTGGTTTCTAGGTTTTCGGATTGGTAGATGGCGAACTTGGGAGGCGGTGCGGAAGCACATGCCAGGTTCAAGCAGTATGAGTACAGAGCCAATTCTAGTCTGGTGTTAACTACTGATAATAGACCTCGGGATACTCATGAGCCTACAGGAGAACCGGAAACTCTGTGGGGGAAAATCGATCCGAGGTCTTTTGGTGACCGTGTTGCTAAGGGAAGGCCTCAGGAGTTGGAGGATAAGCTGAAAAAGTCTAAGAAGAAGGAACGTGATGTTGTAGATGATATGGTAAATATTAGGCAGAGTAAGAGGCGGCGTCTAAGGGAAGAGAGTGTGCTGACTGATACTGATGATGCGGTTTATCAGCCGAAGACTAAGGAGACGAGGGCTGCTTATGAAGCCATGCTTGGTCTTATCCAGAAGCAGTTGGGTGGGCAACCTCCGAGTATTGTTAGTGGTGCAGCGGATGAGATTTTGGCTGTTCTCAAGAATGACGCATTTAGAAACCCTGAGAAAAAGATGGAGATTGAGAAGTTGCTGAACAAGATTGAAAACCATGAGTTTGATCAGCTTGTTTCCATTGGAAAGTTAATCACGGACTTCCAAGAGGGTGGTGATTCTGGTGGTGGTAGAGCTAATGATGATGAAGGGCTTGATGATGATTTGGGCGTGGCTGTTGAATTTGAGGAGAATGAAGAAGATGATGAGGAAAGCGATCCTGATATGGTTGAAGAGGATGATGATGAGGAGGATGATGAGCCTACCAGAACTGGAGGCATGCAGGTTGATGCAGGGATAAATGATGAGGATGCAGGAGATGCCAATGAGGGCACAAATCTTAATGTTCAAGACATTGATGCATATTGGCTCCAGAGAAAGATCTCTCAAGCGTATGAACAGCAGATTGATCCACAACAATGCCAGGTACTCGCAGAAGAGCTACTAAAGATACTCGCTGAAGGGGATGATAGGGTTGTTGAGGACAAGCTGCTTATGCACCTTCAGTACGAAAAATTTAGCCTTGTCAAGTTTCTGCTGCGTAACCGTCTTAAAGTTGTGTGGTGCACTCGTTTGGCTAGGGCAGAAGACCAGGAAGAGAGGAATAGAATCGAGGAGGAGATGAGGGGGTTAGGCCCAGAGTTGACAGCAATTGTGGAGCAGTTGCATGCAACAAGAGCAACAGCGAAAGAGAGGGAGGAGAACCTGCAAAAAAGTATTAACGAGGAAGCCCGGCGTTTGAAGGACGAAACTGGTGGAGATGGAGGCAGAGGCAGGAGAGATGTTGCTGATAGAGATTCAGAGAGTGGGTGGGTGAAGGGTCAGCGTCAGATGCTGGACCTGGAGAGCTTGGCTTTTGACCAAGGTGGTCTTCTGATGGCGAATAAGAAGTGTGACCTCCCCCCTGGCTCTTACAGAAGTCATGGCAAGGGATATGATGAAGTTCATGTGCCTTGGGTTTCTAAAAAGGTTGATAGGAATGAGAAGCTAGTGAAGATTACGGAAATGCCTGATTGGGCGCAACCGGCTTTTAAGGGAATGCAACAGTTGAACAGGGTTCAGAGCAAAGTGTATGACACTGCGCTTTTCAAGGCAGAGAATATTCTTCTTTGTGCTCCAACTGGTGCTGGGAAAACCAATGTTGCTATGCTCACCATACTGCAGCAACTTGAAATGAATAGGAACACAGATGGAACTTATAACCATGGAGATTACAAAATTGTCTATGTTGCACCCATGAAAGCCCTTGTTGCTGAAGTTGTAGGTAATTTGTCTAATCGTCTGAAGGATTATGGAGTTATTGTGAGAGAACTCAGTGGGGATCAGTCCCTAACCGGAAGAGAAATTGAAGAGACTCAGATAATTGTTACAACACCAGAGAAATGGGATATCATCACTAGGAAGTCTGGAGACCGAACTTATACTCAGCTTGTGAGACTTCTTATAATTGATGAAATTCATCTCCTTCATGACAATCGAGGGCCTGTGCTTGAAAGCATTGTTGCTAGGACTCTTAGGCAAATTGAAACCACGAAAGAGAATATTCGTCTGGTTGGTTTATCTGCTACATTGCCAAATTATGAAGACGTGGCCTTATTTTTGCGGGTTGATCTTAAGAAAGGTTTGTTTAAATTTGACCGCAGCTACAGACCCGTGCCTCTCCATCAGCAGTATATTGGAATCAGTGTGAAGAAACCGTTGCAGAGGTTCCAGTTGATGAATGATCTTTGTTATCAGAAAGTATTGGCTGGTGCTGGAAAGCACCAGGTCCTTATTTTTGTTCATTCAAGGAAGGAAACATCAAAAACTGCTAGAGCAATAAGGGACACTGCAATGGCGAACGATACCCTCAGCAGATTCTTGAAGGAAGATAGTGTAACTCGTGACGTTCTCCATAGTCATGAAGACATTGTTAAGAATAGTGACCTAAAAGATATTCTGCCTTACGGTTTTGCAATTCATCATGCTGGGTTATCAAGGGGTGATCGTGAGATTGTTGAGACTCTTTTTTCTCAGGGGCATGTGCAAGTCTTGGTTTCCACAGCAACTCTCGCATGGGGTGTGAATCTGCCTGCACATACCGTAATTATAAAAGGAACCCAGGTGTATAATCCTGAAAAAGGGGCGTGGATGGAGCTGAGTCCTCTAGATGTTATGCAGATGCTTGGTCGTGCTGGAAGACCTCAGTATGATCAACATGGGGAGGGTATAATTATAACTGGCTACAGCGAGCTGCAATATTATCTTTCTTTGATGAATGAGCAACTACCTATTGAAAGCCAGTTTATTTCCAAACTTGCTGATCAGCTTAATGCTGAAATTGTGCTTGGAACCGTTCAGAATGCTAGAGAGGCTTGCCATTGGCTTGGTTACACGTATTTGTATATCCGTATGGTTCGTAATCCAACGTTGTATGGCTTAGCGCCTGATGCCCTTGCAAAAGACGTAGTTTTGGAGGAGAGAAGAGCTGACCTGGTACGGAATTTGTTCATCTGCATAAATTTTGGCTTTTGCTATCTACTGTCACATTATTTTTCTATAGTTAAATGCCCATAAATACTATGCCTAGTATCTGAAGCTTTCATACAGCCTACTATTATGCAGCCTGTGATTAATTGTGCGTATTTTTTATCACTGCTCTGAAAGTTACTTTTATTTGTGTTAATATTCTTAGTGAAGAGTTTGTAACGCTCTTTCATATAGTATCATTGCCCCTAAATATTATGCCTAGCATCAGTAGCTTTGCCTCCGTGATTAACTGTTGGGATCACTTGTGCATCATCATGTACTGTTGGGATCACTTGTGCATCATCATGTTGATTACTAATCTAGTAACAGAAATTTCTTTTTGAGTATTTTGAATGGGGAGTATGTACCTGATTATTTAATTTTATTTCTCTGAAAATGACGTTTATTTATTTGATATCATTTCCCATAAATAATGTTCCTAGTGTCAGTAGCTTTCTCACTGTCTATTACATGCAATCAATGATGAACTGTTTGGTGTTTGCCTTGTCTTCTTCAAGTTGATGACAGATTAGTATTTCATATATCTTTTTGAGATTTCCGAACAATGAGTTTGCATTCGGTTATGTAATATCATTGTTCTAAAGTTTCATATATCATTGATCCTTTAATGGCGAGCTGTGTCTAATATTTGCTTGAATCCTTGTTTTTGCAGATACATTCGGCTGCTACTATCTTGGACAAAAACAACTTGGTTAAGTATGACAGGAAAAGTGGATACTTCCAAGTTACAGATTTGGGACGCATAGCAAGCTACTATTACATAACCCATGGGACCATAGCTACATACAATGAGCATTTGAAGCCAACAATGGGTGATATAGATCTTTATCGTCTGTTCTCCCTGAGTGACGAGTTCAAGTATGTGACTGTTCGGCAAGATGAGAAGATGGAACTGGCGAAACTTTTGGATCGTGTCCCAATTCCGATCAAGGAAACTTTGGAGGAGCCCAGTGCCAAAATAAATGTATTGCTGCAGGCATATATTTCACAGCTAAAGCTTGAGGGTCTTTCTTTGACATCTGACATGGTTTACATTACGCAGGTTTGTTCTACACTTTCTTCTCTCGTCCCTTCTAGTTACATTGATAAATTAGCTGTATCTATTTTCTGATACTTATATTTCGTTCCTTTCTATCATTTTTAGAGTGCTGGACGTCTTGTGCGAGCTCTTTATGAAATTGTATTGAAGCGGGGATGGGCTCAATTGGCAGAGAAGGCTCTGAACTTGTCTAAAATGGTAGGGAAGAGGATGTGGAGTGTTCAGACACCCCTGCGTCAGTTTCATGGACTCTCCAATGATATTTTGATGCAGTTGGAGAAGAAGGATTTGGTGTGGGAGAGGTACTATGATCTATCCGCACAGGAGCTAGGAGAGCTTATTCGCAGTCCTAAGATGGGCAAGCCGCTTCACAAGTTCATTCACCAGTTCCCAAAAGTGACTCTTTCTGCACATGTTCAGCCTATTACTCGCACTGTTCTGAATGTGGAGCTTACAGTTACACCTGATTTCCTGTGGGACGAGAAAATTCATAAATATGTTGAGCCGTTTTGGATAATTGTGGAAGACAATGATGGTGAAAAGATCCTTCATCACGAGTATTTTCTTTTGAAGAAGCAGTATATTGATGAGGATCACACTTTGCACTTCACTGTGCCAATTTTTGAACCGTTGCCACCTCAGTATTTTGTTCGAGTGGTTTCAGACAAGTGGCTTGGCTCGGAGACTGTGTTGCCTGTATCTTTCAGGCATCTTATTCTTCCAGAGAAGTATCCACCTCCGACAGAGTTACTGGACTTGCAACCTCTCCCAGTGACGGCGCTAAGGAATCCGAATTATGAGATACTCTATCAGGATTTCAAGCATTTCAATCCAGTGCAGACTCAGGTCTTTACTGTTTTGTATAACACTAACGACAATGTGTTGGTTGCTGCTCCAACGGGAAGTGGGAAAACTATTTGTGCGGAGTTCGCTATTTTGAGGAATCATCATGAAGGACCTGATGCTACAATGCGTGTTGTTTATATTGCACCACTTGAGGCTATTGCCAAGGAGCAGTTTCGTATCTGGGAGGGGAAGTTTGGGAAGGGTCTTGGTTTACGGGTTGTTGAGCTAACTGGGGAGACAGCATTGGATCTTAAGCTGCTTGAGAAAGGCCAGATAATCATAAGTACTCCTGAGAAATGGGATGCTCTTTCCCGCAGGTGGAAACAGAGAAAATATGTTCAACAAGTTAGTCTTTTCATCGTCGACGAACTCCATCTAATTGGAGGTCAACATGGTCCAGTGTTGGAGGTAATCGTTTCCAGAATGAGATATATTTCAAGTCAGGTCATTAATAAGATCAGGATTGTTGCGCTATCCACTTCGCTTGCAAATGCAAAAGATCTTGGGGAGTGGATTGGGGCCAGTTCCCACGGCCTTTTCAACTTCCCTCCCGGAGTCCGTCCTGTTCCACTGGAGATCCACATTCAGGGAGTGGATATATCCAGTTTTGAAGCCAGGATGCAGGCGATGACCAAACCAACCTACACCGCCATAGTTCAGCACGCCAAGAACAAGAAGCCGGCTATTGTTTTCGTCCCAACCCGTAAACATGTCCGCTTGACTGCTGTGGATCTGATGGCTTATTCTCACATGGATAACCCGCAGAGTCCTGATTTCTTGTTAGGGAAGCTGGAAGAACTGGACCCTTTTGTTGAACAAATCCGCGAGGAAACACTGAAGGAGACACTGTGTCATGGTATTGGATACTTGCATGAGGGTTTAAGCAGTCTGGATCAGGAGATTGTGACACAGCTCTTTGAAGCTGGACGGATTCAGGTTTGTGTGATGAGCAGTTCATTGTGTTGGGGCACTCCATTAACTGCGCATTTGGTGGTCGTAATGGGAACGCAGTATTACGATGGGAGGGAAAATTCACATTCTGATTATCCAGTCCCTGATCTGCTTCAGATGATGGGGCGTGCTAGCCGACCACTTCTTGACAATGCCGGGAAGTGTGTGATCTTTTGTCATGCACCGCGGAAGGAGTATTACAAGAAGTTTTTGTACGAAGCCTTCCCTGTGGAAAGTCAGCTCCAGCATTTCTTGCATGATAATTTCAACGCAGAAGTGGTTGCTGGGGTTATAGAGAACAAGCAAGATGCCGTGGATTATCTTACATGGACTTTCATGTACAGGAGGCTTCCCCAGAACCCTAACTACTACAATCTCCAAGGTGTTAGCCACAGGCATTTGTCTGATCACCTATCAGAGCTGGTTGAGAACACCTTGTCTGATCTTGAAGCCAGTAAATGCATTGAGGTAGAGGATGAGATGGAACTCTCTCCTCTCAACCTTGGTATGATTGCATCCTATTATTACATCAGTTATACCACCATTGAGCGCTTCAGTTCACTGTTGTCTTCTAAAACCAAGATGAAGGGACTTCTTGAAATCTTAACATCGGCTTCAGAGTATGACATGATTCCTATACGGCCTGGCGAAGAGGACACCGTTCGAAGATTAATCAATCACCAGAGGTTCTCTTTTGAAAACCCAAAATGCACAGACCCTCATGTGAAGGCAAACGCGCTTCTTCAGGCGCATTTCTCAAGGCAAAACATTGGCGGGAACTTGGCAATGGATCAGCGTGATGTCCTTCTATCTGCAACCAGACTTCTTCAAGCGATGGTCGATGTGATATCAAGCAATGGCTGGCTGAATCTTGCTCTGCTAGCTATGGAAGTAAGCCAGATGGTGACTCAAGGCATGTGGGAGCGGGACTCCATGCTTCTGCAGCTCCCTCACTTCACAAAAGACTTGGCCAAGAGGTGCCAGGAGAATCCAGGGAAAAACATTGAAACCGTATTCGATCTTGTGGAGATGGAGGATGAAGAACGCCAAGAGCTTCTCAAGATGTCAGACGCTCAGCTTCTAGACATTGCCAGATTCTGCAACCGCTTCCCAAACATCGACCTTACTTACGAGATTGTGGGCAGTGAAGAGGTGAACCCAGGGAAAGAGGTTACATTGCAAGTGATGCTTGAGAGAGACATGGAGGGGAGGACAGAAGTGGGACCTGTGGATTCACTGAGGTATCCCAAGACCAAAGAAGAAGGATGGTGGCTGGTCGTGGGCGACACCAAGACAAACCAGTTGCTGGCAATCAAGCGTGTCTCATTGCAACGGAAAGTGAAGGTGAAGCTGGATTTCACAGCACCGAGTGAACCAGGAGAGAAGTCATACACACTATACTTCATGTGTGACTCTTACTTGGGGTGTGACCAAGAGTACTCGTTCTCTGTTGATGTCAAAGGATCCGGCGCTGGAGATCGCATGGAAGAATGATTTGTTATTCAGGTTAGTTCCACAGTTTTCTGGTCATAGTTTTCGGATTTAGATTCTGTACATGGTTGTAGTTTTTGTGTTACGAACTTGGCTTTACTAGATTCTGCTATGTGCATTGACCAACTCGCTTTCATCTATTGTTTGAGTAATTTGTTCATCAATCTGCTATTTTTCTGTTTCGTCTGTTTTCTTTTTGCATGAGCTATGTATTAGGTTTTACTCTTGAGCATTGATTTACTTATCTAGGTATTAGAATACAGGTATGCTCATGGTATATATATACCTAGTATTGTGAAATGATTGATTGATAAGTTAGTGAACAATGTTGATCAGCAAATTGTTAGAAATCTGTATAATTGGATGGTGATTTGATGTGTGCTTTGGATGGTGATTTGATATGTGTGCATCACTGCTATATGAAAACTGCTTTCTTGAATCATGTCTCATAAAAATCTCACATGATGTTCCTTTAAAATAGCTGATAATAGATTTTGTATTTTGAAATCCAGAAAATGACACATAATTTCTCTTCTTTGCAGGCTATGCTGATTCTGGAGAGTGTGACTTGTCTTCCAAAAAGCCTCCGTACCGTTTGGGTCTCTGCAATCTTAGCTCTCTGAGAATATATATTAAGGTGTAATCGTTTTTTTCTGGTCTTTTACTATTCCAATTACTCTTTTTATGTCGTGCATCGATTTTTAATCCTATGTATGGCTTGTTTCTAGTTTTGTTTGGACCAAACTCGACAGAGGAGCCAATGTCAAAACTACAATTTGAGTTTGTGACTTTGAAAGCTGAGATTACTTGAAAGAATTTTAAATGCAGCAGTGTTCATTTTGTAACATCTGAGTTGTGTGATACTGGCTTATTGAGTCACCGATAGTTTTTCCTTAAAACTAAAATGTACTATTGCAAGTAAAAACCAAACAAAAAAAATTCATTCAAACTTGCATTATAACCAAGTAAACGTGATCAATAGAAACTTGCAAAATCACAACCAAAATATTTGTCCAAACAATATGTAGTCAAAACAGTCTGTTGTGTTCATAAAAAAGTCATATAACGATACACCAAAAAGAAAGAAACGGAGGTGTTTGGTTGGTAGTATATTCCTCCTCCTCCTCTTTCTTCTTCTCCCTCCTCACTATATATTTTGAAGTTTATTAACAAGAACCAAAAAAAGTCACACTCGAAGTCTCACACCACACCAACCACTTCTTCTTCTTCTTCTTCTTCTACATAAAACCTAACGCCATGGATTCAGATTTCGGAATCCCCAGAGAACTCTCCCCTCTTCAGCAACTTCGATCTCAGTACAAACCTGAGCTTCCTCCTTGTCTCCAGGTCCCTTCTTCTACTTCATAGATCTACTTCCTTCCATTGTTCCTATCATTGGATTTATTTGAGTACTTAGTTTCTTATTCAATATTATCATTCTTGGATTTCTGCAACTATTCCAAGTTTTTGTTTATCTTAATTCGATGAACTTTGCTCCTTAAGCAGATCTGATTTCTAGATTGTATTGTTCTCGGATCTGTTTTATTTCGATTCCTAAGTTTCATTGGCAGTCTCTTCAGCTTTAATCAGTTGAACTTTGTCATTTTCTTATTCTGCTTGAAATTCGTTTCAGGGGACTACTGTCCGCGTGGAGCTTGGTGATGGAACCACTGTGGCTGAAGCTGCTGATTCACATACCATGGCTCGTGCTTTCCCGCATACCTTAGGCCAGCCTTTGGCTCACTTCCTCAGGGAAACTGCTCAAGTTCCTGATGCGCACATCATTACCGAGCTTCCTTCAGTTAGGTGTGTGAATCTGTTTGCTCTCTATCTATATGTTTCTGGATTGGCGTTTGTGTTTGATTTAAGTTCTATTCAGCTTAAGTTAGTTCTTTTTCTACTGTAGAGTTGGAATTGTGTTTTGTGGAAGGCAAGCTCCAGGTGGACATAATGTGATCTGGGGTCTTTTCGAGGCTCTCAAGGTGCACAACGCAAAAAGCACTTTGCTAGGATTTTTGGGTAAGTTCTATTATTTTTTATACAACTGCATCATTTGCCAGTTTAGAGATTTTTTGTTAGACTTAAGTAAAATTTGTTGTTGACTGATAATAGGTGGTTCCGAGGGTCTATTTGCACAAAAGACTCTAGAGATTACAGATGATATACTTCAGACTTACAAAAACCAAGGTACTTGTTTGATCAAGGCATTGTCGTCAAATGCAGAATCTCCCGTTCATTGCTTCAAGTTCTGATATATTGGTGTTGAAATGTATGTTGTAAGGTGGTTATGATTTGCTCGGAAGAACTAAGGATCAGATCAAAACAACTGAGCAGGTTAACGCTGCACTCAAAGCTTGCACAGATTTGAAGTTAGATGGCCTTGTTATCATTGGAGGTACCTAGCGTTTTTACTTATATTCATTGGCAAATTTTTGTCTTTAATTTTTACTAAACCAAGAATATATATTGTGGTTTTTGAAGGCGTAATATCAAACACAGATGCAGCTCATCTCGCTGAATTTTTTGCTGCTGCAAAATGCTCAACTAAGGTCCTAATTTCTTTTTCTACAGTTTCATTTTAAATTCCTTTATAAAAATGCTACGGTAATTAAGCTCCTATGAAATTACAGGTGGTTGGTGTTCCAGTTACTACAAATGGAGATCTCAAAAATCAGTTTGTGGAGGCAAACGTGGGTTTTGACACCATATGCAAGGTAAAATGTAAACTTTAACCATCTGGTTACTTTGTCTTAGTTATCTTTTGTAGCTATTGCAGCAACATGATGCCGTTGTCCCTCGTAAGTCTTTGCAGAAACTATATGTTATTGTTTGCTAATGATATTTTGCGGCATACAGGTGAACTCACAACTCATTAGCAATGCCTGCACTGATGCCCTTTCTGCAGAGAAGGTAAAAGCTATTTCTTCCTGAACTTTCATGTTGCAAGAGATTGCTAGGGCATTCTTAACTGCAGTTTATTAACTTCATATTCTGATAAGACGAAATATTTCGATGAAGGATGTGAAAGCAGAAAGCTACTACAAAGTTATATTCTTTATGATTCTGATATCAAGTTCTACTTTCTTTTTTATTTGCAGTATTATTATTTCATCCGCCTCATGGGTCGTAAGCACTCTCATGTTGCCCTTGAGTGTACACTCCAGTCTCATCCAAACATGGTTCGTAACTGTTTCAGTTTCGAAACATAGACTATTGATTCTGTTGGCATGTTCATGCTCTAGACTCTCATTATCGTGTCATCCGATTGTCTCAGGTGATACTGGGCGAGGAGGTTGCAGCATCTAAGCTCACAATTTTTGACATTGCTAAACAGATCTGTGATGCTGTTCAAGCAAGAGCAGTAGAAGGTCTCGTAATGAAAACCATCTATGATTAGATTATGCAATCATGTATTTTACTGTGTTTACTAAATCTGGTACTATTTCATTTGTTTGAACCAGACAAGAATCATGGAGTCATCCTCATTCCTGAAGGGCTTATAGTCAGTATTCCTGAAGTCTACGCTCTGTTAAAGGTAATGATTTGATACTTGTTTCTTTCTTCAATACTGAGATGTACTTCTTAGTATAAATCACGTATAAGCTGACATTTGTTTGATGTAGGAAATTCACGGGCTGCTGAGGCAGGGTGTATCTGCTGATAAGATTTCTACTCAGCTCTCACCTTGGTCATCTGCTTTGTTTGAATTTCTTCCTCCATTCATTAAGAAACAGGTTCAAATTCTTTGAAATTAGAATTATCTTTGTTTTCGTTCAAAGCAAAGGTGTATTAATACATATAAGATGGTCGCCTTTCTTGCTACAGCTACTTCTCCATCCTGAGTCTGATGATTCTGCTCAGCTATCCCAGGTAATTATGAAGAACAAACAGAATATTTTGGACCTACTATGTTATAAAAAAAAAGTTGGAATCCTAAATGCTCTTTTTGCTTTCTACTCTAGATTGAGACAGAGAAACTTCTTGCGTATCTCGTGGAGACTGAAATGAACAAGCGCTTGGTATGCTCCAATTTTATCATTGGTTTCTATCTTTTCCCAATACTGTTATCTAAATAATGGAGTCATTATTTGGCATCAAAAAATACTATTGCTAATGTAATGAAATCTTTGAATTTGACAGAAAGAAGGCACATACAAGGGGAAGAAATTCAATGCCATATGTCACTTTTTTGGTTACCAAGCTCGTGGATCTCTTCCATCGAAATTCGATTGTGATTACGCCTACGTAAGTCACTAACAGTCTGTGCCACAGTACCAATGCAACTTCATAATTTAGATGAATATTAACACTATTGAATGGGAGAATCATGCAGGTTCTTGGACATATATGTTACCACATCCTTGCAGCTGGTCTGAATGGTTACATGGCAACAGTGACCAACCTAAAAAGTCCTGTGAACAAGTGGAAATGTGGTGCTACACCTATTACAGTTGAGTTTTGTCGTATTTTCTATCTAAAAGACGGCGGTTAATACAGTGTATTTCTATACTAATTCCCCATTCTTTTATCTCTGGTATTACCTTTTAGGCGATGATGACGGTGAAGCATTGGTCCCAGGATGCTAGTTATACTTTAACTTCAATTGGTAGACCTGCAATTCATCCAGCTATGGTGGATTTGAAAGGCAAAGCATACGAGTAAGTCAGCTATTACAGAAAACATGAACACACTCACGTTTGGCCTTATTTATCAATTGTTTGAATGTGAATGGTTTTCTTGCAGCCTCTTGAGACAGAATGCACAAAAATTCTTGATGGAAGATCTGTACAGAAACCCAGGACCGCTACAGTACGATGGTCCTGGTGCGGATGCTAAAGCAGTGAGTCTCTGTGTTGAAGATCAAGATTACATGGGACGTATCAAGAAGCTGCAGGAATATCTTGACCAAGTAAAAACTTTTTGTTTTTGTGTTTTTCTCTGCTAATTTCGTCAAGTATCGAATAATGTTCTTCGCCACTTTCATATTTATTAACATTTTTGGGGTTTGGTCAGGTGAGGACGATAGTGAAACCAGGATGTTCTCAAGACGTATTGAAGGCAGCACTGAGTGTGATGGCTTCGGTGACTGATGTTCTTACTACTATTTCTTCAAATGGTGGTCAATGATTTGCTTAAAACTTAAGGACAAAGCTCTTATGAATCACACACGTCGTGTTTGTTCTCTTCTTTTTGTTTTCTTTCTTTTGAGATGTAACTTTTGTTGTATTTTTTAAGTTATTGAGTTTGGAAAGACATAAAAATTGAAAAGGTTTGGATTATAGAGGCGCTATTTCACCATATCAATCCTTGTCCAACTTTTATTTTTCAGTTTCACTATTATTACAAACTTTTTTTAAATATGACAATTAGGCATGCATGCATGATGCATATAGCAATAGCATCGCTTGAACACGATTTTGTTTACAAAAAGAATCATTAAAATTTTAAGAGTTACATTTTTAATCTTAACTACACCAAAATACTAGAAATACAGTGTATCTTGCAAACTAACTTTAACAACCAATGACGTGTCATGTTCCCAAATCCCAGTTATAAATTTTGATAGATTTTTGACAGTATCTTAGGTACAGCTTTGGCATAAATACACTTTTATTTATTTTAAAAACTATCTTTAGCCTAAATACATTGTTAGTTATTTAAAAATTAGAAACTAAATGAAGAAATTATTTAGATATTAAGAAATATTTATCATTAAAAGATATTAGATTTTGTCATTTTTTTATATTAGTAAATTTTCTTTGTTCAACTAATGAAATTAATAACTAACAGATTATTTTGCAAAATGACAAACCTATAAAATATATATTAATATTTGATTTTCAAATTATCTTGCAAAATCATTCAAAAATTTAACTAAATTTATATTAATGTTGTATTTGAATTTTTCTTATAATGGTGAGATACTGAGATTATCCTTGATTAGAATTGATTGTTACTTTTTTTTGGTAATAATATGTTGTCTATTATTATATATATATATATATATATATATATATATATATGTT
>Ga0041059_1000282_pt1 | contig 35681 bp, 34 predicted proteins | sample AraColnosormetaG_FD_56232 | JGI IMG/M metagenome (GOLD analysis project Ga0041059, IMG submission 56232) | Arabidopsis roots microbial communities from North Carolina, USA - Col MF nosort | ecosystem: Host-associated > Plants > Roots > Unclassified | place: USA: North Carolina | collected...
TACACAAAAATAACTAATATATCCAAAAAAATCCTAATATTTTCTATATATAAGTATAAATGTAACTAATATATATTTATATTTGAGATATGTTTGGATACCTATTCAGGTTCTGGTTCGAGTTTTTTAGATTTTGAAGTTTAGACCCGTTCAAGTATTTAAAAATTTCAGGTACTCCCGCCTAAATAGGCGGGCCTTATCTAGTATATATATATATTTATGGCAATTAGAAACTATGAATCAAAGGATCTAGATGCCAATTTCCTTTTCAGAATTTCAGTGTTCGAGTTTCAGCATCAAATATATAGTAAATTATAATAAGAAAAAGATGTAAATGTCATCCTATTATTTAAATTTATATATTGGGAAGTAAACTTATTACCCACAACACTTTTATTGGCCTTGCTTTGTGTAGTGATGTTGTTGTATGAAGAGACACTTGTTCTTTTCTTATCGTGTTTTTTGAAACCATTTTATTAATGAAATTCAAATATACAATATTAGTGTAAGTGTGTAACTAATATGGATTGCGCTTTACAATCTTGTTTACTGAATTATGACTCGAATTGACAAGAAAAAGAAGCTATACTTTATTACATACTATAATCTAAATAAATTACACGTACATTGATGTTACTATAGAAATAAAATAAATTTTGGGGCTTGTATGTTTATGCATATATTTGATAGGCAGAGGAGTTAGGTAAAAAAAAATAAAAAGTCACTTTCAAGTATTGTTACACTTTGTCCTTTCCCATTTGGCTACTCTCTCTTTCTCTCTTTTGCCTTTTTCCTTTTGTGGTAACTTTGTTTTCCTTATAACATTATTTCATTAAGTTTCCATTTTCGTTTTTTCTCCGAATTACGTCATGCATGGCAGATCAAAGAAACTAATGTTCGATATTTTATAATTTTTTACTAAAAGGATCTTCTTCGCTAAAGAAATTACCAAACACTGCCATTACAAGTCTTGTCTAATAAAATTTCGTATTTAAGTTATTATTTGAATGTTTTGTAGCTTAAATTGTCTTTTGTGTTTGGTAGTTTGAAAATTGAGTATAAGACATCTTTGTTAACTTACTCAAAATTTAAACGAATTATTTTTTATATTTAAAATAACCTTAAAAGAAAAAATGCAAAGTGAATTAAAATATATTTTAAGAAAATTATTACTACTTTTTTAAAATTCTCTGTGAAATAAAAATAAAGAGAACATAAATATATAGAGAGGTTAAACGTGCAAATTAATGCGCACTAAGTGTATAATGCTGAAAGTAAATTATGACCACTATACGTATAATAACATTTAATTGAAACCCTAAGAAACATTGATATTATTAAATAGGTAAAGCCATTTTCACTGCCTAATTTACAGAAGACAAAAAAACCTTATACAAGAAGCAGAAGAAAGAGAAAATGAAATTAGAAAATGGTGAGCTGAAACAACACGCCACACACAGAATTATACAGAAACTAGAAAGTGTAATTAAGCATATTCTTACCCATTAATCTCTCACCTTTATTGTGTCATCCAACCTCAATCTCCGTTTCCAGATCCCCAAGAACACAGCTCAACAAAAAAGTACTTTAAAAAGACTCTCTTTCTCCCTCTATCTCTCTATATATATTTCTCACTAGCTCTTTCACACACACACACACTTTTTCTCTCTCTATCTCCTCTCTAATTCACACATCAAGATTCAAGAATCAACAACATCCTTGAAATGAATATTGTAATTAACTAATTCTAGGGTTTTCAGATTCTTGTTTTTTTTGGTTAGTTAATTAGGGTTTCTTTTAAGTTGATCTAGCTTTCATATACACTTGAATCAGGAGGAAGAGGGAGCCACTCATAAGAGGAAGAAGAGAGAGATGGGTAGAGGGAAGATAGAGATAAAGAAGATAGAGAATCAGACGGCGAGGCAAGTGACCTTCTCCAAGAGAAGAACTGGTCTTATAAAGAAGACTCGTGAGCTCTCTATTCTCTGTGACGCTCACATCGGTCTCATCGTCTTCTCAGCCACCGGAAAGCTTTCCGAGTTCTGCTCCGAACAGAACAGGTTAACTTCTTCTTCTTTCTTGAATTAGGGTTTCAGAGATCTATACATACATGTGTATGTATCCATCTAATTAATGAGGAAATGAGCTAGATATATGACTCGTGCTTGAGAACAGACAGTTTTCATCATTAGTTTCTGAAGTAGCAGGTGTCATGAGTCGTTTTTTGGATTTTCATTTGGCCCAGAAGTTAAGAATCTTTGATCCAATATTTTTGTTCTTGCAGTATTTAATTTGTATTTTCATGTATCTTATCATATTTAATACGTATGGGTCAAATTCTATATTTAATTTGTATTTGACATTTCTTGATCCAGCTTTTTCGTAATAAGACCCTAATTTTTTTTACTTATTTTTGTCACAAAAAAGACCCTAATTTATGTAGTATATTAATGTGTCATATTTACAACATAAACATACATACCGATATATATGTATAAGTCTCATGTTAATGATTCAATTTAGTACAATTATAAGTTTTAGTTCTAAGTCATGAACCAGATAAATAAGAAAATTATTCACATATAGCCATAATAGGAGAAGAAGGGTGTGCTAATAGTTTAAGCGTTGATTACACAAAAAATGGGTAAAACACCTTTTAAATTTGTTTTCTCCTAACCAATGTTTAGGCCAAAATATGGATTCTACCCTTCAGAACATTATTAGTTATTTTGATTTTTGTGTTCCTCCAGTGATTATTGAAGTCTTGACGTGTAGCATTAAAGATACTAAACTGATCACATTTTCATATTGAATAGGATGCCTCAACTCATTGACCGATACTTGCATACCAACGGATTGCGACTTCCTGATCATCATGACGACCAGGTATATATATGCACGCATACTTTTTCCTTTGTGTTACCAATTGACAACGAAGGAAATCACACATTTTCTTAAGAAACATATGATATATTCATTTGTATTTTTGTGTATAGGAGCAATTGCACCATGAGATGGAACTACTAAGAAGAGAGACATGTAACCTTGAGCTTCGTCTGCGTCCATTCCATGGACATGACTTAGCCTCCATTCCTCCTAATGAGCTTGACGGACTCGAGAGACAGCTAGAACATTCTGTCCTCAAAGTCCGTGAGCGTAAGGTAATGCAAATATATGTCCATATCTATACATATTCTTTTAAAACTATATTGGTTACACTTTTGTTTGATCTCTGCTATTAATATATTGAAGAATGAGTTAATGCAGCAACAGTTGGAGAATCTAAGCAGAAAGGTCACTCTCTAATCACTCTTTTTAAACTCTAATTTCATCTAATAATCTGATTATACCGCGTGTTTAATTATCATTACCGTGTTATGCATATGATCAGAGGAGGATGCTAGAAGAAGATAACAACAACATGTACCGTTGGGTGAGTTTGGTTACTAGCGAATGTCAATACGTTTTCACATTTACGTTGGTATAACATTTTTCTACATATACCGATGTTTCTCGCAGCTTCATGAGCATCGTGCAGCGATGGAGTTTCAACAAGCTGGGATAGATACCAAACCAGGGGAGTATCAACAGTTTATAGAGCAGCTTCAGTGCTATAAACCAGGGGAGTATCAGCAGTTTCTAGAGCAGCAGCAACAACAACCAAACAGCGTTCTTCAGCTTGCTACACTTCCTTCTGAGATTGATCCTACTTACAATCTCCAGCTTGCTCAGCCTAATCTTCAAAACGATCCAACGGCCCAGAATGATTAATACAATTCTCAATAGATATCTACTCTTTCTTTATGGAGACAGATTCATGAACTTTTATTACCTATATTTTGATAAGCCAGTGTCTTCTTTTGTGTGGCTATGGAAACCTTGTTTAAAGCACAATGCACTTGAGTTCTTGGTTATATAATTAATCATCATTATTACATATTTTCCAACTAAAGATCATCTGTTTATGTAATGAAACACCCTTGTTCTCCAAGTTATGTTTGTGAAAAAAAAAAGCTGTTGCTTTGATGTTTTGAAGTGAAGATTGGCCATTACCTGGAGACAGAGTGCAAGAGATAAGCAAAACTATTCTTAGACTATTAGCCGCAAGAAATACAAAAAATCCGGCAAATGTCTTATAGACTATTAGCCGCAAAAAAATAAAAAATAAAAAATCCCGGAAATGTCTTATAGATTACAAGCCGCAAAACTATTCTTAGATTATTAGCTGCCAAAAAAAAACATGAGGATCTTTGTAATGTCTGGTGGATTCAGACAGAGTGGATCATAATCCCGAAAAAAGCTCTTATAAAAAACTAAGCCATGATTGAAAACATTCCAATAACTTTTACAGAGGACTGCAAGAACGATCAAGAAGCAAGAAAGACGTTTCAGAAGAACAAACGTCTTCTTCTTGTTCTTCTTCTTCCTCCTCTTCTTTTTTTTGTTTTCATTACGACGAGAAAATTTGAGTTCGTGATCGCTTGAACAACCATCATCATCATCTAGAGCCCCAAAAAAGAAGAAGCTGCGGGCCGGTTATTTTGGTTAATTAGTCTAAATCCATGGCAGGAGGGGCATTTATAGACGAGAGTGGCCATGGAGGAGACTACGAAGGTCGTGTAACCGCGTTTGTCATGATAACCTGCATTGTAGCTGCAATGGGTGGTCTCCTCTTTGGTTACGACATTGGTATCTCAGGTTTGTTTCTTGCCAGCCAAGTAAACCAAAATTCTTCTCTCTGCTTCTTTCTTTGTTTTCATGGCGGACATATTATATGTTTTCAGGAGGAGTGATATCAATGGAGGACTTTCTAACGAAATTCTTCCCTGACGTGCTTCGTCAAATGCAAAACAAAAGAGGGCGTGAAACAGAATATTGTAAATATGACAATGAGCTTCTTACTCTCTTCACTTCCTCTCTTTACCTCGCTGCTTTGTTCGCTTCTTTCCTTGCCTCCACCATTACAAGGCTTTTTGGCCGGAAGGTCTCAATGGTTATCGGGTCTCTCGCTTTTCTCTCTGGAGCTCTTCTCAACGGTTTAGCTATCAACCTCGAGATGTTGATCATCGGGCGGTTATTTCTCGGTGTAGGTGTCGGATTCGCTAACCAATCTGTTCCTCTTTACCTCTCTGAGATGGCTCCTGCTAAGATCAGAGGAGCTCTCAACATTGGTTTTCAATTAGCAATCACGATCGGGATCTTAGCCGCGAACATTGTCAATTACGTGACCCCAAAGCTCCAGAACGGGATCGGATGGAGATTATCTCTCGGTTTAGCTGGAGTTCCGGCCGTTATGATGCTTGTCGGATGCTTTTTCTTGCCAGATACGCCAAACTCAATCCTTGAACGTGGAAACAAAGAAAAGGCTAAGGAGATGCTGCAGAAGATCAGAGGAACCATGGAGGTTGAGCATGAGTTTAATGAACTTTGCAACGCGTGTGAAGCCGCGAAGAAAGTTAAGCATCCATGGACGAACATAATGCAAGCTCGTTATCGACCGCAGCTCACGTTTTGTACCTTCATCCCATTCTTCCAGCAGCTAACCGGGATCAATGTCATTATGTTCTATGCACCTGTTCTGTTTAAGACCATCGGTTTTGGAAATGACGCCTCTCTCATATCCGCAGTTATCACCGGTCTTGTCAATGTCCTTTCCACCATTGTCTCCATCTACTCCGTTGACAAATTCGGACGAAGAGCTTTGTTTCTTCAAGGTGGTTTTCAGATGATCGTGACCCAGGTGCGTACAAACCCTAAAACAATGAAAATACTCTGTTTTTCAAAACAGAGTATCTTGCTCTGCTTTCTAAAACCGAGGTAGGTAACAATGATTTGTTTTGCTTTGGCTTCAGATCGCGGTCGGGTCGATGATCGGATGGAAATTTGGATTCAACGGGGAAGGAAATTTGTCAGGGGTTGATGCGGATATAATCTTGGCACTGATATGTCTCTATGTGGCGGGTTTCGCGTGGTCATGGGGACCGTTGGGATGGTTAGTGCCGAGTGAGATATGTCCATTGGAAATTAGATCAGCAGGACAATCGTTAAACGTTTCGGTGAACATGTTCTTTACATTCTTCATTGGACAATTCTTCTTGACGATGCTTTGCCATATGAAGTTTGGTTTGTTCTATTTCTTCGCGGGTATGGTCTTGATCATGACCATTTTCATTTACTTCTTGTTGCCGGAGACAAAAGGTGTTCCGATTGAGGAGATGGGGAAAGTGTGGAAAGAGCATAGATATTGGGGGAAATATAGTAATAATGATGATGGTGATGATGTTGATGATGATGCTTATTTTTAGTTGATGATTATTTGGGATTTAAGGATATGTTAGGATTAAAAACTTATTATTGAGAAAATGCTTATACTGACCAATGTGAGAAAATAAAAATGAGGATATAATAAACAAGTGTACATAATTTGAGGATTTATGACCGTACTTAAAATTACTCGAAACTTCTTGAACTAAAAATAATATAAATTTTTTGTTTAGACTAAAATGATCATTTTTTACGATAAAGATACATGTCGAGTAATTATTAAGAGTATCCAAATTATCCGTTTGAATTGTTAAAATATTTAAAATTATTATAATTTTCCGGCTACTAAAAATTCTCTAACACTTCACAAGATTATTAAAAAAAACTCTCTCTCTCTATTTGTACTTAAAATAACCCAAATTTGACCCATTCTCATTTGGATAGCGATTTTTAAATTATTGAATTTATCTACCATATCATATCTTATCAGTTGTTTCCAAAACTTAGAAGTGAAATTAAATTGGTTATTTATTTTTGTTTGTAACATAACTAAATCAACCATCAAGTCAATCTCGAACAAACAATTGTTATCATCCATTATCCAATATTAATTACTTTTTTGTTTTGTTTTGTTACAAGTGAATACTATTCACATGATTTATAAATTAGTATTATTATTCACTCCACAACATTTTGTATCAGATTAGGTTTCAAGTTTATAGTTACACAAAAAATGGATTCCGAAATCTTTTAGATTAAAAAAAAAAAGGATCAAAAGTTCAAGGTACACAATCTTTTTATAAAACTGCCGACATGATGCCATATCGCTCATGATTGCATTTATTTTTTTGCATTAGCTCACAAGAATGTTAAAAATTAACGATAAGAAAATCCATTTAATTAGGGGGTACGAGTACGAAAATAATTAAAACAAATATTAGCGTTTGGTGGTGCATAACTCAGCATAAGTCATAAAATAAATTGTTGTCACGATATGTGAAGAAAATCTCGTTGCGATGAGACGAACGACATAAAGAAAATCTTGCGTATCTGACAAGTGGACTAATCCACTTATTTTCAATGTCAGTCTCAAAATGGGAGTTATTAAAATTAATGTTCGTTCTTTTTATTTTATACACACATTTATTTTATATATATATTTATATTATATACAGTAAAACCTCTATAAATTAATAACATTAAAACCATAATATTTTTAATTTATAGTACTATTAATTTAAATGTCTTTGGGTATTTTAGTTGGCAAAACTCAACTAATTACAGGTAACTTTCTTTTGTGATGTCGACAAAAGAATTCTGAATAATTTTTAAGGGTTTCGATTTTTGCCATTTCACGTAAAACACGTGATACTGGGCTACTGGCATTTACGGCAGAGTAACTGGTGGCAAATATTATTACCAATATACTATAAACAAATAAATAAAAAGAACAAACACTAGTATTAAATTTTGATTGTTTTATAACTCAATTAAGTTTTGATGTCAAAGTCTACTTACCAATCAATTACCTCACTGATTTGTCTCCTTTTCAATCTTTTCGATTGTTTTATGGAAACAGCTTTCTAAAAAAGATTAATTTTCACGTAATCACAAAACAAATGTTCACATTAGCCCAAATCTAATAACCACATTAGGTTGGTCCCAAAAATTTAAAAACAAAAAAAAACTTTTTTAGACAGAGAGACCAACTTCAATACATTTAGTTTCATGTATTTTAAATAAGATTAGTATCTTCGTGTTAATTTCCAAATTCAAGCTTATAGTAAGTTAGTAATAATGTATATAATGACGTGGCAAAGGATAAATGTCTCTTTAAATGCACGTAGCAGCCGGAGGAGTGACCCACCTACCTAGTGTTAAATTCTCCTGCCGGAGTTTGGTCCCCACGCGACCTTCTTCTTCACCGGAGTAATAACGCGCGTGAGCTCCACCGCGTCGGGACAAAACTAATGTCCTCTCAAAAAAGCAAAAAAAAAAAGAGAAAAAAAACCAGAGATGGTGAGCTGTGTGAAAAGGACCCCACCACACCCATGTGCTTCTCCTTCCTGTCTCCACCAGCTCCCTCCTTCTCAATCATTAGCTTCTTCTCTTCTCTTCTCTCACAGAGAGAGTAATCACAAGCCAAGTGAGAAAAAGAAAACACTAAACCCAGATCGAAAACCATGTCTATTAACAACAACAACAACAACAACAACAATAACAACGATGGTCTTATGATCTCATCAAACGGAGCTTTAATCGAACAACAACCATCAGTCGTTGTGAAGAAACCACCGGCGAAAGATCGACATAGCAAAGTCGATGGAAGAGGGAGAAGAATCCGTATGCCGATTATATGTGCTGCTCGTGTTTTTCAGCTAACGAGAGAGCTTGGTCATAAGTCAGATGGCCAAACAATTGAATGGTTACTTCGTCAAGCAGAGCCTTCTATTATAGCTGCAACAGGAACTGGTACAACTCCAGCGAGTTTCTCAACTGCTTCTGTCTCTATCCGTGGAGCCACCAATTCTACTTCTTTAGATCATAAACCCACTTCTTTACTTGGTGGTACGTCACCGTTTATACTTGGGAAACGTGTTAGAGCTGATGAGGATAGTAATAATAGTCATAATCATAGTTCTGTTGGTAAAGATGAGACCTTTACGACAACACCAGCTGGGTTTTGGGCTGTTCCGGCGAGGCCGGATTTTGGACAAGTTTGGAGTTTTGCTGGAGCTCCACAAGAGATGTTTTTACAACAACAACATCATCATCAGCAACCATTGTTTGTTCATCAGCAACAGCAACAACAAGCTGCAATGGGTGAAGCTTCTGCTGCTAGAGTTGGGAATTATCTTCCGGGTCATCTTAATTTGCTTGCTTCTTTATCCGGTGGATCTCCCGGGTCGGATCGAAGAGAGGAAGATCCACGTTAATGGTTTAAGCCCTTTTAGGTTTGAGGGCAAAATTTGGTATATATATTTATTATCTTCTCTTCTCTATTGTTGTCATTGTTTCTCTATGTGTGTGTTTTAGTGTTGTTAGAGATTGATTTGGTTTCAGAATCTCTGCAAGTGATTTGAGAGTTTTCGTTAGCTTTAAGTAAGTTAAAGACGGTTGTTTTTGATTAGGGTTAAATTAGGGTTTAAGAATCTGTTGTTTTTTTGGAGGGAGATCGATTTCTTATCGGATCCAAGATTACTTTTAGGAAAAAAGGGAAAATTTCAGAAACCACGGTGGTTTCTTTTCCTCTTTTTTTTTTTGTGTCTGTTTTTTTTTTCCGGTGAAACAGAGCCGTCGATTAAAATTTCAGATATATATTTAAATGTTTTAATATGGTTTGTTGTTGTTGTTGCTAATTGTGTAATGTGTTACAACAATTGTGGTGAAGCATTTGCGTAAGCTGTTAACCACGTTTATTTCTAATAAATGTTTCGAATTCATATTGTTCCTTCCTTCTCTGCATTTATTGATACACAAAAAGCTTTATGTGATAGTGATTGTTTCGTTGAAATCGAACCGGATGATGGATTTTTGAACAGAATCATAATAATCTCTTATTTTTTTAGTGGATATATGTATGAATTGTGGATTTTGAGATGCTATTTATTTTTGGCGTTTCGCGTCTTGATTTAATGCAAGAACTGAACAGAGGATTTAGTAAGAAAAAGAGACAAACCAGTTGTGTCTGAATTCTTCAATTTTGTTGCCTTTTTGTTTCATATGAATCTTTGTACTGTGCTTTTGGAAGTTTGGTTTGTCACGTTAGTCAGAGAAATATTAAATTTAAGTACTGTTAAAACTATATGGCGACATGATATCTTTAAATTAATTGTCTATATTTTTGTTCTAGAAACTGTTACAATTTGAAAGATTAAAGGTGTTAGAATTGTCTCTTCTCTTGTTTGAGATTAGCTATCTAAAAAAATGTGGGTGATACACTCGAACATGAGTTCAAATGGTTGTTTTAATTTTGGCAAAAACCATTTTCACTGTTGTAATAATTTGGACTATCAAAAAAGTAAATTTTATTTTAACCCCTGATATAGTATAATTTCTTATGCAAAGTATATTTAAGGTACAAATAGCATAGATTCAATGATTTCGTTTGTGGTTTTCACAGCTATATATCTGCTGAGTAATGTATTTAACCAATAATTTATTTATCACGATAATACCTGATGAATAAATGTCAAAGTGATTAGATAGGCTTCTTTAGACTATTTAGGTCACACTAACCAATCAAAAGAATCAAACAAATTTTCTCATTAAAATAAGAATCCATTAATGGAAAGATCTTAACAAAAAGTTGGTGTTTTTTCTTTCTTAATTAGGTCTTAGTAATTAACACTTAGCTATATAATGTAATGCAAATAATTATAGGTGGGGGATCTTTGTAATCAACTCGTATCAATAAAACATCCGTACCTTTTATTGTCGAATCATCTAAATGACCCCAACACCAATAATTGATATGGTCCCAATTATTTTCTACCGAAAAATAATTTCTATAGGCTGGCAAATAATTCATATACGAGTCTTTATTTTTCATATACATATTTCGCATTTTGGACCGACACATGTAAATAAATAAATAGCCTCTCATTCACCTCACTCTACTAGCTCTGTGCCGTGTTAAATTAAATGTACTGTCAAATACTTTATGGTTCAGAAAAAATTGATGACTAAACATTATCATAGAGTATCAAAATTTGATTTTCAAAACTGACTATAAAAACAATTTTATAGCAAAAATAAAATAAATTTTAGTTGTTTCTTTTAAACGTTAAAGCATGTTCATTTTTTCCTAGTTGCAGATTCTACAGTGATCAATTTGGGATCTATATTAATTCTATATAAGACCCAAAACATGTAAGAATATTAATTTTATGTGTTATTTGTTTAGTTACAAATGTAAAAATACGCAACTAATTAACTATTTCATTTGGTTACATTTTTTTATAAGTATGACAAAATATAAGCAAATTAAGTATTGTTTGAATTATAAGCAAATATTTTTTTGTTTCAAATTTTTTCAAAATATAGGTAAACTATTAAAAATTGTTTTTTGATTCAATTTTGTTTTAATTTTTATTTGAATCAAAGCATACACTATTTTCTTCTTTAATCATTTAAGGCCTCGAAAATGTTAGAAACAGCTTAAATGGGCCAATATGGGCCTTATGACTTCATCTCTAACGCTGAAGTCTGAACTCCGCTTAACGGGCCATCACACACTTCGTCTCTAACCTTTTGAAGAAAGAGTTTGAGCGCATCGCAAACTCGAAGGCGCGACTGTGAGAGAGAAGAATGGCGTCGTCATCATCGAGAGGAGAGATGGAGAAGATGGGAATCGATCAGCTAAAAGCTTTGAAGGAGCAAGCAGATCTGGAAGTGAATCTTCTTCAAGATAGTCTCAACAACATCCGTACAGCTACCGTTCGTCTCGATGCCGCCGCCGCAGCTCTCAACGATCTCTCTCTTCGACCTCAAGGTTTTGTTTATTTCACCTCTCCTTCTTCAATTTCAGCGATGGATGATTATAAAACAATTTGAAAATTGTAGGTAAGAAGATGCTTGTACCACTGACTGCTTCTCTATACGTGCCTGGGACACTTGATGAAGCTGATAAGGTTTTAGTTGATATTGGCACTGGTTACTTCATTGAGGTAATAGAAAACTTCAATAAGTAATTGGATTATTATGACTTTGTTCTTGTGTAGCTCAAGTGTTTTGCTGCATTTTTATGTAGAAAACAATGGATGATGGAAAAGATTATTGTCAGAGGAAGATCAACTTGCTCAAATCCAACTTTGATCAACTTTTTGAGGTAATATGTATTCGCAATTAGGATCATTTCACTATCTTAGCAACTTTTAAAGGCCTGATTTGGTTTTTAGATAGATTCTGAGTGAAAGGGAATATGTATTCGAATGCCAGTGAGTATGCCTTAGAACTGTACTTTTAGGTATTGAAGGCCTACACTTTTCCTTCATACGGCTTATTGAATATGCCTTAGAACTGTCCTTTTACTGAAGGATAACACATTTCTCATAACATTTACGAAAATTGTGAATGAGCAAAGTGGATAAGATTTTTTGAATTGAATGGAGTCTGATTCTGTTACTAGGGGTGAATCTTTGTGGACTTCTTTCACTGACTTGATCCATTGTATAAAAATGTTTGAGGCCTTAAAGTTTTATGGAATGCAAGTACGTAGTCAGAAAGCCCTTTGGTTGATCCTTTCCTGCATTGTCAAACACTCCCTAGTCCCTAGAGCCATACATGATACACTAAGTAGAGGTCTGAGTATTGTTTTCGTATAAAGCAAAATTCAATGCTATGATCTCACGTTTCCTTTCCATTTGCTTCAATAGTTATTGAAATCAAGTGCATCATTGCCAAATTGTTTCAATACTCTTTTATTTTGAAAACCCTATTGTTACTGCTGTTTATCTCACCTGAGATTTTAGTTATAAACTTCAAAAATGTTCATTCAATGCAGGTCGCAGCGAAAAAGAAAAGCGTGGCAGATGAAGCTGGAATGGTCTTGCAGGCCAAAGTTAAACAGTTAACAGCTGCAACCACGTCGTGAAAATTATTCCTTCTCTAGTGCTTTTTGCTATTGAGACTATTTTGAGATTGCAAATGATTTTGTCTGATCAGTTATGTTTTGACTCTTTTGATCTCAATCGGCTTGTGTTTAGTGTGCTAGAAGAATTTGTGCTGTAATTTTAAGTAATCAGTAGTGACTATGAGAAAGAAAAGACGTGTTAACTAGTTATTTCTCATAAAACGTGAGAAAAGAGACAAAAGCGATGATGTTATTGGAGGCAAAAACGATGATGTTATTGTTGGGGGTAGAAAGAGACAACTGAATCAATGAACTTTAAATACAACTTGTTTTGTTGTTTTAAGAAAAGGGATCTTTCCGCAGCGTATTGCTCTTTGAGTTTTATCATCTGTGATCAGCACCAATTGCTTCATGGATCGACTTGAAGCCATCCCTTTCTAAGCATTTCACCAGTTCCTCCTATTGCAACAACAAGACATGAATATTAGTATCAATCTGACCTCAAAATACAGCATATGTATGTTTTTGTGTTCTTTATGGGGAAGGAGATACCTTTATTTGTGGGATGAGGGCAGGTCCTCCATAGGCAAATCCCGTGTACAGCTGAACAAGAGTAGCTCCAGCTCTTATTTTCTTGTAAGCATCCTCACCACTAAAAACACAAAAGATTCACCTTAAATCATTTTCTTGTGTTTCTTTTGTTCTTACAACTAAAGCATCAGAGGTATGTTCGACGTTTACCTACTAACCCCGCCACAGCCTATCAATGGAATCTTTCCCTAAGGAAGAGAACATGAAAATATCCAAAAACCCATCAGAAAAGGTTTTAGTTCATTGGTCGATTAGTGGATCATCTTTTTTTTAGGATAAGAACTTACTCGTGTCAAAGTGTACATATCTCTCAACATGTTGGTGGAGAGAGCAAAGAGCGGTTTCCCGCTCAAACCACCTGTTTCTGTTGCCACGGGGTTGTTGCTTACAGCATCAGGCCTTGAGACTGTTGTATTTGATATGATCTATAGGACCAACAAAGACAGTATCATCATCATCATCGAAAGCTTTTATGATTTGCAACATACCATACGTACAATCGAAAAAAGAGACTATTCTAACACTTTAATCGCTTTTACTACACTACGTTAAACAGACTGGAGGCTTCATTGATTGACACTGATGTAACATAAGTTAGTTCATAAGAGGATAACTTACCAGCCCATCCAAGTGCAGAGCAAGAGCCACCTACACAAACCAATACAATGTTGTAAGAACCAATTACTTGAAAACTATAGAATGTGTTTTAGCTTTTTTAGTACTACGTACCGCTGCAATATCTTCAAGCTCTCCTCTGGACAGATCAGGAGCAATCTTCACAAGAAGAGGAGGAGGACCTTCATCACCCCATTGCATCTCATCCCGAGCAGCTTGAACCTTCTTTACAAGGTCCTTCAACTGTTTCCTTCCTTGAAGCATGCGCAGTCCTGCAGTATTGGGTGATGAAACATTGATCACCTGAAGAGAAAAATGAAAATTAGGAACAAAGAATTCTACGGTGGATTAGATCAAATTCATGTTCGATATATCATGGTAAGAAGTTTGTACCAAGTAATCAGCATACTGGGATAAGTTATGAACTCCTTGGACATAGTCAGCAGCAGCATCCTCACTCGTCTTGTTCTTTCCAAGGTTGACCCCAAGAATACCAGGTCCAGATTTTCCCCCTGGTTTTACATCATCACTTGGAGATGACGAAGTAGCTGATGTTTCAGCCAACATTCTTTTACCATGTTGAGCACCCAACCGCTTTGCAACGACAACAATCCCTTCGCTATTAAATCCACACCTATTGATAATAGCTCTGGGAGGACCAAAATATAAGTCTTTTAGTTTAAACTATCTTGCTTCTTCAATCATTGAAGGTCTTTTATAGATTAGAGATTCTCACCCTTCTTGGCTTAGTCTGAAGATACGTGGTTTCGGATTGCCTTCTTGTGGAACAGGAGTTACAGAGCCTACCTCAACAAAGCCAAATCCCATCCCTAGCAGTCCCTCAGTAGCCTCAGCGTTTTTGTCAAATCCAGCAGCAAGCCCAATTGGGTTTGAGAATTTCCTTCCCCAAACTTCAAGTCCCAAGATTGCTGGATCAGGCCTCTTTTCTCTAGGTACCCACCCGCGAGCTGCAGCTGAAACAGCCAGCTTATGCGCAAACTCAGCATCCAGAAGAGCAAAGAAAGGATTCACAACCTTTGTTGCGTTGAATAGCCACCCACTGTCCAACACACAAAATAGGTAAGAGGTAAAAAACAAAGTGACTTCCTCAAAGTAACTACAAGGTAGCCTTAGCAATGTCAACTAACAAAGAGAACAAAAAGACTAAGTTTCAGGGCACTTATTAAGTAAAGTACCAGAAGGTTGCTTCATCTGCAGTACTAACATAAGCTCCTCCAGCTATGGCCAGACCAATGGTAGCTCCTGTCAATATCCTTCCCTATAAATTTTCAAAGTCAAACACTTTGCTCTTGTAAAATGAAATAGCATCAATGATCTAACTCTACTACACCAATTAATGTGCCATATTCAGATCAAAACAAGAGTTGCAACTCCTTATCTTAAGGAATAAGATTCCAATATGATTCGAATAAACCAAAAATGAGATTAATTTATCAATAAATTCATCAAAGCTACTCACTCTCTTGGAAAAATGAGGGACTTTCGGTGCAGAAGAAGCTCCAGGAACCGAAGAACAGTTACGGGTAGCTCCAAGAGGATTAGACGAAACCCTTCTGAACAAAAACTCTCTCGCCCATTTCGCCGACGACGTCGCAGCCCTTCCGGCCATTAGGTAAGATGATTAAATCGACAGTGGAATCAAACAGAGTTCGAAAATGGTTGCTTTGAAATCTATAAGAAGAGGGTTTTAGCCTTCTAGCTCACGGCTTGAATCTTGATAGAGAGAAAAATATACGCTTTTTGTTTGTTGTTCGGTTACAAAGGATCGTCAGAGTATTTGCTAAAACCCTTGCTTCCTTCAGGTTGATCTTTCCGGTTCGATTTACCGGTTTAATGTAGTTAACCGGGGTAAAATCTTATATGTTAACCGGTTTGAAAAGAGATTGATAAGGAAGGCCCTTTCTCTGAAAAAGCGAGACCAAGAGTGCGAAGTAGCTCTCTGTCTTTCGAAGCAGAAGTGAGACTTTGACGACAACAGTGGGAGGAACTATGAGTTCTTGTGTTGTGACGACAAGCTGTTTCTATACAATTTCAGATTCTAGTATACGTTTGAAATCCCCCAAGCTCCTCAATCTGGTTCGTTTCTTTGTGTGACATGGAAATTGCTGTGGTTCTGTTTCACATGAATCTATCTCTTTTAAGCACTAAAGCTTTCAAATTTCGTTTCCTTATAGAGTAACCAGCAGAGAAGACGCTCTCTTAGGTCTCGAGGTGGTTTAAAGGTTGAAGCTTACTACGGTCTAAAGACACCTCCTTATCCACTTGTAAGTGCAAATAAGACTTTGGTATTTGTATTTGGATTCTAAGTGTAGTAACTATGTCTTGCTTCTGTAATCCAATTCTGTTCTCGACTAAGCACGGAACTGTAGAAAGTTTGTTAATTTGGGTGAATTGTCTTGTGAGTATAGGAAAGATTGTGTCTTGATCTGTGTATCTTCTATCTTGCAAAGTAGATGTGTCTTGATCTTTAGGGCCTTGGTGATATGTCAAAGAAGATGGTATAGTTGAGATTCTAATTAGAGTTAAAAACAAATGTGAATAGGATGCTTTGGAGCCGTATATGAGTAGAAGAACACTAGAAGTGCATTGGGGAAAACACCATCGAGGTTATGTAGATAATCTGAATAAACAGTTAGGGAAAGATGATAGACTCTATGGATACACCATGGAAGAGCTTATCAAGGCTACATACAACAACGGGAATCCTTTACCCGAGTTCAACAACGCTGCACAGGTACTTTATATTCTAAGTAACTTGTACATTATCACCCGAGGCACACACTAATGTTGGAAGGATTGATGATGATTATGTTGTTGTTTAGGTCTATAACCATGATTTCTTCTGGGAGTCGATGCAACCTGGTGGTGGAGACACGCCTCAAAAGGGTGTTCTTGAGCAGATTGATAAGGATTTTGGTTCTTTCACAAATTTTAGAGAAAAGTTCACTAATGCAGCTCTTACTCAGTTTGGTTCTGGATGGGTCTGGCTTGTCTGTGAGAAACTTGACTAGCTTTTCACTTGGTATTAAACTGTAGAATGACTTTGAAAATGGAAAATTTTGATTCTCTTTTTGTTTTTTTCTGGAAAATTTCAGTAAAGAGGGAAGAGAGAAGGCTTGAGGTGGTCAAAACCTCAAACGCCATTAACCCACTCGTGTGGGACGATATTGTATGTTAGAGTTTTATTAGTTAGTTTTCTTGTTGAACTTAATGTTACCTCTTGATCACATCTCTTTTGTTGTTACAGCCAATCATCTGCGTGGATGTGTGGGAGGTACACCATCTCCTCTCTTCTGTCATTCTTCCAAGAAACACTTTGAAACATTTTCTAATATCTTTCGTTTTCTTATCTTACTTTGCAGCACTCTTATTATCTGGACTACAAGGTAAAAACCTAGCTTAAATTCCGACCATTCTGTGTTCTTTTTGTTCGTTCAAAAGGCTAAATCAGTGTTTGTTTCTTTCTTTCTCCGGTTGCTAGAACGACAGGGCTAAGTATATAAACACATTTCTGAACCACTTGGTGTCGTGGAACGCTGCCATGAGTCGGATGGCCCGTGCAGAAGCGTTTGTGAATCTTGGTGAACCCAACATCCCAATCGCTTAAGCTAAACACAACTCCTTGGAAACTTGGGCAGTCTCATTTTTGCAAACAGAGGTCTCAAGTCCCAAGTCCCAACCAACAAAACAAGAGTTGCTTTCTGAATGTGACCCATCTTTTTGTTCTGTGTAATTTAGCGACAGTTTTCTCTTCTTTTGCCTTTTGAGAGACTCTCTAGCTTTAAGATCATCAGTGAGCCCTGTATGGTGACAGTAATGTTAGTGACGCAATTAACCCTTATTAAGTTATAATAAAACGAAGGCTGGCTCACGTGACCCGCACGTGACTGAGAGTATCCGTTTCCTCTTCTTTCTTTTCTTCTTCTTCTTCTTCTTCTTCGTCTCCTGACAATAGGGATTGACACCATCGTTCACTTCAACGTAAAGGTATAAACTTTCTTCCTCCTTAACGTCAAAGTTTCACGCGATCGTCTCTGTGGAACTCCCTCAGCATCGGGTAATTCCCTGATTTTCCCAACTCGCTCTCGCGGAAACTCTCGATTTCGATTGGGCTCTTGAGGTTCTGTTCATTTCCTCGTCTATGAATTTTCTACAATTGATTAGGAGTCGTGCCCATAACTGCGTGAGTAAAAAGGGAAAATTTTCTTAAAGATAAGCAATTTCAAGCTTTGTGTTCGTGAAATTTATCCTTGTATGAAACTTGCAATGCGATTGTTGTGTTGGTTGGTGGGTTTTCTGTAAAATCTCAATGTTCATGTAGGACCTGGGTTTTGGCAGATTCAGTGCCATAAAGACTGTAGTGTTAGTCCTCATATTACATTTGTATGGTTGCTAAATGGTCAAACTGATACTAGTATAACTCAGAGATTACAAGATTTATTTGGATCAAGATCATATGTTTCCTTGATGCCAAAACTAATTCATTGTTAAGATTCATAAAATCGAGTATATAGCGAGTTAACGTTTACTTGAATTTCCTCGTTCTTTATCCTTTGTAGGAGGTTATGCAGTTCTTGGATCCCCTGAGATTTGTTGTCAAAAACCAGCTTCCATTACTGATACACTATGCCTCCGTCTCATTCTCAGGTCTGTTGTAGTTCTTGAAACAAATTATCATAAGCTTTGATCAAACAGGAAAGAAAACCTCTTATAATCTTTCTTGATTGATAAAAATGACAGAGATCTTCAGTGACACCAGCATCAGACAGTTATCTCAAATGCTACTATCACTAATCTTCTTCCACATATCCGAATACATTCTAGCCATCACCATTCACGGAGCATCAAACGTAACTCTTAGTTCGCTTTTAATCACCAAGCATTACGCTTTAGCAATGCTTCTGTCGCTTCTCGAATACCTAACGGAGATTATCCTCTTCCCGGGGCTGAAACAACACTGGTGGGTCAGCAACTTTGGACTCATAATGATCATCGTTGGGGAAATCATCAGGAAGGCAGCGATAATAACAGCGGGAAGATCGTTCACTCACCTCATAAAGATCAACTACGAAGAGCATCACGGGCTTGTGACTCATGGTGTGTATAGACTAATGAGGCATCCAAGTTACTGCGGTTTTCTCATCTGGTCGGTCGGGACACAAGTTATGCTCTGTAACCCCGTTTCAGCAGTTGCGTTCGCGGTTGTCGTGTGGCGGTTTTTTGCTCAGAGAATACCGTACGAGGAGTATTTTCTGAATCAGTTTTTTGGGGTACAGTATCTAGAGTATGCAGAGAGTGTTGCCTCTGGTGTTCCATTTGTGAACTGACACTTGAATTATTTTTGAACATATGAGTTTGATGTACTTGACTTGAGGTCTTAAAGTCACAAAAACATACAAGACCCTCTGGCTGAAAGAGAAGGTCTTGACGTGGATATGAAATTTACCACAGCGTTAATTGTTTATGTGACACCTGTCACCGGTGATGCATAGCTCCGGCGAAGAGTTTCGGAGAACAAGTTTGGTCTTTTTAGGGGTTTGAGCAGTGGAGTCGGTAACCATGTTATGCGGAGGCTCTCGCGCCTCCGTGCATTTGTGGGACCATCGTCATCCTCCTAGGCTCGGTGCTAAGGTTTTGCGGAAATCTTCGTTCATGCTCAGACCTTGTTCGGCTATATCGCAGCAGCGGATAAAGTCGTCGTTTAGGTCTCACTGTAAAACTCCAAGAAAAATCCCAGCTCCTCTCGATTGTTTCAGGTTTTTGAATCTCGCTGTTGTTTTGATTGTTTTTGTATCCGAATCTGATTGTTTTATGTGAAATTTCCTGATGAGCTTTAAGATAGAGATTTCTGTTAGATGTTCTTCACTATGTTCTACTCAAATTTTCAAAATTGGAGTCTTTACTAAAATATTTGGCTGTAATTCTTCTTTCAAAGCCAGGGAGATGATCATCCTGAGCTTTCAGCTGAAGGGCTTTCCCCAGTTGCAGGTATCTGTTTGTCATTCAAGTTTCAACTGCCTTCCATCAGTGGCCAACCTTTATATGACCTTTCTGGATTATGAATTTGTTTTGAATTTGCAGGAGGCATTGTTGCTCTAGGGAAGTTTGATGCCCTGCATATCGGTCATCGAGAGCTTGCAATTCAAGCTGCAAGAATTGGTACTCCGTATCTACTGTCGTTTGTTGGATTGGCTGAAGTACTTGGTTGGAAGCCTAGGTAATTTCTCCGTCTACCTTCCCAATTAACTTAACATCCCCTTGATCTAAGTTACTTATAATCATTAGATCATGACTCTACTGATAAAGTTTTTTTTTTTTAATCTGTATGTGCTTCTCACTTCTATTGAACAGAGCACCAATAGTAGCCAAATGCGACAGAAAACGAGTGCTTTCCTCTTGGGCATCGTATTGTGGTAACATAGCACCGGTAGAGTTTGAGATTGAATTTGCCAGCGTTCGACACCTTAACCCACAACAGTTTGTCGAGAAGTTGTCAAGAGAGCTTAGAGTCTGCGGAGTTGTGGCAGGTGAATTCCAAAAGAACATCTCAAAGGTTCCCTTCTTTCTCCGAAAATTCTCATTCTAAGTTCTTTTCCTTTAGGCGAAAATTACAGGTTTGGATACCGGGCTTCTGGTGACGCCTCTGAACTTGTGAGGTTATGCAAAGACTTTGGTATCAGCGCTTACATCATTAACTCCGTGATGGATAAGAACCAAGTCTCTGTAAACACAGAGGAGGAGGACTCAAAGTCGAAAGAAAGAGGTCAAGTCTCATCCACACGAGTCCGTCATGCTCTAGCTGCAGGAGATGTGAGGTATGTAACAGAGCTCCTCGGCAGACCACACAGGGTCATCTCTCGGACAAGAACACAAGATTTAACGAGCAAAAGAGGGAGGATCTCGCTTCAGACATCTTCGCTACTAAATTTACCACCAGGGAATGGAGTTTACAAAGCATGCTCGCTTATAGTTGGTGATAAGCATCCAATTTCGTGTAAGGTTATTGTCGATACATCGAATCTCTATATAGAAACAGAGGAAGAACGTTTCCACAACTCAGATGAGTCTCAAGAGTTTCAACTCTTAGGGATTGAGTTCGGTTAATTCACACATTGATAATCAAAAGAATAACATTTCCATTTCAAGATAACGATTAACAAAGATGTTAACTTTGACTCCATTTTGGCAATTACGTTAGCGGTAATGGATATTTATGAAAGTTTTGGTTTATTATTGAAAATAGTGTTAATATGACTGAAAATGAAAGCCACACGGTGATGAGAAGGTGGAAGAAGACAAGCAACAAAAGTGGGAAGAGTAATTAAATGTCTGTCTCTATCTCAAAGTCGTTGACTTTCGTTGTTGAGTGTCTCTTACTGACCAAACCGCCATTAGAAGTGTTCTCAATGATAAGACGCATTTCTTTGTACCAAATGTCAAATTTCCTGAATTGCCCATCCACCGAACATGGACTCATTTCAGAAATGAGGATCTTTGGGTCATTTTCTCAATATCTGGTGTTGCTTTCCTTGTACCACACGATCCTTATAGCTCATCATCTAATGGCCATTTAATCCGCCAGAGAAGAAGAAGAAGAAGAAAATAGATTAGGGTTTTTCATTCCAGAATAGCCCTAATCCAAATTCGAAATCTTTCTTCTGATTTTGATCTTTCCGATCATGTCATCGGTCTGTGTTAACGAAGCATTAACCGATGACGAGCTGAGATGGGTATTGTCGAGACTAGACAGTGATAAAGATAAGGAAGTGTTTGGTTTGGTCTGCAAGAGGTGGCTAAATCTGCAGAGTACCGACCGGAAGAAGCTAGCGGCACGTGCTGGTCCACATATGCTCCGCCGTCTCGCTTCTAGGTTCACTCAAATCGTCGAATTGGATTTGTCTCAGTCAATTTCTAGGTCCTTTTATCCAGGAGTTACTGATTCTGACCTCGCTGTTATCTCTGAGGGATTCAAGTTTCTCAGAGTTCTTAATCTTCACAACTGTAAAGGTATCTACTTTTTTGGGTTAAACAACAGAAAGAGTTCCCTTTTTGTTTTTTTTCCAATCTCTCTGGGTTCCATTTCTGATTTGATGAAACTTGAATTTGAAGGATTGTTTTCTAAGAGAGTTCAGGTGTTAAATTTTGTTCTCTGGTGTTTTAAGTTTTTTGCTTACTTCAATGTTGTTTGGATTAGTCCCTTTGTGGGTGATTTTTGCTGTAATCCATCAGCTTTAAGGGGTTTTAGTTTGAGAGCGTCTTAAGAAACCTGTCACAATAAGATTTCTATGATTGAGTTCTTCTTTGGCTCATTCTATTGGTATGAATGTTATGTCTGAATTCTCTAGGGTCTTAGTTTTCACAAATAGACCTTTCTTGTTGGATTTTACTGACATATGTTGTGGTGGGTGGAACAATCCTAAGCTCAGAATTTTGCTTACCTCTTCATCTTCTGGGAACAGGTATTACAGATACTGGATTGGCCTCAATTGGAAGGTGTCTTTCTTTACTGCAGTTTTTGGATGTATCATATTGTAGAAAGCTCTCAGATAAAGGATTATCAGCTGTTGCAGAAGGCTGCCATGATCTAAGGGCATTGCATTTAGCGGGTTGTCGTTTCATCACCGATGAATCGTTGAAATCACTCTCTGAGAGATGCCGTGATCTCGAAGCTCTGGGGCTACAAGGCTGCACCAATATCACTGATTCAGGTCTTGCTGATCTTGTGAAGGGATGCAGAAAGATAAAATCTTTAGACATTAATAAATGTAGCAATGTTGGAGATGCTGGAGTTTCGAGCGTGGCGAAAGCTTGTGCATCTTCCCTCAAGACACTCAAATTGCTGGACTGTTACAAAGTCGGGAACGAATCTATATCGTCGCTGGCGCAGTTTTGCAAGAATCTGGAAACTCTGATAATCGGTGGATGCAGAGATATCTCTGACGAATCTATCATGTTACTGGCAGATTCCTGTAAAGACAGTCTCAAGAACTTGAGGATGGATTGGTGCTTGAATATATCTGACTCTTCCCTTAGCTGCATTCTCAAGCAGTGCAAGAACTTGGAGGCTCTAGATATTGGTTGCTGTGAAGAGGTCACAGACACTGCTTTCCGGGATTTAGGGAGCGACGATGTTTTGGGATTGAAGGTTTTAAAGGTTAGCAACTGCACGAAGATCACAGTAACAGGGATAGGCAAGCTTTTGGACAAATGCAGTTCCCTGGAGTATATAGATGTAAGGTCTCTTCCACATGTGACAGAAGTGAGATGCAGTGAAGCTGGTTTGGAGTTCCCAAAATGTTGTAAAGTTAACTTTTCAGGTAGTTTAACCGAGCCAGATGTTCTGCTTTGATCGTTGCTGTTGGGATCTCGTTACTTGTCTGTTGGGAAATTCTGGTAACCCTAAACCTTCTGTGATCTCTCTATCTGTCTCGTGTATGGGCACACTCATAGCTTATAGTTCATCAGTGAGTCTTCTCTCAAGCTCTTGTATATTTTTGTGCATTAAATATTTGGTTGTAGCGGCTGCTTGATTATTCTTCAGTTGCTTTGCAAAGTGTGTGTAGTTGTTGTTGAACCTGCTTCTCCTTAAGAGTAAAAAAAGGTCAGCACTTGATATTTGTAAACTCTGATTCTCAATGTACTGATTTCTTAATACTTGATTCATCCCATTACACTTCTTTTGACATAGTTTGGTGCATAAAAGAACTATGAATTAAGGTTAACAGATGAGATCAACTAAATATATTCATCTCTTTCTCGTGTCTACAATGGAAACCAAAGTGGGTAAAGCAAAAAAAAAGAATTTGTGAGTTTGTACAAACATTCTCTGACTGAAACAGGGGAAAGTAGAAATGAAATATTTCTTGTTCCACCTGCACTAATTAGCTCCGTCAGAGAAAACCACTGCGGTTTATTGCTCATCATTGTTTAGCGCTTTCTCGAGACAGTTGAAAGCTTTCTGGTAGCTCACGAATCCCATGAACCAGAAGTCGAAGTTATCGATTGTGACTATTTCAAGGTACTTTTGAGATGGCTTCTTTGTGTTCTGACTCTGGTTCACTCCATTGATCTTGCACAATGGGATTGAGACTTTGTAGTGAACCCTACTGAGAACTCCTTGAGGAGAAGCAACCTTGATCGATCTTTCACTGCAAAATGCAATCTTCTTTGATGAGATGAAGAGGAGGCCTGCGATGGGACCTGCTGTTGTGGATAGATAGCATTGGTACGCCTTGAAGAGTTTCTCTTGATCGCAGACCTTGAAGAGTCGCTTATAAATCTTCTCTAAGCCTCCCATTTGAAGGATCTTAGCTCCCAAGGATAGCTTTCTCTTGACTGTTTCAGTTAGCTTTGGTCCTAGTTTGTCCTGATCTCTAGCTCCGTTTGTGAAGCTATCGGTTTTCTTCTTTCGCAGCATCGATTTTCCTTTGCCTGTCAAATATGAAACCTTTGAAGAAGTTGGGATTTGGTGGTTGTTGATGGAAGCTGGGTCAGGCAAGTAACTCATCGTATCAGTCTTGGCTGCAGGAAATGCAATAACTTGTTGGTGAACTCTGCTCAGTGTCATCTTGGAGGATTGAGTAGTGATCTTGATTCTTGATTTTGTGAAAGAGAAAGAGAGAGAGAGATTGTGAGTGATGGTTGATGATGAAACCGTGTAAGTGGGAAGGTATTTAAAGGGAAAAACAAAGAGACAAGAGGCAGTTGAAACGAAGCTCTGAATTGAGACCCTTTGTGGTAAAGGATGAGTCATGTATGGGTCATCAAGCCACCTAGATAAAGCTACTTTCTTTTGTGGGCATATGTACTCTGTTTGGCTTAGGTTTACAACTACTAAATCCTGTTATGACACAGTTTTGTCTAAAGTAAATTTCAGTAACTGATGAAATGTTTTAGGTTTTTGCTTTTGATTTTCCAAATAACAAAACAACTTAGGAGTGCAAATTAAAAGGCCTAGTTGCAATATATCTTCTTCCATTCCTTTAATTCGAAATTAAGAAGCTATTTACGAATTGATGATTCATCGGTCAACAATGGCCTTAATTTCTTAAAGGTTAAATCACATGCTAAAGTTATAATATTAGAGATCCCAAAAAAGGAAGTAAAAATGATCACACGGAATGACGACATGACGTTAGACTCCGACAAACTTTATTACCTACAAGTTGGCAAAATCTTATGTGTATATTTTGTTATGAGTATGTTTTATTTTTGGTCGATTTGTTAATGTAATAGTGATGTATCTACGTGGAAATGACAATGCATGGACGAGCGTGCATGGCAGGGCCAACCCATGTACATGCACGAATGTCTGGAATCCTCCAGTGATGACCAAATATTTCTTTTAGGCTAAGGAAACAAGTTTCTAACGTCATATTTCAGCACCTTTTTATTTTCAGTTGATATACTTTTAGTGTCAAATTCCATCACAGATGTCGGAATCAACATATTAACGATTACAGGATAAAGTATTTAATTACAGCTTTGAATGTGATCCGTCATGCCCTACTGATTTATTGACTCTTCTTTTGCCCTTTCTTTGTAGGGCAACCTTTTTTTTGTTTTCACTTTTTCTTTCACAAATCAACCATTTTTCTCACAAAGTCGTTTTTTTTGCTTAATTTTTTTTTGTGTCGACATACATATTCAATATTGCTCTTATAATATAGTCAAAATATCTTATCCGGCCGACGACAAAGGACATGGACCCCGATCAAGATGAACAGTATAGTCTAGAAAGCTTGAATAGTGTATGCCGGTTATAAATATTATGGTTATGTATGTATTAAATTGATAGTTCCTTTAACAACTTTAATGCACAAAAAGAACGATAAGTTAAATTGTTTTTAGTTATTTCTAGTTGTTAAGAGCGATCATACCATATTTTCTTAGAATAGTTAGATTCTTTCTTTGAATTCAATGTCTTTATAAACAACTACCGGCCGATCGAAATAATTCGAGTCTCAACAACTAACTAATCATTCCTTTATGCCTTTCATAAATACATGTACCTAGCGATTCATAATCATCTATACCTAAATACAATGCCCGCTAAATTTTATCTTGTAAACATATATACACCATGTGCATATCACATGGGTGACGAATTGATGAAACAACATCTATACTATATGGTGGGATCCATTTCAAATGGATCTTCTTTTTTACTTTTTATATATAAAAAATCAAATATAAGCTATATTTCTTATCTTAGCATGAACTAAAAGAAATAAAGACATCAGAAAGTCACAATGCCAACGCGGAAAGCTCCAAAGCCACGACGTTCCCTTCTGCATGACTCAATTTGCTCTCATATATTCAAAAAGCGTTACGTAATATATTTTGATTTCATTTTTTCTTGTTTCATGTTCCAGTTAATTAGGAAACATATCTTATCTCCTATACATGTAAAAGATATATGTGAAAAAAACTAAAATCAGGCTAACAAAAAAGAAGGAAAAGAAAAGCTTCATGTTTTGCCAACTTGTATGTAAAAAAGCTCGTCGGATCTAACTCTATCGTCATCTCTGTGATCATCTTTTTTTTCTTACTTTGCTTTTGTTTTGGTATCTCTAATATACAAAAAGATTTTATGTTTAAGCGATCACTTTCTGGTGTGTGTAGCAGGCTGAAAAAATGGATTATTTTAGTGTGACACCAAGTAAATATTTGTTTTGGACATGATGATTATGCTTGAGAACAAACTTGAAACAATGGTAAAATCTAAACTACCGACAATGATAAAGAAAGTACCAACAACATGTTGAGCTAAAACATTTCATCAGTTATTGAACTTAGTTTGGAAATAATATCACAAACAAGGACTTGGTAGTTGTAAAACCTTTCTTTATATATCTCTCCTTTAACTAGAAGATTTTTTTATCTCGCAAAAGCAAAACAAAGCATATGCTTGATCTTCTTCTATTTGCTTTTAACCCCAAAGAAAGTGGCTTTTTCTCTGTCTTGATGACCCATCCATGACTCATCCTTTACCACAAAGATCTCTTATCAACGATTCAATGCTTTGTTTTCAACTGCCACTTGTTTCTTTGTATTTCCCTTTAAATACCTTCCCACCAACACGGTTTCATCATCAACCCTCACTCACAATTTCTCTCTCTCTCTCTCGTTCTCACAAGATCAAGAATATCAAGAAACAAGATCACTTCTCAATCCTCGAAGATGACATTGAGCAGAGTTCATCAACAAGTTATTGCATTTCCTGCTGTCAATACTGCTCCGGTGGGTTACTTGCCTGATCCAGCTTCCATCAACAAGCTTCAAATCCCAACTTCTTCAAAGGTTTCGATGCTTCAAAAGAAGAAAACCGATAGCTTCACAAACGGAGCAAGAGATCAGGACAAGTTAGGACCCAAGCTAACCGAAACAGTAAAGAGAAAGCTATCCTTGGGAGCTAAGATCCTTCAAATGGGAGGCTTAGAGAAGATCTATAAGCGACTCTTCAAGGTCTGCGATAAAGAGAAACTCTTCAAGGCGTACCAATGTTACCTATCGACAACAGAAGGTTCCATTGCGGGCCTGCTCTTCATCTCATCAAAGAAGATTGCCTTCTGTAGCGAAAGATCGATCAAGGTGACTTCTCCTCAAGGAGATCTCACTAGGGTTCACTACAAAGTCTCAATCCCCTTGTGCAAGATCAATGGAGTGAACCAGAGTCAGAACACGAAGAAACCATCTCAGAGGTACCTAGAAGTAGTCACAGTCGATAACTATGACTTCTGGTTCATGGGATTCGTGAGCTACCAGAAAGCTTTCAACTGTCTCGAGAAAGCGCTAAACGAGGATGAGCAATAAACGGAGGAGCTACTAATTAGTGCATGGTGGAAAAAGAAATATATCATTTCTATTTTCACCTGTTTCAATCAGGGAATGTTAGGAGAGAACCTAGTAGAGACTGACAATATTGTTTGTACAAACTCAATTCTTATTTTCATTGTATTTTGCTTTTTGGTTTCTATTGTAGAAACGAGAAAGAAATTAATATACTTAGCCGATTTCATCAGTTTTCCTTAATAAATAGTTTTCTTTTGCACCAAATTACATGTCAAAAGAAGTGTCATGGTACTACTTATACGAAAAGTAACAACGAACCACATATATGTTGTCTGTTTTGTTAATATCAGAGATAGTAACACAGAGACATGACTCTGAAATAATTAAAAATTACCAAGTCAAGATTTGTGTTATTTTTAGTTTGAATTTACAAGTTTCAATATTGAATCTGGCTCTTATATTTAATCACTATTTCTTGGCTTACAAGTTACAATGAGGCACAGTAGCCCTATTCAGTAACTTAGTCTATACAACAAAATTGAGCGGCATAATTAGTAGATAATTTATCGTCCTTCAGTAATATTTTTTTTTTTGTAGATGATTCGCCATCACTGTTGATTAACAATATAATTGGATTCTTATACTAATATATTAAGATTGTTTTTGTTCATCTTTGATTTATTTTTGTTCCTCCTTCTGGAGATTTATTGATGGTTTCTTCTCTCAGGGGAAGATTGAGATAATGGGTCTCAAATTTTCTAAGATCAAGATTATGAAATGGTCTTATGTACTCATTACTTATATTTTATTCCCATGGTACATGTTTTTTTTCTCTGTATTATTCTTCTTTTGTTATATTGTGGTGTAAAAAAGGACAGTGAATTGGGAAAACAGATGAGATCAACTAAATATATTCAAATCTCTTGCTCATGTTAACGATGAAGAACAAAAGAGATATAAGAAAAGAAAAAAAATGAGTTTGTACAATATTGTCAATGGTTTCTAGGGCATTTCCTAACATAATCTGATTGAAGTAGGTTAAAGTGAAATGAAATATTTCCTCTTTTACCCACACTAATTAGCTCCTCAATGGAAGCAATATATCTTGGCTTATCATTGCTTGAAGCTAAGAGAAAGCGCTTGCTCGAGGCAGTTGAAAGCTTTTTGGTAGCTCAAGAATCCCATGAACCAGAAGTCAAAGCCGTCGACCGTGACTACTTCAAGGTACTTCTGAGATGGCTTCGTTGTGTTTTGACTCTGGTTCACTCCATTGATCTTGCACAAGGGGATTGAGACTTTGTAGTGAACCCTATTGAGCTCTCCTTGAGGAGAAGCCACCTTGATCGATCTTTCGCTGCAGAATGCAATTTTCTTTGATGATATGAAGAGTAGGCCAGCGATGGGACCTGCGGTTGTGGATAGGTAGCATTGGTACGCCTTGAAGAGTTTCTCTTCATCGCTGACCTTAAAGAGTCGTTTATAGATCTTCTCTAAGCCTCCCATTTGAAGGATCCTAGCTCCCAAGGATAGTTTTCTCTTGACTGTTTCGGTTAGCTTTGGTCCTAACTTGTCCTGATCTCTAACTCCGTTTGTGAAGCTATCGTTTTTCTTCTTTCGTAGCATCGATTTTCCTTTGCCTGTTAGAAAAGAAAACTTTGAAGAAGTTGGGATTTGAAGCTTGTTGATGGAAGCTGGATCAGGCAAGTAACCCGCCGGAGAAGTCTTGACGGCAGGAAATGTAATGAGTTGTTGGTGAACTCTGCTCAATGTCATCTTGGAGAATTGAGTAGTGATCTTGATTCTTGATTTTGTGAAAGAGTAAGAGAGAGAGATTGTGAGTGATGGTTGATGATTAACCGTGTAAGTGGGAAGGTATTTAAAGGGAAAGACAAAGAGACAAGAGGCAGTTGAAACAAAATACTTAATCGTTGAGACTTAAGAACCTTTGTGGTAAAGTGATGAGTCATGTATGGGTCATCAAGTCACATAGATAAAGCTACTTTCTTTGGAGGCATATACTCTGTTTGCCTTCTTTTTTTAAGGGAAACAAAACCATTTAGACATGCATATAGATAAAGGAGAACATAACTAAAGTTTTTTGTAACTACCAAATCCGTGTTATGACACAATTTTGTCTAAAGTAACTTCAGTAACTACCGAAATGTTCCAAATAATAAAACAAATTTAGGAGTAATTAAGAACGTCTCTATATATGGATCTTCTTCAAATATCTTGATATTCCTTTTCAATGTTTCTCTTTAAAATTTGAAACTTGGAAGATGCCATTTACAAAAATTAATGATCCATTGATCGACATAAAAACTCAAATCACATTTAAAAGTTGATTTGAGAGATGCCTAAATAAAAGATGATCACACGGAATGACGTTACACTCCTAGCTTTTTTACCTAGAAGTTGGCAAAACATGCCAAGCTTTTAATATTTAGGGTGATTTTAGTTTTCCACATATATATATAGGAGATAAGATATGTTTCCTAATTAAAAGAAACATGCATGAGACAAGAGAAATAAAAAAATCAAAATATTACGTAACACTTGTTGTGAATATGTGAGAGCAAATTGAGTCATGCAGAAGGGGACGTCGTGGCTTTGAAGCTTTCCGCGTTGGCATTGTGTAAACTTTATGATGCCTTTATTCTTTTATTTTCATGCTAACTTTTAACAAAGATCGGTTATACTTGATTTATATAATATATACAAAGCAATAAAGAAGCAAAACAAATAGTTAAATAGAAACACAAAAAGAAGATCCATTTGAAATGGATCCCATAAAATATTAGATGTAGTAGGATCAATTCGTCACCCATGTGATATGCACATACCTATATAGTTAATGGAGATATATTTTAGAACATGTATATACTATAAAACTGAGTGGACATTGTATTTAAATGTAGAAGATTGTAACTTATAAATAGGTATATGTATTTATGAAAAGCACAGAGGCGAACGATTAGATAGTTGTCAAGACGTGAATGATTCGGTAGTTGTTATAGTTGTTAGAATCAAAGAAAGGATATGTATGCATTGTTTGTTCCCAATGTGGTTAATCTTCATTGAGAGTTGATCGAAAAAAAATTATATAATAAATTGTATATGTAATTATTCTATCAGTAGTTGAAATATTTTAATAAAATTAATATACTATTTGTGAAAAATATAATTATATACTATCTGAATTTATCGTTCAATGTTTAATTTGCATTACCTTAAGCATCAATCATCCATTAAACGATAATAACCCTGAGAATTGTCAGTTATAATAATGAACCATATTGTTTCTAGCATATCGCAACCATAGAGCTATACAGTCTTCGTCACTTTTGGGGTCCATGTCCTTAGTCGGATAAGATATTTTGACTATATTATTATACGAGCAAAATTTAAATTCATGAGTCAAAAAATACTTTGTTGGCAAAATGGTTTTGATTGGACAAACAAAAGTTACGCGAATAAAAGAAGAGTCCATATTGGTTGGACAAGAACGGATCATATTCAAATATGTAATTAAATAGTTTATCTAATCGTTGATATATGATGGGATTTGACATAAACAAAGACGTAAAATAAAGGGTCGAAATTGTGATGTGGGAGACATTTTGCCTTAGCCTTAAAGAAAGATTTGGTGATTGGAGGATTTCTAGGGCTTTTCTGGCATGCAAATGGGTTTGGCCTTGCCATGCACCACTGTTCTGACTCCTGTGCATTGTCATTCCACGTATTACTATAATACCAAAATAATATTAAAGACATTCAAATAAATATAAATGAAAATATTACTTATCATTATAACAATATTGTATAATATTTTATCAGAAATATAGTGTAATTGATGAATTGTATTTAGTCAAGTGGTTAACTGTTCACCTTTATAGCTTCCTAATAGTTTGACTCTATTAAATCACATTATTTTGCAAGTAAAAAGAATTTGGTTATGGATCAGATTTTGTTAATCTAATGATGCTAAAAAAAAATAGGTAGAATAGTGCTATTACTTTTTTCTGAAAATGGGCAATATATTGATTATGTTCACATAGACTGAAAATAACAATATTAAATACTATTAAATATGCCATATTAAGAAAAATATTGAATAATACTTTAAAAAATTAATTTGTTACCAAAAAAGAAAAGAAGAAAATTTAGCTTTTTCCCCTTGGATTTGTTTTTCATTCTCTTCTTAGTTTTACATTGATTTATTTCTCACATTTCTGAAACTCTTTGCTTATATCTTGAAATTCCCAAAAATATTTATAAGAAAGAAAGTAAAAAAAGAAAACTTCATTAACAAAATGAATGGGAGAGTTAGAACTAATTTTGAGAGGTTTCTCGAATGTTCATCTCCACGTGTCCCGATTCAATTTTATACTCAGGTAACTTATGTTTAATTGTTTATTTTATCTTATTTTTACATAAAAATTGTTTTAACGAACATTCTCGAATCTAATTTTAAAAAATTTCTCGAACGTTCATCTCCACGTGTCTCTGATCATTATTATATTAATTTAAAGATATATTTATTTGTTTTTCCCATCATTTTGTACAAAATGTTGTTTGAACAAACATTCTCAAATCCAACAAAAATAATCTAATTCTTTCACTTACAGAAATTTGAAGCAACTAAAATTTACAAAAATAAACCATTTTTAAGAAGCAAAGAACAATTACATTATAAAAAAGGTAGAATAAATCAAACCCACCAACATATTTCTTCAACTGCTTTTCTTGGGTTAAATTACTCTCTGGTTAAAACCACGTTTACTGTATTAGATCTCGTTTCAATTCTCTAGATGGATTTTCATTTTAAGATCGATCTTCCTTGTGCTCTGGTAATTTTGATTTTCCATTCTTTGATAATAAACGAAAACGCATTCGATTGGTCAAAAGTCTGAAAGATAATGCCACAGTGGTAAAAAGACTAATAAAGTACGTTTAATTAGTCGTTGACATTATTACCAAGATTTGTATGCTTTCTGCTTTTTTATTATTACAAGATCTTAGCCAACATTGACTAGTTTGTATTTAAAACCCCATATCTAATACTTTTCAGCAACAATTTTTTTTTAAAATCTGTCTTTTATATTTTAAATCATAAAAAGTAAGTAAATAAAAGTTAGAAACATGGGGTAATTTAGATTAAATTATCTTTAGCAAGAAAAATTTAGATTGAGTAACAATATAGAGGGTCAGTTTCAAATCATTCAGTAAGGTGGAATTTGCAATGATGGGTTGATTAAGATTAAATTATCAGTTCAAAGTTAAACAAATGGAAACAATTGGGGTACCTTTTAAGAAATTTAAAACTTATGTCTTTTACCGAATATATATATATAACTTTATTCCAACCCGGTTTAAGGATCCGAATAGCGTAGTCGGGTTATAAATGTAAACCCCAATTTCAAAATCTGTTTTGCAGGCAAGGGGATCGTCTTCTTCTTCACCAATAGCTTTGGGAGCTATTGAAGAAGAAGAAGTGAGAAAGCCTCGCATCGTCCTCAATGATATTTGGTCTGCCTGTAAAAACTGGAGCACTGTTGGTATCGAAGTCCCTCTTTCGCTGGAAAACTTCGACTCCGATGTTAAACAGTACTATAATCCTTCACTCTCCGCCATTCAGATCTTTACCATCAAACCCTTCTCTGATGATTCAAGGTTCAATTTTCTGTTTTCTCTCACCACCATTTTGTGTCTTATTGCTTCATGGGTGACAATATTTGATGTGAAAGTTTGTGCCTTTATAACAAAGGCCTGATGGCTTAAGAGCTAGAAAGTTTATGCCTTTTTTTTATTTCCTCAAGGCTCTTATGTGTTTGTTTACATTGCTAACGTTTTCTTCTTGTTTATTATTAGAAATTTGGTTATTGTAGTGTACTTCTTTCAAGTAATTTGATTATGAATGTAGGAGCTCTGCCATTGGGATAGATGGTACAGAGACAGGATCTGCTATAACTGACTCTGACAGCAACGGCAAGCTTCAGTGTTTGGATGCTGGTGACTTGGGCTACCTTTATTTTCAATATAATGAGGTAGAAAGGCCATTTGATAGGTTTCCTCTCACTTTCAAGGTATCTTATAATTATCTCTATTTCGTTTTTTATGTTGGATTGATTCTCCAAATTCATTGGTTAGTAGAGAGTGGTTTTTGTTTACTTGTCTATGTATTTTGTAGATGGCTGACCTAGCTGAGGAGCACACTGGACTGTCTAGTCTGACGAGTTCAGATCTTTCTCCAAATAGCTGGATTTCGATAGCTTGGTATGTCGAGTTTTCTATTATCTTATTCAGTTTTAGCTTCTTCTTTGATTAGTTAATTGCTCACCGTGTGCCCGTGAGAGATATTTCTATATTAGTCCGTCATTTCACATCAACTTTCTTTCATATGATTCACACATTCTTCCCATGATGTATGTATACATGATGTTAGTTATTGTCTTCAAATGAATTAACTTAAACGTAAATCGTAACTGAGCTAATGTTGAATAGGAATATGGAATTATTATAGGTATCCCATTTATCCAATTCCACCAGTGATAGGCGTGGACGGGATATCTGCCGCTTTCCTAACGTACCATTTATTGAAGCCAAACTTTCCAGGTACTTTGGTCATTTGAGAATTAACATTACCTTTTCAACCCAAGCGTATACGGAAGCTATATAATGTGCCTGCTAAATTATCAAGCATGTGCTTTTGAGTATTCAAGTGTTTTGTATAGTAATACTTCGACATATTTACACATATAATTCCGGTACTGTGTTCTTGTTAATTTGTATGTTACGTTGGCGAAATTTATCGATATTGGTTGATTTCTAGTAGTACTTTATTCATGGGAGAATTTAAGGATTATGATTGTATTTACTTATTTAGGGTTCTTTATTTAATAAGTTATTGAAGAGCAGTAGGTATTCCTAGTTGGCGTAGTAATGAGTTTTCCTTTCTGGGAGGGATCGAACTGGTAGAAAAAAATACCGTGCAAAGGTAGTTACTAGTTGGAGATGTTCTTTTCAAGTCTTTACTCTATCACAGTGTCGCTTGGATATAGAGAAAAGTTATGCATCTGTTTTGGTATTAATTTCTTGTGGATTGTAAGAGATGGAGAAGTTGCATCTTTGGCGCAACGGTCTTACCAATCCTAGCCACTATTTTCTCTGCATAAAAGTCTTATCTTTAGTTTCCAAGTACTTCTTCCTGTTTGTACAGACACTTACTTCCTTTTAGCCTGAGCTTGATTCTATTATCTTAGAGCAGACTCAGTTCTTTAGTAAGTACAACTAGTCAAACTTCTCTGGTGATCGTATTGGTGTTAAAATCATAATCTTTTTGGTTTTATAAGCAAGTGTTTGATTGATGACATTTTTCGTGTTTCTTAGATCTAAACTAGTTTTTTTCTTGTGATTTCTCAGAAACAATTGGTAAGGATGATAAGGGGAATGAACAAGGAGAGTCAAGTACACCAGAAGTTCTACTTCCTCCATTTGGAGCAATGACTTACAAGGCCTTTGGTAACCTGTGGATGATGCCTGGGACATCAGATTATCAGAACAGAGAGATGAATGAAGAATCTGCTGACTCGTGGCTGAGAAAACGCGGCTTCTCCCACAGCGATTTCAACTTCTTTATGTCCCGTAAGTTTTACGGCGGACCCTATTAATGCCATCTTGCAGGTGAAATGCTAAGCCTAACAATGGAGTCTTATCATCATAAAAAAACATTTATGCTGTAAAACATTCCCATCTCTCTCTCTCTCTCTCTCTCTCTCTCTCTCTCTCTCTCTCTCTCTCTCTCTCTCTCTCTCTCTCTTTT
>Ga0041059_1000283_pt1 | contig 35646 bp, 29 predicted proteins | sample AraColnosormetaG_FD_56232 | JGI IMG/M metagenome (GOLD analysis project Ga0041059, IMG submission 56232) | Arabidopsis roots microbial communities from North Carolina, USA - Col MF nosort | ecosystem: Host-associated > Plants > Roots > Unclassified | place: USA: North Carolina | collected...
AAAAAAAAAAAAAAAAAAAAAAAGAAGTGTATTGTTACATTTGGCCTTCCAAGAACATTTGGTTGGGTCTTTGTACCAGCAGATCTTTGTTCCTTTTTTTCAGTCATTAGCTGCTATAATTATTTCAATTTCTGTTGTAAATAGTCTGGACATTTTGATTCCTTGTCATTTAGAAAAAAAATTGTGGAATCCAGAATCGGAAGCCATTTTGAAAGTTTATGCAGTGTTTTGGTAGACTTGTATTATTTTTTCCCTAGATTTAGAATCTTGCAACTACATTGTTTTTTCATTCAGTTTTAGCATAGGGACAGTTGTAGATAAACAAACATTTGTAATTCAATGTCTCTCAACTATTGAATTTGGAAACTTAAGCACGTTTATAACTGCCTTGTAATTCAGTGTCTTATGTTTCGAATGTCTTAGCCTTTTAAACGTACTGCCAAGTTGCTAGCAAACGAGAATTCTAACCAAAGCAAAAAAAAAAAAAATGGAACCGATGTATCAAATATAGGGATAACTTTAATGCATTGATAAATGTTTAAAAGATATAATTTACATAAATTATCCGATCAAACTCTATTTTCCGGGGACGAAGTTGGTGGCGTAAGCCCAAGCATTGTTAGCCACAGGGTCTGCAATGTGATCGAACAGATTTTCGATCGGACCTTTACCGGTAACTATGGCTTGGACAAAGAATCCAAACATTGAGAACATAGCAAGACGACCGTTTTTAAGCTCCTTCACTTTCAACTCTGAAAACGCTTCTGGATCCTCCGCTAAGTTCAACGGGTCGAAGGCCCCGCCCGGGTAAAGCGGGTCAAGCCCTTCCCCAAGAGGACCACCTCCGATTCTGTACCCTTCAATGAATCCCATTAGCACAACTTGACACGCCCATATAGCTAATATGCTTTGCGCGTGGATCAAGTTAGGGTTTCCGAGGTAGTCAAGCCCTCCTTCTGAGAAGATTTGAGATCCTGCCTTGAACCACACGGCTTCACCGAATTTGACTCCGTTTTTTGAGAGAATTTCAGGGAAGGTGCAGCCTAAAGCTCCCAACATTGCCCATCTACTGTGGATCACTTCGAGCTCACGATTCTTTGCGAATGTTTCTGGATCGGCTGAGAGACCAGCGGTGTCCCAACCGTAGTCTCCAGGGTATTCTCCGGTTAGGTATGATGGTGTGTTTTCGGAAAATGGTCCTAGGTATTTGGGACGGTCTGGTCCGTACCTGTCACAAATGTTTTGTTGGGTACTAAATTAGATGGTTGGCATTTGTAATAAATGGAAAATCTCTTTCAAGAATAACAAAGATTAGGTCATTTAATAGAGAGAGTGTGAGGTTGGAACCAGATGCTCTGAGGAGTAGACTTGACGGTACGACGCATGATGATGCGGCCACCGCCATTGGAGGCTCCGATTTTGCGGAGGAGATCGTTGGATGGCTTTAGGGTCGTTTGGCCAGCGAAAGAAGAGTGTTGGATTGCTGAAGTGGCCATTGCTTCTTCTAAACAAGAACACAAAAAAAGAAAAGAAGTAAGTGAGAATGAGATGTTGTTGAATTGGAGACGCCGTTTATATAGTAAAGTGTTCATTACTCCATTTTGTGGGAAGATTAACATATAGACACGTCAGCGAGTGTAGATTGGTTGGTTTTAGATTTCCACAAACTAGATTCACGTGTAGAAGATATGTAGAGATTGTGGTTATGCAGCGTGGGAGTGGAAGATCTCGTGGCAGTGAAAAATGTCCACGTAAGCGAACAAGTGGATAGTGTTGTTCCCAACATGCTCATGATCACTCTCTTATTGGTTTAGTGGCAATGCTTGCTATTGCGTTGATAAATAATTATAAACAAAGTTATATTACGTACACAAAGAGTATATCATAAGATTTTTTTCTATCTTTCTTTGGCTAAGTGATTTTCATTGAATTTCATATAAAGTAAGCCAACGTAATGTTTATCTTTTTTTCTTCAAAATTCAATTCCGATAGATTTATGTATACCTAGTACTCTAGTACGTTTATTATAAGATATCTTTATATGTAAGATATCATATTTGTTATAACTTAGAACTAATAAAGAAAGATATATCGTGCAAATAATAGTAATACAGATATGTGTTTGTATATATAGTACCAGAGAAACACAAAAATCAAGGTAACAAAACAAAACATCTAAACATCTACCCTAAACAAAAAAAAAATAAATGAAAATCCTTTCAGTTTTTCTATTTGTTTTTAGTATTTACATTTTTGGTCATGTATCCGGCACCGGAATTAGAATCGTGAACGAACTCAAATCTCATAAAAACTTATGGATGAGGTGTTATTCCAAAAATGATGTAATAGGTCCAAAAATAATACCAGTGGGATATGATTACGTGAATAGTTTTCGCGCTAACATTTGGGGTACGACTCGTTTCATGTGTACTTTGAAACAAAGACCAAACTATAGACATTATCAAAATTTTACCGCATTTAAACAATATACTGCTTATGATAATGGAGCTGATTGGGATTGGAGAGCGAGAGAAGATGGAATCTATTTAAAGAAAGAAGGTGGCTTAAAAAAGTCGGTTGATATGAATAAAGTATATGATTGGATAAATTAAAAAATTTAACGAGCTATTAGAGAATAAAAAAGTTGTATTATTATTTATAAATAAAACATTTATATGGGTAAGCATCATCAACAAAATGTAACAAAAACTATTTGTTAAATTAATTATATATATATAAGATATTATCAAAAAGAAATTCTATTTTTAAATTCTATTTTTATTATCTTTGATTTTCCACAAATGTTACTTGATTTTATCCTTTTTTCTTTTTAATCCATTTCTGATAGATTTATGTATACCTAATAAGACTATTTAAGATATCTTTACTTGTAAGATCTCATATTTGCTATTAGTAAGAACTAATACAGAAGGATATCTTATACCAACCAAGTTAAACATCTTGACATCTAAAAATAAAACTCTATGCACACACTGGAAACATTGGATTCAGTGTTTTCACAAAGTAGATTCACGTGCCTGAGATATGTAGAGGCTTTAGTTATGCCACGTGTCAGTTGAAGATTTTGTGGCTGTGGAATATGGGCATGTCAGCGAGCAAGACGGTAGTGTTTTAATCCAACTCTATTTTAGACCATCCTCGACAATAAGCATTTCTAAGAGACTCTTAACAACAACAAAAATAATTATTTTATTGTAATTTTATTATATAACTAAAATTTTAATTTTAGAAAAAAAGTGAACCAATGTATGAGAGACAAGTCATTTAAATGGGTTTAGTTGAGTATCAAAAATTCTTCTTGATGCTTTTAGCTAAAAGCCTTTCTTCATTCTTTTTCTTCTTTCATTCAAATTTTTATTTTTTTATTACTTTGTTTAAGAATCCATTCATCTTAAAACCTTCCATTAAAGATGTTTTTAGAGCATCATTATCAATAGGTTCTTAAAAACTTTAGAAAAACTCTTAAAATATTATATAAAATAAAATACAAATAAAAAATAGAAAAGGGTTTTTAGAAAAATAAAATTGGCTCTTAAATAAGAGATTATTGATACACTTTCTCTTCTTATTAAGAACTATTTAATATTTAAATATTATTTTGTCTATCCAAAATGTTAAGAATTCTACTAAGAACTCATCAATAAGGATGGTCTTACGATTCTTATTGGTTATTATTGGCTTTGCTTGGGAATTGCGATTGCCAATGCCACCCATGATAAATAAAAATATTATTCTGGTTCATATAAATATATAAGAAAATGATATCATAATTTGGTTTGATGAATTCTTTCCGAAAAGACATATATGAAAATTTCATAATAATAGCATCAACAAAAATAATCAGAACAAAAAAACTCACATCTTAAATGATAAAAAAAAAATACGAAAATATGAAGCTCTTATTCGCTATGTTGTTGACCAATGAAAAAAAGGCAGCATTCATTTTTCTTAACAACTTTTAAGTTATTATTCGAAAGCCATGGTTTTAAATGAAAGACAACACTTCTGAAACCCCATCTGGAAATAGTACATTGTTTAGATACATAATAAGATACGGGAAAACACGAGTTATTGCTTTCATACTCATTAACTTCTTCAATTAGTTTTCTCCTAATCAGCAATCATAGACATCTTTAATTATGATAAAGTTGGCTACTATGTCGATGTACCTCATTTGAAATTTGTATTCAACCTTCATATTCACTTTCTTATATATCTTTCAAAAATACAACAGTGTGGGCAATGAAATTCCCGCTAAAAATTAAAAATACAACAAAATACTCCTAAATATAAAAACTATACAATAGGTTTTAAGGAATTAAGACATGTCCATAGAAGCAAGTCTAAGCTGTTTCTCAAGAGGCAAATGATCTCTGAAGGCTACACAAATGTAATGCATCACTTTCACAAGCATTGGTGCTTTATCTCTCTCGCTTTGCGCAATTTGCTGTGAGCTTAGCCTTGCATTAGCGTCAGATTCAGTTGCAAAACTGTAAACACGTTCCAATGAAGTCCATAGAAACGAGATGAAAGGCTCTGTGACCACTTCATAGCTTGGATCAGAAAGGAGAGAAGTTACGGTAACAGACATATCGCTCAACACCGTGGAGCGGTCTAAATTGAGAAACGGCATGTATTCGCAGCAGATACTAGAAAGAAGGCCGACGAAGATAATAGCCTGTAGAAGGAGAAAAATCGGTTTCAACATAGAAAAAAAGAATAATCTCTTTTGATGGATGAGATATTGACATCGAGGCTTACAGTGGAAGGATGGCTAGAAACGCAGCTGATTTCAACTGCATCAATGAGCCACTGTCTCTTGATTCCTCCTTCAGCGTGATGCAGAGCCGCTACTATCTCAATCAACACGTCCCAGATATCTAACAAAGACAAAGAACTTTAATTGTATAATGATCTTTGATTGTATCTAGCTTACATATAAACACAGATGATAGTAACTGACCTGACTCTTCACAATTTAATATAATAGCTTTCAATTTTCCTAACTCGGAAAATGGAACTGAGCCAAGTTTTGCTAGCTTGGCTTTTGCCTGGATCTTCTTTAGATCACCTTGGAAGTTAGTCTTTTCGTTTCCAGGTTCAAGATTTGAAACCTGCATACGAGAAAAAATCTCAATTAAACGACGAAGATGATACGTAGCTTACAAACTGGCAAACAAGAGATGCATGAAGCAGATTACATACCTGTAGGAATTTGTATAACCAATCCCGATGCGACTTCTGCAAACATGTAACTGCCTCTGACCACTCTTTCACCGAACCCATCTGATCTGCTCTAGGAGATTGTGATGCTACTGGTAAGACAGCAAAAAGCAACTCTATGCATTTTTCAATCTTTGTGACGTATTCTGAAGATTCAAGTGAAGTTTCTTCAAGACACTGACTCAGACCCTTCCAACAAGAGACCCTCAGTGAGCTCTTCTGATCACAGCTATATGTTTGGTCTGATGATAGCGAGACTACAAAGCAAGAGACATCGTCAAACAATTTATTCATTCTTGAACCTGAGAATATTCTCATTAAACCCCCTAGATGACAGAGCAGGCACGACTGAAGACTCTCCTCTAGTGCCTTGAATCTCGATAGTTCCGACAGTTCGTCCAGAAAAGCTAGAAGTTCATCAAATTCGCTTGCGTGGGCTAATGAAAATTTGAAGCACTCTTCCCTAAGAGTTATTTCCTTAGGAACATCGCCTGATTGCGTTACATCAGTCTGAGTCTCTTGTTTCATTAAACGCCTTATTGTTGCTCCCCAGTCCAAGTTTGGCAATCTCGGAGCATGAGACAAACACCGCAAAGCACTTGCCATTGTGCCAATATTCAAAGGGCTACCCGCCAAAGGAAAACTTGGATTTGTCAGGCCTTGAGCAAGTTTCATGACCATGGTATGTTCAGGAACATTGTGAGAGATGGAATTACGGTCAGAGTCATCAGATTGGTTTTCATTGCTGAGACTTGACGATTCCCCTGACCGCATGTAAGTTCTAAGAATTGAGATTGCCCATGCAGCATAATGTTGGAGCTGGCGATCCTTGGTATTTTGTGCGATAAGAAATATTTCTTGCACAACTGGCGTCAACTGCTGAGTAAAATATGCGTTTGAAAGCAAAGGACCTGATACATAAGAGATTTCCTGTAGCAAATAAATGAATTGTTAGGAACCCATACACATTTATCTAAAAGGGAATAAATCAGCAATGATCTTTGAGAAAGATAGACCAGAAAACTTACGTTCTCCTCAGAACTGGCTGGAGGAGCACGGGGTCGAGGATGAGAATACACCAAATTCCCAGCACCTGCTCCTAAAACATTAACAACTCCGAGCATGCCTCCAAAGTGAGCAACCGGTGGGTAAAGTCCAGAGTAACATTTCTTGAACAGTTCTAGTAACTCTTTTACAGACTCAATCTTAACAGGGTGGATACCTTCATTCAATACAGAACCAAGGAGGTCTCCCGCCCCAATACAGGAAGCCATCAACAACCTCTTACGTAAAGCACCAGACTTTCTAACGATTAGCAACTCGGAAATAAGGTCCTTGAAACAACCGATTATATCATCTACCTCATGTGCATCAAACAGTTCTACTTTTTGGCAGAAAGTTATCACAATTGGGAGTGCAAGGCAGGAACCGACTGAAAACAGTCTCACTGATACCTTACTATTAGAACCCGAGGTTTGCTTCAGAGAATCTGCATATGGGATCCATGATACAATCAGATTTTTAATCTTTACAACAGCGTCTTTCTTCCCAGCTCTGTATATTGCACCAACTGACATCCCCAAACCTATAATGAGTCCAGCAATACCCCATGTATCATCATCAAAATCATCAGAACTCTCATCCAACAGCTGAGGTAAACCTATAACGTTGTCTTCCTCTCCAGGGGGGAACAGTGCAGACAAGCTTTCTAGGATATCACACGGAGTGTGCAGGAAACCATGTAATATAGAAGATAGCAACCTCACTATCCTTCCCAAGAGCCGTTCTTCTTGGTTCCTGTAGGAGTCACTGTCTATATCAGAGCTCGCAGAGGCTTCAGTCCGAGTGAGCAGATCTTGGCATGAAAAACCCAATCCAACCCCACAGGCTCCTTTTACAAGAGTGCTTTTACTGCTACACAAAACCTGAAAGACATGATAAATTATTCTTTCATCTGCATACTTACTTAAAAGTGAAAATAAATCATGTAAGGAGTGAGAAAGACCAAGTAATAAAAGAGTTAGCACTGTAATAATTTCCCACAATTAACTCATAGGTATAAGTAGTACCTCAAGAAGCCCAGATATATTCTGAAATTTCTGCTTGTGGTCAGTTACGTGTAGGGACGACGAAATCAATCCAAGAGAAATACCAGCCGTCCACTGACGGTGTTCATGCTCATGCTCCAACAACCAACTCAACAGAAATTTTGATGCAGACGCTTTAATATTATGAGAAGCAGCTGGCAAAGCCTGAAACAACAAACAGATTTAGATATACATTGAGAAAGTGGCACTATGGATATGGAAGCACATTTCTATGAAATCTTACTGCACATAGTGCACCCAGCGCCAGTGCTATGTTTTCTGCACACCTGGGAAGAGCTTCTTCAGCCATATGTACCAAACTCTACATGAACAACACAACAGTTCTCAATTAAGGTTTGAACACTTAAAATGAAACATTCGAATTAACCTGCAACAGAAAAACACTATCTCAAACCTTCATGATGTTGTTTGTAGCTTTAGAGGTCTTATCCGATGATAATTCTTTAGTCGTTGCATCAATGGACAATATATTCGCTCTCATCCAACGCCGCATAAAAGCTTTCAGTGATTGCAAGGAAATAAGAGCAAGGGAAATATTTCTTGAGAGCTGGAGAGATTTGACTACTACTCTAAATGCCTCCTCGTATTGAAAATGAACATCATGAAAGCTCTGCGATTAAAAAATATGAAAGTCAGTATGCAAAAGTATAGGATACCTCCTAGCAGAAAGTTAAAATACTTACTCTTGATGACCCAAACTTCACATCTCTGGGGTTATAAGATAGACATAGTAATGCCGCACCAGGTAGTTCTCCAGTCTTTATTTCTTTCCCTGTGAGTCAAATGGTGCTGCATTTAGTTTATATGGAGTACAAAGAAATTTACATAAGTGATGATCTTCATATTAAGCGAAAAGGTCTATCCATAATAACAAAACGAAACGAACTGAGTATTTCATGATGCAACCGTATACTTTGACATTATCTTATAAGAAACACAAGTTGCAAAGCACAGCAAGAACTGACAAGTTAAGTAAGTTATTAGGCAAAAAGAAGCACAAGTAAAAAATGTTTAGGCATACCTCCCATCTCAAGGTTTTTATTTATTTATTCCAACAGACTCACTTGCATTTCTCACTAATTGTGGCGACAATTTAAGGAGTATTTTAGCTGAAAGTCAAACTATACCTGCAGGGAAGATGACCTGAGGTATCACATCAAGCAGCTTTTCAATCTTACTACCAGGAACTTTCTTCTCTCTTACATATCTACGCCGGACGCTGAAAGGTCAGAAAGAGAAGTAGTTTTAATATGCTGCTGATGGGAATCTAAACCAGAAAAAGTTTAGTAGATTACAAGCTCTATACCTGTGCTCGTGAATCATGATTTTGATTGAAAGGTCTTCTAAAGCATTCAGAATTTCCGCATTTGTCTCCGAGAAGAGTAAATATGTACAATTCTTGTTGAAGTCAGAAAACTTGTTTTCCATAAATGATACCTGAAAAATATGGATCGTAATTAGATACAAGTGTTGATATTAATAGTTTAGAACCAAAGATGGCTTAGAACACGCCTAAAAGAAGACGTACAAGAGACCAAGCCTTACCTCATATTGACCCAGGGCCACTATGGCAGAGACTCTTGCCTTTGTCCATTGGGAATCATGAGGCTTCTGCATAGAGCTCCCAATTTCCCACAAAATGTTCAAAACGTTTTCTGCATCTTCAGGATATGCTTCGGCATCCATGGCACCCCACTTTAGAAGATGGCATACACTGCAACATATTCACCAAAAAAATGCTAGTTATACATCAAATATGTTTTCAGGCACCTCAAAAAACAATGTCCATGCACCACTTCAGACACCTCAACTGTGCCTATAAATATGATTAGGGATGTTAGCTCTGCTAACCTATAAGCAAGGAGAGGATCCAGTTTGATATGTTGAGCATGTTTCTTAATGACATCCCATGCAGTATAGAAATCTGGATAGACACGTAAAAGTTATTAGATAAAAACTGAGTAACATAGAAAGGAATTAACTAACACAAGTAAGTATTAAGAGAGTACCAATGACATCGGCTTCACACAGATGCGAAAGACTCTGAAAACCAAGGGCTCTAACTGGACAGTTTTGGCTTTCTATACAGGCCTATCAAAGTATGAATCCAGTGGAAAATTTGAAGGCATTCCAAAAGTTTTGAAAAACAGGCAAAGCAAAAAGCGCAAACATTACTTTAAACTATACCTGAACGGACAAGATTAGGTCTACTCCTCTATCAGGGTGTCTCTTGCATACATCATGGATGGAAGCAGCCATACTAATGCAGATATGTCTCTCTGAAATATATTCTATAAATCCTTGCGGGCGTAACACCTCCTGCATATTTAAAAATAAGCATGAGCAAGGTGACAATATCAATGTCGAACAAAATTTCAGTGGTAAGAATAGCTTACTTGCAAACTCGAAAAGGCACGGTCATTGACTACCCAGGTCTGGCAAAGTAATCTAATAGCTGTAGCATACAACAGACTAAAAAATAAACCATCATCAGAGCCTAGTCATGTCAACTCCATTTTATGGCAGAACAGAAATGGAAACAAGGTCTAGCTCAGAAACCCAATTCAACAAGATTGGTAAATGTAGATTAAAGCATTTAACATCACATACTAATTTTTTGGCTTCCAAATCAATATATAATTATAAAAACGATTAAAAAAATATGGTACACAAGAAATGATCAGAAAAGGTGTACTGACCCTTTGGCATCCTTGCGTAGCATTGGAGTAATAGTCTGAACTACAAGTGGAATCATCACCTGTTGTGCAGCTAGTGATGGGAGCAACCCCAGAAGTTTTGACTGCACATAAAAGAAATAAAATGGGAACTAGACTAAGGAAAAAAAATAGATAGAAGAGACAAGCACTTGGATTTGAAGATACATAAAATGAATGAGAGTGGTCTCACCAATAGACTCTGACAAGGGACGTTAGTTCGAGATAACAAGTTGCTGAAATATAGAACAGCTAGCAACAGCGGGACACTCATCTTAGAATCAATGCCACCAATAATAGTCAAAGAACCAATAGCATCAGCTCCTAGTGACGGGTGCATCACCATGACACCAGCAACAGCACCAAGTAAAATAGGTATCTCTTGTGAAAGACAAAACGACGCAGACAACTTTTTTTTATCCCAAAACCGTTCAGCGTGTTCCCTAAGTAGTGAATTCCAAGTCACTGGTCCTAGATAAGTTTCCTGTTTTTCACTTCCATTGGTGTAAGCCACTCTGAGGAAGGAAGACGTGGAAGGTGTGTAATCATTCTGATGCCAGAGTTGCTGCATGAACCTAAATACGACAGAGCCCACCCTGCTGAGTGGTGAATCTCCCTTACTTGTGTGGACCTCAATCTTTGGTGCATTTGACACTGTTACCAAGAAATTTTCTACGATGGAAAGAACCTTACTTGCTGCTACTTTGATTGATTTAGAAGGAGAAGACATCAGTGCGGTGATAGGGAACAATAATAGAGACTCCACACTTGAACCAGCCGCATCCTTAACCGACAAGTTTTCTACAAAAGGATTCCAAAGAATCAATTCTCAGTCAACAGAAAAATACACACATAGCAAGAGGGTAATGAATAAAAAGATGGAGACACAAATATACCACTTTCAGTTTTCCATTTGAGCAGAAAAAGCAGAAACTTTAGAATACAGAGTTGTTCATGCTCGACAGTAGATTTGGCAAGCATGAAAACTAGCGAGAGAACCACCAAGGATAAATCATGTGAATATGCTAATCCAAGGTCTTTCTGAACAGCCAACAAGTGCTTCAAAGATTCGATAACAGACTCTTGTTCGGTTGTTTGTACATGAGGAGAAGCGCAAAGAAAAAGTACGCCATCCACCAGTTGCACACCGAGCAAATGAACTTCTGTTACTTCCTGCTAGTATAAATAATTAAATGGGTATCAGACAATGAGCACAAAGTTTAAGATGAATGCATGATGAAATAAGCACATACCAATCCGGTTCCAACCAAGTCTCTCACAACCACAGTGTAGGCATCCACTAGGATCTTGACAATTACTTCCAGATTATTTCCCGGGATATATTTTAGACATCGCATAAGCAATCTGAATATCGGTAGTGCTTCGTGGCGGGATGAGCAACAAAGGGAAGCCATTGATGAAATCAACTCCCTCGCAAACAACGATGAAGACGAATCTGAAAGCGGAATCCGCAGTATAGTGAAATTCAAGAACGGCTCCAAGAATTCACATACTCCCACCATTCCTAATCTTCGATTATGCATCACAAAGAGTGATACTTGATGAAGAAGCTCCGTCTGTGTCTCCACTCGGCTAGATTGAATCTGAAACCACAACAACAACAATAACAAGAAACATCAAAGACTAGCTAATTCCAAAAATTCCCAATAGAACAACGAAAGCATCAATGAAATCACATACCCTAACAAACGGATGATTCTCCGTCGAATTAAACTTCCAGTTCCCATTATTCCGTTCATAACCAATACGAATCAAAAACCCTAACCCTTTCACGAACAGCGAAACCAATTTCGAATCGCATCCTTCGAGAGCTGATTGAAGTTCTAGCAAACCACGAGAGAGGTCTAAAACTGAGTCTGATACTAATCGACATAGCTCATGAACGGATTGATCAACGACAGTGATAGATTCAGAAGTGAGGCAGAAGGAGATAGCTTCTCTTCCGGCTTCGGCTTCTGATCCAAATTGTTCTGGAGCAGATCGTAACTTGGAGAAGACGGAGATTACTGCGAATCTTTGTATAGAAGGTTGAGGTACGCGAGTTTTCTCCAGTAACGTAGCGTATGAGGCCATCGCTTTGGCTGGAGAGAGAGAAGGCAACGGCTAGTTTGGAGACGTGAACGGAGGGACTTGGAATTTACAGCGCCGGGGAAGAGGAAGTCCGATAAGCCGGAGCTAGATAATGGGCCGTCCGATTTGGCCCAATAAGATAATAGAGAAACCGAACCGACCCAAAATTATTAATTCAAGAACTCAGAGAATCAAAATTATTAATTCAAGTCCGTACTAGGAGTCTAAGATTGTGATTTATTTTGATTCGATTTAATTATTTAGTTTTGTATATTCTTCTAAATTTAATACAAGAAAACTCGTTACAATAGAAAATAGTATGAGATTTCTGGTTATCTCAAAAAAGAAAACATATTTATTTCATTTCTTATTTCACTAACAAGGATTTTTATTTGGACAAGACAAAACGAACGAACACATATATAGACAAAGATATTCTTAAAAGAGGAAAGAAACTGGGACATAAAAGTAAAACTACATTTATCGCGTTTCCAACTGACTCCCGCAATTTATATTAGCTTATGAGCCTCTCCTGGCCTTACCCGGCTCATGGGTCTCAGTCATGAACTCAGTCTCACGAGCCTCATGAGCCTTATCTTGCACATACTGACCCATCTCTTTTCCCTTCATACCAGCATAGCCTACCGCATCAGCCATACGCCGTTTAGCGTAGTCCAATTGCTCTGGCACTGTATCACTCGTCCCACGGAGGTAGTTGAGGACCCACGAGACCGAGCTCAGACCCGTCAACCCAAACAAACCAGAAGCCAAGATTCCCGTCACAGCAAGCCCAATAGTGAGAGCCGCCGGGACTATCACCGGACTGAAGAGGAGGAAGAGGGGTATGGAGACTAGCAAGCCGATCACCGAACCGGCTAGAGTGAGTCCAGCTAGGGTTAGCAGTGTGCCACCAATGGGAACTCCTGCTATAAGTGCCAAGATCTGCATGTATTGATTATATCGAGTTTATCTAACAAGTGTTGTTTATTCAGACCTTTTTAAAAGCTAATATCAAAATGTTAAATATATATCCAACCATAAATCTCTAGATATGATCCATGCATGCATCACCATGATAAACATATGCAAGTGGTGTATAAAAATCTGTTTCAAACTTTACTCATTTTGTGAACAATTAGATTGTTGCATCTTTTAAAGGAATCCTAATTAGGACTTAAGAACTAAAAGGAAATAATTAACGTAACGTACGATTCCTATGGTTCTTCACTATTTTATTTATCTTTCTGTTTAAAATGAATTTACAGAAAATCTTCAAATAGTTTGGAGAGCGTGATCATAGGAAAACACAAGAAAAACTAAAGAGACCACAAAAATACTTGGTTAGTGGAGGGGCCGCGACTCTTATAATCAGAACCAGCACCATAACCGCCATAGCCACCAAAACCGACATCATCTTCGTAGTTTGGCTGATGAACACGTTTGTCAGTACGGTCTACATGCACACGCCGATCACGATCCACATTCGCCATGTCGATTGATATGATATAAAACTATAAAGTAAAGGCTAAGAGCAAACAAATTAAAGGGGGTATATAGAGATAAGTCTACGAGAACGTACATATAAATGGGATTGAAATATATTTGTTGGTAATAAAAAGGAGATATGGAGTGAAGAGAAGACGACACGTAAGAATGTGTTGAAGGGAGAGGTGTGGCTTTGCATGATTTCCAAGTTTCATTTTTTACCTGATCATCTTTTCGTTCTTCTCTCCACCGTACAAAAACAAACAAAACATTCATTTTACAATTGCTCTCCTCTCGATGCACTTAATTAGCTTGTGTGTCGGAAAAACATCTTCCCTTTTTGTATTTATCCTTTTTTCACAGTTGTATATATGACTCCTATATCCGGTTAATTCAACCCGCTAACCAAATATTTTCACTAACTGTACCTTTATATCTAATCCAAGTTTCGAAATAAATATAATTACCATACTACATTAAGAAAACACCTCTTAATGTGTTACTTAATGTTGCCGTAGCCGTGTGTAGTATGCACCAACTAGCAAATAACTTGTCGTTGACGACCCTTTTAGTAGTTTGCTTTGCTAGCTTAGGTATGAATGTAGGATGATGTATAAAGGTATAGTAACGATAACGGATGATTTATAAATACAAGAGTATATATGAAGCATTTTATTAGTAATGAAAATTAATTAGATTTATTGTACTGTATATAGAATTTTAGGCTTTCAAATGCTAATAACAGATTGGACAGCATGCATGTGAAACAAAAATAAGGATGAAGAATATTATTATGATTTTAATTTTACTTGATTTCCACAACTCTTAAGAGCTGAAATTCCATCATAGCTGAAATTAGTATAATTTTTTACTGTAGTAAATTTATTTTTACGGTTAATGGTTATAGTTCTTAATTAGTTTATATGTTTAGAGTCTGGTTACAGTTTAGAAATATTGGTCCAGTTACAGTCTGGAATGGTTTAGTTTTGGTAGCGAGTGGCTTTAGTAGTACCATTTTTCTTACGGAGGTCTTAATCAAAGAAGAAGAAAAACTAGTCGAATCAATCAATTCGGGTAGGCAGTCCATGGAACAAGGCTTTTTCATTTGTTTCTGTTATTAGACCTTTCTATTTTGATTATAAGCTATTGGGCGGTTTAGTGGTGGTCTACTGTTACTTGATAACGAGAGGACAACTCTCTCTCACTTTCTCTTGGTCTGCAAAATGGGCCCAGTATGATCCATTTGACGTTTTCTTTGTGTGATCTTCACCTTTTTAACGATGAGATTGATTTCAAACTTGGATTTAACCTGTAAAAAGTTATGTCTATTTGCTCAAATAGCAAGTACTAAAACAGTAGGTTTTCTATACATGGGGACACTAGTACAATAGTTTCTCTTGATTATTATATGGTCACAAGTCCACTTCTTGAATATACAAAAGTTTAATTGTAAGAATAATGTGTGAGAAAAAATAAACTATAGATTTTTCTTTCTCAATTGCATAAGATAAGAATTTTTGTTGAAAATATAAGGATTTGTTATCATTGTTTAGTTTTCTTTGAAATCAACATTTATAGTGACACAATACCATCAATTAGCACAAACTACTACACTTTATTTCATGATTAGTTATTTAGGTATTGTATAAAAAAAGATATCATCGATGAGAAAAGAAAAATTATGAGAGATTTTAGGGAGAATGAAAGTGATGGAAGGAATAATTGAGGAAAAGTCTTTAAATGAGTACAATTTGATATGATTTATCACATGGCAAAACAATCATATTTCTGCAGTAGATAGTGATAGTGTGATAATAAAAAAATATAATGTTGTTTAAAAAGAGTTAAACAAATGAATGTACCTTTAGTTACTGTTTCTGAAACTGACTCATGTTTGTTTGGTACACAAATCTTGAATCCCCCTGTCTCGTCGACATGTAATTTGTTAATCCACGCATGGAAGTCAAAGAACTCTACGTATGACTATTTGTCCTGCATAATTGGCATTCAATATATCAACATGTGAACAATATATACACATTCGACTAGATGCTCGTTAACTTTTTTTTTTTTTGGACAAAAGATGCTTGTTAACTAACTCAATTGATTCTCTTAAAATTGTCGCTATTTGTTCCAAGCACAATTGATGTAAAGAGTATTACAGCATAAATATGATGCGTCATTTGGTATTTCTTTGGGCAATTTTGTAACCAATAAATAGAGTGGTACAAAAAAAAACGACATAACAGTAAAAATAACGAAATAATTTCAAAAAATAAGTGGTAAAAAGTAGTACTAGTACAAAAGTAATAGTGTTACTGGTTTTGGCATCACTAATTTTTATTATTAACAATAAAATGATTAGGATAAAACAATCGGGTTATATATGAGTTTTGTTTAGTTATTTGCTACTTGACTTGTATTTAAAAGTATATAAATTATATTAATTATTACTTGTATCGACAAGGATATAGACTTGTTTTTCAAAACAGATATGAGGCAAATAATGGATACAGGATCGAGTAACAAATAATCGTGCTTAGCCCTACCCGAAACTATACCGTATCTTAAGATACATGAATAATTGAGCTTTTGGTTTAACTTATTATTAGGGTATCATCATACTCAATCTTAAAAAACTATAAGCAATCTTACTCATCAAAAAGAAAAGTTCCATTTGTTATTTTCTTCTTTTGACAAGATTAGTTGATTTGTATGTAAATATATGTGGTTGTTAGTTCGCCCCAAATGACATAAAATTATAAAAGGACCGACTTTAAAAAGAGATTCCCTATGAAGACATGTGCCTAAATTAAAGCTACAAAATTTTGGTGTTTCTAAATTGATTAATTTATTTAAACTTTTTTCAAGTCGACAAATATATAAAATCACTCAATTAACTTAAAATATTAGCAACTTTGTGTTTCTGACCAGTGACTAGTGTGTGTAATCAAACAACCAATTATTAGCCTACATTCCTATGAGTCTATACAAAACCGTCGACATGAAATTTTATTCTTTTGAATATCATAATACAATAGTAATATTGCAATCACAATTCGTTGAATGCAACTTTATAAAATGCTAGAAAATCTGTCATTAATCAATGAAATATGTGTACATACATAATTTAGAACATAAATCTTTTAGCAGAAACTAAAAAACTTGTGAATAATGACCAATGGGCCACATGTAAATCAGTGGAGCTAGATCAAGTTAAAGAGAGTTATGGAGATATGAGCATGAGCAAGATCTAGTTATTCAACATCATCAAAAATATTCCTTGACCTCTCCCATGAAAAAAAAATTACAAGTTAAATTACACATACGCATAAGTATATACATGAAAATAAACATAAATATACATGCATGCATGTCCCCATATTTACACATATATACATACGACTAATAACACTTACCATCACATCAACCATCCTCTCTCTCTTTATACTTCTCCGCCGCTAATTTTCTCAAAGAGTGATGATGACTAATCAACTCTCGTTGACCAGTCAACCCCTCCGACCACCATAAGCCGACGTCGTTTCACCACCGAGACAACCAGCGTACCTCATGAGATCAGCATTTGTCTCCTCGAGTTCCCTTTGCAACCTCAAGACCTGTCTTTGGAGCACCGAGATCGCTCCAACGCAGCCATACACTGGATCTTTAAGTCGTGCTTCCGCCTCGTAAGCCAGCGAGTTGACCGCATCTTCCCGCTGATGGGGAGCCACTTCGTGGAGGATCTTGCTCACATTGCTTGCCCCGAATATCCGGTGGACGTTCGCAAACTTTGTAGGTTCCTCCGGCGGAAAATAGGGTGCGAATACGCAGTCTGACGTGCATTTACGCCGGAGGAATTTGCATGCTGCACACGGTGAGTTTGTGTAGTTCGACATATATATCCCCTGATTTTTCAGTTGCAAAAAAATGGCAAAAACGATTTAATCACATCATAGTATCTTATTAGTAATTCTCGAAACTACAGTATAAGATTGATATGAATTTTGATCCATATCGATCGATATTGTAATTCTCTGGAGTCTCTTCTTCTTCTATATACATCAATTATCAATATCTTATCAACAATATGTCTACGTACACTTTTTAAAAATTGATACAGTTTCAAATGTTTTATTTCCATTTTGAATTTGGTAACTAGCAAAGTAGCAATAAAATGGTATCATCATCAATACAATATAACTTACAAGACGTATGATGTTCTTAGTCTTTTAATCCTCAAAATTCATTATATTCTACGTAAAATGGTAACTAGAAATAATAGTCTCATCATCAATATAACTTAGAAGACGTATGATGCATGTTCCTATCTTATTATCCTTAAAATTCATTATTCATAGTGTTCTTTCTGCGTCAAAAAGATGTTATACCACCTAAATTTATATTTCAAATATATCTCAAACAAATATATACATCCTTGTCTAATGAATTAATTTTACATAATTATAAAATCTTGGGAAATTGAGAATAATCCATACTAAAAAGTTATTGGTGAATCTAACACACAAGACGATTATGGGAAATTATATAAACTTGTGTAACATTACACATTAAAATGTAAACGTCCATATGATATTCATAGTAATATGAAGAAAATGGGTGTCGGAAATTCGAATTACTCACACAGGTTTTACGTTTTAGAGCTAGTATTAGTTCTAAACAAACAAACAACATGTTCTCATCAAAGCACTCTCTGTCTCTCTGACTCTGAGTTCCCCACATGTACTACATATTAGTTTGAATCTTGAATTTATGACCGAGTTTTATTACCTGCTATATAGGATACTTTCACTGTATATTAGAAGTCCCGAATTCCTGATTTCACTTTCAATTGTAACTTCTTCTTTCTTTTGTAAAGAAAAAAGGTCGTCCAAATTATAACTTGGTAGTTCAAGACCAGTGATCAAATTTTCATGATCTAAACTCTCTAAATTTATATAATCAATCAACATATATAGAAAGTATATATATTATGCAAGTGTGAGTGAATTGGCTGTACAGAATGAAAAACTCTTGGTCTTACCTTTAAATGGATCGCAACAAGAAAAGGTCCTTCCTTGATAACTTCTTGAGAAGGTTTGATCTTCTTTGTTTCTCTCTTGGGCATTAATTATAAGAAAGGAGAATGAAAAATCTTCAAGTAGATTTTGCAATTATTGGGATATTTTTGTTGTTTTCAGAGAGGAAACCCTAGTTTGAGAGAAAGAGGAATCTCTCTAAGGGGAAAGTTAGAGAGATAAAGAGGAGACATGGGTTGGATATAGAGAGAGAGGGGCAAAAGGCATTTTTGGTGCGATGAGAAAGAGAAAGAAGATGAATATAATGAGATTACAAAAAGACAAATTGGCCTCAATTAATTGAGGACCTAAAATAGTGAACTTAAGAAAGAATAACTCTGACCGTGGCAAATTTTACTCCATTCAATTGCTTTTAGTAAATAACTAAATATACAACATATTTTCTATCTTATTTTTAATTTTGACAGCATAACGTATTTTCTATTAAATTTTAAAAAACTAATTTATAATTTTTGTCAACTAATTTATTAAAAAGAAAAAAATTAAACGAGCCATTAGTATATAATATTGTTTATATATGTGATATGATACGGTTCAGTAAGTATGTAAAATATAAAAGCGATAATTTGTCATGAAAAAATACTCTTTTATTATGTAACTTAAGAATATATGAGATAATTTAACAATGAAAGAAAATCAAATGATAGTAAACCAATACTTTCATGTATTTAAATTAAGGTACAGCCATATACCCTCAGGAGTCCGAACCATTTTATAAAGAAACTAATGATAAACCTTAATTAGTAAGCTATTAGTATTATTTATTTAAAACTAATGATAAACCTTAATTAGTAAGCTATTAGTATTATTTATTTACCTTTGACCTTTCCACGTTTTATTATTCCGTAAAAAAAAAATGTTTGTGAAGTCTTTGGACCACTTAAATATATTGTTTAAACTAAATTTCAGAAAGTTTTGGGATACAAACTTACAAGAACATCAGAACTATTGAGGATCTGAGCAAATCCGACATGTGTACTGTCATTTTGCTTGATTGAATTTAACTGTTAACGTCTTGATTTTACTGTTTACATTTCTGAAAAATAGTTATTAACTTTTACGTTCTTTTAATTAGTTGATGTGTTCATTCAAAAAATTTGACATACCCTGATGGTTGAGCCACATGCTTGAATCCAAAAAAAAAAAAAAGTTTCTATAGTGCATAACAAAGAAAAGAAAAAACTGTAATCAATTTCTATTTAAAATTATACCGTCATTTTCAACGAATATAGATACCATTCACAAAAAAGGTTGTTGTTTGTTGGATAACTCTTGTGGTTGTATTATAGATCTTATATTTCCTATAATTAAAATATTTAGCGACTTAGCATAGTATTGGTCAGCTACAACTTTAATCATCCAACGAAATTAAGACCTAAAAGATATACCAAACAAAGTAGTTGATATATAATTATATATCCTTTCTAATCCAAGTGCACTTACAAAATTAAAATGATATATATAAGTGATGATGATACCAAGGCATTATTGTTTCCATAAACATATATATGCTTCATATTCCATATAAGTGCAATATTTGGTAGCAAGTGCGTATATAGATTATACCAATGATTAGATAAGATAATCAATCATTGGCAAGCATTATTTTACGTATTTCTTGTAACGATACTTTACGTATTTCCTGATTAGATTTCAGTGTATACAGATATGCTTCATATAGTATGTGTACAAAGAAAGTATAAAAATAATAGAAAATTGAAAGAAAAAGTGAAGAAAATATGAAAAGAGAAGGACCAATTCAGATCGGAAAAGAAGAAGCACTTGAATACGCATGCATACAAATATCCCTATACGGCTATACATAAATATATAAGATCAGGCCTGGCGAATGAAAATGTATGTCTCTTATCGTGTATATAAAATAAGCTAATGTGGGTCGACCAAAAAAAGCCAAGACGTCCAAGAAACGAAGAAGCCAAGATAGTGTGTGTGCTAATTAATTATGTATCCATTTTAGAAGAATTCATGTATATGCATAATGCATCATGTATGTATCATGCATGCACCTAGAAGTCCTATAACTAGAAGTCGGTATACTTTAATTATCAATTGGACAATTGGGATAACAAAACCTGGTAAGTTCTCTATATACATATATAAACTTTATAAATAAATAAATAAATGGTTTAAATGTAAGTATAGCGTATACGAATAATGAAAATTAAAAGTGATGTTATACGTTAAATTTTTCGAACTAAAAATTTTCGATAATTATTTTGAAAGGAAATTTGACAATAGCTTAAATCCTAGAGAAAATTGCATGGTTGTTACAACAAAATTTATACAGGATATGATCGATTAACTAACGAATGAATCCTATTAATTGCGATTACTTTTGAGATTAATTTATACCTAGCTTGATCTCAAGTTTGTATCAACCCATAAAACCAAATGTACTTTTGTGATTTAGTTATCATAGGTTGGGGTTTTGTGGATTGGTTGTTGACGAAATGTATAATACAGAAAAATGTCGACGGAATGATTGCAAGTCAAGTGTGATATGTCCTCAACAATCATTACATAAGCACAATTATTTGATCAAAATTTATTTAGAAATAATGCACCTCTTCTCTTCTTTTGTTTTTGGCTACACACCTCCTTTCATTTCACCAAAAAAACACACACACCCTTTCTTACTTTATTTTTGTTAAACACCTATTTTCTTATTACATTATACATATACATCGAACCCAATATATACGATTAGTTTTAGTGATGTCCACTCTTATTGTCAAGTGTCAACTATATTTTATTTTATTTTGCTAATAATTCAACTAATTATTTCATGTTTTTTAAGATCATAGTATTTGCAACCAATGATAAAATTTAGAAGAGCAATTAAGAAAATAGCAATGGAACAAATAAATTATTTGTGTAAATTTTCTGACATGTTTGGATGACCTTTATACTTCATTGTTATGACCTATGTAATATTTTCCTTTAACATGTTTTGTATGTAAACGGTCTAATTTATTATATGGATGTTAGATTAAAGTATTTCGGATTTAGAATTTACCTTTTGTTAGAACGACATATCATAAATTACGTTCACATAAAGAATGACATGGTACATGAAACATCCCTGCTTCGTTACGGTTAAATGAAATATATCAAATTGGAAAGATTGGTATTAGTTTTGTCATATTGCCATTTGCTTTTAATAGTTTCTGATTTACTTCCTACAAAACTATCAGATATCAACCCGAATCTAATAAACCTTACAATTTCTATACAATAACCTTTGAACAAGAATTGGCAAAGAGATTAGTGTTTAGGGAGTGACGAGAAAATAATCTCTAATGGTTCGCCTTTTGACTGAGGAAGGAGGGTTTAGTACAGAGGATGGACTGTTGAATGTGGTTTCTGGTGTTCTCTCGCATATTATATCTTCTTCTGATGATAATGATGACAATGATGATGATGATGATGTTTTCTTCTTCTGAGACTCTGGAGTTCTAATGATAGGCATTGACTGATCATTATTATAATCATCATCTGATGATAATGATGAATGCTTTTGGGGACTCTCAGTTTCTCTGTTCATCTCAAGTCTTTCTTTGGCTTCAGTGTTTGACAATGCGGTTACTCTGCGTTTAACTCTGGACACAGACGCTGTTGCGTTTGCGTTTGTACATATGTTGTTCTCTATGTTCCATAGTCGTACCTAATTATGAAGAGCCATGGAATCAGTACAATTCATTAACCTTTTGCTTGTGTCAACATATATGAAATGTTTTGTTACCGTGAAATCATCTGAAGCTGTTGCAACTTTCCCAATCTCTGATGGAGACCTGAACAATAGATTTGGAAACAGTTTAGTTATGTATCATCGAATCGACATGTCTGCTAGTTGAATGCAGTGAAGAAAGAGTTGGTTAAGTAGAGTTACCAATCTACTGCAGTAACTTCAAAGTCATGGCCTTTCAAGATTATAGGATCTACTTGAGGTTTATTGACCTGAAAGTACAATGGTGCTTTGAGCATTTACATATAACTCTCGAATCTTTCGTTTATAAGAGAATTGTTAAACTAAGAAACAGAATCCAAACCTGCCATATGTAAGCGTTTCCATCGCTTGAACCGCTCAAAACATATTCACCATCAGGACTAATCATCGTCTGCAGAGCAAGATTTAGACAGTGAGTGAGCAGGTGAAAAATGTTGTAAAAGCAAATCAATGGTGTGATTGAAGTGAAGATTGTGAAGGAGGCATTACCCTTACGAAGAAAGAATCTATCCGGCAGCCAGAGAAAGATTGTACAGGTCCTTTGTCAAGCCGCAGCGTGTTGTATAGATAGATTCTGCAAAGAGAGAATATATTTGGTTAGAGCTGGACTGTTTGACGACTGACGAGGACTAACTCACTAAGAAAAGTTATAAAGTAAGAATCTTAAAAGTCTAACCTATTGTCCTTGCATGATGCTGTGAGATAGGTTCCACTTGAGTCCTGGGACAAGGAAACTATACCATGTGATCTCTTTTCCTGCACAAATTAAAAACCAGGATACAGGTCAATCTAGTTTCCATTCAAATCATTCAGTGCCTAATTCACAGTGAAACCATTCAGAAGAAACATGAGTCTAGGAATAAGATGCTTGGCTTACCTTAGTATTTGTTGGGTCTGATTGTGGAGAGGCTTGAGCAAAAGGAGCTTTCAGCTTTCTTATATCCCAAAATTTCAAGGCACTAAAAGAATGGCAGAAAAAAACATATAAAGAACGTTAACAACATTTCTATATGCTTTAAGGAGTTGGACTAGCTTCACATGAATCCAATAAATGTTATGCAAGTAAGTACCTATCAGGTGCTCCAGCAGTAGCAATTGTGATCTCGTCCTTGACATAAAGCACAGAGGTAATGCTTGACGAAGCAGCCTGAAAACATGAACCCATTAGCAGAGAAGATAGGACAAATAGATTAGAAGTGAAGAGTCAGGACTTAGCAGGAATCAAACCTTGCGACGTCTGATTCGTTTTGAAAGTGGAGATAGATGAGCTCCTTTAACCATGCCAGTAGAGCTGTGTGAATGTAAGTAAGACTATCAAGATGATATTAACGGGAATAAAAACCAAAAAAAATCATCACAACTAAGTTTAGAGGACTTACTTGATACAAAATTCCTCTTTATGAGAGCTACTTTTACATCTTAAATCCCACAACGCAAAACATCCATCTCTTGAACCAGATACAAGAAGATCTGTAAACAACAAGAGTCAGAACCATCTTGACCAGATACATAAATAAGTTAAACAAGATCAGATATATGCAAGACACGAACCAGAATTCGTTGGATGTGAACACATAGATTTTACAGTTCCTGTATGTCCAATAAGAACTCCAGTACACTTATTCTCCTCTACATCCCATACTTTAATCTGCATTCAAGCATATATAAATATCAGTATCACAAACTTCGTCCTCAAAAACTATTCAATCAAAAACATTGAGTCACACAACTTACAGTTTGATCACCAGAAGCAGTCAGAAGACAACTATCTCCCTGCAACAAAATTTGCAATAAGTAAACATCAAATGAGTTTCTTCTTAAATCCACAAAAAAATTCTTGTTTCATTCGCAGACATAATATAACACACCTTGATCCAAGAAATGTCAAAGATAGCATTATAATGAGCAATCCAGTCACGAAATCTAGCTTTCTCTACACATTTGAAACAAACACAAATCAGTAATCTCTTAAACTCCAGAGAAAATCAGGGTTCTAACAGGGACGAGACAATACCTGTATTCTCTTGGTGAGTTGCAGAAGAAGCAAACTTCTTACTGGAAGAATTAAACAAGCTCACATGGCCGTCTTCATCAGAGACGGCGAACAATTGCGAATTCCTGCTAGTCTGTACAAAATCGTTAAACCTAAATCACAAACGACCAAAAGTGGGGTATAGATTTCTGTAAATCTACTAGATTCCAGAAAAGAATCAAAAAAAAGATTTCATCGAGCGTTGAGATTGGATCTAGCTACATTGAGTAATCAACAGAACCAGAATTTGGACTATACCTTACAAAACGAAACAGCCAACGGCGGAGTCCAAATCCCGTCGTGTTCCACGGCTACGCCGGCGATTTCTCTGCAAATCAGCTCGGAGTCTGCGAAGAACGGTCTCTTCCGTACTGAAACCAAGGAAAAAAAAGTTCGATTAAGAATAATCCGAAGAAGCTGAAACTCAGATATACAGTAGAAGAAGGAATTTGTATGTAAATAACCTCGAAATCCGTTGAGTTCTCTGAGTCCGATGTTGACGAAGACGGATCTAGATCTGGAGGATTCCATCGGAGAGTCTCTGAAGCAATCGAGGTAAAGAGAGAAGCGGCGGAGAGATATGAGTTTATGGTTTGATATTTGCCGGTGGAGAAAAAGTTTATTACCTGAATCCGGCGGGATACTGGATTTTTTGGGCGGTGTGGTCTCTCATTTGACGCGGGAAAATTAATTTTTCCCCAAAATCGAAAATGTTTTTGTTTGACCTCTTATGCTGAGAGGAATAGAGAAAGACTCATTTAAGTTCATCTTCAAAGATACATTTTAAGTTATTGTAAGGCCCATATATGATGGCCCATTTGGTTTGGAGATCATGTATTAAATAAATGACTTTACATGTCATTTATTTCGAAAGTCAACAAAACGTTTACGATCTATTTGTCTTCCGGAAAATTCAAAATTAAATCGTTCCAAATTTAAAAATTCGTGATTTTTTTTTAACATTTTTCCCATTTATTTTTTAAGTTTATTATGTTAATTGAACTAATTTTTATCATTAAAACAAAATTTGATGTCATTTTTATAGAATTTATCAAAATAAACCTGATTATATCAAAATTTATGAAAAAAATACCAAAATTCTTCTAAAATCGATAACTAAAACGAACCGATAACTAAATCAAATCAAACCAAATACTTTTTCAGGTAATTTAATTTCGGTAGTATTTTTAAAACCGAACACTGATTAACCAAAAAAAAATAAAAAATTAGGAACCACTGTTATTAAAATAGTCTCAAAACCATGGCGCCAAATATTAAAAAGAAAGATTATTGACTACCCGTAGCTTTCCCGGGCTGAACATTATTATCATTTCCAATTGTACCCTTTCCTCTACTTGCACCTAATAATCTTCCTCTGAAAGCTTCATTCTCTTTTAATTCCTGGGGAAGCAACCAAATTGAAAAGGCAAAACTCTTTCCTTTAAGAAGAAGAAACTCTTTCACCTACTTTACACTTATCCCTTCTTCCTTCTTTGTTTTTCTTTTTCTTGTTTCCTCATCTTCAAAACATTGTACTAGTCTCAATCTCCAACTGTTTTAAATGGGAATTTCGAAAAAATCTCAAGTTAGCAGAGAATTAGACACCGATGGAAAAAAGTTTATCTTCGCCAAAACATCGATTCGGGCTTCACTAAAGCCGGTGAAGACGAAACTCATTAAGCCTGAGAGAGAATCAGAAGATGGAATTTGTATCACTCCCACGGCGAGAGGAGCAAAGACTCCGGAGTGTCCGGCGGCTCCAAGGAAACGCCCACCGGTGTTGAAATGTCAGAACAATATTCGTATAGAGTACTTTGTGCCTCCTTCAGATTTCGAGTTGGTGTTTATACAACGCCGTTAATGTAAAAAGATATAAAAAGAGTTTCTGAGTTTGGTTTTTATTTTGTGTGTGTTCTCAAGTCATAATCATTTTTTACATACTCTTATGGTTGATTTGCTTCCCAAGTTATCTCCAAGGTAACATAACGACCAACAGTTTCACTCGGACAAATGATCTTCACGACTTCCCGATCCGATAGGATCCTTGGAAGCTAACAAAACCCACAAACTAAACAAATTATCACCAAGAACAATGTTTCTGTCTAAAAAAAACAAACCCTTTCACTGTGTATCTCTCGAGTAAAGTTTTCTTCTCAATAGTGGAAAGACCCAATGGGCCTTATGCGCATGGGCTATATTGAAGGCCTAATGAGCTAGTTGGACACATATCTTCAGTTAATGTTTTGACATCGTCCACACTGTTCTTGTTAAAGAACTATTTTGTCTTCTTCTTCTCCTCTTTAATCCCCTGATTCCCCAAACTTTAGGGTTTTACGTTTTCCTTATCAACAAAAACCAAAACAAATCTCCCTTGAATCCGAAAAATGATCACTACATTACTCCGTCGCTCTCTCCTTGACGCATCAAAGCAAGCGACATCCATTAATGGAATTCTATTTCACCAACTTGCTCCAGCGAAATATTTTAGGGTTCCGGCAGTGGGAGGTCTGAGAGATTTCAGCAAGATGACATTTGAAAAGAAGAAAACATCGGAAGAAGAGGAAGGATCCGGTGACGGCGTCAAGGTTAATGATCAAGGTAACAAAGGGGAACAATTAATAGTTAGTTATTGGGGCGTGAAGCCAATGAAAATCACCAAAGAAGATGGAACTGAATGGAAATGGAGTTGCTTTCGGGTACATAGCATATTTTTACTACATGTTTTGGTGTCTTGTTACTTACTCTTGGTCGATTTATAAGTATTTTTTGTGTTTTTGTCGAATAATGGTAGCCATGGGAGACTTATAAAGCTGATCTAACGATAGATTTGAAGAAGCATCATGTTCCTTCAACTTTACCGGACAAAATAGCTTATTGGATGGTTAAATCTCTTCGATGGCCTACCGATCTTTTCTTCCAGGTACACTCTTAGGTTTCTATTGTTCCAACCGCTAACTAAGTCTTTAACTAGTGAAAACTGTTTTAGAAGATTTGGTAGCTAGCTATCATTTTTAGAAGATTTTAGTATGGACTAATTCTTGGCAATGACTTAACGCAGAGGAGGTATGGTTGCCGAGCGATTATGCTAGAGACGGTTGCAGCGGTTCCAGGAATGGTTGGAGGGATGCTTATGCACTTCAAATCTCTCAGGCGTTTCGAACAAAGTGGGGGTTGGATCAAAGCCCTTCTCGAAGAAGCAGAGAATGAGAGAATGCACTTAATGACATTCATGGAAGTAGCGAAACCCAAATGGTACGAACGAGCTCTTGTGATCTCTGTTCAAGGGGTTTTCTTCAACGCTTATTTAATCGGATACATAATCTCTCCCAAGTTTGCTCATCGTATGGTTGGATACCTTGAGGAAGAAGCAATACATTCTTACACTGAGTTTCTCAAAGAACTCGATAACGGTAACATCGAAAATGTTCCTGCACCGGCTATCGCTGTTGATTACTGGAGGCTTGAAGCTGATGCAACGCTTCGTGATGTTGTCATGGTGGTTCGTGCTGATGAGGCGCATCACCGTGACGTTAACCACTATGCATCCGTAAGTGTATACTCTAAATGAATGGAAATTATATAAGTTAAAGATCGATGCTTAATTCTTATAATATGTTTGTATAAATTGCAGGATATTCACTACCAAGGTCATGAGCTGAAAGAAGCTCCAGCTCCTATAGGATATCACTGAATCAGAAGAGCTTCTAGTTTTGTTTTGTCGCTCTTAAGCTAACACGGTCCAGATTTCTTTTGTTGAAGTACTCATGACTCCTTTTTAATTGGATGGTACGGTGGAGATGAGCCACCACCACATTATTTAGTTTCCTTTCTACTTTTGTTTTGGAAAATCTTAGTTTCTCTACATTACGTAACCAAAATCCCACTATATAGTTCACGTTTGCTCAATGGTTTTTCATTCGAAGCTCTCCTCCGTGAAAGTGGCTCTGTTTTGCTCTGTTTTAAGGTTCAAATTACTCTGTTTTTTCAGTTCCTAAACATGTTTTAAATTAGCTAAACTGTCTCAAACTCTTGTTATTATTTTTCTTTTTTGTTGATTAATTAATTTAACATTCAAAAAAAAAAATCCCACTACAGTATATATGAAATATAAAAGTAGTAAGTTAAAAGAAAATTCCAATACAGTAACTTCAACATGTAACATAATCTGTGTAAATTTTTAAGTATTATTTATTTTGCTAAATGTTTTTTTGTCATCATTGTTTTGCTAAGTGTTTATTATTAACTTTTTATGGACCAGGTTTCTATTTTTAAAGTATCATATATTCTTACCAATAGGGTTTTGTCATCCTCTCATTGGTTCACCCAGATTTGTTTTTTAATTTTTTAATTTTTTTGACAGCAATTTGTTTTTTAAATTTAAATTGTAGAGTTTGTAAATATATTATATTATACTAAATTTAATCATTATTAAAAATTTAACTCTTATTTTAGTCATTTATTAGCTTTTTCAACTCAACATTTAATTATTATTATATATATATATATTTTTTCTGTTTCTTATTAATTGATTTTTTTTTTTATAAATATTTATGTATTATTTATTAGTCATTATTGATGAATTTTAAAGTTTAAAACAAATAATTGAATATTATTGGTTTAGAATTATAAAAAATATAACTCATAAAAGTTACTACATTTATAATATATTTTTTTAATCTCTGTGTTTATAATATAGTTGGCAATTAGATTTATGGTCAACATCAAACTCTCGAATCAAAGTCAGCTTCTTCGAGAATGAAATTGGAATTTTAAAGTCCAACTTTTAAAATTTATCTTTCTGCTTTCACAGAGACGACGAGAGAAACAATGGCGGAGTCTGCGATCCGAACCATCGTCGAATCAATTCACTCATCGCCGACGCAAGCCGTCGTGTATCTCTCCGGCGGTGCCTCTCAGGTTTCTCTCTTATATCTCTCTATATTTACCAAATTCATGTAATTTTACTTCGAGTAATCCAAAACTTCAAATTCAGTCTTTAGGTTGGTTAATGTCAGTTCCTGGAGCTTCGAACACACTTCTCGAAGCCGTGGTTCCGTATTCCATGATCTCTATGGTTCAATTACTCGGCAGGGTTTATTCTCAAAACCTCCAATCTAATGATCAAATCGTTTCTCTTTCCCGACTATAACCAGATTTTATCATCCTCTTAGGTTCCGAACCAACACTGTAGCCAATCAATGGCGAATGAAATGGCTTTGTTAGCTTATAATCGTGCTCTTAAGCTTTCTAAGCCAGGTTTTTTAACTTTACCATTTCCTTCTTTAACATTGTTGTGTTGCTTAGTAACGTTTTGTTAGTTGATTTCAATGGTGAGAGTGGTGGTTTTAACTTTCATATCATGCTTTACTCGGGTATGTACGGGATTAGACATAGAGATCTTGGTTATAACTTGCTAATTTGGTGGAAAGGATGTGCGGTTCTTGGTGTTGGTTTTACTGGAACGTTAGCAACTTCTCGTCCAAAGCGTGGGGATCATAGGTTATATGTCATGTTCTGAAGAAATACAATCATAGCAAGGGATTTAGATTTTATATTATACTCATATAACTCTGTTTGTTATGATGAGTAGGTTCTTTTTGTCGATAAGAGCTTCCAACCGGATATGGGAAACTTCAGTTACTCTAACAAAGGTGATTGCAACAATCTTTCTCATGTCTTGCTTTACTCTTTATTGTTATCTTATTGTGGAAAATTTTAGGGAAAACGAAGCCGAGAGGAAGAAGATAAAGTGGCAAGCTCTGTACTGATTCAGGTGTGTTATAGAAAGATAGTTACAACCTTGTACCTGCCTAAGGGATAACATTTTCAAAAAGCATTTTACTTTGAGATACTCATGAGTTCTTAAAACCTTTTTCTGGTCATTATTACTTTAGGCTATGGCTAAGGCATGCCAAGTTTCTGAGACACTTGACTCTGGCTTGACTGATTCTGAGGTGCTTAATGAGTCTGTAATCCAGTTTAGTGAAGAAGAAGAACTAGAACAGCTTATAGATGGACAAATATGCTCTAAGATCTATCCATTTTCTAAAGGTAAGATTTTGGTTATTTGACTCAATAAAACTTACTTTGAAGGTTTTTTCAACTGTTTCTTGCATTGGCCATTAATGATGTAGTTTTATACCTTTATAGCAGAATCATACGGGTCGGATAAAGATAGAAAGATTATACTGCCTGGTTCTTTTAACCCATTACATGACGGTGATCTCAAGCTGTTGGAAGCTGCTATGAGGTAAGCTAGTCTGTCTTCATTATTTAATCATTATTTTCTTTGACTCATTGTTGATTCTCTGTTTCTTAGTTAATCTGATATGCTATATTATGCAAGGTAATTAGTAATTTGATCATTTATTTAGTTGTGCGATATGAATCTATTTCCTTGATCGGATAACAAAATGTAAACAATCTCACAAGCATATATGTTGATGCAGTGTTTCTGAGGAAGGAGGGTATCCATGTTTTGAAATATCTGCACTGAATGCAGACAAACCATCGCTTACAGTTACAGAGATTAAAGATCGTGTCAAACAATTTGAAGTACTTGGTACGGCGAAATCTTCATTTCTCACTCACTAGTTATTCATGTTTTCAATCTTGTGCACCACTTTTTCTTACATCTCATCATGCCATCGTTTTGATATTGGTTTGGTATCCGGTTTGCAGAAAAGACGGTAATAGTTTCAAATCAGCCTTTCTTCTACAAGAAAGCTGAACTCTTCCCAGGAAGCAGTTTTGTAATTGGTGCTGATACTGCAGCAAGGATTGTTAATGTATGTACCTTTAGCCTGGTCCTCTTTTTGCTTCTCTCTTTAAACCCTACAAATAGAGCTAAACTGTTGCGATCATCGATGTTTAAAGAAGAAATAATAAGAAATTTTAACTTCTTGCAGCCAAAGTACTATGAAGGAAGCCACAAAAGGATGTTGGAGGTACTAGGTGATTGCAAACGAACAGGTTGCAAGTTCCTTGTTGGTGGCCGTAATGTAGATAGTGTATTCAAGGTTTGATCTCAACACTAGAATCTCAAGCAACACATTTGTACTATCATGCAAGCATTGTCTATGAGATTTTATGCCTTATGCCTTACTTATCCTTGCTCCTCTGCAGGTTCTTGACGATCATGAGATTCCAAAGGAAATAAGTACAATGTTTACCTCAATTTCAGCAGATACATTCCGTATGGATATATCCTCTACAGAGCTAAGAAAGAACCAAGGAGGTGTTATTTCATAATGCAGAAGCTTGGAAAAAGAATATTGGCTTTTGTTCTTGAAAAAAATAAAATAATAAGAAGCAAAGTTGTAGATGATGTTTTCATCAACTGTTATTAATATGGACTGAAAATAGAGGCCCAATTAATAAAGGCCCGTTGGAAAACCTAAGACACGTGTCGTTAAAGGTTCAACTTTATATATATATATATATATATTGTATAGATTTTAGGGTTTATATTGATTTAATCTTCTTCGTTTCTCGTCGGTTGTTTCGATTTCTCCAAATCGTTCGTTCTCCTCTTTTTAGGTTGGTTATCGCGGGACTGTTTCTTGCCGGCTAAGGTGTCGGTGTTTCTTATCTCTCTCCAAAAGCCTAAGTGGATTACTTGTGGCAATTTTTTATTTAAGTCAAAAACTGAAATTCCAAGGGTCTGATTTAAAGGTTTTTTGTTTGTTTGTAGAAAAAAAAATGTCCACTTCGACACAGATGGATTTGCAAATCATCTCAGATAAAGCAGAGTCTGAACGAATTGTTAAGAACGTAGCACGTTGCGTTGCGAGAAAAGGGTTGACGTTTGAGAAGAGGATAATGACCAACGTCAAAGATCCAAGAATCAACTTTCTGAGGAACCCTGAAGATCCCTTTCACGGATATTACAAGCAGAAGCTTAGTGAATACCATTCTCATATTCAACAAAATGGAACTATCGTTGAAGATTTTGGTCACATTCCAACAAGGAATGTTAGTACATAAGTCACTGAGCCACCTCCAGGTATCATCAGAAATAATATCGAGATGATGGCGAGTTACATTTCCACTGGAGGGTTGGTGGTTGAGAAGGTGATGAGGTATCTTGTTGTAGGTGACGCAAGATACAACTTTATGGGTATTTCAGACCCCTTTCACCCGTTTTACCAGCAAAGGCTTACCCAGTACCGTTCTCTGAATCAACAAGACGAAGCTAATCTTGATTATGATGCTACTCTTGCTGCTTACATGCGAAAGGCTACTGAATTCCGTTCTCGGATTCAACAAGAGGGACCTAATCTTGATGATGATGATGCTGATGCTGGTCAACGCATTGTTCTGCCACATCTTCTGGACTATAGACTTCCAAAAGGGATGAGTGTCAAGAATTTAGAACTATCAAGCTCACAACACAGTTTGGGGCTTGGTATGGGAATGATTTTTGGCTAGGGTTCAAGGAAAGAGATGGATTTGAGTTTACGAATCCAACTGATAGTAAGTTCCCACGATTCACTCTATTTGTTCTTGAGTATTCAGAAGTATTTAAGGCACCTAAAGATCTGAAAGAAAAGGTGAGCAAGAGTGATGCTTATATGTCAGCCATTCATGATGGTTTTTTCTGTCTCGTTCATCAGTGGGATTCTCTCCATGATGTTAAATGGAGGGATGGTGGGGTGATGTCTATGGTTAATTGGCATGCTTCTTTTGAGAAAGAGTTTTTTGCTAACAATGAAGAGCTTCCACCACCTGAAATTACTGAAACTGTATCTTGAATGTCTCTTGCGGAACCAGAGCCAAAGAGACAGAAGTGCCTTGTTCCATAGGAACAGTTTCTTGCTCAACACCCGGTAATGTTTTCTTCAGGCTCTTACATTATGTCTTTGTTTTTTTTCTTCGTCTAAAGCTGTATCTGATAATCAGGACGTTATACATTTGTTTCAGGGTTGGTGTATAATCATGATCTCTGTTGTGGATGTTGATGGTCGTGAGCTAAACATTATTGAGAAAACAGTGCAGTCGTTATCTGAAAACGTGGCGAGTTTCAAGGAGAAAATAGCCGCGGATAAACCGAAGAATCCCACCAGAGAAGCAGGTGATATTCGGAAAATCCGGGTTGTTAAAGGACAACAACAAGTCACTAGCATATTAAAATGTAGGAGCAGGAGAAATCCTCACTTTGTCATTCTGTACGTGTGGGAGATAGACAGATTTGGACAAGCCTTGTTTATGCACGGAAATGTTTTTCGACGCACTTGACGAGATAATGCTAGCTCAGTCTACTTGTTTTGATTGATGTTTGAATATTTTTTCTTACATGTGGTATCAGAGCATGGTTAATTAACCATGATAACAGATGTTCATAACCATGCTGTGATACCACATGTAAGTTAATTTTACATGAACCCTAAGATCTTTAAACATCTAGGTTAATCACATAATAAAATCATTAGGAGGTTTATCGGATTACCTCTCTTTATTGTCGTAGAGATGTCTTCATTAATAGGTTTCATGAAGTCTTGATCTTTAGTTTAGGATTAGGTTTCTCTCACCTTGCCAATAAACTTAGCTTTAACGTGTTGCGTTTTTTATGATATCTTTATGATGGTCTAAAGGTATATATTTATAGGTAGAGAGATGACTTGTTCCTCATTAGGGTTTCCTTAAGATTAGATCTCATCCGTCCATCAAAGTAGATATTGATTAGGAAAAACTTCTTTATTACCAATTCAATTGGTTACCAAATATATTAAATAATAACATTATTTCAATAGAAAATAGATAATTACAAGATCATATAATAGGAGAGAAATATTAAATAATATTTCTTACATATGGTTCTTATAAATAAAAAAACCGTTTTAGTTATGTCTATATTGGGGCCAACTTTAACAATTTATCTAATAGACTCATAATTCTGTATGGTTTCGAATTCGATGTTATAAATTCGGTTGATGTGTCCGCACCTAGTTTGTATAATCTATTTGACTCATATTATTATTATTTTTTTTGGTAAAAGGTGAAGTATTTATACCATTTTTGAAGTTTCAACAGAAATTACAAAGAATACAAGTAGCAGAGAATAACCAAGATCTACAGAATAAACAGACGATAACAAATCATCAAAAGAGGAGAGCATAAGTCCAAAACAAAGACGAAAGAAGAAACACCGATTCTGAGTTGCCAAACTCAGAAATTTGCGTGATTTCCACAACTTCAAAGAGTTAGAGTCCCATCAACTCTATTAGAAGTCAGTCCACAAAACCTCTAGATAAAACGCCTACAACTTCTCTGCAAACTAACGTAAACGCGATGACAACAGCAGACTAAAACACAAACCCGACGGTTACAGGAGCATCTACGGACAACCAGAGAAACTACTTCCAATTGCCATTCCTGTACAAACGACAAGAACCATCTCCCACGGATTAGTGATGCCACATAGACCAAAGCGCCACCCCTATTCTTCTCAAGAAGACTCTACTCGCCTCAAATTTTTGTTTGGTGAAGATTTGATAGATTCGGCTGATATGTCCGAGCCTACTTTGCATCATCTCTTCTAAATTTGTTCACCATTACCTTACCTGATTCTTTGCATTCCATTATCAGTCTATATCATGACGTGACGTAGAGTTCGGGCCGGGTCACTGTTAACTTTAAAATTAGAAACTCTTTTATTTAAATATTTCGAATAAAAAAATAAGTGTTTTAAATTTAAATGATCGAACTTCAACCCAACTTCCACCAGAGTGATTACGGCCATTCGTCACATCAATCTTTTAATGACCTATTGGCCTCACTATTTTATCTAATAATTACACTTTATCCAATATTAATTATTGAGTATATTATGTGGCTTTGATAATTGGCCGAGTTGGATAAAATAGTGAGGTTTATACTAATATTGTTGTTAAGTTACTATTCAGATTCAAACTCGTAAAATTTTATGTAATTGACAAAAGGGTAAGTTGGTTTGATATAACTACGCCATTATTCTTTCCCAAGAGACAAGAAGTTTGCAAGGGCAAGATAATAAAAAGGTGTTATGGGTATGGTTGCATTGACAATTTAGGTTTAGTATGGATATAAGTTTGGTTGATTCGAAATTTGTTCGGTTAGTTTTTTTTTTTTTTTTTTTTNTTTTAAATTT
>Ga0041059_1000284_pt1 | contig 35630 bp, 34 predicted proteins | sample AraColnosormetaG_FD_56232 | JGI IMG/M metagenome (GOLD analysis project Ga0041059, IMG submission 56232) | Arabidopsis roots microbial communities from North Carolina, USA - Col MF nosort | ecosystem: Host-associated > Plants > Roots > Unclassified | place: USA: North Carolina | collected...
AATTGATATTTGAATCAAAAGTGAATCTAACTATACACATATAATTACAAAAAATGAATATAACTTTATTAACTACAAAATACCATACACAAAAATAACATAAATTAACAATAAAAATAGTTAAACATAATTTTTCTAAACAATTTTCAAAACAACAACCCACGCATAGCGTGGGTACTCACCTAATAGTCATAATAATTATTTTTCTATACGTCTCCACAAATTACTCCTAGAGATGGTCTATACATTATTAATCATTCTAATCAGTAATCACTTAAGAAAAAGGAGTTATTAAATGATGCATAATTATATATGATAAGCTTAATTAGAAAGAAATAATTATGATACATTATTGTCCTGTTTTCGAAAAATTTGGAATAAGGCTCAAGTATTAGTTAGTCATATTTGCAGAAGATAATATTATTGTTCAACTAGATGTATTAGAAATAAGATGTCAATTGGATCGTTCTATTGAAAGAATTCAGATCTTAATATCAGGCTTAAGATGCATGATTGATGCAAAAATTTCAAAATACGAGATTTATCTTCCTTTTTTCTCTGTATACTAAAGTTTAATGTAGACTAGTCAGTTTATTTATGAGCTAAATATATATCTAAGAGTTGATAATACTTAACCTGCATGAAAGTGACAAGTTTTCTTCAAAATGTTTTCTCACGATTTTAAGTTCCTCCATGGGAGCTAGTGTGATATATTTAGTATCTTTTTTTCTCTTGTCTTTATTTCTCGTTTTTTTCAATTCTGAAACATAGTGTTTTCTGAAATTATTAAGGATTTTTACTATTTTTTGGAGTGACATTTATGAATTTTGCCATTTTCTTAAAATTTTACGGATTTACTATTTTGATCATTTAAAATTATTAAATTTACGATTTTTAATACTAAAATACATACTTTATAAGAACACATAAAACCTAATAAATTCAAACATAACGAATAAAACACATGTTAATCGTATTTTTATAATTTTATGAAAAATTTACAAATGCCACAAATGGTAAACTCATAATTAATTCTTGATTTATCCATACTTTTAGACTTAGGAACGTTGTTGATTCATTTGTAAAGTATTGTTCTCCAGTTTATATAACCAATTTTTTTTTTCTTAAATTTAATGTGAGTGGTTGACATAAAAAAAAGGTAAGTTTTGCAAGAACCACATGAAGCTATTTTATTAGTACAATTCGAAAGAAAAAAAAACAATAGTCATTTTCAGAAACTCAATTATTAATTCTGTTCATTTATGTATGTATATATTTGGGGTAACTAGTAGCTAGTAGCAATTCTCTTGTTCTGTTGGGGAGAGGTCCCTTGTATGTACGATTATCATTTAATATGATTTTGCAGACCAAAATATTAAAATTTTGTTAAATGGCTATAGGTTACAAACATCATTTTGCAGGGTTTCTTCCGTATAATTAGACTAACAAATTGAAACTACATTAATTAGACCCCATGATGGTCTAAAACCCTAGTTACTACTCGATGGACCATAGGCATTTTAAAATGTTGAGACATGATTTTGTAACAACTTTTTCTGCCTTTCTGCGTCTAGTATTTATTGGAATCTCTTTCACAATTTAACAGCTCTTTCTGGCTTTGCAAATATAGTACATGTTAGATGTTTCTTGTTTGAAAAAGAACTTTTAAACCGTCTGAAAAATAAATCTATATATAATATAGATAATATATGCAACCCATGCAATTGCTGCTGTTCGCCTATATAATATATGATCGTAAGTAGATTATGATTGTTAGATTATCATATCAGAAAACACTAATTCAGTCCGTATGTGTTTCTTAATCCAAATTAAAAAAACGCTAACTTAGTATTTACATCATCATTTTGTGTTCAATAATATAAAATATATGTTATAATAATCTATCAAATCTTTTTATTAATTAATTATCAAATATCAAGATCCATTTAAAACGAATCAAATATTTCTAAGTTATATGAATTTGAAGAATCGCTTGATTATTTTGATTACTCTATAGAGTGAGATAGAGAATAGAAATCATATGGAGTATAAAATTCTAAAAGATATGTATTAGAAAAAGTAACTTTAACCTAGTTCATAATACGAGGTAACACGAATAGAAGTTGGCCAAAAAAGTCGTAAAACATTCAATTTTATTAATTAACATTTATAATTGTACTTTATTGAAGATACTCTTCAAATCTTTAGTTTTGCTTTTAACTAACAATCAAGAACGTAAGATGAGGGAAGCTTACGCAGGTTGATGGTAAGGGGACAGAGTAGGCTACGTGTCGATCTAACGTTGGTTCCAAAAACTATAATTTTAGCATATGTTGCGATTGAACGAAACAGTCATACTCACATCACGTGCCTGTACTGACACGTGTTGACATATTACTGCTGCCTTTTAAGTTTTGATACACACTATTGAGATACTTGATAGTTGAGACTTGAGACTTCAGAGACGCAGACAATTTGTTATTTTGGAGGATCATTTTCTTATTATCTATCAAGTTGCGGGATTAAATCATAATTGACACATAACCGTTTGGTAATTATCATACATACACTCCTTAGTTTGTTTTTTCCCTTCTTTTCGTATTAGATTTCTTCCTCATAATTCTAATATTCGACCAGATTATTTAGCTAATAAAGCTCGGGCTCGTAATAGCCTTTTCTCCCATATAAGCACATCGGTTCCTTAATGGCTCTCTCTAGCAGAAAATCTCTTTTCGATAACTTAATATAAATAGTGTTTGATAAAAAATTTTTTTTTATCATACATACACTTAACACCTGGATTGCATGAAATTGGAAGCGAATACGCGGAAACACAAACGTTTGGGAAACGTCAAAGTGAGTTTTTTGAAAAATTTTAGAAAGCGGGTACATGTTGAGAATTTAAATTTGAGATGAAATTCTGTTTTTGGTCTCTCTTGTTTTTATTTGAGGTTTCCATTTTTATGGTATTTAGCTTACATAGGTTAGTCTTGTGGAATTGAATTCTTGTGTAGATAGAATTGAAATTTGAGAATAAATTGTTGTTTTTGTGTACTCTAGAATTTTGTTTCTTTCTCTCTATGGGTTACTCTAGAAAAGATTTTAAAATAATTACAATATTCAGTTGTTTTTTGTGTACATATAAATTAATTTTTATAAAAATATTACATTATATACTTATTAAGCATCAATGCCTCTGTAGCATAGTGGTATTGCGTTCGCTTCGTAAGCGAAAGGCCGCGAGTTCGATCCTCGCCGGAGGCTTTTGCCAATTTTATTAACTACATATAACTATATATCAGTTACAATATTTATGGGCCAAAAGCTCTTCTTATTGGATTTGACTAGGGAATCTCTCAGTTTTTTTTACCCAATGGCCCAAGTTCTTATATTTCAGTCATTTATTTTCGGTTTTTCTTTGAACATTAAATGATGGGCCACAATGGAGTTATAAACTAAAGGCCCCAATTGAAATCTCTCTCAAAAACTTTCAGTCAAATCTTGAGAACAGAAAGAAAGTCCACGCGAGGACATAAGCGCGTGTGATTTAAAATCGTCGTCGTCGTCTTCCACACCGACTTTAATCTGATTCTTAGAATCGCCGTTTGGTTTTTAACCAGAGAGATTATCTACCAAGGAACGATGATTATTGAAAGAGCTCGAGTTCCGTTGAGCCGATGGCAACAAGCGGCCGTGGCGATGGGATCTGCTCTCGGTGCGTTGGTTGATCCTCGTAGAGCGGATCTAATCGCTGCTCTCGGCGAAACTACCGGTAAACCAGCTTTTGAAATGGTTCTTGAGAGAATGAAGAAGAGCGAAGAAGGAAGAGTACGTTTTTCAAATCACTCAATTTCTCTCTTATTGTTGATCAAATCATTGATTTTGCTTAAGAATGATTGATTTAGAAATTGTTCGATTTAGTAATTCTGGAGTAAGCAATGAGTGATGTTAAATTGATTAACATTTTTACTTGATGTTGGTTATATTGTTGAGTAAGCAATGGTGTTTTGATCTTTGGTGGTATCTTTACTTTGAAGGCTATATTATTGGAGCGTCCTCGAGTTGTGTCAGAGCAAGTAGGTCATGCTTGGGATCTACCAGAAAACACATTTGGAGCTGCATATGCTAAATTCATGGGATCTAGAAACTTCTCTCCCGATGATCGTCCGCCCGTAAGATTCATGGAGACGGATGAATTGGCTTACGTAGCGACACGGGCACGCGAAGTTCACGACTTATGGCACACTCTGTTTGGCCTTCCTACGAATCTTATCGGCGAGTCGTCTTTGAAAGTTATCGAGTTTGAGCAAATGTATCTTCCGATGTGTATGCTCTCTGTGATTGGAGGTACTGTGAGGTTCAACGAGAAGCAAAGATCAATGTTCTTGAAGCATTACCTTCCTTGGGCTGTTCGTGCTGGAAGACAATGCACTGACCTCATGTGTGTGTACTATGAGCGTCACTTTAGTGAAGACTTGGAGCAAGTTCGTAGAAAATGGGGAATCATCCCTGCTCCTCAACATCCTAAATGACGGTTCTAGTTTAATCTGTTTTCGAATCACTTAGTTATGCCAAATCTCTTATAAATGTGTAGTGGATTGGATTAAAAGTTGTACTCGCATTTGATGGTTAATAAGAGACAAGTTGGGAAGTTTTTGATTCAAACATTTTTTCAGCAAAATATTACAGATAAGAGTTGAGACAAGAAACCGACTTCTTATCATTTAAAGGCTCACATCAAACAGTTTCATAGTGAGATAACGCAGCAAAGACAATGGATAGATAAAGGTCTTTGCAATTATTTTACTTGCCACCAGTGAAGAGATAATCCAAGGATGATCCTCCTCCCGGAGCTGCGTGAACTTTGGTCGAAGGACGGTCCTGCAGAGATAGACAGAGAAAGGGAGAGAGTGAGTGAGTATCATTACCATTTCGATTCACGGGTATTCGAGTAAAACGGACACGAAAACGTACAGTGAGGAAGTTGCCGGTGTTCTGTCCTTCAGCTCTGGCATAGTTGTTAACAGGAGTTTTGATACCAGCAGGAATCTGCTTGTTAAGCTCTGCAGGCTCAACAGAAGTAGTAGCAGTCGTGAGTGCGGTTGCAGTCACAGCTGTTACTGGTGGTGCAGGTCCGTTGTTAGACTCAGTAGGAGCGGGACGAGGAGCTGGAACTGGCTTAGGAGCAGGAGCGTCACCACCAAAGAGATAATCCAATGAGCTTTGACCTCCACCACAGCTGTTTCCACGACCCATTGTATAAAATAAAACCTAGCACAACAAACCAAAACACCGAAATATAATAAGAAACTATAACTTGCCAACATTCAGAGATGATAGATTCAGAGCTGAACAAAGTGAAGACTCAATTCAATTGTGAATGCTGCTTAAAATTCACAATCAGAATAGTAGCAACGTCAATTATACAAAACCACATATGCTAACGCAAAATCTTCACCTCAAAGTTCACATTTCTCGAAGAACGTCGGGAGAATTAGACGACGAAACCTAGTTTTTAGCCAATTTTCAAAATAGTGGAACAAGAGTGAAGACTGAATCAGATCTAAAACCATTGAAATCGAATCACCATTTCTAAATTCCTGAATCTACAAAATCCGTAGAAACCAAATCTCCAAAAATTGAGGATAAAAACACCATAATTCGAAGCATGATCGAGGAATCAAAACATAGGAATCTACGATCTAACTTCGTCTAAGACATCAGAGAAACGAAATCAAAGCGATCTGGAGGAATTTTAGGGGTTAAGAAACAAACCTTTTGGTGATTCGCGATCAGATCTAGAAGAAGAAACTCAAGGAGAAGAAGTAAAACGCAGACTCGGAGCTGACTAACTGAGTCATCAGCGAGCCACTCTATTTATAAGCTCAGACCGGTTTTTGTTAGTGTCAGGGTTCCGGTTTAATTGAAATCAAAACGATTTCAAATTTTTTGATTAATAAGACAAAATAAAATTCACATCTTTCAGCTAAATTCCAAAACCGGTTTATGAAGAAATATCAGATAATTATTGTTGATTTGGATTAGAACACGTAAAAAGTAATTAATTAGTAAGAGATAACCAGTGAAATTATTGGTGCTTAAAGAAATTTCACGACGGTGGTGAGGTTCGTGGGCCATTCATGTGTAATGGCCAATCTTTGTCATTGTTCGAATCTAATAATCATTAGCCGTTTTATTATTTAAAAATTTGAACTTTGAAACAAAAGATATTTTGGTATTTATGAATAAAACAAAATTAGCAACTTTTTTTAACTTTGAGCTGTTTCAAGTCTCATGTAGCAGAAGCTACTAGTAATTCATGTTTAGTGTGGTTGAAGTAATAGTTTCCAGTAGCAAGCAACAATAAGCTCAAAACACCTAATTGCCATGAGAATCCGAAGACGGTGGAAGTCGCCTTCTTTTTGTTAATCGGAATCGGTTTCGAATCAGATCTTTTCGCCGCCTTCCTGAATGATGAATAAGTTTCGACTTCTTCGATTGTTAACGCTGGTTTAAGCGAGCTTTTTGCGGTTTGGAAATGGCGATTGAAGACAGCGGTTGCTGCGATGTTTTCTCTAAGTGAGACAGTTCCGCTTTCTCTGCATAGACCCTCGAGCTCGGCACCTGTGAAGAGATCGGTTTCTTCAGCGATTTTTCTGAGATCAACGTCGTCTCCTAGTGTCATGTTGCGTGTATGCACTTGCAGTATTTCAAACCGGGCTTCTAGATCAGGCGGTGGCACGTATAGCACCTAAATCAAGAAGAGGGTAGCAATGAGGTTTGCTATTTCAGAACTCGTGTGATCAAAAGATCCAATATGAGGACTTACGAGATCAAATCGACCAGGTCGCATTAGAGCAGCATCAATTGCATACGGGCGGTTTGTGGCAGCCAAGACGAGGATTCCCTTAAACCAAAACCCGATCAATATCATTGCAACCCAATAACAAAGATAAAATCTTTAAAAGCCTATGAGCTTTTGTTTACCTTTGCTTCTTCAAGACCGTCCATTTCGGTTAACAGTGTAGATAGAAGCCTTTCTCCAACTGTAGAACTATTGCTTGAGCTCTCATCACCTCTACGAAGACCCAAGGAAATAAACATGTTAAGAAGAGTCTATAACACGAAGCAAGAGTTGGGAGAGATAGAGACAAACCTTTTACAGGCAACGACATCAGCTTCATCAAAGAATATTATACTTGGAGAAGCAAGTCGAGCTCTTTGAAATGTATTCCGCAATAATGCTTCACCTTCTCCAACATACATAGAAAATAGCTCCGCACAGCTGCATCGCACACCCACACAAAGACACAAGAAAAAATAAGTTTCTTTAAACAAGTTTCACAACCAAAGGGGGATTTTGTTAAATGTGATCTATCAAAATCTATACCTTAAGGAAAAGAAGGAGGCTTGAGCAGCATTTGCAGCGGCTTTAGCAAGAGTTGTCTTTGAGCAACCTGGAGGACCATGTAGAAGTATCCCACGCATTGGCGATATGCCCATTTTTACAAATGCAGCTGAATGTTTGATTGGCCATTCAACAGCTTGCTGGAGCTTTTTCTGTCACAAGGAAAAAAAAACCATTAATCGCAATGGAGAAAACAGGACAACAAAGTGCAAAATGAATATTTTTAAAAAGTATTGACCTTTAAGTCTTTAAGACCACCAACATCGTCCCATGTCACTTTAGGGATTTCAACTGTGATGCCTCTGTTTATACTTGGACCAACCACAGATTTTGCAATCTTGAAGTCTTGAGATGTTAGAATAAGAGAATCTGAAGATCTTTTACTTGCAGATATTGTCGCTTCACGACATAAAGCTTCCAAATCTGCTCCAACATAACCGTTGCAAGATATTGCAATGGCTTGAAGATCGACACTAGGATCTAAATTGACTTTCTTTGTGTACAGCTGAAAAAAATAGAAAACATGAAGATCACAAACAAACTTACTATATACGAAAATCCCATTTAAGAACTCGATAATTACCTGCAGGATTTTTAAACGATCCTCCTCATTTGGTGTGCTCACTTCAACTAAAGCATCAAATCGTCCCGCTCTTCTTAGCGCTGGGTCAATCGCATCCACCCTTTTGACAAGATCGGGGAAAACCATTGGATCATTGCATTCAAAACCAATGTTGATAATCAACTTATATTATGCTTAAGGTAGACAAGAACCTATTTGTGGATGCTACAACAACAACTCTTGGTGCAGATGATGAAGGCTTGTTTGAGTCCATAAGTGTAAACAGTTGAGAAGCAATACGAACATCTTGTTCTCGTCTGCATTTTAAAGAGAACAAGATTATTCTCAATCTCTTAAAGATCTCTCTGAAGATAGCAACTATAAACTAGGGGTGAAGCAATACCTAGCATCACGACGAGGACAAAGAACATCGATTTCATCAATAAAAATCACAGAAGGCTTGTCTGAAACAGCGTGAGAAGAAGCCTCAGCGAAAGCTTCCCTTAAGACTTTCTCGCTTTCTCCAGCATGTGCTCGATGTACAGAATGAGGGCTAAACAGAGTATTTGACAAACAAAGACAAATCATAAATTAGCTTTAGCCTCTATTACTCCAAAGCATAAACTATACAGAAGCTACATAACAAAGTACCTTAAAACAATCAAATGTGCATCACATTCCTGGACAACAGCACGGACCAAGCTTGTCTACAAAAACCAAAATTTCAATACAAGAGCGGTCGAATTAGCTTCTGCAAGATCAAAGTTTTTTGAAAAATCCAACAAACAGAAACAGAGTTTTTACCTTGCCGGTTCCAGGAGGACCGTAGAGAAGCAATCCTCTAGGCCACTGCAATGATAAGTCAAATTAAGCAAATTAAGCGAAAGAGAGAAGCTATGAGTCCAACAGAGGTGTGGATATATGTACTTTGAGACCAAGAGTTCGAGCTTCGAGAGGGTAACGAAAAGGGAAGATAATGAGTTCTCGAAGCGCTTGCAGAGCTCTCTCGTTGCCACCAATTTCAGCTTCCGCTCGCCATTTCTCATTGCCGGCGATGTTGTCGCAGACACTGCTTTCGGTTTCCAACATGAAGAACCAAACTTTGGGGAACAACAAGTTATTGGCTTTACAGGGGTTTATGCGCCGGAGCACAGAGATCACCACCGGAGGAGAAAATTGATTTTAGACAATAATGTTAGGGCTTTTGTTTTTCTTGTGATTTTTCCAATTTTACCCTTGAAATTGAGCAAAATACCGAACCAAGTGGTTTAAGTCTTAACATGTCCTCTTATTAGTCCATTTGTGTTCAGTGTTCAAACCAGTTTTGAGATCATTGAAAGAATGTCTCTTTGTATAGGATACAATGTATAACAATGATTGATCTAACATGAATCAGAGGGAATTAGTGTGACGGTGCTAGGAATCTCACGCTCCCGGCAGAAGCCTGGTTTGCGGCACGGTTACTTCCAAAATTCTTCCGGTTTGATTCACGAGCGATTCTTGATCCAAACTAAAACCACAACCAAAGTCCAAAGCAACAGTGAGAGAGAGAGAGCTCACAACAAAAAGATTTCAACTTTACTCGTTTGAAACTGAGTTCTCTCAGAAAGTTCTCTTCTTCTTACCTGAATTGCTCTCTTAGGCATCTTTGCAACTTCATGTACACCAAGCAGGCTTGCAACCTTCAAGATTTTACGCAACAATTCAGGTTTATGAAGTTTCTGGAATGTTCTTGAGGCATTCTTACAGTAAAAATGGTATCTTTTTAATTACTCACCTGTCTAAGAATCTTCTTGTCTCCCGTTCCACTTGGTTGCTCAAGATCAGCGATTTCCCACAAGGGAATGTCAAGGAGAGTCTTTATCACATCTTCATCTAAGAACGGGAATCGCCCCTGAACAAGTAACGTTTAAGATTTAAGAACAAAGCACAAAGAATAAACTTTTTTTTTGAGTTTGTGGTTGTGGCGTGATGACATATACCTCTTTACCGTTATCTGCAATGCATCGATCATCTCGACCCAAATTTCTTTTCCAAATTCTCTGCATATCTAATTTCATTTCTTGATCCAACGCAACCCAACTGGAAAAATGAATAAAACTTGTGCGATGAGGTTAACATTAGTTTACATCCATAAGAAATGTATACATAAATGAATCATATACCTTCCATTTCGATATTTAGTTCTGTGCCTACCGTAACCGGCACATTGCTCATCAGCACCAGCGCCAACAAGCAGGATTCTAGCATCGGACTTATACTTGACCCGCTGGTTATTTTCCTCTACACTTGGATTTCCATTATCTTCGTGAATCCAACCATCACCACGAGCAGCTAACCATAATGCTGTTCCTATGTTAAGGTCCTAGAACATAGCAAAAAAAGATTGAATAATTCACATCAAGTTCGGAGGAATGTAATCACAATGCTCAAGACTTTGAGGTTTACCATGTAAGTGTCTGCAGGATTTATGAGTGACATAACACGTTTTGTCTCAAAGCCTAGTTTTGACAGATCAGCATCAATCTCAACAAGTTTCCACCTGAAAATTCCAAAAACATTTGTATCAACATAGATAGTAACAGATATATGCATTTTTCATAAAAGGCTTTTGAAGTTCAACCTTCTAAAAGGTGCAATCTTTTTGAGTTCCTTTATTCCAGCCTTGGCGGAGATCCTATCAGGAGCATTAGGACCATCAAAACTGACATTAAGGAGATCAACTTCATCTGAAGAAATAGATATTACTTCTTTTGATTAGTTTCAGAATTGTTGGCCGAGACAGAAACAGTGTGGGGGAATGGTTACATTTTGGATCAAGGCACTGATGCAACAGCGCAGCAAGAATCATCGAATCCAATCCACCAGAGAAAAGAACAGCTACTGGGACAGCTTCTTTATCTCCCTGTTTATGCCAATACGAAGGTGTTCAGAAGAAAACACATAGCTTCAGAGAAAAAACAAGTTTAAGCTCATACCTGATAAATGCTATGAAGTGAAGTTCGCCGCCTCACTGATTCCTTTAACACGACCAAAACTGTCTGCGCAAATCCTAAAGCTAAACCTTGTCAGACATGTTGAGATTTGGACAGGACTGGAGGAATCAAACGATTCTTAAGCAGTACCTAGAGAAGTTGACACAGATTTGTCTTCCTGAACTCCACTAAGCGATGACGTTGATAGATCTTCAGGTCTAGGTACAACTAATTTCCTTTCCCATTCAATCAATTCTTTCCAGATGGTATTTCTCCATTCGTGTTTTGTAACTTCACCATGAATACATAATTCTGAAACCCCAAAAGAAATACTGTACACGCCACATGGAAGCTCTTCCCAATATCTATGAAGGCTATTACCATTTTCAGTATCCAATCCTGCAAAAGAACAGATGTTACTTGAGCTTGGAGTGTACATAAAGAGACAAAATTGCTCTACTAAGTAATACAAACCAGCACCTTGAGAAACTGAAGAAGCTGGTGAAACAGACGATAGAAGAAAACGAGGGTCTTCCACAGTTGGCGAGTGAACAAGAAGGCTCCTCCGACCAAACGGATCTTTACCAAACCATAACGTTCTCGAGCTTTCCTGATAGAGAAAAATGCTCTTAGAGAAAGTAAAAAAAAATGCTACATAAACAAATAGCAGCAGGTTACCAAATTACCTGCCAATATATAATGGCCCAGGGACCTTTAATCATCGAAAGAACATCTGGAACTAAAGATTTTGCTTTCTCTAAAGACTTCAAAAGCACTTCAGTATCATTATCATAGCTGTTGAGTTCAATTCCACCAAATACTTCGCCTGTACGGAAAATATACAAATCAATATCGTATAGTGTAAGAGAAAACATATGATAATCAAAAAACCTTAAGAATAACACCACACCATTGTAAGCTAGAATGTTCCCAGAAGAATCCACCAATGGTTGCCTTATAGGACTAGTTCCTCTAAGCTGTAATGTAGAACCAATAAAATGCAATTCACCCAAAGAAGTAGTCTCCTCAAGCTTATAAGTTCCTTCACTAGTCTCAACAACAGAGAGAGTAGCAGATTCTTGACCACAATTTGGTCGAAGATGAATAGTCTTTTCTCCTACACTATCAGGACCTCTTTGGCTTAAGACAGCTTTAACATCTTCAACAGAGACTTGTAACTGGTTTAAACCAAGAAAACACACCAAATTAGCTCATCTATGAACAACCAAATTCACTCTCATCTCAATACATTACCATTATCCATCGATAAAAACTCAAAAGTGTAAGTCTTTCTTTCTATATAAGAACAAACTCGATTAAAGATTCAAGCTTTACCAATGATGCTAAATTACTTCAGACAGAACAAAAACCCTAAACTTCTAAACCCAAAAGCAATTCATACTAAAATCACAACTGACGTTGGAGAGAGAGATTTACTCGTTCGAAAGGAGTCTCAGTTTCAGAGAGAGACGACGAAAGTGTCGAGAGTTCGATACGAACGCCGCACACTACAATTGCAATTCCGCACATATCTCCGCCGGCGTCTGTTTCTGGTCTCCGTTTCCGTCAAAGTTGTTGTCATGAAAGTTACTTAAAGCCTGTTTAACAAGTAATAAACATTCTTCTAAAATGATTCTATAAAATGAACAAATTGCCTCCGTAGCATAGTGGTATTGCGTTCGCTTCGTAAGCGAAAGGTCGTGAGTTCGATCCTCACCGTAGGCTTTTTTTAAATTCAATTTTTTTATATGGGCTTATCAAATTGGCATTTTATGGACTTTATGTTTTTCAAGTTGGCCCAATCTATACCATAACAGCGAAAAACATGTTAAACATTCGACTAAAATAAAAAAAAGCTAGAAACTAATAAAGACACACATAATTTTACATTTTTAGCAAAGAAAACAAAATATTTCTTTATATATATATACATTAACTTGAAAACCTGGCCTTTGTATATATTTACAACGAAATGTAATTTTTATTAATTCTTAAAATTTTTAAAATTAAATAAAATACATTAACTAAACGATTTTTATTCTAATTTATCTCTTTATACCTACATTTGTCCATTTGCTAATTACTATTTAAAATATATGTATTTTGTATTAATTATTAATATAATCTCAATTGTATTAAACGAATGCCAACAATATACTCAAATTTTTCTTTCTAAATTTCTAATTATTAACTGTGATAACAGTATATAAGAATCTTTCGCTATTCGTCTTGGTTGACGAAGAGGTGAGAAAAGAACACTTTAAGATTTGCTATTTAACCAGAACGAACTTATATAATTTGATAATTAACCCACTCTATTTTTCGGTATTTATTTTAGGGTAAAAAGATCCATGCGTCGATAATCAAAACATAAAAAACTACTTATCGTAAACAATATTATATATAAATATACATTAAAAAATAAATTGTATTTTTTTTTATAGCTATATGATCATCACATTTTTAACATTACATTTTTAAATAACATATAGACCTATTATGTACCTTGGAGCATATCCTAGTATATACATATTTTGTGTGTATTTGTATTCAAATTTACAATATATAAAATTTATTTTTTGAATCTAATAAGAAAAATACGGTGTTAAACTAGAACTTAAGATACATTCCTTGTACAAAAAAAATTATGTCTAAAATATTTATATATCATCGCATTCGCCGAGTTATTTGTAAAAAGAATTTTGACATGCCTAAAGAGATATAGATGGAACTGGTAATCCAAAACATCAAAAATTCTTTATCGATTCAATCAAAGCCTATTGTCTCGAGAACTCCTTCATCGAGACTTACTTCTAACGGCTCAGAAATCTGCAAGAGCTAGACATGGTCATATATAGTTAAATCTGATCCAGTTGAGTTGAATTTGTGTTTGTTTTACTTTTTCTCAACTGAAATTTTCAAATTTTCAATTTCAGAGCGATTGATTTTTTTGTTGATCTTATTTTAGAGGATGTTGAGAGAGAACACTTGGACTTAGCCATGTAGCAAATAATCATACTCCTCCGATTATTCAATGATTTGTCTACCGATCTTTTTTAAAAGTATCATAAGCTGCTTACTATGATTAGTTGTGTTATTCTAGCTAATACATTTTCTAAAGAGTTACATTTATGACATGGTGCCAGATCTTTTTTGATTTGGTGGTGTATATATTGATGAATACACGAAGGAAAAAATATTCACAGTCAATGGCAGGACCACAACCAATTCGCAAAGATTGGTTGAGCTACGTAAAGGAGGCATTAATTTGGTTGAGCTGGATCCTCATGGAAAAGTGAATAAGAGATTTGTTTGATTGATATTGGATTTATATGAACTTGGTTTATCCGTTCTCTTGCCTATCTCGATAACAGTTGACCCTTTTGTTTGAAGAAAGGAGCAAGATTGATTGGGAGCCTATCTCGCCTTGGGTCCACAAGGTACTTGAATAGCTAACAGATGATTGTGATGATATGATATTGTCATTATATCAAAAATCTTTCTTCTAGAGAATAACTTGTTCTGAACAAAATTTTGTCTAGACAATTTTAAATAACAAACTTATTTATCCATTTCTCCTTCTCTAAAGCAGACAATTTTTTCAAATCATTTATCACACTAATATTATTTACAAAAAAAATAAAGGAAAAAGAATAAGGGTTAAAATTCTACAACATTCAAAAATATAAAAAATGTGAACTTTCTAACATGATAATTAAAATTGTTCTTTAGTTTTTATTTATTAATATTTTGCCTATTTTTAAATATGAAAAGTTAAAATTATTTAAATTAAGTAAAAACATGAATTTTCTTTTTCAAGCTCAAAATAATTTAAACAAGCCGACAAAAAAGAAAAGGTTTGCTTACTACACATACATAGTTATCTTTTTGTAGTAAGTAGTAGAGCTATCAAGCGGGGCCATCAGACTTTGCTTTAATTTGATAGGCCTAGTAAGTAATGTCATAACTTTGTTTTTTGTGGTCAAGTTTAATATTTCCTCTATTCATAAAAGAACGATGTTTGAAATTTTTTCGCACAAATTAAGAAAACTAATTTTGATATTATTTTATTATTATTAATTTAATAATATTAGCTCTAATTCTCTCTTTTCTCTATTAAGGATTAATAAAAATAAAATAATATTAATTTAGAACATCAAATTTTGTGGAACAATAATAAAACCAAAACATCAAAGTCCATAGAACAGAGAAAATATTTCATTTAGGGCGAGACGTTCGGGCTTTGCTTCAAATTGACAAGCCTAGTAAGTAGTGTCATAACTTTGTTTTTTGTGCTCATGTTTAATATTTCATTTGATCTGAATTGTATTAATTTATTTTTATTTACAGCTTAAATCTTAATAGGAATATTAAAAAAAATACCGAATGAGTACTCGTGGCAATATAAGCTTATGGTAGTTTGTTTTGGACAGACAACAAATTCTATTGTCAGCCGCTTGAACCTTTTGATAGCTAAACCAAATTTCTACAACCATTTTGGGCCTCGATTTCTTTGTTGGGTTGTGGGCCTTGCGGCCTTTTTGTTTTATTTGTTTTAAATATCTACAACCATCTTGTTAGGCGGTCTCAGTCCATTATATTGTAAACCATTTAAAAATATCAAATAAAATGTATTTTGACAATAAATTAAATAATAACAAATACCACAAAATGAAAAGGCATAAAAATCAAACAAAAATGGTATATAAACAATTTTAAGGTCATCTCAACGTGACACCAAAACAACCAAATTTAGTGTCAAAATCTCTCCAACAAGACTGTATAATTAACACTAAGTATACAAATGTTAGACCGAGTAATTAGCTGTTAAACAGAAACGCTAACCTAATCTTTCTCTCTCTCCCTCTCAGACTGCGAATCCGAGAAAAGCAGCTTTGATCTATATCATCTGTTTCTTCGATATTTTTGGTTCAAATCATCATCATTTTTCACTATAAGTTCTTCTGTCTTGAAACGATTATGAGATCGCAGATTCTTTAACTCCTTGTTTGAATGTCTAAGCTAATTTGACGAACAGTAATATATGTCTCTCTAACTTTATGTAGAATTTAGTTTATGAACGTTAAATCATCATTATTCTTTTTAAGAGTCATAGATTCACATATCGTCCTTGATAAAGAGATTAAAGATTATTTTTTAAAATTGTTGTTCCTCATTTTATTTTGTATTTTTCTAGTTGTTAACTTTTTAATATGTGTTGTTCTTCATTTGATTATGTAATTTTGTCCTTGATTATGTGTTTGTCTAATATAATTGTTTGTTCTTTTAATTCTCAGATGGCTTCTAATTCATTAGAAAACAACAATGATGGCATTCTTAGTGAAGAGATTGATGGAGAAGATGGTCCACATACCTCTTTTGTTGGAGAAAAAATAACAAAATCTCAGATATCAAGTTCGATTATTTCAACAAAACCGAGGAAAAAACCCAGCTCATAGAGCATCTGTGTGGAAGCATTTTATTTAAAAGGAAGACAATATATCTGTAAGCAACTGTCGATACTGTGGCACAGAGATATAGTGTGACATAGTCAAAACTTGAACAAGTGCAATGACCAATCACATCAGATGGTTCAAGTTATCCAAGGTGTATGAAGAAAGTGATAGTCAAAAAGTTTTAGCTCGAGATAACAGTGGTGTAATGATAACAATCAAGTATGATAAAGGGTTGTTTAGAAGATCTGTGAATGAGATGATAATGCTTAATGAGTTACCTTTTTCATTTGTGGAATTTGAAAGGTTTAGGAGATTTTGTGCCAACAATCTCTCATGTACATGGTTCATTGTAGGAAGACATCCACTTCAGATTGTTATGGAATGTTTTTCCAAGAGAAAAATTCTTTGAAGAAGTTGTTTGATAAGGATAAACAGAGAGTGTCATTGGTAACAGATATTGGGTAGCTACCACAACTTCTTGTAGTTACATGGTGGTGACAGCTTACTAGATTGATAAATATTGGAAATTACAGAAATGGATCATTAGCTTCAAGCATGTCATTGATCACAAATGATATATCATTGCATCACTTTTGATTGGCTGTCTAGATGAATTGGGCATCAAGAAAGTCTTCACAATGAGTGTAGATAAATGCAAAGGGAAATGGCAAAGCTTTACGGTTATTCACAGAGGATTTGATGGTGAGAGTTCTAGATGCATTAGTTCAAAGTGGTGAGTATATTCATATGCGTTGGTGCGCTCATATTTTAAACCTGATAGTCAAAGATGGGATATGTAAAGCTAATCATAATATAATGGCTATCCAAAATGCAATCAAGTATGTGAGGTCATCGAGTGAAAGACTCAAATCTTTAAATCTAGGGTTGAGGCATGAAATGTAAGTAAATAAAACTTATGTCTAGATGTTGTTACTAGGTGGAATTCGACTTATCTTATGCTCACAGTTGCAATCACGTTTAGAGGTGCATTTGATAAGATGTTGGCTGAAGATAAGTTATAGAAAAGAATGAAGATGATGATGCTGATGATGATAATGATGGCAAACATGTTGGTCCTCCATCTTCTGCTAGTTAGCTGGGATGAAGTGCAAATGTTAGTTAAGTTTCTGAAAATCTTTTTTAATTGCATTCTTTCCTCTTCAACATTTAAATAAGTGACATCCTCTATTTGGTATAATCTAATGATGATGGTTATGAGATGATGGACTCTTTGTACACTAAGATGGTAGCAGAGACTACAAATATAGAATCTAGTAAGGAACTTGACATTTACCTGCTTGAAAAATATGTGCTAAGAATTACAAGTGGTTTGAGATTGGATTATGATGTCTTAAGATGGTGGAGGAGGAATAGTTCTAAATTGCAATCTTTGCAGAATTAACAAGAGATGTGCTTGTCATACATGTCTCCTTTCTCAATTTAGAGTCTGCATTCAACACTAGTGGTCGTATTTTGGATCCTTTCTGAAGTTGCTTGTCACCACTCATGGTTGAATCATTGATTTGCATTCAGCAATGGCTCATGAATATCATTAGTTGAGAAGTTAGCAAACCTGATTCAGATGTTCGAAGAATTAAAGTTTTATGAGTCTTTAAGTACTCATTTTCTCTCTATCTTTCAGTTTTTTTTTGTTGTTATTTTTATATCTATAGACTCAACTACATTTTATTTGCCTTGTGTAGCTTCTGAGAGTACTCATACACAATCATTAGTTGCTCATTGACGTGGAGTTGAAAATTGAGGTATATTTGATATATTTTTTTGTCATTCATTTACCTGTGAGAGCCTTTTCTTTTAATCAGTAATATATTTTTATTTTCTTTCACAACAGACAAGGTGACAAATGCATTAAGATTTTTAAGCGGCTTAAAGGCTTGTCTTTTCTCTTTATTTATTTTGTATAACTAACTCTTTCTCTTTTGGCATCGACAAAACAATGACAACATACCAAATGGACCTGTAAGAACTTAGGCAGAATGGATCATTGGTAGTTTGTCATTTGTGTCAAGTTACATGTTTTTTGGAACAACTTATGTATCTTTTGTATATATCACGATGATTAAGGTTCGCTACTAAGTTGTTGTTGTATTAATAATTGATGCGTCTTTTTGTTTGGTTGATTTTACATTCGTTTAGTGATCAGACCAAAAAAACTGAATAAACCATGTTTGAACTGAACCAAAGCGAATTATTAATCGGTTCGTTTTAGAAAAAGTTCATTTTCCAAAAAAAACAAAAATCAAGTAACGGAAACAGAATTAACTTTTTCGGATCAAAATTGCATGCCTATAAAATTTTATGTTATTAATCCAAATCCATCCAATCATTTTTTTTCGTTTTTGAAACCGATAAATTATTTGTTATTGTTTGTGAACAATATTCAAAAGTCCCAAATCAATAAAAAGAAGAAAAAAACTAATTATGATTTGGAAATAAAAAAAGAATTAATCAAATCAAATTAAAATCCTCACTAAATTGTAAACATGGTGTACATAATATGATTACGTGACAAAATATTATTGAAAAGATATCCAAAAAATTGCAAAAAAAAAAGAATAAGAAAAAAGGCCAAAACCAAATTCTCAATTCTGGTCGGAGTTTGTCTTTATAAAAAAATCTTAGAAGCCATATATATTTTCTGTTTATATATTTTGTACAACAAACTCTTTCTCTTTTAGCGTCTACAAAATAGTGACAACATACCAAATACACTTATAAGAACTGAGGCAAAATGGATTATTGGTACTTTGTCATTTGTCAAGTGACATGTTCTTTTAGAACAACTTATGTATTTTTTGTATCATGAATCATGATGATTAAGGTTTGCTACCGAGTTGTTTTTGTATTCATAATTTATGCGTCATTGTTGTTAACTTGTTGTTTGGTTGATTAGTGATCAGACCAAAAAAATTGAATAAACCATGTTCGAACTGAACAAAGCGAATTATTAGTCAATTCGTTTTAGGAAATGCTTTATTTTCCAAAAACCCCGAAAAATCAAGTAACCAAAACCAAATTAACCGTTCGAATCAAAATCAAAGACCTATAAAATTCTATGATATTAGTCCAAAACTAAATCCAAATCCATCCAATCATCTTGTTCTTTTTCCGAAACCAAAATAATATTTGTTATTATTTATGAACAATATTCAAAAATCCCAAACCAATAATAATAATAATAAAAAAAAACTAATTAGGATTTGGAAATTAGAAGAACAACTAATCAAATCAAATAAAAATCCTCACTAAATTGTAAACAGGATATGATTACGTGACAAAATATTATTGAAAAAATATCCAAAAAGTTGCAAAAAAAACAAAAAAAAAGCATAAGCAAAAAAAAAGAGAGGCCAAAACCAAATTCCCAATTCTGGTCGGAGTTTGTCTGTAAAAAAAACCCTAGAAGCCATATATAAACACCACAAGTAAACTCGTTTCTTCACCTTCCTTCTCTCCTTCACTCTAATTGCGATTGATTCTCCTGTCTTCTCCAATTTATCAGGTAATTGCTTCTGCTTCATACTTCATACCTTATTTTCCAATCTCTCAATCCATCTTTGTATTGGAGCAAAGTTTATACCTTTCAATTTCTCAAACTCGACTAGTTATAGATCTATGGAAGTTCAGTTCAAACCTTACATATATAATATCTGGAGAAACCAACTATGTGTACTTGCAATTACAATAAGCTAATAGATTTCGTACTATAAAGTTAGATCCACATAGTACAATTCTAAGTTATGCAGATTGGAGCTCTTGTGAATTTTTGTTTGATTCGATTTTGCTTGAGACTGTCTTAGAGAAATTGCAGAGATGACACCTGAATCAAACGCTCCCTCAGTAGATCCACAATTTGTAGGCAATGGGTTTGTTCAAGAATACTATAACCACCTTTATGATTCAACCTCGGAAGTACACAAATTCTATCTCGAGGATAGTATGATTTCACGGCCTGGTCTCGATGGTGAGATAGTTACTATCAAATCCTTGAAAGTAAGTTCCTTTAGCCACTTTCATAGTATGTCTCATTGAATTATTGTTGTTAGTATTGATTCGACGAATGTTTCATCGTGTTTGCAGGGGATTAATGATCAGATAATGTCCATTGACTACAAAAGCTCAAGGATCGAGATTCTAACTGCTGATTCTCAATCAACTTTAAAGAATGGTGTTGTAACTCTAGTCACGGGTTTAGTGATCGGGAACGATGGAGGAAGGAGGAAATTTTCTCAGAGTTTCTTTCTTGTGTCGCGGAATGGAAGCTACTTTGTGCTGAATGATACCTTTAGGTATGTGTCTGATGAGTTTGTTGAACCAGAAGCTACCAAGGAGGTTGAGGAGAGTCAGTCAACAAATGCTATCACTGGTAAGTCGTTTTACCAATGGTTTCAAGAATCTGAAAATATTCACCACCTTGACATTGTTTTGATTCATGTGGTAATGGTTTTGATTAGCAGAGCCTGCAAATGAAAGTGTAGAGGCGGTTATTGTCCCTACTGAAGCTAAAACTACGGTGACGAAGCCAGCAAGTGCCATACCAAACGGACATGCGAAAGTCCCTGAGGAGAAAGTTGTGAATGAAAACAGTAGCTTACCTAAAGCTGCTGAAGCAAAACTTCAAGAGGAGGTTCCCAAGAAATCGTTTGCATTAATTGTAAGTCTCCTCCTTTGTGCTTAGTTTTTATCGTATAATATCCTCTAATCTGTTGGTGTGATTTCAAACTTACAGGTTCAATCTCTGGCTCAAAGCGCTGGTACTTTACAGGTTAAAGCCTCGCCGGTCAAGCGTAAACCTGTCGAAAAACCGGTTGCTGCTCCGGAGCGCAAAGCTCCTTCCCCAATTCGTAAACAGGCTTCTGCTGAAAGCATTAAACCACAAGGTTGGTTATTCATTGTTTAATAGTTAAAAACAATGAATTTGAAAATTCTTCTACTTGCTTTTGTCTCATTTGATTATTTGTTTTTCACGTATCAGCTCAGGGTAGTTCCATATTTGTTGCAAACTTGCCTATGGATGCGACTATTGAGCAACTTTATGAAACATTTAAAAGTTTTGGAGCTATTAGAAAGGATGGTATCCAAGTCAGAAGTTACCCGGTTAGTTATTCTTTCAATGATCTACAAAAAAATTATTTGCAAAGTTTGAAAAACCTTATAACTGGTTCAATCACACGCTTAAAAATCTGTGAATTTTCAGGAAAAAAAGAACTGTATTGGGTTTGTGGCATTCGAAAATGGTGAAGCAGTAAAAAATGTCTTTCAGGTATGTTTTTGTTTGCATATCAAACTCTCGGCTATAATGTAATTTGAAGTTCTTGTTATCTGATCTCCAAATGCACAACTCTAGGCTCACAGGGAATCACCAATCAGAATCGGAAACCGAAGAGCATCTATAGAAGAAAAGCGAGGCAAGTTTCTGAAAGGCATTGTTGTCTCAAAGATTGTAACTTTAATTAAATGTAAAAACAAAATCCTAATCTTACTTTTTCTGGATTATGCAGGAGGTAACAATCAAAATGGCAACAGAGTCTCTACAAGAAACAACAGTGGTTATAAAAATGAGGATGGTTTCAGACGTGATGGATACAAACCTAGGGGCAGTGGCGTCAATGGAGGACGAGGCTATGGGAGACGGAACAGTGAGTCTAATGGGGATGGTAAAGCATACCAGAACAATGGCCATGGCAATACTGAGGCCAAAAACTAGATTAGTTTTTTCTTCTTCTAAGCTTTGCTCATGGTTGAGAATCTGAGGTTGTAGGCGATGTTAAAACAAATTTTTGTTTCCGTGGATATCTTAGGTGTTGATCTTTTCGATTTGTGATATTGTTTGGGGATAAATCTAGAACATTTTTCTTCACTCTTTGATCTCTGTATCTTCTCATGAACAAAGCAGAGAACAAAATCGAATTGATTTAAGGTTCTAATGACCTACATACTTTCTTTACAGGAGATAAACTCCACAACTTTTGTTTTTGTCTAATCAAACATCAAAACAGAATCAAGAACAAGAAGAACAACACCACGGACATTGAGGAAAACATGAGAAGCACCTACACATTGACTGCTTCTGATTTGTTGCATCTGCTACTGGTTTTTGTGACTCTTGTGACTGATTTGCTTGTTCCTTCTGTTTCTCCGTTTCTACCTTTCTTGAATCACTTGCAGCTCCAGCCAAACTGTAAAAACCAAAAAAGCAAAGCAAGAAACTTTCATTAAAACCGAGGGGAGGAAATGTTTGTCAGCCATGGTCATGGATGGAGTGTATTTACATTGGGAAAGAGAAGGAGTGCGCGCTGTTTGAGCTTCGGTTAGAACGGTAAGAAGTTGTAGGAGTTTTCCAAGAAACAGCAGGATGTTGTTCTTTCTCATGGCTTTCTCTTTTCCCTTCTTCTTCATCTGATGATGATGTATGTGTTTCTTCTACTAGTACAACTTTCTCTTCCTTATCTGATTCAACAACTTTCGGTTCTTCGACTACGGGTTTTGGTTCCGATCCTGGTACAGGCGGCATAGGAAGTCCAGGACTATACGCAAGTAACTCACCGGATTTATAAAGTTCACCTGATTTCATCAAATCACCACCATAACCAGTGAAACTATTGTTTCCTAAATGAATACTGAAGAGAGATTCATTCGAAGTGCAGCTCCATTCAGCTGGCACATTCGATTTGCTTCTCTCGAAAACCGAAGATGGAATCCTATTCGGGTCATATTTTCCGTTGTTATCTCTATCCATTACTTGAACAGGTGGTGAAGAAATCTCCGGATCATTCAATGATTCTTTTAGTACCTCTTCAGGTAGATCTTTCGGTGGCGATAAATACGAAGAAGAAGAAGACGAAGATGACGAAGACGACGATAATCTTGAATGTGATTCTGAGTTAATAATTACAGTTTCTGTTTCTTGTAAAGGTATCGTTTTATGCTCAACATCTCCATTTTCGTCGTCTAATGAACCTTTTTTGTTTACATCTTGATCATGTTTTTGTTTGGATAACACATGTTCTTCATGTTTAGACTCCATAAACACCTGGAGAAGCAATCATCAATGCATCATTTTAAGCAATTTCTCGGGCTATTCGAACAAATATAACATCAAAAAACATACCTTGAAATCGATTTGACCAGAGCCTGATGAGTGAAGTTGTGAAATTTCGTTTCTTTTTCTTGCTAGAGAGAATGAAGGAAGAAAGAAAAAAATTAAGATGAGGAAAAGGGGATCTAGGGTTTGGTTCGTTGTCTGGAGATAAACAGAACGAAAGGTATCTCGTAAAGTTCGGAACTTTAACTAACAAAACCATGGCTGCATTTCGCGCCATGTCTTCTTATCTGTTCTGTTTTATAAATGATCCTCTGTGTTACGGTCTATTTAAGAAACCGTGTTCTATCCAATAGATAAACGCCTTGACTTTTAACACGTGGCTTCAGATACTAGAACAAAAAAAAAAGCATCATTGTTCATCTTCTTCCTCTTCTGTTTACTGTTTGGGGAAAGTGAAAGCTTGTAAACGAAAGGTAACGTTTTTATGGAATCTAGGGTTTGTATTTCCCTTTACTGTAACATGGTCTTTGAAAGTTTCTTCCTTTTTAGGATTCTTTGCTTTTTTCGGGTATGTATTTGGAATTGGATATGGATACTGTAGACCTAATTGATCGGTGTGATTTGTATTGGATAGTTTTAACGGATCGAATTCTTAGAATTAAGATACTGAATCTGAGAATTGGATCTTCTTTAACTGCAAATTTTGTGACTTTTCTTCGTTTTAGTGTCTTAAGAACTTAAACACGAAGTTATTCTTGATAATTTGATGCAGCTTCCACCATTTAGAAAAGTATTGTCTTTTGTTCTGTGAATTTCTCAGGTTCGTTGGTTCTTCAAGAGAGATCATATGAAGAAATTGAATTTGAGTTTCATGTCAAATTTTGTTGTTTTCAGGTTGTAAACTGTGGCCAAAGGTTTACTTGGACTCCTTCTGTTTCACTGGAAACTGTTCATTTGAATGGTGAGAGTTTGATTCTGATGCATTAGTAAATTGTAAGGAAGAGAGGATTGAGCAAACATGGGAGAACAACTAGATCCATTTTCCGCTTCTAATCTTCCGGATTTCATATCTTCTCAAAAAATTGGTAGACCGGTTAATTTCGAAGGACAAACTAACCGTGGGCATCCTTTTTCTGGTCTTAAGAAGAGAGGTCAATCTAGTCGTTCTTGGGTGAAAATTGATCAAGATGGGAACTCTGCGGTTTTGGAGCTCGACAAGGCGACTATAATGAAGCGTTGTTCCTTACCATCCAGGGATTTGAGACTCCTTGACCCTTTGTTTATCTATCCCTCGAGTATTTTGGGGCGTGAGAGAGCGATAGTTGTCAGTCTTGAGAAGATCAGGTGTATTATCACAGCTGAAGAGGTCATTCTCATGAATGCTCGAGATGCATCTGTTGTTCAGTACCAGTCGGAACTGTGTAAACGCCTTCAATCAAACCACAACCTAAATGTTAAAGGTCAGTGGTTTTGGTATAGCTTTGGTGGTCTGGAGTTATGATATAGATTAGATTGCTGATGAAACTGTTATATGTGTTTGGTTTTAGATGATTTGCCATTTGAATTTAAAGCGTTGGAGCTGGTTTTGGAACTATCTTGCTTGTCTTTAGATGCACAGGTATGCCACATTCTCTTCATCATTCTTCTATATGATTTATTGCATGACTTTAAGCTAATTGTTAAGCTCAAAAGTTTTGGTGAACGTGATTTTTAGGTGAATGAGCTTGAGATGGAGGTGTATCCCGTTCTTGATGAACTAGCCACAAACATCAGCACCCTTAATCTAGAACACGTGCGCAGGCTAAAAGGTCGTCTTCTTACCTTAACACAGAAAGTTCAGAAGGTGAACACAAAAGACTCTTCAAATTTGAAAAAGCCCTACTACCATAATTTGATTTTGGAGGTCAAAACTTGCAGGTTTGTGATGAAATAGAGCATTTAATGGATGATGATGATGACATGGCTGAGATGTATTTGACTGAGAAAAAAGAAAGAGCTGAAGCTCATGCGTCAGAGGAGCTAGAAGATAACATTGGTGAGGACTTTGAATCTTCTGGAATAGTTTCGAAGTCTGCGCCGGTTTCACCTGTGGGCTCAACAAGTGGAAACTTTGGGAAGCTTCAAAGAGCCTTTAGCAGCATTGTTGGCTCACATAAAAGCTTGTTAAGCTCCTCTAGCATCGGAGAGAACATTGATCAACTAGAGATGTTACTAGAAGCTTACTTTGTCGTTGTTGATAACACTCTGAGCAAATTATCATCGGTTAGATTCTTCTTAATCTTTCTTTTAAACTCAACTACATGTTGTTTCATCATTTTGATCATGTTCTTGTGTTTGCAGCTGAAAGAGTATATAGATGATACAGAGGATCTGATCAACATTAAGCTGGTAAGGACAGACAAAATCAAGTCTCGTAATCATGTTCTTGTTTCTCTTTGGGTCTCTGACTTTGTCCATGTTTTTGTAGGGGAATGTGCAGAATCAGTTGATTCAGTTTCAACTGCTTCTCACCGCGGCAACCTTTGTGGCAGCTATTTTTGCCGCTGTAACCGCTGTCTTCGGGATGAATTTGCAAGACTCTGTTTTCCAGAATCCGACGACTTTCCAGTATGTTTTACTGATAACAGGTATTGGATGCGGTTTTTTGTATTTTGGTTTTGTGTTATACTTCAAGCACAAGAAAGTATTCCCTCTCTGAAAACTTATGTTAGAGAAGAAGAAGAAGACGCATGTAGTAGCTTCTAATGTAAAGATGAACAACTAATGTCTTTTGCTGAGCTTAGGCTTAACCTCTATAGTGAAACAACTGGATGTGTTTAAGATTAATGATAAGAAATAAGTTTAAGAGAAAGAAAAGCAAAACACAGAAGACACCATCACATTCTATGTCGAAGCAAATTCAAACTAGTGAAAAAATAAGACAGAGAAGAAAATTGAACCGTCATCCTTAAACTTTGGAAGAACATGCATTAGTGAAACAAAGACTAAGCAAATCCTGGAAGAAACCATTGTTTTTGATCTATGTAAACACCGTATCTCTTAGGCCATGTTATTCTACTTGTGGCAAGATTGAAGATACCGCAATTTGAAGGACGATCAAAATCCGGCCAAAGATCATCTTCAACGAAACAGATTGAATCCCTCTTGATTCCATCACCAACATCATGAACTTGTGCTCTCATTGTAACCCCATGACCAAAGATCAACATCTCATTCATCATCTCCAATAGAATGCACTCTCTCCCATTTGCCACTTTCAAGATTCATCTTAAAGATGTAAAACAAAAGTTCCTCTTCATTAGTCTCCTTTTGTTTCCGTTTTTTTAAGCTCAGATTTTAAGAACCTCTCCTGATTCTGCAATCACTATTTTCCTCTTCCAAATGTATTCCTGCGGTTTCTCATCGAAGCGAAATGGATGATTCGAATACGGGTTTGTCAATCCTTCTTCTTTGGGAGAATCTCCAGAGAAATCATAAATCTTGATGTGATGATCCAAAGTATACAGATAAAGCTTGCTGTTCTTATAAGCCATATCGAAAATACTTCCACTGTTTTGATTCCACTTCGAATCATATCCTTTCTTGAGTGAGAACAAGTATTTCTGTTTGAAAAATTAATCCAAGCAACGAAATAATCCTTTGTTCTCTCGTTTATCCACAGAACAGCTGTTGTTTTGCATTCTTCGTTGTCGTCGTTAAAGAGTGTTCCCTACAGCCCTTTCGTCTAATAGATGGAATCTTGATCGTTTTGATCGTTAACAGGTTCAAAATATAGAAATCGAGACCAGAATCTACCAGTAGGAGACAATTCCCGGAGCTAGCCATACAATATCTTCCGTTCAAGCGACGACGGAGGACTCTTGTTTTGAAACTTTCGTCTTCTTTGTGATCAAACAACGTTAAGGTATGTGACCTGCCATGGACGCAGAGACTGACTCACGCATGTTTTCCAAACGGAATACCAATCTGAACAAACGGTTTTTGCTCGATGAAAATCAATAGAGCTCAAGCTTTCCAGGATCGGTCGCAAAAGATCAGGACAAAGCTTGGACCAATCTTGATTTTCAGAAGCTCCTTGTCTCTTCTCTTCTTTCACCAAATCGTTCGGCGTCTCCATGTCTGCGCTTACGTGCCTCACACTCTAGTTGACCTAATGTTTGGATTTAGGGTTAAGAACCACGGAAACCCTAATTAATGCGAGACGTATATATTTATACTGACGATATAACATCAAAACCCATCGATTAAAATTTAACCAATGATATATTTGAACATGTTGCTCACTTTACCTTCATACAAGAGTACCGTATCTTACAAGTTTATAAACCAAAGTTGTGAAGCTTTTAGTCTGTAGATGTTTCTGTGGAATGCATTTTTAGTCATTTTCGATGTCCCGATGAGGCCATCAGAACCGCGACTGCAGCTATGAACATAAATAGCATACTGATAAGAAGTGTATATGTTTTTCTTGATGATCTTTTGTATTCTCCAAACAGCAGTATCCCCCAAAATGTTTATTTTCAATCTTTAAATCATTGAACAGAAAAGAGGTCTTAAACCTGAACAGCTCCTGCAGCAGCATAACCAGCGGCTTGACCGCCCATAAACTGAAGACCATTACCAAATCCACAGAGAAATCCAGCCAAGAAAGACCAGCCTCGACCGTTCCAGTCATTTAGGTAAGCCTTGAAAGATGATCTTGGGAGACCAAGTATAGGCCAATAGAGAAATATGATGTTTAGTATCAGACCAACCCCAAATGAAGAGATGGAGAAGTAGAAGAAGGCTGTGTACACATTGAGTTTTGGAACTCCATGTTTCAAAGTGTGCCAACTCCATGTTTCAAAGTGTGCCATTGATCGTTTGTCGCTAAGCTTACTGCAGGTGAGATTAGAGAGAAACAGATACCGGCAAAGAATGTTATCGCCAGTCCAATTATTGTGCTTTTCCCAAAAACCTGTCAACGCAAATCTTGAGTATCAGTGAATATCAGTTATTTCTGTTTAGGAAAATGCTGTGTGTATTATTATTAACCTTTATGGCTCTTTGTTTCTCAACCTCAATAAGAAAATCTGCAGTCCCTACTTTTGCTTTTCCTTCTTTTATAGAACTTGTTTCCATTTGGAAGGAAGAAGTAGTCTCTAAACTGAAACAAGATCAGATTAGGTTAAAAACCAAACCAAAAGAAAACAAAACAAAGACCTAGTATAGTGAATCTTTTTTTAACCTTTTGAATCCTTGGAGTTTGGATTTGTTATCAGCTGCATTTGATTTATGAACAGCAGAACCGAAACAAACAGCGATCAAGAAACAAGCGACCCCCGGGAAAAGGACCTCAGCTCTGTTGATTCTATCATCCAAGAAATAGTTCAAAGTTGTGCCTGTTGTTGAAAACAAAAGAGTTAATAAGAACAGAGGAAAAAAATCAGTTAAGAGTAGTTGAAGAGAAGAGTTTACCGATAACAACGGCGATACTAGCTGTGATGACTTCAGTGACAGATAACCCAACAAAAGCCCAAGCATATTGTGTTGCTAAGGTCCCAAGGCTAAGAAATATTCCTCCAGCCATTGCAAACATCACAGACGGCCAATTATCCTGTGACAAAAAAACTTTGCATTTCAAAAACCAACAACAAATATGTGTATGAATGTATGTGTAACTGACTTGAGAAAGCTGTGTGGTGAAATTTGGTCTGCTTGGACTTATTTCGCCTAGTGTAAACGCTATGATAACTGCAGCTAACAGGTTTGTCAGTGTGTAGTCAAGATAAGTATGTTGAGGAAGTCTACCGCGTCTTTCGGTTAGAGTCATGATTGCTGGCCATGTCCCTAAGAAGAGCAGAGCCAAGAGCATACAAGTGATTGTTCCTCCTTTGCTCTCTATCACATACATTTTATAAAATCACCAAATCCCACTGCATCAAAGTAAAGAAGTGAGATTCTTCTGTTATCATATCATTGATCTCTCGTGATAAAAATGAAGCTAGTTGTCTTAAGAAAGGTTCTTTAGAACATTAACACAAGACACATGCTGATACAAGAAGATCTCTATAAAACTCAAACCTTATATTCCATTAAATTTCCCTATTGACTAGGTTTCTTGAAAGAGATTACCTTATTAAAGCTTTTGTCTTAACTTTGACTTTGAGGAAGACCAGAGAACAACAGATACAGAAGAAAAAAAACTTAGTCTCTCATTTGATTGGCAGATCCAGATTCAGGAAGAAGTTAGTTTCCCATTTTCTATAAAATAAATAAATCTCAAGTTGCCATAAACTATAGTTTTCTTTCTCTGATGTGTAAACAAAGACAATACAACCAATTGTTGTTAGCAAAGCCCTAAGACAGAAACCAACAAAGAAAACACTTTGGTTAAATATAAACAAAGACTTGAACATGTTGCAGCCATTGGTGAAGTAACTCTTCCTTCAATGGATCCTTTTAGCAGTTTAACTTGAAGAAGTTTCAGTGAATTTCATTTTCTATGTCCCGAGGAAGCCATAAGAACCGCGACAGCGACTATGAACATAAGAAGCATACTGATGAGAAGTGTATATGTTTTTCTTGATGATCTTCTATATTCTCCAAACAACAATATCCCCCAAAATGTACTCACAAGTGGAAGTGCCTGAAACATATTCAAATCATAATAAGTAAAACATATTTCACTCTTAAATCATGGAACAGAGGATTTGTTTATTGTCTAAACCTGAACAGCGTCTGCAGCTGCATAGCCTGCGGCTTGACCACCCATGAACTGAAGACCATTGCCAAATCCACATAGAAATCCAGCCAAGAAAGACCAGCCTCGACCGTTCCAGTCATTCAAATAAGCCTTGAAAGAAGATCTTGGGAGACCAAGTATAGGCCAATAGAGAAATCTGATGTTAAGTATCAGAGCAACTACAAATGCAGAGATGGAGAAGTAGAAGAAGGCAGTGTACACATTTAGTTTTGGAACTCCATGTTTTAATGTGTGCCATTGATCGTTTGTTGCTAAGTTGAATGCAGGTGAGAACAGAGAAAAGCAGATACCGGCAAAGAAAGTTATCACCAATCCGATTATTGTGCTTTTGCCAAAGACCTGTCCTCAATGCCAATCATGAATCTTCAGAGAACATATATACATATCAGTTATATCTGTTAGGGTAAAGGAAGAGTAGTATGTTTCAACCTTTATAGCTCTTTGCTTCTCAAGCTCTATGAGAAAAGCTGCAGTCCCTTCTTTCGCTTTCCCTTTTGTTAACCCGTTGCTTGCAGAAATTGTTTCCATTTCGAAGGAAGAAGTAGTCTCTAAACTGAAACAAGATCAAGATTAGTACCAAACCAAACCAAACGGAAACAACAATAGATATGAATCTTTTTCAAACCTTTTGAAATTTTGGAGTTTGGTTTTGTTATCAGCAGCATTGGATTTATGAACAGCGGAACCGAAACAAACAGCGATCAAGAAACAAGCGACCCCCGGGAAAAGGACCTCAGCTCTGTTGATTCTATCATCCAAGAAATAGTTCAAAGTTGTGCCTGTACTAGAAAACAGAAATGGTCATAAGAACAGAGAAGAAACAGAGGAAAAAATCAGTTAAGAGTAGTTGAAGAAAGAAGAGTGTACCGATAACAACAGTGATACTAGCTGTGATGACTTCAGTAACTGATAAACCAACATAAGCCCAAGCATATTGTGTTGCTAAGTTTCCAAGGCTAAGAACTATTCCTCCAGCCATTGCAAACATCACTGACTGCCAATTATCCTATGATAAAAAAAAAAACCGCGGTTATACAATAGTTTTCGACAAGATGTCTAAGGAGAAGTAAGAAGATGTGACTGACTTGAGAGAGCTGTGTAAAGAAATTTGGTCTGCTCGGACCTATTTCTCCTAGTGTCAACGCTATGATCACTGCAGCTAACAGATTTGTGAGTGTGTAGTCAAGATAAGTGTGTTGAGGAAGTCGACCGCGTCTTTCGGTTAGAGTCATGATTGCTGGCCATGTCCCTAAGAAGAGAAGAGCCAAGAGCATACATGCAATTGCTCCTCCTTTGCTCTCTATCATATACATCTTTCTATCTCTCTTTTATATACTTATAAAAATCATGAAAAAAACTCTGCACCAAACAAGATTCTTTTGGTTATCTGATCTTCGACACACATTAATGATCGATCAAACTCAAATTGAGGATTGTGATCTTTAGACAACCGCAAAGGCAAGGCAAGAGTCAAAATCTATTGGGTTTCTAGAGAAGCAATGAAGAACAGAGAGAGTACTAAAAAGTAAACATCTTTGACTAATAATGAGTTTCTTGAAAGAGATTATTATTACCTTTTGGAAGCTTCTGTTCTAACTCTAACAAAGAACAAAGACAGAACAAGAGAGAACAACTTTTGATTCTTCCCTTTGGGGAGATTCAGAATAATTGCTAGTGGCTCTCATATTATTGGCAGATTCGGATTCCATGAGATATGACACCTTCCTCGATATATTTTTCAAGATAATTTTGTAGTATAAAATAAATAAAATGAATCTCGAGTTGCGTTCCGATTAGGTTCCTAGTTGATCATAAGTCAACGGCTGACACAATCTTGTCTTAAAATCATTATAAAAAAAAAAATTCAAAACAAAAAGGTGAAGTAAAAGTATGTAACAATAATCAATAATCTTGATGTAGTGGCGCAAAGTATACTGATAAAGCTTGCTGTTCTTGTAAGCTAAATCCCCAAACATCGGAGCTGATGTCCCATACTTATCATTCCAGTTCCACCAAGAATCATCTCCTTTCTTGTATGTGAACAAATAACTGTTGTGTAAAGTCCAAGCAATTAAATAATCCACTGTCCTCTCATCTATCCAAGACCAACTGATCTTGTTATTCCCAACATGTGTTTGGACACGCAATACTTACCAAAAGGATGGAGGACGAACCATCCCCACTTGCCTTGTCTATTATAGTATCTGCTTGGCTCGAATCTTATTTTTCCACCGCGAACTGACGACTCCATTGACGGAAGATTGATCTTTAATAAGATTCGAATCAAGACGAGACTTGTTAAAGTTTCAAATCCTTAAACTCTAGAAACTCTAGATCGTAATGATAGAATCGATTACGTAACTACAAAGAGAAGATAAGAATCGTTATGTTTAGATCAACATAGATATAAGCAACCGATGACCAAGAGATCAACATTGATCTCTTCCTCTGGCACATCACAAGGCCAATTCTCTCTCGAGAAATATCACAACATAAAAAGCATAAAATCCCCAGATAAGAACAGAGTCAGTATTTATAGAAGAAGAGTTTCAAGGCCTCTAACTGGAAAGAGTATTTGCCCTCATTTGTTAAGTCAACTCAGTCAACACAGTAGTTGACTTCCTCTTTTCTCTTCTCAGCTTCGCTTAGCCCAATCTTCTCAGCTTCTTTCTCTAGTAGTCGACCTTATAAACCTATCAAGAATCTACCATCAAGAGCCAGTTTCCGGAGCTAGCCATATAATAGCTATTGTCAGAGAGTCCGAGGAGTTTTGTCCCGTAAATCTTGTCTTCACCGGGATCAAACAAACTGGAAGAATCATCATCGTAGTATATGATCCGCCATGGATACAGAGGCCGTTTCACGCATGTTTTCCAAACGAAATACCAATCTGAGCAAACGAGTTTTGCTTGGTGGTAGTCAATAGAGTTCAAGCTTTCAATGATTTTTCGCAAAAGGTCAAGACAAAGCTTGGACCAGTCGTGATGATGAGATACTTTTGGTCAGTTTTCTTCTCTCATCAAATCGTTACGCGCATCCACCTTGATGATCTTTAGGTAAATAAAGATCAATATTTTCATGGTCTTTTGCAAAGATCGCGCGGGACAAATTAAAGTTTGGACCAACCGTGATTATCAAACACTTTTGGTCTTTTCTCTTCTCTCATCGACATATCCATGTCTGCGCCTACTTGCCCTATACGCTAAAGTAACTAAGGTTTTGTTTTAGGGATTAGAACGAACGCCTATTAAGTTTAACTATTTTTATACATTTACATATAAGTAAGGTTCCCTCAAACTCATACCGTAAAAAACTGACAAGTGGTGTTTGATTCATTTGACATATGTCATTCCTCTCAAATTTAAATATACTATTTTTATATTTACTCAATCTAATAATAGTTTTATACTAAACAAATCTATTGAATTATTCTAGTGAATAACTTCCCTGCATATTAGATCTTCTCGATAGCCAGATAGTTGGTGGTCGTATATCAGCTAAAGAGCTTACTTTTGTTGTTGTCTTAATATTTTTGCAATGCTCTTTTTACAATGAGAAATTCCTAAAAATAGCATTAAAACTGGTTTTATGGACAATAATAGCACACATTCCATAAACTTTCAAAAATAGCACTACTTGACTTATTATGAAGTTTTTTTCTAAAAGTATTATCACTAATTTATTTTTTGAATAATATCATAATTTTTATATAAAATCTATTCAACCAAAATAAATTAGAAATAAATTAAAATATTATATTTGGATTCTCTATTTTCAATTTAGGGTATATATTTCAACCATTTAAAAACAAATTGATTCATTTTAATATTAGTTTATGGTATTATATTTGAGTTCCCTATTTCTAATTTAGGGTATATATTTTCACCATTTAAAGGAGATTTTTCATTTTAATATTAGTTTGTGGTATTATATTTGGGTTATCTATTTCTAATTTAGGATATATATTTCTACAATTGTTTTATTCAATTTAATATTAGATTAGTGTTTGCTCTCATTTTTATTTTCAATCTTATATTTTAGTTAAGTTTAATTGAACTTTATCGTGCTATTTGTGAAATCTCAGAAATATTGTGCTAATTTTGGAAAAAAACTCTTTTTTGGTGCTATTTTTGTCAATTGTCTTTTTATAATTAACTAGATAAGGCCCGCCTAAATAGGCGGGTGAGAAAAAAAAAATGCTAATTTTAATTTATGATATATGAGCTCTAAATCGTAGTTAACACACTTTTTATATTTAATATAATATTTAAAAGAAAAAACAAATTTCAATCTTACACATTCTATTTTGCTAATTTTAACTAAAGAAAATATTTATTTTAGGATAGGTGTATCATGAATACGAACATCAGATTTCTCAAAAAATATTATATAGCCAATTACATCGGTATGACAAAACAACATTAAATTTAAATAAATCTATACTTACTTAAAATTTGAAATTTGAAATTCAGTATATGTACCTATAACTGTTGTGTCATATCTTACAATTTTGCAAAATCCTTGTTTTGTTTTGCTAATTTTAACTAAAGAAAATATTTATTTTATGATAGATGTATCATGAATACGAACATCAGATTTATCAAAAATATTTGTTTAATATATAAATTTATAAACATTAAACAACTTATTGAAATTTGAAATTTGAAATTTGAAATTCAGTATATGTATTGTCTAATTGTTGTGTCATATCTTTCCATTTTGCAAAATCCTTGTTTTGATTACACATTTGTTTATAAATTTATCTTCTTTACTTTTGAATCTTTTTTATTATTTAATTATAAGAGACATAGTTTTTTGGGAAATTCTTCAAAATAGCACTAAAACAAGTTTTATGGACAATAATAGCACACACTCCATAAACTTCCAAAAATAGCACTAATTGACTTACTCTAAAGTTTTTGTTCTAAAAATATTATCACTAATTTACTTTTTGAGAAATTCCCACAAATAGCACACTTTTAAGTTTTTTGAAAAAAATAGCATTAAAAAGTTTTTTAGACATAAATAGCACTCAAATAATTATTTGAGAAATTCTTAAAAGTAACACAAAAACAAGTTTTATGGACAATAATAATACCACAATTTTATATAAAAATATATTCAACCAAAATAAATTAGAAATAAATTTAAAATATTATATTTGGGTTCTCTATTTCTAATTTAGGGTATATATTTCCAACTATTTAAAAGAAATTTTGATTCATTTTAATATTAGTTTATGGTATTATATATGGGTTTCCTATTTTCAATTTAGGGTTTATATTTTCAATCATTTTAAAGAGATTTTTCATTTTAAATTAGTTTGTAGTATTATATTTGGGTTTTTTATTTCCAATTTAGGGTATATATTTTCACTATTTAAAAGTTTTTTGATTCAATTTAATATCAGTGTTTGCT
>Ga0041059_1000285_pt1 | contig 35613 bp, 35 predicted proteins | sample AraColnosormetaG_FD_56232 | JGI IMG/M metagenome (GOLD analysis project Ga0041059, IMG submission 56232) | Arabidopsis roots microbial communities from North Carolina, USA - Col MF nosort | ecosystem: Host-associated > Plants > Roots > Unclassified | place: USA: North Carolina | collected...
AAAAAGGCCAAAAAAAAAAAAAAAAAAAAAAAAAAAAAGTACGTCGAAATAATTGAGCTGTAGCACTTTTTGTTTTAGTAAAGCTAATGGTAAGTGTTTCAATTGGTCAATTGATTGTTTTTATATGACCCGTTGTGTTGAGTGTTCTTCTACGTGACGAGACAAAACAGAAAATAATATTCTTATAAGCTTGAAATTGAAATACGGCGCATGTTCAATACTGAGAGGTGAAAACTTATGTGCTGCAACGGTGATACACGTGACCTTCATGCGTCTCCTAGTATTTCGTCTACGGCCCTAATGGTGACTCGTATGTCGTAACGTTAACGTATCCGATTCGACGACGACGACCAAGATTTCTTTTTCAATAGAATATTTAAATTTGTACAGAACTGAAGACGTTTCGAGAATCAAAATATATACTTCAAGAAGTAGCTTGCAACACAATAAAGTGCGTCAAATTTTATTTGTTCTGTTCCGAAAGCCCCACTTTTTCCCAGCGTTCAGGCTATTTGGACATTGGGCCTAATGGCCCTAGCTAGTTAAATGGCTAGGCAAATTTTCATTATGAATTAGATTTTGAAATGTTTTATAAGGCTTGATCATGATGAGCTTTCTGCTACAGAAGTCTCACATTATCAATTTCATTTCTTCGATAAGTGGAAAACTACATAATGCATTTGGTTGTCCCGTTGCATCCAGTTTATATAGCAGTAGGTTTTATAGCTAATTTGGGTTATAAAAAACGGATTGACTTTGGCATAGATTGATTAGAAACAAGGCCGTTTTTGTAGAGATATTCAAGATTCCTATCCAATCATGTAATCTTCTTCCCCATAAAACATTTTCAATCTTTAATATAAGAAAACAGTTCATATGGCATAAAAGTTTGTAAGTATACAATAGACAATGTAAATCGAAGACATATCGATTAAAAACTTAATGCTATCATCATTGTTTGCGCAAATTTAATCGGCTGTAAGATCTTAATGCTATCATCATTGTTCGAAATAAGCATTGAATAAATTACTGAATCCCTTTGTAGTTTAGTTTCCAAACGTTTCTGAAACGTTTTAATCCCTTTATAAGGGTGATTTATCCTACATCATAGGAAAAAATGCTAGACAATTCTAGTAAATAGTTTGCAAAACCCAAAGATCAGGCCTTACAATTTGACTACCATAGACAGAATACAACTGATGGATTATAGTCCATATGCCCTAATTATGATCATAGGCTTGTATTAACTAGAACTCGAGAGATGACCATTTTTCAGAAGTCAAATGAATAGTTGAGGGAACCTAGCTAGTTATATGTATTCGTGTCTGTGATATGTGATTGGGCTGTCAAATCTATGTCTATATGTAACGGTTCAATTCCCACGATTTTTTATGATAAAATATGTGATAGAAAAGGATGGCATGCCTTGCTATTAAAATTGATGTTTCATACTTCACCGCTGGTGTCGTCAATGGCTCTTTGCTAATAAACTACTACTAAAAGAAAATCATTGAGCTGGCATTTCTTCAATTGTCACGTAAAAGACAACAACAACAAAACACCAAAGCAATATTTTTTTCTCTATTCTATTTTCTTAAGCTCATTTTCTTTTATTTTTAAAGAGATTCCTTTCTCAAAATTGTACCGTATACATTACAGCTAACACGCAATCGATCATATTTAAATTTGAGTACTAATTCTAGGCTAGCTACAGCATGATAACAACTAAAAAAACTCAACTATGGTATTGAGTGTTATGGTTCGATTTCGTATACTATTTATTTTACTGTAATCGAAAATTTAATAGATAATTATGTGTTCGGAGTTAGGACCCATAACAAGAATTTACATAGATAATCATCATCATCGTTTGCTTAATGCTACGTTTTTTTTACATTATTTGCTTGGCTAATTATGCTCTTGACACGTTGTTTTAGCTTAACATTGAATTCTTACGAATATATGTTGAAAAAAGTTTTTATGTGGTGGGTCAGCACTCAGCAGCTTAGATATATATGCAATCACTTTGTGCATCATGCTATGTAGATTAGCTAACTCTCGGCAGCAATTCATGTAAAAGTAAAATACGAGTGATTGGTACATTAAAAACTTCACCATCCTCTTGCCCAATGTTGGATTTCTGCTTAGTCCTCAAATCAGTTGTTGGATATCCAGTATCCACATTTGAGTGCCATGTTTCTGCTTAATTAGTCCTCGAATTATTTTATTGATTTTGATGTTACACAATATTTTTAAAAATGAGGAAAAATACAAATTTCAAAAAATATCTGATATAACCTGGTTTCTCTTTTCTTTAATGTTTCATGGTTGTTTGTTTATTGCCTTTACAGAGAATAAACCAAAGAGTTTATTCCTGCAAATAATTAACGTTAGTTGTGTTATACACATTCATATGAATAGTGAATCTTCTGCAGTCGCATGTGTAACATTCAATTGCGCAACAAAGGTACAAAAGCCCACTTGCCCTTTTTAATCTCTTTTGAATTTTGATCGACCCTGGATTTTGATGAACTAAATTCCTAAAACCATTTGTGTTTAATAAATAATTTTCTGAAAATATATCAGCCATTGACGTAGTGACACGTGTAAGTGTGGAAATTGGACAAAACACTTTTTAACTTTTTTTTGATGTTTGTGAATTTCATTGTCTCTAATTATGATTACAACGCAGCATTCTGACGGTTTGCTCCCTCTTACAGCTAGACCACCACTACCTTTTCCTAAACGAAAAAAAAGAGATTACATTTTTCATTTTAAAAAAAAAATTTCCTCTGATTCATATAACCAAAAAAAGAAAAACATAAAAAACGTCTCTACCTAATTTTATTCCTAATAAATGACCTGAAATGCAATAGCTTTTTAAAGGCTATGATTGGTCAAACGATAACGGTTGACATTTTACGTTCTATGATTTCTTGAGTGGTTGGTAATGGACTAATGGTATATGTATCATCAGGTATTGAGTATATCTCTATATATATGCATCTTCATACCTGCATAGCATTGCAGAAAATGATACTAAATAAAACTATTAGCATAATTTTAAGCAAAAATTTAAGCCTTATTCACACCATCATTTTACTTTGAGACTCCAAATGATTCATTAAACTCAAACTCCTTTTTTTTTTGTCTTGAGTGTACAAGTTTAGCAAAAAACAAACAAACTTAAACTCATCTAATATCCTATGTTTTTGGAGAGTTAATGAAATTCTACCAAATTTTATATGAGATAACATTTACACAAAAAGTACAATATAGGAATATATAGTAGAAAATCCAGATACCATAGTTTAAGATATAATTAAAAAGGATAATTTTCTTGTCAAAAAACAGAAGGCATATATAAGCTGGATATTAATATACTAACTATCATCACACCCAACGAATCCTATGCGCGTGTGAAACCCACGATCCAATCACGAAGCTAAATTCTTCAGCTTCGTTGTATAATAAATTGTTAATCACGACCGTCATATTCCTATTATACCCTTTGACAGCGACACACTCTCTCTCCAACCAAACATATCTGGAAACTACAACCACGCGCACTCATAAGCGCGTGAGACTTCTATTTTTCTCTTTTATTCACTGACAATAATCGTTACAACTTTATCTGCTTATCAAATAAAAGCTAAATAATAATAAAAATATTTTTATATCTGAATACTTCCCAAATACAGAGAAGCCATTTCAACAGAAAATCGACACGTGTCCATCAGAGGTTCGTCTTCTGAGGGTAAAATTGTAAACTCACGTTGTCTCCTTCATCATCTCTCTCTTTTAAGAATTTCCAGAGCGAGAGAGTGAGAAAGAGAGAGAGGGAGAGGTGCTTTTTTAGTCGTTCTCGTCGAGAGACTTATTTATACACGAAAAAGGAAGAAGAAGACTGTTGAAAGCGAGAGAGAGAGAGAGAGAGAGAGAGAGAGAGAGAGAGAGAGAGAGATGGAGGATATACAGGAGGAAGAGAACGGTACGGACGAGGAGGTTCTGGGATCGAGCTTGACCATGGAGAAAGTGGCCGCAGCGAAGCAGTACATCGAGAATCACTACAAAGCTCAGAACAAGAACATTCAAGAGAGGAAAGAGAGGTACCAATCTCGCTTCTTCTTCTTCTTTCTTTCACTAAGAGAGATTTGAGATTTAGAATTTTGTTTTGATTTCGAGACATTGTTTAGGGTTTAATTAGTTGTTTGAGCTTGATTCTCTCTTAATCTCTTTCCTGCGAATCGTTTAGTTTTCTCTTTGATGATAAGCTTGCGTTGGTTACTTCCTTGTACTGTGAACGTTTTAGTCATTTGTGGCTATGGAAGAGCTCAGTTCTGTATTTAACCAACATTGTTTGATTTGTTATAGACGGTGGATCTTAGAAAGAAAGTTGGCGTCTTCTGGAGTGCCAAAAGAGGAGCAAATCAACATGATTAAAGACCTGGAGAGAAAAGAGACAGAGTTTATGAGGCTTAAAAGGAACAAGATTAGTGTCGATGACTTTGAGCTTTTGACTATCATTGGAAGAGGTGCTTTTGGTGAGGTTTGTACAACAGATTACTACCTCTCCCTTTTATTCTCACTTATTCTTGCAGCTCGAGCATTTACAACTTTACCGAGATTGGTTTCTGGGTCCTTTCTTAATGAGTATGGTACTTTTAATCTTAGAAATAACTTAATCTTATTTACAGGTTCGCTTATGTCGGGAGAGAAAGTCTGGAAATATTTATGCCATGAAGAAGTTAAAGAAATCTGAAATGGTCATGAGAGGACAGGTAAAATTCGTAAACAATTGGAATGATGTGCCACAGCTAAAACTGATTATATTTATGCTTGTCTCTGAGTTTACCTACATGTCTGTTTCTTCTAGTATAATATGACTAAAATGAGTGTACATTTTGCAGGTTGAGCATGTCAGAGCAGAGAGGAACCTGCTGGCTGAGGTTGAAAGCCATTATATTGTGAAGCTTTACTATTCATTTCAGGATCCCGAGTATCTGTATCTGATTATGGAATATCTCCCCGGTGGTGATATGATGACCTTGCTCATGAGGGAGGACACATTACGGGAAGATGTTGCCAGATTTTATATTGCTCAAAGTGTCCTGGCCATTGAATCCATACACAGATACAACTATATTCATAGGTGGCTTTTGGAACTTGCATGCTTCTGGTGTAAACTGTGATATTTACATACAATTTGATTGACGTTCTGTCTTCTCACTTTTGCAGGGATATCAAACCTGATAACCTACTTTTGGACAAAGATGGGCACATGAAACTCTCGGACTTTGGGCTCTGTAAGCCTCTTGATTGTAGAAATTTACCTTCAATTCAGGAGAATAGGGCCACGGATGATGAAACTATGTCAGAACCTATGGATGTTGATAGATGCTTTCCTGACACTGATAACAAGAGAAGCTGGCGCAGTCCCCAGGAACAACTTCAGCATTGGCAGATGAATCGCAGAAAACTAGTATGTTAATCTTTTGTTGGCGTATATAAAATTCTCCTCTCCCCTTCTTTTGTAGCTTTATCTCCATTTCTCTGATCCCTTTATATACCAAATGTGACTGGAGCATGTAGATAGATAAATCAAAAAGGGGAATAATGAAAACCAAACATGGTATTCTTCATATTGTAGGGGAGCGGAGAACACTTTTCAATTATCACCTGTACTGTCTGTTTATTAATTTGTGTGGCAAGTTGGCGACAACTGATGATAGTGCTCTCTGATTGGTTTCTCATTTTTTGAAAGGCATTTTCAACTGTGGGAACACCGGACTATATTGCTCCTGAAGTTTTGCTGAAGAAAGGATATGGCATGGAATGTGATTGGTTAGTCTTTTTCTTGAACGTTTATCATGTTTAGAATGAACTATAACCATGGTGCATGGTATTTTACTCTGTTGATAGTGCTTTAGCTATTTCAATCTCTCTGCTAGCAACCATTTCTACAGCTTGATAAAAATCTTTCATTTGTCATTATGCAATTGTTCCATAGCCTCCTGAGCTGTTTATTTGCCTTTGAAATCTTGTTTTTGTCTCTCAGGTGGTCATTAGGTGCAATTATGTACGAAATGCTCGTTGGGTATCCTCCTTTTTATGCTGATGACCCTATATCAACTTGCAGAAAGGTATAAAATCTTGCTTTTATGTTCACTATCCTAGTGAGTTTACTGTGTAGTATAAAACAGTGTGAGCAATTTGACTGGCGTCCTATGGAACTGAATATGACTGTTTGTATACAAAAGTGTTAGTCACATGGTAGGACCATAGGAGAGTGTTCAATTCTGTGACCAAATTTTGGATTATAAGGGTGTCAAGTTATGTAGAAAGGCCACAATTTTGCCAGTTTATGCGCGTCCAAGTTAGGAAAATGTTATAATATTATGTCCAGTCTTTTCATATAAATTTGACAACTATGCTTTGATATGTGGGTAAAATTTCCATTGTCAATTCCTTTTGTTTGTTCTTTGTGGATGCATAAAAGAAAAACAAGAGATTTTGTTTATAAGATTCACTGATCATGTTCATGAAGTCTTAATTCCTTCTGCTAGATCGTCCATTGGAGAAACCATTTGAAATTTCCTGAGGATGCGAAGTTTTCATCTGAGGCAAAAGATCTTATCTGCAGGTTGCTGTGCAACGTTGACCATAGGCTTGGTACTGGAGGAGGAGCCCAGCAAATCAAGGTAAGGATGCTCCATGAGAAGATTTAGTAGTATTTAAGATAACCTTTGTCATTTTTCTTTGTTAACTTGTACCTTAAATTTGCATCAGGATCATCCTTGGTTCAAGGATGTTGTGTGGGAAAAGCTCTATGAAATGGAGGCTGCGTACAAACCAGAAGTGAACGACGAGCTAGATACACAAAATTTTATGAAGTTTGATGAAGTATGCCGTAAATTCTTCTTTTTAATTTATCATGCTTTATTTAGAAAATGTTCTCTGAAAAAATAGACCTCCCTTATAATACTTTAAGATTTATCGTAAATTATACCAGTATCAAGGTCAACATATATTAGATTTTCCAAAATTCATTTTAATGTGTGTGGTTTATATCTTGCTGTGAATTGTACTGGTTATCCCGCACCCTTAGTTTCTGATATGCCACTGGTGATGATGGTGATACCTATCTGCCTTATATTCTGTTGGTCAGTATTTTGCAGAAATTTATATTGATAAAGGTCAACCACTCACTGATCCTTATTAGGGTCTTAGAGTAATAATTCAATTGAATTTGAGTAATTTTTGTATCATATAGGAGGCTTACTGAACTTCTTGATTTCATCTCAGGTGAATTCTCCTGCACCTGAAAGAACTAGATCAGGACTCTCCAGGAAGGTTTGTGATTATTATTTGTGTATACATACATTATCTAGCGCTTTTATTTGCAAGGATATGTAGTAATCGCAAACTGTAGTAATGTTGCTACTGAAGTGATAGACAGAAGTGCTCAATATGTATTATCGTCTGAGATGAAACCTTTTTTAGATGTTTCACTTTTGAACGAAACATGTTTTTTTTTTCATTGTGCAGATGCTTCTTGCTCCCAAGGATTTAAGTTTTGTTGGCTACACATACAAGAACTTTGACGCTGTAAAAGGATTGCGTCATTCACTTGGTAAATTCACATGACCCTACTATTATTAAATTATTTTTAATCTTGTACCTTGACTCGTGAATTCTCCTAGTCAATAAACAGTGCCTGATAATATGTTTTAAGTAAACGAGACGCAAGAATTTATTGTTGATGAAGACCTTAGGAAGAATTGACCCTTTTTTTCCAATTCTGTAGAGATGGCAAGAACTATGTCTCTAGATCGATCACCAGGTAACTTGTGTTTCAACATTGAAAACTTCCTTGCTTCGTTTATTTGCCTTTTTGCGTGTTCAGATCCATAAGCTTCTTTCACAGATATATATACATCCTGAGATTAGTTTTAAGTTCATGCGGTGTATAGTTTATACCACTTTGTATTCAAAAAGTGAACTGATATAATCAAAACTTTGATGCAGCTGAGGCGATGCCTGTGGAGCTGATAAGCGGGGAAGCAGCAGAGGCACAGATGGTATCATCGATGGATGATCCAATGATAATTTGAAAGAACCGATCAAAGATATAAGATCTTCCTCAGGTTTGGGATCTTAAAGCCTTCTAAAAAAAAATAACTGTACAGCAAGCCCAGAGGTTAAAGAGGAAGAAGATCAAAATGGTTTGTGTGGGAGATTGATTAACAATGTTAGCCTTTCCTGATTATTCTGTGTATTAGAAGAAGAAGACAAGAGAAGGGAGAAAAAGATTTAGAGGTATGAGTAAAAGTCTCAGTGTTATATAAAAGCTGCCCAGGTTGGCTGTAGTAATGTTGCCTTCTCTAGTGGCAGTTTTATTGCAACTTTTTTACTTTTTACCTTTATGTATGTGTGTGTGTGTATCAACTTCTATTTCTAAATTTGAAGACCCACCGAGGAGTGAGGACTTAGATTGTATATTTGAGTTTTGTTGGGAGTCCATTTCTAACCAAACTTGTATATTAAATTTAAAGGATCATTTTGCCTTAGGTTGATTTTAAGACTAAATTCTAATGTAGTTCTAGTGCCACATGAGAGATGATATTGTGAAGATAAGCAATTAAATTGGAAACTACAGACCTATTTATGTACATCTGAGTTTTCGATCCATAGTTCCATACAATGCACAGTGCACATCTCTTTCAGTGAGTATAAACGATCTTTTGACGATTGAGTTCTCTTTTTGAATAATTTACTCAATCACAATTTACAATGAAGTTACGGCTTGGTTGATATGGTTAAGATCGTTACAAAAGATATAATTGTTACCAAAAAAATTGCGTTTTTGTTAGCCAAATTGTATATGTTCGTTCGTTCACTAATTAAACAAGTACAAAAAAACTGTGACACAAGAAACTGTGTTTAATCGATCCGAAAAATGTTTGCATTATAAATTTGGATCATATCTCGATTTAAGCGTGTCATCCTTGCGCAGGGCACATGCTAATCTTCTCTGTATCGTTCCAATTTTATCGGATGTCCACGAAGGGACAATCATCTTAGCAACTCTAACTATATATATGTTCTTCCTCTTTCTACTGTATAACCGATGTGGGACTTATCTTATCGCTTCAGCTATAATGGGCCTTCCTTTCTACTTAGTTATGGCCCATTATAATATAGTATCTCACCGTATAAAAAAATCACTAGCGTTTTCCCCACTAAACCCATTTAAATGGAAAATTGACTGACCACAACAAAAAAAGGAAAGTCTGTTCATGGATTCTACTTCTTCTTCGTTATCTCGAAACTGGAGATTCCACGCCTTCCCGAGCTTTTGCGGAGAAGATCTTCGTAAAACCTTTCTAAGCTATTTCCTCAAGGAGTTGCAAAGGAAATGAATTCTTTTAAATAAGTCACTGTATCAGATTGTGTGTATTTTTAATTACTCACGAATAGTTATCAACTACAGTTAAGTTCTAGACTTTTATGATCCACTATACAATGAAGGTATCCCACGTTAGTAGTCCACGAGTCGGAGTCGGAACGGACCTCGAAAGGCAAACTTTATTGATGGCAAATCCAAAAGTTCGAAAAGTGCTTTTAAAATTCGGTGTTGAGAAGAAGAAACAACAGATGTTTTTGGCTTATAGAAAACATGAGCATCACGAGTCACAGATGATTAGTTAATTCTCGAGTAGCGGAGTTCTTTTAGTTTGAAGAGAGCTGAGCAACGAGCTGCGTGAGATTATCTTCCTTCTTGATACTCTCCACCCAATTGGCATTGATATGTACCCTTTCAATGCTCTGCTTCAAGGTTCTTGCCATCGAAGGCTTTGATCTTGTTGCAAAAAACTCCTCCACTTCTTTGGCTTTCTCAAACGACGCAAACTGAGACAATCAACATAAAGTGTAATCAATGGGAAAGGCCAGCGAGAGGATCAATAGCTATTTTATGGATATGCATAAAGGGGAGGAGGAACAAACCGGCGATACAACTGCACTTATGAAGCGTGTTATGAGAAATCCGGAGCCCCATGTGTTTCCTATATACTCCCACTTTTCCTGTAGCCATTTCCAAGCTACTTCACGTCCTTCCCAACTTACACCGGAAAGTCCATAAAGTGCATCTTGATTACGGACCTGGAAGAATAAGAACCTCACATCACATCAATTTTTTCAAGCGCAATGATATTGATTATTTACTAACTCTACAGAGTGGAAAGCAAAATCCATATAATCTACCTCATCAGACAATACGAAGTTAAGAACATCTTGAACTATAGTGGGGTCTGGGCAAGATGCTAAAGAACCTGCAAAGTCACAAAGGAAACATTACTACTTGAACCACAAATTTTTATTTATTTTATTTTTCAGGTACGAGACCAAAGTTTGCAGTCAAGTTACCTAAGATTCGTGTTTTCTCTTGGCTCAGGTCGGTTTCCCTATAAACTCTCAGAAGAGACTCATAACCAGATTTGTCTGATTTGTTAGCTCTCTGCATTACAGCAACATAAGCAGCCTGCAAACACAAAACCCATACAGAAATTAATAAAAAGGTTCACCATTCCAGTTTCAAAGTGTTATCGGGTTCTATGAAAAGAAACAAACCCTTCTAATGTCAGGAGGCAGAAGCGGAGTGTTCCTATCAGCCAAAAATGCATCAAATCTTCGAACTGCTTCCTTTAGTGTCTCATCATGCCCAAACACAGCAAGTGCAGTTAAGACTTCCCCTCTCAGCATAGCATCTAGATGGCTCTCGCCTTGCTTAGGATCCCAACCAAGTTTCCTGTAAGAACAATCAGCATTGTAACGACATTGTTTTTTTTTTGTTTAGTAAAACAGAACATTAGTCTAAATTCTGGAGATGCGTAAAACAGCTTACCCAGCAGCAAACTGGAAAACGCCAATGAAGAAATGTTTAATCCCAGACATCAGTTCTTGATTTGCATCTGCTCCAATCTTCACAACTTTGTAGCTTATCTGTATGGAAGAAGAGTAAGAGCCAGAAGCAAAAGCAAACTTATGGACCAGGGAATTTAAAGACAGAAAGGGGAGATCCTTACAGCAATAAGATTTGACAGCACAGTATAGTCAAGTTCCTTCTTGTAAGCACTACACAAAGTGAGCAATGAGGCCAGTGATTGCTGACGAGCCATAGTAAGTGCAAACGAATCATCCAAAATACCTGTGAAATACAAAGTAGGATATCTATCTCCAAAGAAATTTCATTCTGTCAACCAGAAAACAAAATTCTGCAAGGTTGAATTACCATATCTATCGATAGAAGTCAAGCTTTGGCTCTCTGTTGCATTTCTGAGTCCAGCCGCAAGGCTGTCATCATATTTCACCCTATAGAATCCAGCCTGATCAACATTGATTTTTATCCAAGAACATGTCCCATTAATTTTGTCGCTACCATCGGCAATGGAGCAGCCCAATAATTCCTTTAAATCATACGCTCCAGATTTGGATTCTAATAAGAAGTTTTTGCGCTTTTCATATGAACCACAACACAAGGTCACTGGTACAATCCATTGTCCTTCCCCAGGAGAACCACTTGACAAGAATCGAGACTGAAAATTTCAAATGAATTTCGTTACTTAATCATGCACAATATCCCAAAGTGGTATAAACAGAACATCCAGAAAGGGAAATAAGTCTAAGTACCTGCTCGAGTTCCAATTTTCCATCTTTTATTTTGGCTGAGACGACAGGATATCCTTTTTGCTTTGTCCAAGAACTCATAAGCTTGTTCACAGGTTCTCCGGATCCCGCTTCCAAAGCAGCCCATAAATCTTCTGTCTTCGCGTTTGAATAAGCGTGATTTTTAATGTATGCAGCAAGAGACTTCTGCTCACCAAAAGCCAAACAAGTAGGGTAAGATGTTTTGGAGACATTAGTGAAACTGGAACTAGAAGCCACCATATTTACATGCATAATATAAACGCTGCAATTCTTTTGTAACTGAAGAAATGGGCATGAGAGCGAACCTGAAAAACCTCAGCACCAAGATAGCTTTGTAGCATGCGGATGACAGATGCACCCTTTCTGTAGCTTATTGCATCAAATATTTCATCAATTTCAGCAGCATGATTAACCTCCACCTGGGGAAATTTATGGACTTATGACAAATAGGCAATAGGGTATCTCTGGGATCGATAGTGAAATTAAGGAAAACCGACATTATTCTGTGAAGACATATTGACAGCATTTTGGTTACCTCTATCGGGTGAGACTCCTCAAGCCCATCTAGCCTTAGACCCTCAGTAGATTCATCTAAAAACTGGGTCCAGATTTTCCATTCAGGGAACAAACTATCAGTAGCCAAGTAGCTGACCTGAAACAGATAAAGAGTAACAATATATTCACAACAAAACTCAAAATCATTGTTAATACTAAGACCTAAGTTTGCAATGTACCCAAGTAGCAAAACCCTCATTCAGCCATAGATGAGTCCACCACTCCATAGTAACAAGATTGCCAAACCACTGGTGGGCCAGTTCATGAGCAACTACAGTGGCAACCTAGCAGCAGAAATTTAACTGCTTTAGATAATTGCACAAGAGAGCACAAGACAATTTCCTCTAGAGAATAAATGGACATGTTTACAGTACCCTCTGTTTGTTAGAAGCAGCTGAATGTTGTTCATCATAGAGAAGAGCTGTTTCACGGTATGTAACTAAACCATAATTCTCCATAGCTCCGGCAGCAAAATCTGGTATTGCAATCATATCCATTTTGGGAAGGGGATATGGCACAGCAAAGTACCTACAAGAATGATTGGACTTATGCAATGAGATGATACATCCATTAAAGAAGCTCAGAAATATGCATGCACATAAAGTTTCAAATGTCAACGAAGGACCTACTCTTTGAACAGATCCAATGTCTTGGCACCAACATGCAATGCAAATTTCCCTTGGTCGGCTTTGCCCACTTGACAGTATACTCTGACTTTAATCCCTGAGAAAAAGATGAAACTTGATTTAGAGCTTCTCGACTTGACTAGACGGGAGATAATAATGGATAAAATTAATTTACCATCGGATGTATGATCTTCCACGTAGTCAAACAAACCAACAACAATTGCTACCAAATATGTAGACATGATTGGTGACTCTTGATAGGAGACAATCTTCAGATTCCCATTGACTTTCTCCTCCATTATTGGCATATTGGAGAGAGCCACCAAATCAGTTGGCACCTCTAATGTAATCTTGAAGGTAGCCTGTTGAACAATGTGTCAATATTGATAGATAAAGACAGAAGAAGAACAAAATCACCAACTTGATAAACTCATGCTGATAGAAAGAGGAGGGAATGAGAAAGAACAAGTGGAAACCTTGCAAGCAGGTTCATCCCAACATGGAAAGCATCTCCTAGCATCAGCTGGTTCAAACTGGGTAACTGCCATATTCTTCTTCTCACCGTTATGTTCATAAGTACTGCCACCAAGACAAATACAAGATCGTTCTAGAATTAATCTCGAGCTATCTAACAGTAAAAAAAGATCGAAACTCATTGCTTTACCTTCTGTAGAATCCCTTCATTTTGTCATTTAGTACTCCATTGAAACCAAGTTTCAGAACTCCCACTCCATGGGGAAGAATCTCACCAAACTCAAGCACGAGAATCTCATCCTCCTCAAACAAGACAACTTTTGGAGCTGCAAGCGCCTGCTTAACAAAACATAAGAAGCAACAACAAGCTAAATCTTTGCTGATTCCAGATTCAATTCCAATCCATGACAGTTTTCTAAAGTTGAGGATTGGTTTTTCAGTCGAACAGAAAAGTCTGGCTGAAACGTGATTGTATCTCTCTAGTTAATTTACCATTGGAATCAAAAATCATAGATGATGATATCCAAATACTCAGATCAAGAAGCTAATCATGAAAATGAATATCTCCAAGGCGCTAATTAGCTCAAAACCATAACTCCAATCACATTGCTAAAATCGGAATCCATAACAGCAAAAAAGAAACGCGATAGAGAGACCTTAGAGGAGGAAGGAGGAGTGAAGGAAACGGAGGCATCGTTGACGGAGAGATCAGCTGCGTTGAGAACGATGAAACGAGTATCGGCGACTATGTCGAGATCGATGGCTACAGTTCCAGTGAAGGTGCAGGCGATGAGATCGGGATTGAGGCGGAGATCGTAGCGCTTGGGGACGGCGAACTTGGGTAGACGAGGCTCACCTTTGAACTGATCCATTTTCTATTACTTGCAGATATGATTTTTTTTTGTTTTCTCTTGTTGGAGTTTTGTCTTTTATAATACGAGGGTTGTAAGCAATTGTTTTATGTTACGCCACGCGAGTGATTCGTTTCTAGTAGAGGACGCAACGTTAATAACATTTACAAAACATTCAATAATATCACTATCAAATTCAATGACGTTGGATTATCCATTAGCATCTCCAAGCTAGGCCGAATATGACAAAATGTGTTTTGACCAGTGAAGAAATGTTTAATCAGATTACACTTGTTCATAAGAAGATTCAATGTCACTACTACTCGTCAACTCAAAGTCCCGCGGATCTAGTTTGAACAACACACATTTAATCGTTCTATATCCTCAATCATCTCCTTGATCAGATTCCCAACATCCCCTGAGTCCCATGTTGTACTGATGACCAGGGTGATCTTCTTGGCTCGGCGTGTCCGTTTCTCGAGGAGCATCCGCCATGTTCCACGTAGCTTCATCAGGTTGTAGCCTCTGTCCCTTGGAGCTCGGCCATTATACTTAACAGTGAGATGAAGATGATCTTTATTCCCTTATTTATATCATCATAATAAGACTTTAAAATTTTGAATTGTATAGTTTCTCTTTTTTAATGTTAATTTCCTCTCTTTCTTTTTTTGGTCAACGAGACTAATTTAGTTTTCTTTCTTGCCTAGGGTTTTCGTCTTCTGAAACGACGTCGTTAGGATCTTTCCAATCGAGTTCTTCCCAAGCTTCGTCGTCGTCGTCGTCTAGGTCGGGTGTTTAAATTTACGGTTTCTGAGTTAGACGAGAGACTCTCAATCTCGGAGAATCTGAGGTTTTACGGGATATCCCGTTTTAATCAAATTCAGGGTAAATTTCAATTCTTTTTCCTTCTGAGATCTGATTTTTTTTCTTTTTTTTTTGGGTATTGAAATTCTATTATCCTTGAAAAGCTTCATACTTCTTAAAACTTTGCATTGTCTGAGTTTCATTTTTGATACAATCTCTCTATTTGATTCTTTCTGCAACTTTGGTTATGTTCATTTATATTTTTAGAGTATCAAAAATGAATCTTTTAGTTGTCTTTTGGTCATCTTGGATTATATTTCTCTGTTTGTGATGAATTCTGAAGCTTGTTGTTGTGTTAGATTCTTATTGTCTCACTGTTTACATTTTTATCCTTTTCTTAAGAGTGATGATATAGGTTTTTTTTTTTTCTGAATTATAGATAGATGGATTTTCAGAGTTGCTAAGGTGGGACAGAGTATTAGTGGTGATTGCAACGACAATGGGCTTATTGAAGAAAAAAGATTCAACTTCAGCTCGCTCCTCTACTTCTCCCTGCGCCGATTTGCGAAACGCTTACCACAATTGCTTCAACAAGTGAGTTTCGTTTGTTTCTCCTTTTGATGGATTTAGCTAGTTGCTGGGTTTAAGGGTTTAGCTTTGGTTAGCCAAATGGGTATTTTTTTCAGGGATTTCATTTCTGGTCTTTTGAAAGGTTTGGACCATTTGGATGGCATTGTCTTATTCCTTTTTCCTTTCTAATTCTTCCCTTTGGTTGGTGTATTTATCTGTCTGTCCAAAACGCTAAAAATTGCATCTTTTTTTCTTGATTTTTTTCTGCAGATGGTACTCGGAGAAGTTTGTTAAAGGCCAATGGGATAAAGAAGAGTGTGTTGCCGAGTGGAAAAAATACAGAGACTGTCTCTCGGTAACTCACTCTGCTTCTCTGCTTCATCAGCTCTATTCATGTTTCCTGTGATCTTTAATCAAATGATAAGCTTCTCGTTCCTGAGTTTTGATTTTCGGTTTTCATGTAATTAAACAGGAGAATTTAGATGGTAAGCTTCTCACTCGCATTTTGGAGGTAGATGGGGAGCTGAATCCAACAAAGCAAGCTACTGATTCAAAAGAATCCAGTTCATGATACTTGATCCCCATGTTTTTCGAGATAACATTGTCACTTTAAAAAGATTGAACAAACTCCTTTGGTATGAAACCATAACATCATAGAATACAAAGTAGAATGGGATTGTTGTATTCTTTATTGAAAAATTGGAAGAAAAATAAAGAAATCATCATCATTTCTTCTTGAAGAGGAAGTGTGCAACCATCCACTCTTCTCCATTGTTGTATCCGAAAAGCTCAGCAACCGCGATGAAGAAGGTTCTCCAGTAAACCATCCACTTCACTGCTTCTTCTTTCCCATAAGTCACTTCCATGATTTTTTTTACTGCAACTATCTCCTTATCCATTCTTTTTAGCCACTCTTCACTGCAAAATGTTGTTTAATTATAAAGTTACAAACATTACAAGATAATTCTCGTCTTCTCTAGCATTTTACAACAAATCTTCCGAGTTTTTTTACCTTGTTTTTGCATAATGCGTCCCGCTTACGAGCCAATGATCCACAATCGAAACATTTTCCTGAACAAAACAACAACATATTGATATATTTCAATTGATCATAATCTACTGAATCATACACAAGTTATAATGTATATTACTTGAAAATATAGCAGAAGATCTGCTGATGGCATTGTTCCTCCGCTGAAGAAGTGTCTTGTGATCCAGTCATCGTCATTCACATCCTATAGTGAATCAACACAATCTCAAGATTCCATTATTGCCAAGAAAACAAGAAGCTATCAAGTTAGACATTGATCCATACCTCAAAGTGGTAAGCAAATGTCTTATGGCAGAAATAGTGAACAAACAGAAGACTATCTTCCTTCATCCACTTTCCTATCTTCTTTAGTAGCTCTCCATAGTTTTTCATATGCTAATCACAATCCCAAGCCAAAGCTAAGATATAAACCTCTGATCTTTGACAGGCAAAAATATAATGAAGCACAGTACTTAAAGAAACAAATCCAAACCTCAAACATCTCGATGGAGAATATCCGATCGTATGTCCCTTCATGCTCAAAAGTGCTAATATCCGCGACAATGATTTCGATATTCTGAAGCCCGAGTTTCCTTCAAACCATTTGAGATTATATTAAGTTCCATTTGTAGCAGCTAGAACTCGAAGCTTAAGATGTATGAGAAACTTAGTTACCGGCATTTCTCATCGATAAATGCTTTCTGCGTTTTGGAGTTGCAGATACCGGTTAACTTGCATTTGCTGTACTTGCGTGCAATGTACAAAGACAAGGATCCCCAGCCACATCCGATATCAAGAACACTTTGACCATCTTCCACTTTAGCTCTTTCACAATAAAGAGCCAAAATTGCTTCCTCTGCATCTTCTAAGCTACTTGAATCGTTTGAGAAGTAACAAGAGCTGTACTTCATGTTTCTTCCAAGGACAAGTTCGAAGAAAGCTGTCGGTAATTCATAGTGTTGAGTCTTTGGCTTCTCGGTATGGATAGCTATAGGCATCTTCTTTATAGCTGAAGTATAGAACATCATTCATAAGAGATACTCGTTACATTTTGCAAATTTCTATAATGTGACAAACTATAAAATGTTCTAATTTTACAAATGTTTATAATTTTTCATTTGAATTAGTCTTATAGGCTTAGAGACGGGAGATCCAATGATCCAATGTAAATTTTTTAAAATTATACAAATATATTAAAAGAAGAAGAAATTTTGTTTTCGTGGATCTCTCAACAACAATATCTAAACTACTTTTTGTTTCACATTTCATTTTTACTCAAAAACTCAAACATCAACAAAAATTAATATTGTGCGGCGCTAAAGCCGTCATGTTAGTTGTTTGCGGACGAAGCCCCACAAGCGAAGTACGTGTAACAACTTGCAACACACACACACCAGATTGTTTCAAAATCGTCATAATAATCACTCAATAACACCAAAGCAAAATTAACAAAATCTAGTCTAAAATATAAATAAATTAAATCTAGATGTTGAAAAGAAAAGAAAAACGAGCTTTTAATTATATATGTGTCAGTGACACTTACAGTCAACAAAACGGAGGAGATCGGAGAGTTGCATCTCCGCCGTGGGTTTGTAACCGGAACGGAGACGACCGGCCAGAAGCAGACGTGTGAGCCGCCTAATGACAATATCCGGCAACAGATTCATCTCCAACAACGTCAAACCCACCTTCACTGATGCGCCATAAGCTACGTCAATAATCTTCTCCATCACTGACGCGCCTTCCTTTTTTTTTTGTCTCTTGAGTTTTTTTTCCCTAAGGTACGATCTTAATGAGTGTAACGTTAAACATATAAATAGACACGGACGTAAAGTAAATAAGAAACAAATCAAACTCGTGGCTTTATTTCTTAATTCAACGTTCAGCCCACTAAGGATTGTTAATTACCTATTTACCTGTATTACCTTATTCTTTTGTTTGACTTCCATGTGACCTAATTTTAGTTTATACGATTCGAAAAACGTATATCGCTATTAATTATAATTTTCTTATATTTAAAACTCTTAACAAAACCTTATCTTATCTTATCTTTTTGCAGTTGTCCGTGCTTAAAATCAGATATCGCCATTTTGCTATGCCAAAGAAAAGTTGGAACCGGGCCGGTTTACGACTTTGATGGGCCTTCTAGAATTTTATTTTTTGTTTTTTGGGGCCTTATATTATGTTTTTTAATCGGTAGTTAACCGATCATAACATAGATTAATTACTTTTATATCTTTTGTTATTCCAATTGTAGTTAATCAAAACCAACTCTGTAAGTTTTTTAAAATTTAATTCCGGATGACAACTACACACTAGTTCTTATTCTAATCAAAAATTATTATGATTCAAAACTTTAAAAACGGATACATAATATTCAATTGACGAAAATAGATATGTTCAATGTTCGACATTAACTAAAATATTTAAAAAATAATTTAGAATCGTATCATATATAAAATTAACATTAATAAAATAAAATGAGTTTTTTTGGTGGAATGAGTTTTTGATTAACATTAATAAAATATTAAAATATTATTATCTGGAAGTAGATGGTTAGCTGAATCCGACAAAGCAAGCTGCTGATTCAAAAGAATCCAGTTCATGATACTTGATCCCCATGTTTTTCGAGATAACATTGATAAATTGTCACTTTAAAGAAGATTGAACAACTCTTTTGGTAGGAAACCATAAAGCCATAAAATCACAGAATACAAAGTAGAACGAGATTGTTGTATTCTTTATTCAAAAAGTGGAAGGAAAATAAAGAAATCATCATTTCTTCTTGAAGAGGAAGTGTGCAATCATCCACTCGTCTCCATTGTTGTATGCGAAAAGCTCAGCAAGCGCGATGAAGAAGGTTCTCCAGTAAACCGTCCACTTCACTGCTTCTTCTTTCCCATAAGTCACTTCCATTATCTCTTTTACGGCAACTATCTCCTTATCCATTCCTTTCAGCCACTCTTCACTGCAAAATGTTGTATCATAAAAGTAACAAACATTACAAGATCATTATCATCTTCACTTGCTTTTTACAACAAATTCTTCAGAGTTTTTACCTTGTCTTTGCATAATGCGTCCCGTTAACGAGCCAATGATCCATAATCGAAACATTTTCCTGAACAAACACCAACATATTGATATATTTGGATTGATGATAATCTACCGAGTCATACACAAGTTATAATGTATATTACTTGGAAATATAGGAGAAGATCTGCTGATGGCATTGTTCCTCCGCTGAAGAAGTGTCTTGTGATCCAGTCATCGTCATTCACATCCTATAATGAATCAACACAATCCCAAGATTTAATTATTACCAAGAAAGCATGGTGAAGTAACTGACTAAACAAGAAGCTATCAAATTAGACATTAATTGATCCACACCTCAAAGTGGTAAGCATATGTCTTATGGCAGAGATAGTGAACAAACAGAAGACTATCTTCCTTCATCCAGTTTCCTATCTTCTTCAGTAGCTCTCCATAGTTTTTCATATGCTAATCACAATCCCAAGCCAAAGCTAAGATATAAACCTCTGATCTTTGACAGGCAAAAATATAATGAAATAAAAACCAATCCAAACCTCGAACATTTCGATGGAGAATATCCGATCGTATGTCCCTTCATGCTCAAAAGTGCTAATATCCGCAGCAATGATTTCGACATTCTGAAGCCCGAGTTTCCTTCAAATATGACATGTAAAACAAACCATTTTAGATTAAATTTAAGTTCCACTTACACTAGCTAGAACTTGAAGCTTATAAGATGTAATGAGAAACTTTGTTACCGGCATTTCTCATCGATAAATGCTTTCTGCGTTTTGGAGTTGCAGATACCGGTTAACTTGCATTTGCTGTACTTGCGTGCAATGTACAAAGTCAAAGATCCCCAGCCACATCCGATATCAAGAACACTTTGACCATCTTCCACTTTAGCTCTTTCACAAGAAAGAGCCAACATAGCTTCCCCTGCCTCTTCTAAGCTACTTGAATCGTTTGAATAGTAACAACAGCTGTATTTGATGTTTCTTCCAAGAGCATGTTCGAAGAAAGCTGTTGGTAATTCATAGTGTTGAGTCTTTGCCGTCTCGGTATTGATAGCTATAGGCATCTTCTTTAGAGCTGAAGTATACATCATTCACAAGACATTTATAAAACATTTCTTTACATTTTGCAAATTATATTATGTGACAAACTATAAAATGTTCTAATTATCCAAATGTATATATTTTTCATTTGAATTAGTCTTAGAGGCTTAGAGACCGGAGATCCAATTAACCCAAAAAAACTGACATCTAATTTTTTAAAAATTATACAAATATATTAAAAGAAGAAGAAATTTTGTTTTCGTGGATCACTCGACAACAATATCTCTAAACTACTTTTTGTTTCACAGTTGTGCGGCGCTAAGAGCATCTCTAATGTTCATCTCTATATGTTTTTCTATTTTAGAATTAACTATATTTTAGATATTTTTTGCTTTAATGTAAATTTCTAATATATAATTTCTTTTAAAATAGAGGAGAGACATTAGATTACTTTATAGAGATATACATTATCTTTCTCCTCTATTTTAGAGTAAACTCTATTTTAAAACATATATTAGAGTATTTTCAACTCTATTTTTATCTTTATACTATATTTTTGTATTTATTTCAGTTCAACTTATCTATATTTTTATTTCTAAAATAAAGATCCTTATTTTTTAATATATTTAGAAGAAAATAGAAACAACTATTAGAGATGATCTTAAAGTAAAATACCTTTAAAATATAATCGACTCTAAAGTAAGAAAAAATAGAGAAATAGACATTGGAGATGGTAAAAACGTCATGTTAAGTGTATACAGTCAAAACCCTACACAAACTATGTATGTGTAAGTGTAACAACTTGCAACACACACACCAGATGTTTAAAAATCGTCATAATAATCACTCAATAACACCAAAGCAAAATTAATAAAATCTGCTAGTTCTCTATAATAGCTTTGTAAACTATAATCTCAAATAAATAAATAAAATCTAGATGTTGAAAAGGAGCAACTATATATGTTTCAGTGTCACTTACAGTCAACAAAACGGAGGAGATCGGAGAGTTGCATCTCCGCCGTGGGTTTGTAAACGGAACGGAGACGACTGGCCAAAAGCAGACGTATGAGCCGCCTAATGACAAGATCCGGCAACAGATTCTTCTCCAACAACGTCAAACCCGCCTTCACTGATGCACCATAAGCTACGTCAATAATCTTCTCCATCACTGATGCGCCTTCCTTTTTTTTTTTGTCTGTTGAGTGTTTTTTCCCTAAGGTACGATCTTAATAAGTGTAACGTTAAACATATAAATAGAGAGAGACGTAAATTAAATAACAAGAAAACCAAACTCGTGGCTTTATTTCTTAATTCAACGTTCAGCCCACTAAGGATTGTTAATTACCTGTATTATCTTATTCTTTTGTTCGACACTTCCATGTGACCTGGTTTTAAAGATTCCAAAAACATACTATATATCGCTACTAATTATAACTTTTTTAAATATAATTTATACTACCATATATAAATTTTAACAATAAAACTTTAACAAAACCTTATCTTATCTTTTTAGTCCGTGCTTATAATCGGATATCACCATTTTGCTAAGCCAAAAAATTTGGAACAGGGCCGATTTAGGACATTAATGGGCTTTCAAAAATATTTTAGGACTTTGACTAACAAAATAGATAAAAGTTATTAATTTATATTATAATAATATAATCGGTAAACTACTGATTAAAAGACATAATAAGGCCCCAAAAACCAACTGTAATTAAAATTTAAAACCAACTCTTCAGTTTTAATTCCGGATGACAACTACACACTACTTCTTATTCTAAATTAACAATCATTTGTCAATTATCAGCACTTTCTTTGTTAATATTTTCAATGCAGCAATCACAATCTTCAGGTGTAATTTTATATTTTGGACAGGCCATAGTGTTTATCCATTAAGGCTCAATATAATTATAAACCTAACGCCTCACATTATCATTCTTTTAATTTAATCGGTAGTTAACCGATCATAATATAGATTAATTACTTTTATATCTTCTGTTAGTCCAATTGTAATTACAAAACCTACTCTTTAAGTTCTTAAAAATTTAGTTCCGGATGGCAACTACTAGTTCATGTTCTAATCAACAAGCATTAGTCCATTATCAACAGTTTCTTTGTTAATATTTTCAATGCAACAATTGTATGGTTGTTACAAATTTTAATAAGGTTATGATAAACTAATAGAGGAACCAAAAAATTAAAAATCTTACGTAATTTACTTTAAATCCAAGGGAGATGACTTTAACTTATACAACCAATAATCCCCTTAGTGATTATAAGCCTACCACAATGGATTCTATGCTTAGATGCAGAATACAATTAAGCTCCTCACTGCAGCTCCTCCTGCAGGGCATAACCCGTCCTATCAACCTTACCCCTTAGTGTATCTTTCTAAGATCTCAGAGTTCTTATTGAATAGATGCTCAGGGACCAGCTCGGTGAGTCTGAAAGGTGATTCTAAAATTAGAGGAGAAAGAGTTTGCCCATGGGTTGATCTCTCCAGCCAATATGGCTATCCCTAAGATCACATAATAACTCTTTGCTTCTTCATTCTACTTGCAAAGCTTCACTATCCAAAGAATCCACTTGTTTACTCTCTCTTTTCCTCGTCACCTGTCAAACCAGAAGGAATTATCTGTTTAGAAACTAGAACAAAAGAAGGCAGAAAACTTTGTAAAGAGAGTCATACCGACTTGTTAGGGAAATTTTGAGCATTAGTGAACTTTGAAGGAGCAGAATAATGAGACTTCTTTTGTAGAATCTCAGAGAGACGCCGCTCGTTTTTCTCTTGCCTAAGTAGATATCTCAAGGAAACTGATTCTTGCTCAAGCTTTGACACCGTGATTTCCAATATTGCTAAGCTATCCAAAAGCTCCTGTGCCTGAAAAAAATCTCTATAAAGTTATTAAAGAAACTCAATAGCAAAAACAACAAATAAGATTTTTATATGTCGGAGAAAGAGGATTGAGTACCTTATCAGGAAGTTCACAAGGCGAATCCATAAACGGTGAACTAGAATGCTCAACTGCGCTAGTTAGAGCTAACCGTAAGTTAATCTCCTCTTGTAACTGCTGCTGCAATCTCTTAATCTGTATCATCATCCCAAATATCATTAACCATTACCATTAGCAGTAGTAGTACAAACTTTTCAGTGGTTTCTTAAATGTGACTTAGTTCTATAAATAAGTACGACAAAGAGAAGCAAGTGAGGGATCTGAGTGACTTACATCTTGTTCAAGCTCACATTTGTACCATAGTTTGGTCTTTCCATCAAATCTACCACTAGTTTGATCAATCATCTTGCTTTCCTGCTTCCAAAAAAAAAACAAAAATGCAATTTCAAAACCTTTGGCGTGACCATAACCCCCTCAAAACCCTAGATTTACTAAATACATTCCAAGAAATCAGATAAGAATAAAAGGCAGAGATATATGAGAGAGAGAAAGAGGTACATTACATCGAGATCAGGAAAAAACAAAGAGCCATCACCAGAAGAGTAAGATCTTCTCGAGAATGTACCAGTCTTCTTCAGATATCTCCGGATCGAGCTTCCCCTGTATCAGAAAACATCAGCAAACCAAAAAAACAAAACAAATCGGGAGCATAGAGAGAAGGAAGAAGAAGTATAGATTTAGAGAGAGTATATATACCAATTGATGGGAAGACGAAAAGTGGCATTTCCGAAGGTGCGATCGGTGCTAGGAGAAGAAGAAGAGGAAGCAAGGTTTTGATCTTCATGAAGAGCTTCGGCTTTGATACAGAGCATCGTTTGTCACGGAGCAGAGAAGAAGAAGAAAGACTCTGAAGAAAGAAAGGTTCCAACTTTGAGGTTTTTTTATTATTGTATTGAAGACAGAAGAGTTTGGTTGGGTTCTCTCACTGCTCACACTTCACTCTCTTTCCTTTTTTTGGTCTGTCGCTTTTATGATTTTGTAACATAAAATTATAAGTAGAAAAAAGCTGAAAAGGGAAACGAAGGAATTTATTCGTGTCTCACACAATTTGACTAGGTGCTCCTCATTTTCATAATTTCATTTTACACACTTTTTTTTTTGGTCAAACATTTACATTGTCTCTATATTTTCTAGTAGTATATTATTTAATAGAAAAAGAGAAGAAATTTCGGTTTCATATTATTGCTTTTCATTTCATTATATTCCATTTCGGTATTTATTTTTCCATAAATTACGAAAAATGCTTCATGTGTTTTTGAGGACTCAATGTATCATGTGTAGGGTAAATGATGACGCAGATAAACAAACAGTGGAATATCTAACTTTAACATGTTCTTTTTCTGAATCGGACTCAAAAGAAAGACCTGATTGCAACATATGAGTCACACACTCACATAGAGAAAAAGATTCCAATCGTATCAAAGAGTGAACCGTATTATGGTTTAGTCAATTTGACACAAAACCGGATCAACCCAATCGAACCAGCCTCAATGACAATTTTGGGACCGACTTTTAAAGACGTGTGTCTCTTTATTGTCGCCGTTCAATTGGTAAGAGGCCACGGCGTAATCGTAGGACGACGACGAAACATATTTTTCTTTAGTGTTTATTTTATTTTTGTGTTGGGTTTCAGTTTCAAAGAGTCCCACCAATGACCAAAAAGTGCTCCAATGCATGATTATTACGTTGGAGCCTCTTCGATAGAGAGATTTTTGCTTTCTCAATTTATTATTTTTTGTGTCTCTCTCTCGCCCGATTTGGAGTTTTTAGGGTTTGATTTTTGTAATGTGAGAAAGGTTTCGTTATGTTAAAGAGGCACTCTATCGCCATTCTCTCCAGAATCGCAAGCTTCGATTCCCATAAAACCCTTATGTCTTCCTTTACCGATCCCCTTTTTCTGCGATCGCTTTACTCTCCTCGATCCATCGCCATCAGATTTCATGGAGATTTTGCTCATAGACTCTACAATCCCATTCAAATTTACAACAACAACAACAACAACAGTGGCTCTTGTAATGGTTTGTTCAAGGTTAAAGGTGGAGGAGGAAAGCCGAAAGGATTCACCTTGCGAAGTTGTTTTGATTCTCATAAGAAACCTGATCAAAAGGCTCGAGCTTTAACTCAACATCGCCGCTTTCTCCATGATCTGGGATCTGGGCCTAGTGAAGAACGCGCCGCTGCCGGAACTACCGACCTTGCCGATGGCCGTGGTGCATATCTGCGTACGAGGTTTCAAGGAAATGATAAGATTGTTGTGGCTGTTGACATAGATGAGGGTATGTTCTTTTAGTGTGATGTTTACAGGTTTGAAATGTCTTTGGGGAGATATCGTTTTATATGTTTTGTTGACTTGTTGAACTGTTGAATAGGTTCTAGAAAAGTTTAGAGTCAAAGAGTAATATAAATCATTAGCTGGGAAGTAGCTAAACATTCTGGATGGTATGTAGAGCCCATGCAATTGGGAAGATAGATCCCTGATTTGAGTAAAATATGTCTACTGATTCGAATCTGCGTAACTATACAATTGAATTTGCTAGTTTTAGACCAGGAACTATGTTGAACTGTTTCTTTAAAAAGGATTCCTTTTCATATGATGTGTGTTGAATAGTTTGGATTCTGTTTCCAACTCTAGTCTCAGTATTGTCTTGGTTAGATGGCTGATGCAAATGTTTAAGTTGCTTTGTTTTGCCGATACCCTCTATTCCTTTTCTTTCTTATATTGAGATCATATATTCTGTCTCTTCATTGAGCCATTAATTTAAGCATGCTTCATCATTTGGTCTTTTTATGTACGCAGTTCTTGGAAACTTTGTCTCGGCCCTTAACAGATTCATTGCGGACCGCTATTTGTCGAACCATTCAGTCTCAGAATACCATGTCTATGAGTTCTTCAAGGTATGAAGTCTAAGCTTCTTCTTGAACTTACATGAGAAACAAATTTTGCCTCTTCTTGCTCAACATGGAGGAATACCCTTTTGCTTTTAGCTGCTGGATTGTTTAGTTTTCTACTTCTAGGACCTCACATGCTTGGTTGAATGATTAAAATACTGAGTTAGCTTGGAATACGCCCTTTTAGGATAAGTTTGTATACTAGGTTGACAATTTTTAGTTGCTATCTTTAGCTTATGATAAGTAATGTTGTTCTTTGCCTCACTTATATAGCTCATTATACTGCCTGACACATGTTTACCTTCTATGTAAAAGTATTTTGAAACCCCATTGCTTTTAGAAATTTGAGTTGGTGAGGAAGTTTTCGTAAAGGTCTGCTACAATTTTTCTGTTACACTGATGTTTTCAAGCTATCACCAAAACATATTAAACTCAGGAGCTCCTCTTGCAATCAGGGTTTTGCGTTGCCTGTTACAATACAGATCTAACGTTGCTGGCTTCCCATTACAGATTTCTTGTTTATGATTTGCCCTTAAACTTGTGTCTTTTTTTTTGTGGCAGATATGGAACTGCTCTCGCAACGAAGGTATTTTCCCTCGCTTACTTGCAACTATGCATTAATTAAGGGACCAGCTGATCGCTCTAAAGAATTTTTGTGCATTCACAACTTTGGTGGATAAATTGAGACTAATGGGATATTAACTTTCTTGTTCTGCAGCCGACTTACGTGTTCATGAATTCTTTAAGACATCATATTTCAAGAAAGGGATCCATCCTCTTCCAGGTGCCCATAAGACTCTTCACAAGCTATCAAAATATTGCGACATGTCAGTTGTGACGTAAGTGGCTTAGGTTGTGATCTTCTCGTTGTTGAACGTTTCAAATTACCAGTTAGTTCTATAAAGTATAAACCGTATTTGAGTGGTTTTAATATCATTGGATAGGTCCCGGCAGAATGCGATAAAGGAGCACACACTTGAGTGGATCGAGATACATTTCCCGGGACTATTTAAACAGATTCATTTTGGGAACCATTTTGCTCTTCATGGAGAGTCTAGACCAAAGTCTGAAATCTGCAGGTGCATACAAAATCAACTGATGAATCTGACACATTGGCAATATTCTACTTGAAAACTAACAAAACACCACTTTCATATGATTTGATGGGCTAATCCAAGCATTGTAACTGCAGATCATTTGGAGCAGAGATATTGATTGACGATAACCCAAGATATGCCGAGGAATGCGCTAACATTGGAATGAAGGTTCTCCTCTTTGACTATGAAAATTCATACCCTTGGTCTAAGACAGAGTCTGTGGATCGGCATCCTTTGGTGACTAGAGTTCATAATTGGGAAGAGGTGGAGCAGCAGATTCTCTCATTGGCAGTGTCAAAGTGTTAAATATTTTCTGCAACAAGAAATGTTATTTTGCCAGTGCAGAATTATAGTATTGTACAAACTTGATGGGAGAAATAAGTAGCAAACAGAGATGGAATTAGCTTTAATTGTCCCTTTTTAGCATCATTTCAATCTATTTTTTTTTATAATTTAGTTTTGTTGTTGCAAATACATTTGATCTGATGTATATAAATTAAATAAAGTTTTTATTTCAAATTCATTTTGGTTTTCAAGTCAGTTATTCTCATAGGAAAAGAATAAACAGTTATATTTTCATATTTTGTTGGTTATATTTGGATCGATTAGTTACTAGGAAATTTCAAATTTGATATAATTACCTCTGCAAAATGTATAAATTTACAGATGTTCAAACTAACTACTAAGTCGTATATTTACTAGGAAAGTGACCAAGATAGATTATTGTTTGCTTAATAGAAGTAGTCTTAACTCTTAAGAGATACTCGGAGTAACTCAACGTATGTAAAAGTCAAAAAGAAGCAGAAGACAAATCATAAAAAGAGATAATTATCATTTATTTAAAGATAACGATTATTCGTAGGAGCATAAACAAACAAGTGTTTATGTCTTTAAGCACAACTAAAACACTCTTTTCACTTATTTGCCTTCTCCTTGGCATGAAGATTGTCAAAATAAGCCTTAGAGTTGGCCTCAAAAGCAGCTCTAGGGATCTGCGCAGAACCTCCAGAACCGGGCGCAACCATATTGCCTGCACCAGGAGCAGTGCCACTGCTTGAACCGCTGCTCTGAGCTACCGAACTAGCTTTTGCGCTGACATTCTTGTCCATTTTACGTTTTAACTCTTGAAAATGTGAGCTTGTTTAGAGTGAGTTTAAGACTAGATTATTTTTTGATTGGTAGTGAGAACAAATGTGGTGGAGAGGTGGGATGATTTTATAGATGAGATTTGTTCAAATGAGTCAAATTAACAATTCCCAAGGTATCACCATTTTGGTATAATATCATATCGTGAAGAGCAATTTAGTTAATTGCAAGGGAAATTGGAAAAGGGCAAGTGACTGTCTTGGAAAGCTACTTGGAATAACGTTTAGTAATTATTTTTGTTTATTCACTTTTTAAATTACTCCAGTTTGTATGCTACACATGATCACTTACTAGACATCTGACATCAATTGATATTTGTGGACACGACTTCTTCTGTACAACATAACATATAGTACATATAAACATATAGATACTCGTCACCCAAGGATCGAGGCTTATCTTCTTCCTTCTTCTTCTTTTTTTGCTGGTCTAATGTCTCTGTCTTCTTCAGCTTTGTCTCCAACTCCAAGTTATAGAGAGAAACAATATACAGAGTTCTTTGATCATTCTGCCTTCTCCATCAGCTTTATACCATATGCTTGCAATATATCCAAAGCTGTATGTATCACACCACATATCCCAAACACACAACAAATCAACATCATTGTCTTTATCTGCAACACACATCATTACTTTTGAAGCGGAATTCTAATTTACCTGGCAAATACACCTCTGCTTCGAGAGGCCTTAAGACTCCTCTTGTCTTGATCTTGTCTTCAATTAACAGCTGCAACACACAACATCATAAAACATACGCTTAAAACTTTCATTTTAGAGAAATATAGACAGGAAAAAGTGGTGATCAAAGTCTTAGTAAGGACCAGAGCTCCAATGGCTGCAGGGATCCCAACAGTCTTGGCCATAGCGGTTGTTGTTTGTCCATTCTTGATGTCCCCGAATTCCAAAAGAGTCGCAGTGTGCTTCTCTATACGTTTGCTTTCAAGGAATTCCACTTCTACTTCGTGATGCAAAAGCACCATGTCCTGAAAACATAATGCAAAAGATTGTCCAAAGTTTATGTCAGTAAGTAACACCAAATACAAGTGAGAGAAGAAAACTAATGCTTTCACATGAAACAGAGACCTGTTCATTTCCGGAATAAGCTAGTTTCTCTTCCATTAGGTAACAAGTTGCATCAAATACGCTTTTACACAGTGATGGAACCTCCCTCTCTTCGTTGAACCCCAAGAATCTAAGACACCACAAAAGAATTGGGGTTAGGAGTTTCGTAGAAGAATTGGAATCACACTGCAACATTCAGATTATATATCTTCATGGAGAAGCTTACACAATTGTTTTGGCAGCTTTGGCTGCAGTCTCCTTGGAATGTCCAAGCTTGATAATTCTCTTGCTTATCTCTTCTTCTCCCGCTAGGGGCTCTGATTCATTGTCTGCATCCTTATTTAGAATGTTACTTAAAAGAGCACCAAACGTAATCCTCTTTCCAGTGGAGAGTACTTGATTTGCTTCACTGTCAAAGAATCCAAGTTTCGAAAGTGTTGCCATTATCATACTAAACCCTGTACAAGCCAAAAGAAAACAAGTGTTAAGCCTTCAGATATGGAGAAGTGAGTCGTGAGTTGTGATTATGGAGTTCATGCCTTCATATCTGAGTGTTCCACGAAATATCGTTGTTGCTTCGCTCTCGATGCCATAATGTTCCCCGTAAACCAAGGAGTCACGATTTGGAAAACACTCCAATGCAAAAGCTGGAAGATTAGGTACTCGGAATCTTGCCGCGGAATCATAGAGATTCTTCCCTGCGATTTACATTGCTCGGTTAAACAAAAATGATGTGTAGTGAAGCTAAACTACTCCAACCTCTCCTGCATGTAGACATATTTTGTTTTTCATACCATCAACATGTATTATGTCGCCGTTGCTTTTGTATTTGGCGGGGTTTTGACCAGCTCGAATTGCTCCAGCAGGGTTCCAGCTGAAAATACCGAGATGTAATTGAGTAAGCGAAATTCTGAAAGGATGTCTAAATGAGTTAAACAAAACAAAATATGTTAATGGCGTAAAGGACTACCGTACCTAAATTTATATGCTAATGGATTATTTGCTGCAGCAGGAGAGGGAAGCCCTCCACAATAAGAGGTAAAAGACTTCACTTTCCCTTTTTTGATATGAGCATCGTTGATCATTTTCATCGCCATCATGTGATCTGAAAGATTCATTGTAGGATCACCTTCTCAGTTATCCGGGAAATATTTTGAAGATAAATGCACTTAAGTTAAATCAAGTGAACAAATGATCTTAAGAGATACTATGTTGTGAGATATCATACCGATTCCAGGGTCCAGTCCCATTTCGCCTAGAATCGTTATCCCAGCACTCTTAGCCTTCTCATGTAACATGGACGTTTCATCATCAACATAGCTAGCAGTGACGAGATGCTTCTTCAGCTGAGTGAATCAGAAAGAAGAAGCAGAGACATTTAGGAACCGGAAACTACTGAAAGAATGTGTTATGCAGAGGAAGTTTAACCTCTATGTCGAATAACATTTGCAAATTTCATAACTTCACTCGGAAAACGCATTAAACGTTAGGAATTTACCTCAATGCATGTCTTTGCTACAACAGCATGACAACTTGCAGGTAATAAACTTAGGACAACATCAACCTGCGTGCAATGAAAAAAAAATATAAGATCATGGAGAACAGTGGAGTTTGAAGTAAAGGTGATCTAAGAACAGAGAAGTTAGGAAAATACCTGAGAAACATACTTAAGGAGACTTTCACTATCAGATACATCTAGCCGAACTGCTTCTACATCTGAAATACCTTCAACCGTCTGCGGAAAATTTGATCATCAGTAAAACTTGAAAAGATTGATAGTTCATCGTATACACTGAATTACTCAGATGAAGCCCAAAGGCTTCTCCTACCTCTTTGGCATCCTTAAGATACAGAGACGCGACAATCACATGAACATCTGTTTTCTCTTCAGAGTCTGCTCCGAAATATGTTTTGTACCATTGCTGTGACGAAATGGTTCTAACTGAAGCTAGGAAATCAGCAGCTGGGCGACACACACGTCCAGCACCAAGAATCAAAACACCTGATTTTTTCGTCATTTCAGGCTTCTCTTTTATCTCATTTTCTTGCTGGACTTTACCAATCTTCAGTGAGATCTTATTTGCTTCTCTATGTGGGGATATATAATCTTCATTTGGATTAGCTAACCGAGTTAATGAATCAATGATTTGATCCAATACTCTCTTATCATCCGCACCAACCTACCAAGATAATGCAAGATGGGTTCTTTAACAAGTGGGAATAGGTTAATGTGGGGCCAGAATGTTTTTGGCTTGTAGTTTGTTTACTTGTTTTAAAAACTTACGAGACTTAGTGAAAAGGACATTGAACCTAAACGTGACATTAAAAACTCTTGACAGTTGTTCCATGTGAATGATTAGGTTTTATCCAGAAAGAAACTTACTTCAAGTTCTGAGTACGATTCAGCATCAGCGCTCTGCCCCAGTTCACATTTAGCCAAATGAAATGAGCCACCAGCCGCTTCGATCATATCAAGAGCTTCGTTTATCAGAAACTTATCAAATAGGTGTCCGCTCAGAGATACCTACAAATGATTTGTCTCAATCAAAATCATCACAAAATGCTGTGACAGATGTCGAAAAAGTATCAATCTTTGGTCAAAAAGTTGATAGAGATATGAATCATAAGTCTTGAACTATATATTTTCTTAATTCATTAGCTTAAATCATATGATTCGGAAACTAGTTATATATACTTTCTTCATCAAAACTAACCAATATGTTGAATGTTCTCTGGCTGGAAACCCCGTTGGCGATAATATTATCTTGTGCCTCTCTGCAGTTAAAGTGGGTAAAGATGAAAACATAGTTTAGAGAAGAGGCCTAAATATTTCAGATGAAGTAACGCTCGAAGCAGAACATACTCTGGATTTGACTTCCTCATACGTGGAATATACTCATACAAAGATGTCAATTCTCCCCTATAGCTTATGCAAGCCCTCTTCAGATGTGCTGGTAGATCTGAAATTTCAGTCATTGAAGCCAAACTACCGACAAATCCGGAAAGAATATCTCCAAAATGCTGGGATGCCTTTTTCAGGACACAAGAACTCCCACTCAATACAAGGTTTTTAACTTTAGATTTAATCTTAAGTACTATAACTGTAACCTTCATACATACCTCTTTTGCAAATTCTGTGGGTAAAATGTCAACAGCCATGCATAGTACGCCATCCCCATCCATGTCATCGTAGTATGAATTGTTCGAGGGATTAAACCTAGAGATAGTGTTTAGCTCGACGAGTTTCATCATAGTAAACGTAGATGACTCAAAAGAAAGCTCTTCCTAAGTATATATTACCTGAAGAAAGGGGAATCGATTAAAGTAGCTCGGTTAACAAATTCAATGGAGCCACCGATGTCACAAGTTATATCACATATGCCTACTAGTGGGAGTCCTTTTTTTGTTAAATCTTGAAGCTGTTTTGTGCTCAGAAGACAGGGAAACCTCTTCTCCCAGTACATACAGTTTACTGCACAGAAAGTCATAGGGGTTACACACTGGAACTAACCAAAATGAGATGGTCACAGTCACGGAGTGGACAGAGGATTTGCTTATATGTAAACTCTTGAGCTTTAAAGGTAAAACAGTGATCAGGATCTACCAAGAACAGACGTATATGGCGATATCTTTTCGTGGAAAACTGGATTGTAATGTTCCGGGTGTGCATAATAGTCGGCCTAAACATCATAAGCTTGAAGAATTAATAGGTATTCTACTTTAGCGTAGTGGAACAAAAGTCACAGCCAAGGAGCTAAGAAGGTAAGTGTTACTTTGTCGAATGACTTTGATGGATCTTTGTGTTCAACCATGTCTTGGCTGGTAATAATACAACCATATACTTGATAGACTCGCTTTGTTGAAATCCCATTTTGACTAATTCCTTTGTCCTGTGAGAAATATACATTTCAGAATCTTCAAAACTCTGAAACCAAATAAAAAGCAAAGCGTGACTTACTTTTACAAATAGTTCAGGAAGTTTGCTTGGTTCAACAAAAGTGTGAGGAAGAAGCTTGAAAATTTCTTGCGCCCCCAGAGAAACTGCGGATGAGAAATTTTTTAATGAGATGAAACATATGCAGAAGGATTCAAAGAACTCGCAGTAGAACTAAAGAAGATACCATTTCCTGTTCCGGTGAAGACAAATACAAGAGGGCAGATTCCTAATGGCAGTCCCTGGCTTGCAATTTCTTCACCAACAGAAATTACAGCGGCTTTTGCAGCAGCCAATGAGGAATACATATACGATGCACCGAGCGAGAGGAAAGGTGTTGAGTATCCTAGACTTAGATATCCTGCATCAAACATGGAAAATTACATCTCATCTTGTTCTGCACAGAAACATGTCCTGATCATCAGAATTATAACATGAGCTTACGCTGTCCAAGTCCGTGTAAGAAGTCAACAAGACCAGCTCTGCCTGCATATTTACCAAACGCCAATAATCGTTTCCCATGATCCCCAACAATGAGCTCATAATCACACAAAGTCACTCTCTCAGAAAGAATCTGCAATTGGATACCCCTTTTGTCAACATTCCTCAGTATCTTAGATAGGACTAAAAGGATAAATGAAAAGTGTAATACTTTATCCAACAAAGGCATGTTCTCTTTCTGTGCCTTATGAGTATGTGAAAAGAAAGCGTATGCTCTCTCTGGAAGAATCATTTCTAGCTGCAAACAGAATCAAATCTCATAAACTGATATATATATAGAAGAAAAAAAGGAACTCTTTTTAATGCAAATTCCCACACCTCAGGTTGTTTGATTCCAAGTATAAGCCCACAATCAGACAAATCATCAGAAATTTCACACCCAACATCTTCATACAAGGCATCATGATGGATACGCTTAGCAGATGGCTGAACCACAATGCGGGAAATGCCGGTTCTGTCTTTCCCACCGTGTAAAAGGCGAGCGCAATGCGATGGCGTCAATGGTGTTCGTCTCTCCCATTTGTTAACTGTTTCAGCTAGAATCCCCACAACTCCATTCCCCAACTTCTTCTCCTCCTCATGGCCATTTGAATTCATCTTTCATGTAAAAACATATAATCTCTGCAGATGAACAACAAACCCTTATTTTAAACACCCTGGAATAGATTCACAAACATTTCATATTTCGAGTTTCATCAACCAAACATCAAAAACCCAAACTTTAATGTGAAACTGTTGAAAATCGAACAAACTGGGAACAGAAATTTAACGAGTTGAGAAATAGCTTTTGCTCGAGCGATTAATTGAAAACTCAAATCAGAACAGAACAGAACAGAACAGAGCAGAGAGGAAGAGAGGAACGCAAATTATTAAATCCAAAGTGAAAAAATGAAGGCAGTGATTTAGCTAAAGCGCTCTCCAAATTTGCATTCCTCAAGATGGGAAAATTATGGAAGAAGGAATCAAAACGTACCTGATGAGTTTGATCATGCAATGCCTGTGAGCTGGTTTGTCAAGAAAAAATACAAGTTTTTTTTTTTCTTTGGAATTAGTGAGTTTTTTAGGCGCAGTAATAATCTCTTTCCGTCCTTTTTATAAGCTAAATTACGTATATGATTAATATATTGTGGGCGTGTTAGCGAAAGATTAAATTAATATAATATAATATTTCTTGTTATAATGTATGATGTGACAAGAATTCTTTTTGTTAATAATGATCTGTAATCAGCTATAATTATTTTCCCCTTTCTTCAGGTAATCATTTTTGTTAATAATGATCTGTCAAAAAAAAAAAAAAATCCTCGTGTTCATTTTTTTTTGAAA